>Ga0153916_10000687_pt1 | contig 23210 bp, 19 predicted proteins | sample Opewatmetagenome_FD_109642 | JGI IMG/M metagenome (GOLD analysis project Ga0153916, IMG submission 109642) | Freshwater wetland microbial communities from Ohio, USA - Open water 3 Core 3 Depth 4 metaG | ecosystem: Environmental > Aquatic > Freshwater > Wetlands | place: USA: Ohio, Lake Erie...
ATGTACCGACGTAACAGGCTATCGGCAGATGGAAGCCCAACTTCAACAACAGAAAAGGGAGACGGAGCTCTATGCTTCACTCCTGAAACATGATGTCGCAAACGATCTTCAGGCTGTGCTAGGTTATCTTGAGACCGCCCTCATGTTCAACGGAGACATGGGTCCTGCAACAAAACAGATGGTCGAGTCAGCTCTCGCAGCAGCAGAGAGGATGGGACGCCTAGTAAAGGCATTTGGCAGCCTCAGCACCACGACTCATTTTGACATAGCTACGGTGCTCAAGGAGACCACCGCTGATGCAGTGAAAGTCAATAGGCAGCTAACTGTCAACTTGGTAGTTTCTCCCGAGGCCGAGAAACTGACTGTTGCTGGTGGAGCACTATTGCCCATGACCTTTGAGAATCTGCTTAGAAACGCCGCCCAGCACGCAGGTGATAGCCCCGTTGTTGATGTTACTCTCTCAAGGAGACGCGGATTTGCCGAGATTCTTGTGTCGGACAATGGACCTGGTGTGCCCGAAGACATAAGGAAAACACTATTCACAAGAGGACTTTCTTCCTCTGAGCACGGAGTAGGTCTGTATATCGCCAAACAAGTGGTAGTGGCATGTGGGGGGTCAATTGAGCTTCTAGACGGTGAACAGGGAAGAGGGGCTACGTTCAGAGTACTTCTGCCCGTTGCTCCCTGAATTCACATCAGCGACCTTACAAGGGTTGGTCAATAGATTGAGAAAACATGGACTATCTGCTTTCGTTGCCATTCTTCGCCAGCCTCTCTTCCAAGCCGAATGGCTCCCACCTTCACACAGGTGACCCGGCGTAAAGAATCCATCCACTATGAGGCATCACGACGTTATTACAGAAACAGGATAGACACATCAGAGGATGGAGATATTTCATTCCTTGGACGACTCTAGGTACTGCACGAGTTACACTTTGGATTCGCACGCCTCGGACATTAGTAGCGGTGAGCTGAACACGTCGCCGAAGCTTCGTGCTTACACCCCCGCCCTATTTACCTCGTCTTTTACGAGAGTCCTCGTTTACAAGCTGTGCGTTACTGTCACCAGTCCCACACTGGGTCTAAACCCAACGCTTGCAAAGTGGGTGTCTATTTTCCGGTCTGACTTCACGCTTAGATGCATTCAGCGTTTATCCATTATGGCTCAGCTACTCGACAGTGCCCTCTCGGACAATCGATATACCGTAGGCCACGCCCTATAGTTCCTCTCGTACCGTATAGCGCCTGCCGTCAGACACCCAACAGTTCTAGGAGATAAAAACCAACCTGTCTCGCAACGGTCTAAACCCAGCTCACGTTCGGTTTTAATCGGTGAGCACCCGCACCCTTCCCGCCTTATGCAACGGGAGGATACCAAGAGCCGACGTCGAGGAAGCAAGCCGCGCGGTCGATATGAACTCTTGCGCGCGACGACTCTGTTACCCCTGGGGTAAGTTTTCTGTCATGTCTACCGCTCACAATAGGCCGATAAACGTTCGCTAGGCCAGCGTTTCCGCCCAGGATCCGTCGTGTTGCAGGATCCTGTCAGCCGAGCTTATGCCCTTAATCTCAACGAGACGTTCCCGTCGCCTCTGAGCTCAGCATTGGTCACGGCTGATCTCTTGTCAGCCGTGTGCCGCCCCAGCCGAACTGCCTATCTGCCAGTGTCCCCGAAGACTCTTGCCTCGGGTTAGCCGTCCCCAGTTAGACAGTCAGTATTACATGATCGCATCCACAGACCCCGAAGAGTCTGCTTCGTCGCTCCTGACTATGCTCTGTGCCGGACCAGAAACGGCAATGACAGACTGCGTAGTAAACCTCCGCAGGGACTTCTTATCCCCCTAGAACCACGTATCCTATTCGATACGTTGTGACTTCACCGGGTCCCTCCTTGGGACAGTGGGGAGCTCGTTGATCCCTTCATGCACGTCGGCATTTAACCGACAAGGCATTTGGCTACCTTAAGAGACTCATAGTTAGTCCCGGCGTTAACCCGTGCTTCGACCCATTTCTGGGCTTTAACAGACGGGCACAGACCAGGATTGACCCACTGTACTAACGCTTACGCGCTCGCAGTGAGCTATGTTTTTATTATACAGTTGGCACCCCCGAGTTACTAAGGCCTAGGAAAGCTTTCACCAACCCAGGCACGGCACATCCCGAAGTTATGCCGCTAATTGGCCGATTTCCCTAAGGAGAGTGATTCCCGATACACCTTGGCCTGCTCAGCCAGGGAACCTGTGTCGGTTCTGGGTACGGACTCGGAGAATTCTTCCGGACTCGTTTTTCACGGTCACCAGAAATCAACCAAACGGATGTCCAACCACCCGCTATTCCACCTTTTACCTGCCTCTCACCATTACGGTACTTGGCACGCTTATAGTGTTAAACACAGCGAGAGCCGTGCTTGGTCTACCCCGATGTGTCGCAAGTCCGGCATAGCGTTGCCGCGAATCGTATCTCCGAGGTTCAGGACTATTAACCTGATTCCCTTTCATGACGCTCGTGTTACGACGTCACTTAGGACCGACTGAACTTCGGCTGACGACGCATCGCCGAAGAGCCCTTTCCCTTCCGGTGGCATGGATTCTCACCATGCTTCGCTGTTACTATCGCCAGGATCATCAAACCCGGCCGGTCCACAGGAGCTCACGCCCCCGCTTCTTCCCAACCGGATCGCTCCGCTACCAGGTCGCGCAGTCTTACCTGCGTGCTGCACGGTTTCGGTGACCAAATTTAGCCCCGTCCATTTTCAAGGCCGAGAGCCTCGGTCTGTGAGCTGTTACGCTTTCGTTCGGGGGTAGCTGCTTCTGAGCTCACCCTCAGACTGTCTGTGGCTCTCGACTCCCTTCTTCACCGCACTTATCTGGTACTTAGGGACCTTAACCGTGCTCTCGGTTCTCCCCGTCTCGGCCTGCCGAGCTTACCCCGGGCACCCGACTCCTGCCTTCTACGACTCATGCAGCTTCGGAGTTTCCAGGATGGTGAGCAGCTTGACGCCGCCCGCGCCAATCCGAGAGTGCTCTACACCACATGATGTCTCCAGCAAGGCTTGCCTGCGAGCAAATTCGCGGAGAACGAGCGATCTCCAGTCTAGATAGGTCTTTTGCCCCTAGGCTCAACTCAACGGAACGAGTTGCACGTCAGAAACCTTTCGGGCCTCCACCAGGCTTTCGCTTGGCTTCACCCTGGTCAAGCCTAGATCGGCTGGCTTCTCGTGTCATGAGAGTGACTTCACGCGCTTTCACACGCCGCCCCTGACCGGCAAGCCGGCTGCGGGCTTGTTGGCTTCCCTTCGTTTACGGCTCGATGCCTTATCCTCGCCACGCCCATGAACTCCCTGGCCCGTGATTCTAGACGGATGATGCCGAATCGATCCGCTCGGGTCCTACACCGAGATCACTCTCGTTTCGTTCCCCGAGCATCTACTCTTTTACTCGGCATCCTTTTTATAGATCACTGGTTTCAGGTGCTTTTCACCCCGCTCCCGCGGCGCTTTTCGACTTTCGCTCGCGCTACGTAGTTAGCTATCGGTTTGGCTTAGTATTTAGGCTTCACAGATTGCGACTGCGATTTTTACGCGAGAAGACCGACCCGCGCTACTCCGGATCCAAGGACATGCCTACGCTTTACACCTACGGGGGTGTCACCCTCTGCGCCACGTCGTCCCAGACGACTTCGGCTTAGGCGTGTTGGCAATTGTCCTTGGCCCTAACACCACATCCCTCTGCACTCGTCATGCAGAGATTCGGTTTGGCCTTTTCCCCGTTCGCTCGCTGTTACTAGGGGAATCACTATTGTTTTCTTTTCCTGCTCGTACTAAGATGCTTCAATTCCGAGCGTTCCCAATCCGGCTGCGACCCCGGATCCATGTGGGGTATTAACCCACATGAGGAAGTCCCATTCGGAAACCCGCGGATCAAAGGGTTCATGCCCCTACCCACGGAATTTCGCTGCTTGCCACGTCCTTCATCGGCTAGCCAACCAAGTCATCCACCAGTGACCGTACAGCGATTTGCGGACCTACTTATGTAACCAGCACAGTATTACCTGTCGTGTAGTCGATACTACACAGCATGACTAAGCATGCTGCCAAGGAATTGTATGTCTCCATCCTCTGCAGTCTCAGCCCGCGACTCTCTAGGTGCACGGCACCAAGTCGCGCGCGTTGACGGTCCACCACCGGGAAAGACACCTATCTCATGGTCGGGTCCCGATGGACCTTAATCCGGGATCATTGATTCCGGACTTCGGACCCCTGCGCGCACACCTCTGCAAGGAATGCGCGCCTCCGCAGCCTTCTGGGCTTTGGATTTAAGCTTTCCTCTGAGTCGAGATTCACCAGAATGGCACATGGACGACCTGCCATAGCCGTCCAACAACACCTTCTCTACTCGACTCGCGAGAAGCAAAACAACTATGTCCAGTTACCAAATAAAGCTTGTGACATGGAGCGGCAGAATCTGAGCTGGTTCAGATTCATTCGGAGCGACATTCCCTTTGTTTTGAGATTAGGTCGCCGATTCCGTGCCTGGCCATACTCAGCATGAGGTCTAGCGTCTCGCGATTGAAGACCCCATTCTCGCCTGTGCCTTGGACCTCCGCGAAATCCTCGCCTCGCATGACGACGTTCATGTCCACTGTAGCCCTGGAATCCTCCGGATATGATAGGTCAAGTAGGACCTCACCATCCACTACCCCGACACTCACTGCAGCCACGTAGCCCTGCACCGGGACCTTGGTTATTATGCCCATGCTTACCATGTAGTCGAGTGCATCACAAAGTGCTACGAACCCTCCGGTAATTGATGCGGTCCTAGTTCCCCCGTCTGCCTGTATGACATCACAGTCCACCCTGATTTCTCGTTCTCCAAGCTGATTGAGATCGACCGCCGCACGGAGAGACCGCCCTATAAGCCGCTGAATCTCGTGTTCGCGTCCGGTCACCTTATAGCGATCCGTCCTCTCACTTGTGGCACGCGGGAGCATTCCATATTCGGCCGTCACCCAGCCGCGTCCTGTACCGTTCAGCCAGCTAGGAACCTCTTCCTCAACGGTTGCGGTGCATATGACTTGCGTATCACCAGTTCTTATCAGAACTGACCCCTCAGGATTCTTTAGGAATCCGCGTACTATCTCTACGGGCCTAAGCTCGTCATTCGCTCTCCCATCATATCGAGCCATAAGACCAGTCTCCGCACACTGGGCGATAGGGGGCTCTATTAATCGCTACCGGATAGGCACTCGACAGATAGTTTTATTCTTAACAATGCCACATCTGGCAGGTTAGACTCAATGCAAAGTATCCTGACCGGAGTTGGTCAAACGTGATGAATGTCCGGAAGAAGTTTGATACCGCTCTATCCGATACCGTCGAAGAATGGAAAAAGAAAGACAAGGTGAGGGGTATCTTTGTTTACGGTTCTTATGCGAAGGGCACTATGACAGCGAACTCAGACTTGGATATATGTGTCGTATGGGATAAGGAGGAGGCTCCTGCCAAACTCCCAGCAGACCACAAGGGCATTCGAATTGATATGACCTTCCTGTATCCGCGAGCTATTGAGGATGCCCTCAGCAACAAGGCGAAAGACTGTCTCGGAGTGGCGGAGGTTGTGTGCAGACTCAAAGGTGCCAGAGTTCTTCATGATACAGGTGGCATGCTAAGGAAGTTGCAGCAAAGAGCTCTAGAGTACAAGTGGTCTGAAGATATCATAAAGGGACTCAAAGCGCATGCCGTTGAGTCTCTTGCTAATGCAGTGCGCCTGTCAGAGCAAGAGGAAGACTGGATGAGCGCCACCTATGAACTGCGAAACGGGCTTTTCGACTTGGGCCGGGTCCTCCTCATGAAGAACAATATCTTCTGCATCATTAAGCCGTCTGAGGTCTTAAACGAAGTCAGAATGCTCGACCCAATGACCTATGGGCTATTCCTTCGCACTTTCAAGCTGAAGGGGCTTGAAGAAGAAGACCTGCGCGGCATACTGGGCGACGTGAGGCACTGGGCAGGGATTGCTGAAGAGCGTCTCAAGAAGGCACAGGGAGACACTGCGGCCGGACTACTGGCCCAAGCGCAGAGAGAATACTATGGAGCCGGGGGTCTGACAATCGGTGGGGATTACGAGCTGGCAGTCTTCGAGATGCGCCAATCAGTGCAAACGCTGGGGCTTGCACTGCTTGCGATAGATGGACTGATAGACCTGGACAGGGGAATGGTCGTGAAGGAACTGCAGGAGCATGAAAGCGAGTTCTATGACCAAGTGTTTATTGAGTATGGTTCAATCGACTTCCAACCGAAGGAAATAAAGCGAAGCATAGGAGAAGCACAATTCGTCGCTCAAAGACTGTGAAGGTTCGGAATCGGTTATATTGATTAGGTCCGTTGTCTCCCATATCCGAAAGTGAGCGGCGATGCCCGAACAGAAGGCGCGCATAGTCAACCTTCTTAGTGTTCCACTGACAAAAGATAAGCAGTCGGTCCTCCTGTTCGAGTTCAATCTATATGCGTCCCTAACGAACTACATCATCAAGCTAATGATTCGGAAACAGATCAACTCGCCATCAAAAGCGGAATCACTGAAAGAGAGTTTCGAGAAGAAGCTCTTCATCTTGGCCATATCATCGGATAGTCCTGAGATAGCTTCATCTGAGAACGCTCAGAGCGTATTCGAGTCGAGGTTCAACCCTCGTACTTTCGAGCACTACAGAGGAACGCTAGCCCCGGAGCAGGACAATCAACACACTGGACGTGTTCATCGGTTCGTATCTTCATACTTCAGGGATGTGGTCCGAACTGCCTTGTCAGAAATCGCCCACCATCGCAAACTGGCAGCGACAGTTCGGAGCCTAGGAGGCAAGACACCGTTCTTCAGGTTCGGCAGGATGATCTTCTCGGCGCCAATTGCTAGTATCACAGAGACGAGCTGCATCATCGTCACGACAAACGGAGACGAGATTCCGGTTCCCTTCGATAAGAGAAGCAAGAGTCGCGAAGTAACCATCCTGAACGCGCTTGCTGCCGGCCATCAGAAGTGCGATAGAGTGCGCCTGAAGTGGCACAAGGAAGGATACCTTGACATAGGTGTTCGTATTCAAAACCCCGTGCTAAGGTAGACTACTTGGCCAATCGGCCCCATGAAATCACAGCTCCGGAGAAGTCAGAGGAGAATGCCTCTCCGCTGCTTGCCCATGCTACTGATGAAACTCCACCCTCAGCTCTGAGAGCCGTCTTTTCCGAGTTTGTTTCAATAGACCATAGCCGGACTGTGCGATCCATACTGCCCGATAGAAGATGTTTGCCGCTAGAGTCTATACAGAGAGATGTTACGACGTCGGAATGTCCAGCAAGCCGATGCGCCTTCTTAGGATTATCAAGATTGACAGACTGTATGTCGCCGCCATGCATTCCTAAGAAGACACACGATCCGTCCGGCACCGCCGCCATTGACCTGATTCGTTCGTCATACCTTCCTAGTACAGATAGCATCGTGAATTCTCGCAGGTCCCAAAGCCTGCACTCGCCATCATATGATGCTGTCACGAGCTGAGTGCCTTCTCTAACAAACGACAAACCGGAGACGTCAGCCATATGGGCGCGTAAGCTCTTCAGGCTCCTCAGGCTCTTTGTTGAGAAGATCCTCACTTCGCCATCTCGTGCACCAACCGCCCCTTTCTGTGCCGCTTCCCAAACGGCCATTGCCTTCACTTGGTCATTCTGTCTAAGCAAGTGTGTGCCTTGGACTCCGGCCCGACTCCACACCCGCGCCGTCTTGTCCCAGCTCGCAGAGAGTATTCGCTTCCCTTCACTGATGAAGAATACTGCTGAAATCGTGGACTCGTGGCCCTTGAGGACTCGCTGTAACCTGCCGGTTTTGGCATCCAGAAGGATGATGCGTCCGTCCAACGTGCCACACACAAGGCGGAGACCGCTCGGGTCCGCAGAAACACTCGTAACCGCTGGTGGCTGAGCGCCGGACGGTCTGTAAAGGATTGTTTTCTTCACAAGTAATCACCAAAGCGAGCCTAAGTCACAGAATATCCCTGCCCTTAGGAAAGAGCATGAGCAGAAATAACTACCTCTGTCTGAGTCGTGAGTATGCAACCAAGCATACGACGAAGAGAAGAATGAGTAGGGGAACATATGCAAGAAAGCCGGTGTCCTGAGAGAAGCTTGTGGTGTTGTTTGCATATTGAACAACGAAAGTCTCGAGAACTTGGCCAACAATCTCAAGGCTTCCCGCACTGCATTTGTCAGGTGTATCTTCAAGAGTATGCCAGTACGATGGAAATGGATTGTGCTGAATTATATCCAAAGAGGGAATGCCAGCACTCAGGAACGGCCTGTGGTCATCCAGAATTGAAGCTCCGATGTCATCGAGAAAAGTTCCATTGTGGCCAATATCCTCTGCGATTGACCACAAGTAATCCTGAAGCGATTTGGTTGAACTGGTTTCCCGCAGCAATCTGACGTTCGTATCACCAACCATGTCAAGCAGAATCATCGCCCGAATGGTTGTCTTTCGGTCGCTGCTGAGTTGTCCAACATAGTAAGTGGACCCCACTATCCACTGCCAGCTGTTGATGTTTCCCGAATCTTCGGCATCGAAGAACACGAACTCTACTGACCCACGAACTTCCTCTGGCAATGCGCATGCAAGCTCTAAGAGCACGGCAACTCCGCTCGCACCATCATTAGCACCGATAACTGGTTTCGTCCTGTTAGTGGGATTCGATTCTTGATCGGCCTGAGGTCGAGTGTCATAGTGCGCACCAAGAATCAAGCACGCGTTGTCAGACGACCCCCACCGGCCGATTATGTTGACACAGGGAACACCCAAGTATGTGAAGTTCTGCAGAGTGATATTCCAGCCATCGGTTGTCATGCAGCCTACGATATACGCTCTGCACAGGCTAAGGTTATCCGACCCAGGAGGCCTCGGGCCAAAGTCGCATTGTGAATTCAAATACACAAATGCTTGGGAACCATCAAAGGTAGGTGTGTACGTCGCCTGGACTATCGGCCATACTGGCTGAGTCATGAGCAGGAGTAGTAGACAGGAACGTAGTTGGAGCAACATCACTTCCTCCAGACAGAAAGAACCTAGCCAGCAGATTTCCGATGAGCTGTATCTTTCCGCGTTTCAAGATAGTGCCGTAGTATACCGGGCAACTCTCGGGGCAGCCTCCGGATGACTGTAATAGGTATGTCGGAATATCCAATCTCGCCTCGTGCAAGCATTACCATCACTTCTGAAGCAAGTCTGTATCCGCTGGCACGAGACAGAACGAAGTCGGCAAACGACGCCCCTCTCATACCGGCCCATGCGGCCATTGCGAAACTGGACCCGAACGCCTTATGACAGAGAGTATCATATTCACTGAGGAAGGCTCCATCATACCTACCACGTTCGGCCGCTCTGGCGGCCACCTTCGCTGCGAAGACCCCGGACCTCATAGCGTAGGCAATCCCTTCGCCCATCATTGGATCCACAAAACCAGCAGCATCCCCTACGAGTATAGCATGGTCCATGACGTTCCTAGAGTGCAGTCCGTCGGCCCCGAGAAAATAGGTTCTTCTTCTTGCAGCCGGCAGGCTGAGTCCAAGTCTCTTTTCAACGCTTGATACAAAACCGTCGAACGCGGGTCGGAGAGGATACATGTGGACAGCTGCACCCGCGATGCCAATCCCAAGGTGTTCTCTCTTCGGGAAGACCCACCCGTAGCTCACCTTCCCCTGCACTGGCGCTACTTCAAGGATGTAGGGCCTGCCATGTGTGGCCTCCATTACACCGTCTTCTCCCACATGGAAGTCAGATTCCATGCCAAGGCCAACTCTTGACAGGTCCTTGCGCTCAGGCCTCAGACCTAGAGACCGACTTACGATTGAATTGACGCCGTCTGCGCCTATGATTATCCGGGAATTCAACTCTCGTCCGTCACTCAGCTTTGTCACAGCACGGTCGCTGGTCACACGGGCATTCACAACTCTTGCCTCTTCAAGAAGCTCGGCTCCCGAATCGACCGCTCTCCGAGCGAGATACTCATCGAACTCTGACCGCATTGTAGTTATGCCCATCAGCCTATCAGAGACGAACTCGGCACTCTTACCGCTAGGAAGTATGAATCTCATTCCGTAGATTCTGCGTTCCACCAGGTCAGCAGGTATCTTGCCCCTCAGAACGCTAATCCCCCGATACATCACGGCCCCGCCACAGGGCTTGTCTCTCGGTAAGAGACACTTCTCAAGCAGTAGTGTCTTCAACCCCTGTGCGGCACAATCACTTGCAGCAACCGACCCAGCAGGTCCCGCACCCACTACTATGACATCGTAGGATACCATCGTGGTCTCCTCCCCGATAGCAATGCCGGTGGTCCAGAAGACTATGTCAGGCCGCCTGCTTCGGCACTTCAGACGACTGACTGCGGATGTCTCTATTTATGGTTACTGGCTTCTCCAATCAGCAACCAGTGGATTAAGTAAGCCATTTGTCAGAATAGTACAATCGGTCCATTCGTAACATGGGCACAGGCCCGTGTTTCATATATCTCTGCATGACTCACAGCCCGGTCTCGGTCTCAGACCTAGACGACGCATAATCTTGCCGCCGGGATATTGTCGTTCAGCAGAAGCACCTTGGGCTGCCTCTAACTGTATTGACCTCCGGTTCACCTCCTTGAAGCCATATGCGGTGATTAGCATCTTGGATGGATTGTTCTCTTCGTATACTTCGCAGTAGACTTCATTCACGCCAGCATCCAGAAAGTACTTGGTCGCTCTGCGAATCAACGCGGTAGCTACACCTTTTCTGCGACGCTGCAGAAGCACGCCTATGCCCGTGATTTCGCCATAGACAGATTCGCCCTCCTTCTCTATGAAGCAAGCAATGAAACCACATGGAATGCCCCAGAGCTCGGCGATGAATATTCCCTCGGTCTCAAGGCGCTTTGCATCATCAATTGTCAGAGGACAGAACGGGTCAGGCGAGGCAATAAAGCACCTGTTGTAGAGATCAACAAAGGAGTCGATTTCTTTCTTGCGAAGTCTATGCACCTTGATGTAGTTGGGTACTTCCTTCTCTTTCCACCGTTCTGCAGCAAGCTTGAGAGCCTCTTGGGTTTCAGCTCTCATGACTATGTATGACCTCTGCCGTCCAGTGCCTCTTGGCTTAGCCTTGCTCTCGACCACTCCAACACCCCACCGATCTCAAATCAACTCCGCAAGATGTCCTAAGACCATTCAGATACTAGTTGCGAGCCCCTTGAATAGGCGATCAATGGCCCGGATGGTCGCTCTTGTTTCCTTCTCGATGGCCTCTATGAGAAGAGGACTCTGCTCACCAGTTTTTTGACTCTCGTCGCGTTGCTCCTTTTTTGGGTCTCTGTGTAGATTGCCATCCACGGCAAGAATCGAAGCGGCACGAAGCCCGTGTGTCTGAGCAAATACAAACAACAAAGAGCTCTCCATCTCAATGCATTTCACATTGCAGCGCGTCCACAAATCAAGCTGATTATTCTCGGGAGTTGCATAGTACACATCGCTTGTCCAGCAAACACCTGAATGTAACCTATCGGCCGGGAATAGGGCTGACATCTCATCAAACAGCGCTCTGTGCAAGTCAGCAGATGCCACAGCAGGATATTGAATCGGGGCATAGTTCATGCTTGTTCTCTCATCCCGAATCGAACCGATAGGAACCACAACGTCCCCCGTCTTTACTGAGAGGTCAATTCCTCCGCATGTGCCTACCCGTATGATGTTCTGCGCACCTAGCTTTGCAAGCTCCTCCAAGCATATGTGTGTCGACGGGGTGCCCATCCCGGTACCAGAAACTGTGACTGCAACACCAGCTGGAGTGTAGGCCCTATAGGTCACAAGACCGCGATTCCGTGAAATCTCCTCCGCCCTCTTCATCTGAGATGCAATCAAAGGGACTCGGTCCGGATTACCAGTGATGATCACTACCTTCTCCACATCGCCTTCACCGACTCGAAGATGAGGTTGTATTCTCAGCTTCATCAGATTCGCACATCCTGCTTAGTGGGTCGGCGCTCATCACTGCGATGACTACGCCATGCAACGGTCCATGAGGATGGTAAGGAGCTATATCAATTGACCGCCTTCACCGTTGACGAATTCTCTCTACGACCGTAGGCCTTCCATGCGACCAATCACACAATCAATGCAGACCCATCTTCCATGGATCAAGAATGCCCTTCTAAGTCTAGGTGGAGACGAGCCGCATACATCGCATGAACGGGACTCGTTCTCATAGCTTTCTGAAAGGAAGACAAACAGCAATGAGAGCAGTTCGTGAACACCGGTCGTCACTTGCATACGTAGTCATATCCGCCAATGCCCTCTAGTTCGCACCTTATTAGGGCCACCCGGACGCTACGGTGCATCCAGTTGAAAGCGATGCTCAAGAGGTCATCATGAGTGCTTTGATTTGCTCTGCTAGCTCGGTCACTGACCCCACTACTCTGACGCCTTCCATCTTGCGTAGACGTTCTGAGTTCTCAAGGTCAACTCTGCGCGTTCTTATCTTGACAAGCATTCCTTCTGGTGACATGGTCTCGGTTTCGCCAGGATGCTGGTCAACGGGAAACAAAATCACGCGCGTGTTTCCTTTTAGTGCCTGAGCAACCGCATTGGTGATTAGCGTGTCTGCTATTCCGTAGGCAATCTTGCTAGCAGAATTCGCAGTAAGTGGTGCCACAACGAGTGCATCATATTCTCCCACCTGAAGAGGCCCTGCAATGAATGGTGTATTAGCATCGACTTCTGTCTTGACCTTGGTGAAAGACTCATTGAGCAAGTTCCAAAGCTTGTACCAGTGGAGAACTTGCCGTCCGGCTTTTGAAACAAACACATCAACTCTTGCACCAATGTCTTCCTGAACCCGAGTCATGGTTTCTATGACATCACGTATCTTGTCACCAGAACCTGTTATTCCCCAAGCAATTCGTACCAATTCCGTCATCGTGAGACTCGGCGCACACCCACCGAAATATCTAGTTATGGTCACAGACGCCTTCATAGCCACCGTGAAGGATGCTATACAGAGTCGGACAATGACGGGTGAATGATGGCAGAGTTCATTATGCTGCTTTCGCATTCATGAACACGGTTGCATAGCACCTACCTGTCGGTGGCCTCGGAATGTATCGTACAAGCTTTGGCATCACAACAAACATGAGTCTAGCAGCATCGGCCTGGATTGCAGACAACGCTAAGTCACTCGGGGTCGATGGGATCTGGGTGGGTGAAGACATAGGCCGAGGGCATGACATACTTGCATTGACGACGGCGATGGTGCTTCGTGCAAGAGGAGTCAGAGTCGGTACTGCCATCATTCCAGTCACAGTCCACGATATCACTGCTCTTGCAAGAGCCGGAAGAACACTAAATGAACTGGCCGAAGGAAACTTCGTGCTGGGCATAGGCATTGGCGGGATGCAAGACATACGCAATCTCGGAATCGCACTTGACAAGCCTGTTACAGCCCTACAGGAGACGGTCAAGATTCTCAGGAAACTGTGGGCTGGAGAATCCGTGACCGCAGAATCTGAGTTATTCAAATTGAAGGACTACAGCCTTGGACTAAGGCGGCCTCTTTCTTTACGTGTGTTCTTGGGAATTCGTGGCCCACAGATGCTGAGATTGGCGGCGAGGATAGCGGACGGCGTTGTCCTATCCGGTCCCATTGCCTATCTGGAATATGCGATTCGAATTATCCGGAATGAGGCAACAAGAACCGGCAGAGACCCCGAGTCAATTGAGAAGGTGGTTTGGGTTCCCACTATTCCAACCTTCAAGGAGGGTGATATCGCGGCTTCAAAAAAGGTGATCGCGCTCGTTGTGGCCGATACCCCGGATCAGGTCATCAATCTGACAGATGTCGACAGAAAGCAAGTCGAACTGATTCGTTCATCCGTCAGGGACGAGGGGCCCTCTCAAGGTGCAGCCTATGTAACAGAGGAAATTGTGGAGACATTTTCGGTGACAGGAGACAGTACACACGTGGTCGATCAATTCGACATCATGGCCAGAGCAGGTGCAACTGAGATTGTCATAGGACCACCATTCTCAGGCGACTGGAGGGCGGCTGCCACCGAAATTCTCCAGGAAATTGCTGCTAGGAAGAGAACCATAACTTGAGTCATCTCAAGAGAGACCTGCATTCCGTGATTCAGAAATACAAAGAATACGAGGTTCTAAGTCAGATAGCTAGCTAGGTCCAAGTCATCAGTGTCTACATACCAGAAGTCATCCTCTCTTTTCCAGTGCCGCGCCAAATCCAGCATAGAGCGCGACCCCTTTTGGACAAGGGTCATGATGGGCAATACCGACTCTACTCCACGTTTGTGCTCCAGTGAACGAAAGTACTGGTAGTACTCAACCTGATGTTGACTTGGAACCTGTATCCAAAGTATTACTCCTCTCGAAGACACAAAATACAGCGCAGCTGGAACGAGGGGCATTAGTGACAGAATGCGTTCTGTCCAATCTGGTTTGCACACTACCTCGAAACAGAAATTCCCCGAGAGGCCAATTCCTGCGAAGACCGTGTATGGCAGTATTACACGACGCTCGATCAGTCTGTGCGTAGAGCTGATGACCTGTTTTGTGTCTACGTCCCATCCTTTTATTCGAAGACTCTGGCTGACGGTCTCTGGAGAAGCACGACAATCAGACCTTAGCTCGGAGGTAACAGCAAAGTCTAGAGGTTGAAACTCCTTCCTTCTACCGCCGCATGAGAGAACATGAAGGGTTGACCCGGCCTTTTCGACGGGCGCCGCTTCCGGAGGCTGGCGGATTACTTCAGAAATCGACCATGTGCCGTTGTTGAGAAGGGCGAGATTTGACTCAGCACCCATAGATGACTGAACATGAAGGCTTACATAATCAAAGACCGAGCCAACAAGCGCACTTGCACTTGAACGAAGAACTGAAAGCTCCTGCTCGCCCCCGGGAAACATAAGAGAAACGTAGCCCAAGTCGCTTACTGCAGTCTTGAGAATGCTTCTAGTGAACGGGAATCCAGCCATGCCTGTCTCAATTGCAGCCCAGTCAACTCCTTCAGACAGCTTGAAGAATAGCATTACAGACTGGATACCAAAAGCTGTGTTGTCTGACAGGCAACTGAATCGTACGGCATGTTGGTCCTTCAGACGAACGAGGGATGACGAAACTGTCTTGGGAGCAATCTCCAAGGTCCTTGCGATAGCATTCACGGTCGATAGTGGGCTTCTGGCCAGACAAGAAAGTACTTGCAGGTCTCGATCATTGATCGGAGTCTCGTCATTCAGGAACGCAAAGCTGTAGGCAGACTTGATGGAATCGGAAGTATGAAGGTTGTATTTCTTGAGCGTCTTGAGATTGTCGATGATTTTCTTCATGAAGTGTTCGTTGACGGGTGCCACGGTCGGATCGGTCGGCGACTTAGCAAACTCGGGGTTTTCCTTCAGATGCTCAACAACGCGCTTGGCGTCTTCAAGCGATACAGTTCCAGCGAAGAGAGCAAGATACAGGCGAATTGCCTCGAGATAGAATCGGGCAGATGGATCATCCACCGATGGAATCAAGTCATCATATGGTGTGGATACCTCTGGTAAGGCGCTCTGGCCCGGTACCAAATCCCTAGGCACCTCTCTGGTAGAAAGGAAGAGTATGCAGGCTTAACTATCTCAACTTGGACTTGTCTACGCAAGACTCTGCTTTCCAGTCATTCGTAAGAGAGCTTTCTCTAATGTCTTTCTGGTAGCAGATTCTTGTGCTATGAATGTGAGTGTTTTCGCAGAGCTCTTCGTAATCTGTATTAGCGATGACGATAGTGCGAGCCAGTTCCAGAGTGATGGCAACTCAATACTCAGAACCGAAAGACTGCGTCCCGAGACAACCCGCGCCTTTGGCAATGTGCCTGCTTGGATGTGAAGCATTCGCGAAAGTGGGGATTCCTGAGAGCTCGAATCGACACATAAGACTGCCTTGTGAATGAGACCAATATCGCTGAGAAACACGTAAGGTAAGGTCATCTTGCTCCGAATCGAGTCCAGACGCCTTCTGAGCGTTCTTTCGGGTGGGCAACGCAGACTTAGGCGGCTCATGTATTCGGTCACTTCTCTGACTGAGGCATGGTAGCTGTCTTCGAGGACAGACAGGACTGCCAAGTTCTCCACAGTACATGCGCTTGGCTTGCTCAGTTTTAGTGAATTCATGGCAGGAAGCACATCAGCATAATCCTTCATGGCCCCAGTGCTGACTTCGAACCGGAATCCTTCGTCAAGAGTCCATTGCCTGCCGTCAAAGAGCCCCATGTTCAGATGATTTGAGACCTCGGCTGCTACATCATACCTGAGTCCAAAGTCACTTGTGCGATCGTTTGACCAATCTATGAAGCGGGCGGGAAAGGGCGGATCACGACCGAGAGACGTGACTGCCTCAAAGTAGACAGCTGCGTTGGTTCCAGATGTCATCACGGATCTTGACGCTAGTGTTACTTGAGTATTTGAGTCAAGCCAGGCACAGAATGCTTTGAGCTGATCAGATGTCTCTGAGGCCTGCGCCCAGCCAAACACCAGACTCATACCTACCTTTCCATAGTCAACACTGGATTTGACTCTCAGATGGTTGGTACGGACCAGCTTATGCCAAGTCTGGTTTACCATTGGCCGACTGACTTGAAGGTCCTTCGCCAAGTCGCTTTGGCGCATACCCGGATTCATCAATAACCGTCTTAGAAGCCTCAAATCCGCTGGTTCGAGCTTGTTCAAGTCCATCACTCTCGGCACCGAACAGGTTGGCCGATTGTAAAGTTAAACGATGCATTTTCTTATCTTTTTCGCACTCACTCGAAGAGCGGTATGACGGGTATGGACTGCTCCCGCGTCATAGCTCCCTATCTTTGGCTTCCTTGAGGCTTCTTGCCCATCGTGGCGACCCTACAAGTTCTTAATCTGGAATGCGGATAGATTTCCTATAGTTTCAGTGCCTGAAACTGCCGGAGTGGCCTCTACAGGGAGCACCATCGGGCCGGACCGAGCCCAAATGGGCACCCGCAAGGCCGTCATAGGTGGGACCGTGTAGAAGACATTCCTGAGTATCGATGTCCAAGAATGCGAAGCTAAGGAGGTGACAAGAATTAGCGCAGATCGAATGCGGACAATCTACGAGAGTATGACCAACAACCGAGTCGCTCTCAGATTGTTGTCGATCGGAATAGTGCGTGGCATATCGTCTGTTGTACAGCCGCCCTGTGAAGACCCTAGTCCGTTCTAGATAGAACATGGATAGCACGACTAGTGCCTCTCATGGGTCTTGGCTGTGCCGCGGACGTCTTGTCGCGCAATTGCATTGGACATTGGGTACTCGAGCTAGGCGCGTCGGAGAAAGGAGGACACAGAGAGATGCTTAACCCACACCCACTATCACCAGATCCAACCCCGTGGTAAACGTGGCAGTCACGTTCGAACCAGAGGGAGAGGGAAACAAAATGGAACACTCGGAACGAAAACACAACAATGGTACCTGTGGCACAGTGTTGCCTAGGTCAACATTGGAGCAGTCATTCAAAGGAGGAGAGTACACATGCTTAACCCACACCCACTTTCACCAGATCCAACCCCTTGGTAGAAAAAACGAATATACCTCATGAAAGAGGAGACGAAAACAAATGATAGTAACAGAAAGAATTGGAACAACAGCAATGGAATACCCTGCCATGCCTGAAACAGGTAGAGAAGTTGATGCGCTCAACGACCCGGAGATAGTAAGGCTTACTGCGCTAAACCTCGAATTGGCAGTCAAGAATCTAATGTCATCCAAGGCACCACCTGAGTGCCTCGTCCTGACAGCAGATATATGCACACACAGACTAATGGCTATACCAACTGCCGATGGCGATGTCAAGGTGCTCGTTTTCGAATCGTGAGCGAATCCCGGACGTGTAGAGTTCGGACTTCGCATCAAACGATTCGTGTCGAGCACCTAGACAGAGCCGCAGGAGTGTAAATAGTAGGCGAGTGTACGTTGTCACGCAGAGCCCATCTGATTGTGCGTCGGAGTCCCATCCTTTGGGGCACCAGCCTTGAGCCTGTAGAAGGAGAAGGACACGGAAAAGCCTACTCAGCGCCCGGCAGAGAACCAAGATGATAATTTCGTGAATGATTTCTCGGATGAACAAGCAATCGAAATCCGAGAACAACAATGTCGTGAGCCCAACAATCGGGAAAATCGACAGACTACTTCTAACCTCAGACGTTCCCTCAAGTCAGTGTTCTCGTGGCAGAATTACTCCGTATATCTAGTCACATCGTGGGTTTTCAGTGCATTCGTAGTAGTCTGGTCTTTACTGAATCTCTATTTGCGTGCAATTGGTTGGGACTACTTGCAGATAGGGCTCGTATTGGCGATTGTAAGCACCACATCCGCTTGTGCAAGAATCGTTGGGGGATATGTTGGCGATGCGGTCGACCGCAAGAGACTGTCAATACTTGCTATGCTTATGGCTGGCGTCAGTCATCTGACAATAGGACTTTTCACTGATTTTGCGGCGGTATTGCTGGGATTGATGATTTACGCAACAATGGACATAGCAAAGGGGGGTTCCTCGGCTTACATCATGGACAACATTCCCCAGAAGGACAGTGGGTTAGCCCTCTCATTGTTTAGTGCCGGGAGATCATTTGGTGTATTGACCCTGATTCCGTTTGGAATTCTGGTACCAATCATAGGCTTTGGCTTAGCCATGAGATTTTGTTTTGTCACGGCCGGATTGCTCTTTTTTGTCTGCACGGCGGCACGTGCATACCTCCTGACATCGAGCGTTCAAAAGGAATCCGCCCCCAATGTTCCACTCTGGAAGGATTTCATTCGCAAGAACCGCTATGCGGTCAGTTTGCTTTTCAGAATAATGCCAGGTGTGCTTGTTGTTGTTATTCTCGATTCATTTAGTGATGCCCTTTTTCAATATGGAACGTTACTCTACACCAATGAATACCTTGGCGTCTCGATATCGGGCATTACGATCATCGTGTTAGTCTCCCTTGTCGTGTCAGTACCGCTCCTTCTGAAAGTCGGCAGATTCTCAGATCAAAGGGGGGTCAGAAAAGCAGCATTGATTGTATACGGTGTGATGCCCGTATGTGCGATTCTCATCATACTGGCACCCGTTTTCCCATATTGGGTCCCGTCGGAGATTGTCGAAATTGCAGAGCGCGAGGTAACCGGATTCGGAGCCGTCTTTTCAATGCCGTTCCTGGCATTTGTCCTGAAGCAAATCAACGATACGCTTTGGAGCCTCGTACTCCTGACGCTGATTCAGAAGAGACTCCCGAGGCAAGATACCGCCAAGATACTTGCAGTATTCTGGTTCATTGTGTATCTCTTCATGTCTCTAGGTCCATTTGTCGGCGGTCTTCTGTTCACATACGCGAACCCATCACAGCTGTTCACCGTGGTCCTCATTCTCAACCTCGTCATCTTGGTTTCCATTGCTCGTGCCGGATTGGTAGGACGAAACGACGAACCAGCAGATCCAAGGCAGACAATATCTGCTTCCCGACAATGAGCCGCTGTGCTTATCGGCAAGCAAGGTCTATGTGTGTGAGAGGTTCGCTAAGAGATGTCAGAAGAACAAAGAGCGCAAACGGTTCTCCGTCTGCTTGACAGGGCCTATCCGGAGGCGCCGCTTACGTACCTCAGCTATCGGAATCCATTTGAAATGACAATTGCGACTATTCTATCGGCGCACACCGCAGATAAAGCAGTGAACATGGTTACTCCTGAGTTGTTTAGTAGTTATCCCGACCCTGAGTCTATGATGAAAGCGCCCCTGAAGAGCATAGCGAAAATCATTCGGCCTTGTGGAACTTATAATAGGAAGGCTGTGTTTCTGAAAGATGCCTCAAAGGCAATCGTTGAGCGCTTCTCGGGCAATGTGCCGCATACCATGCATGATTTGATGTCTCTCTCCGGCATCTCAAGGAAGACTGCGAACGTCGTCCTATCTGTGTGCTACGGGATCAGCGAAGGAATCGTCGTCGACACTCACATAATGCGTGTAACCCAGCGCCTCGGGTTGAGCAGCCAAAAGACCGCCCCTAAGATTGAGCAGGATTTGATGCAGCTCATTCCCCGAGAGAAGTGGCATGATTATGCACGCCTATTGGGGGCACATGGAAGACGAACATGCAAGGCCGCGAAGCCAATGTGCAGTTCATGTGTCTTGAAGGACCTCTGCCCTTCGGCTCGAACGTATATGGGAGCCTCCAGATCAGAAGGCTGAGAGTAGTACGGCAAAGTGGAAGCTATGGTCTGCGGCACGCGGACAACCTAGTGCCTTTCTGCACCGTTACAATACGCTTATTATCGACCATTCCGGCGGTCCGTTGGTCCATGCGTCTGAGGGTGCATTGATGAGTCCAGGCAAGAAAGGAGAACAGAACTTGAGCAGATTCAGTGAAGCTAGGGTGCTTGTCACGGGAGGGGCGGGCTTCATTGGTTCTCATTTGACGGAAAGCCTCGTCAAGAATGGCGCAAAGGTTCTAGTGATAGACGATATGAGTAACGGGGTACCTAGCAATCTCAGTGCTATCAGGGACAGCATTACTCTTTCTGTGGGGAGTGTTGCAGATAGAGAGTTTGTCCGGGGTATCGTGAGACAGCATGAGCCCGAAATCGTGTTTCATCTGGCTGCGAGGAACCTCGTCCTTTCTATTAGAGATCCACGAGACGATGCTCAGGTCACCATATTGGGCCTCTTGAATCTGCTAGAAGCAATCAGAGAAGCCGATCGGACAGAAGTCTTCGTTCATTCTTCTACAGGTTCCGTTTATGGTGAACCCGTCGAGTCTCCCCAGACAGAGAAGCACGCCCGTGTTCCGACTTCGCCGTATGGCGTTTCCAAGATGGCTGCAGAGGAGTACCTAAGAATCTGGAGCAAGCTGTATTCCACAAAATACGTCGCGTTAAGGTACTACAATGTGTATGGACCCCGACAGTCAGCAAATGAAAGCACAGGTGGCGGCGTGATTCCAGTGTTTGCCAACCGCATTCTTACGGGACAGCCGTTGGTAGTTGATGGAACTGGCAAGCAGCAGAGATGTTTCACTTATGTCTCGGACGTCACGAAATCAAACCTGTTGTCTGCAACCACCAAGGATTGTTGGTGCGACGCCTACAATATAGCAGCTGATGAAAGGATAGATATCCTCTCGTTGGCTAAGTTGATGATGGAGGTATCCGGGGCCAAGGTGCCGATCAAGTTCGGACCAGAACGACCCGGAGATATCATGAAATTCGACCCATCGATTGAGCGTGCTGCTCATCGATTTGGTTATGCTCCCAAAGTGACCCTCAAGGATGGTCTACGTAACTATTTTGATTGGCTAGAATCAATTAGGTCTCACTAGCCTCACGAAAGAACTACAGACCCTTTCTTGTCGGCCTTCTTTCGAGACTGTCATTGGCTTATGACTCGGTTATAGACTCCTTCAATCAGACCAATCTGTCTCTTCCATGAGTACTCGGACAGGATTCTTTCACGGCATCGCTGTCCCATTGAGACTCTCATCTTATCGTCTCTAGCCAGAATCCGCATCGCATCAACAACAGCTGGCACTGACTCAGGCTTCACAAGAATACCCTCTTCTGGACCAAGAATACGATCTGCATCAGAAACATTAGTGGTTATCAACGGGAGACCGCAGCTCATGGCTTCGAGCACGCTCATTGACGCGGTCAACGGCCCTATGCTCATTGGAACCACAAAGATGTCGGCTCTCTCAAGGTAGAGGTGTACGAGACTATGATTGACATTTCCAAGCCATCGAATGGATTTGGAGTCCTGACTGCTGAGCATTGCGCTTAGCATTCCATCTCCGATGATTGTTAGTCTAGATTGTGGATTCTCCTTGTGGTACTCTCTGAATGCCTGAATGAGGATGTGTACGCCCTTATCATAACTCAGGCGCCCTACGTAAATGAAATCTACATAGTTGTCCTCCTTCTCATGCTCGCGCGGTCTGAACAAATCGGTGTCCACACCATTTACGATGACATTCAGTTTCTCGCTGGAAACACCGTGGGGCAGGAATATTCTTCTCTGGAAAGGATGGACGAGTATTATGGCGTCGTATCTCCGACTGGTAAAAACCGAGATTCTGCCTATATAGTTAAACAGAGTCTTAATCCAAGACTCGGCATTGGAATACGCTAGGTGATATGTGACGACGAGTGGCGGCAGAGAGGCCTTGAAGAGTGGCAATAGAAAGTCTGTAGTCCCCGAGTTCATCTGGACGTCCAAGACCTCAATGCCACGGCTATTACATTCCTTTGCTATTGCCTTAGGTGCATGAATCGCATCGATTGAGAAATGGGGATTGATGCCAAATCCGGAGAATCTATGGACTCTTTCAGCGGGCAAAAACTCGACATTCTTTGATCGAGTGAAAGCGTAGACTTCGTGTCCTCGCTCTAACAGGCTTCTTAGTACAGCATTGGCTCGCACGCAAAGGCCATCTGGCGCATCGAACTTGCTGACCATGCCAATCTTCAATCGAATCTGCTCCTAGGTCCGGTGCACCTCGGCATTTGCAGCACCTTTAAGGCCTTCCACTGAGCTTTGCGTTCAGGGCTCACTAAGGTCGAGAATGCCATTGTCTAGTTGCTGGCGAACCGATACGAGCTCAGAGTTTCAGGCAGCTTCCGGTGAAGCCAAGAGACTCAAAAGGGAATTGCCATCAGCCGAACAAGCCCGTCTCTAGGAAGGTAAGCGCTAGATGCTAGAAATGAAATTCATACGCGAAAACGCGGAAGTCGTTCGCGAGAACCTGAAGAGAAGAAAGGACGAGGAAAAGCTAAGACAGCTTGACCGTCTCTTGGACTTGGACGAGAAGATTAGGGCTCTAAACAAGAGAATACAGGACCTCAGAACCGAGCGCAATCGTCTTTCAAGAGAGATAGGCAAGCGAAAAAAGTCCGGCGACGATGACTCCGACTTGGTCGGCAAAGCCAATCGTGTGAACGATTCAATAAATGAAACAGAGGCTGAGACCGGGAAGCTGGAGGAACAGCTTAGAAGAATCCAGATGAGTATTCCAAACCTGTTGCACGAAAGCGTCCCCTATGGTGCCAGCGACGAGGACAATGAGGTTATTCGTGAATGGGGTGGAAAGCCCGTTTTTGACTTCGATGTAAAGAGCCACGTTGA
>Ga0153916_10000688_pt1 | contig 23206 bp, 40 predicted proteins | sample Opewatmetagenome_FD_109642 | JGI IMG/M metagenome (GOLD analysis project Ga0153916, IMG submission 109642) | Freshwater wetland microbial communities from Ohio, USA - Open water 3 Core 3 Depth 4 metaG | ecosystem: Environmental > Aquatic > Freshwater > Wetlands | place: USA: Ohio, Lake Erie...
TGAATAGTAGGTAAATTCAAACTATCCTGGAGCGTGTCCAGATAGTCTTTAGAGTTATACCCAAATCCTTGTATAGATAAAGTCAGTTCCTTTTCAATTCGTAATTCCTGATAATCCGGCGGTTTTGCCGCAGGAAGTGCGGGCGTTGGCGGAATTTTTATGTCGGATTCCCACGCTTGCCCAAGTTGCGGAAACGCAATTGTTTTCATAGTCACATATGCTTTATCCGGTATGATTCCATTTTCATCACCCCATACAATGGGTATAGGGTTTGCTGGAACGGTTCCAGCAACGGGCGTATTTAAAGTAGCGATATATGTTGCCCCCAGGGCGTTTATAGCCGCCAATAAATCACCGCCAGCCGATCCAAAAGTACCCGCAGCAACAAGCATGGACGAAGCGGCTCCGGCGGTTCCGCTCATGAATTTAATCAGACCACCATAAAAAAATACGCTTTCGTTGCCGCCAGTTGCGGTTAATAATGCCGCTTGTATTTTGGATATGATAACGCTCCATGAGTCTGTAATAAGTATGTCGAGGTGTAATTTGCGCAGAGTTCCGCCATCGGGTTTTACGTCAATGTCGTACGTGTTGGACGCTAACCCTGGAACAGTAATTCCAATGAACGCTCCCAGTGAACCTGTATTGGTAAGCGTTTGATACCCTGGAGTTTGCGGGTTAAGTACCAAGTCCGCCCAATCAAATATCGCGTCTTCTATTTCGGTTTGAACGCTCATTTAAGCGCCTTCCTTATTGCGTGCGGCCACGTATTCGTAATGGTTTATAAGTCCGTTTTGCCAGGGGTTCGCTTCTATTATTTCCCAATCAAACCCGCCATAAGACACCATAGCGCCTTTGGTCTGAGTTTTTGGATCGGATACTTTTAACTGAGTGTCGGTTATAATTTCAATTGCACTGTCTATTCGATACCCTTGCATGAGTACCGATAATTTGTACGCCCCTACGGGCTGAACAGAGCAAGTAATGCTGAATGGCGGTTCCGCAGCCGCGTCTACCCATCGGCCTTTTACGTACGCGCCCGCTCCTGTAGGGATGATGACGGATAATACTATGGAACCAAGCAAACTCATAATTTCACGACCTCTGAATTTATAGAGTTGCGGAATTGCGCTGTATCGTTTAAAGGATTGCCTTGTCTGAATTTCAAAGCCGCAAATGGGCCTTTACGTATTTTAACTTTAATTCCATTGGAAGCCCAAACCCCTAATTTTTTAAGGGCGTGCGACGCGGTTTCCCTACCGTCTTCGACAGTTCCAAGGGCTTGCGCGATCATAGTGTCAATTTTATACTTGTTTTCATCCACCCAACTTCGCAGCCAGGAACGTTCAGGTATATGTATTGTTTGCGTACTTGGTTTTAAATGAATACCCACTGAGTGTAAATATGCACGCATTTTTGCCGTTACTTTAATCACTTTTCCAAATTCATGAGTAGCGGCGATTTTCACCATTTCGGAGGATTCCCCGTTTTTACTTTTATGAGCGTTCGCATTACTCAATACACCAACTTTGACCGCGTGATGCTTGAATACGTTTATTTCTTTTAAAATTGCGTCAAGTTTGCTTCGTTCGTCTGTGTGGTGAGTAGGCATTACAACGCGCCTCCTAATACAGATATTCCCGCGCCCATTAACGCTTTTAATTGCTGTCCGTAGGTGGTTTGATCCAATGCGGACGCTTTACCGCTTTGAGCAAAAAACGACATCGACAACTTGCCCTCGGTAATACTGGCCAATTGTCCCCCTGTGCCGCTGACTTTAGACCGCTGCGCGATAGTCCACATGTGACACGCCCGCAAGGCAATGGCCATAGCGGTTTGCGTGCCGAAAAACGTGGCGCTGGTCATTGAAGTGGCCATGGTTATGTAATTAACCAAAAGCGGATCGGCAGCGAGACCGGGACAAATAGTAGTTATGATGTCGTTTACACTCATGAGAGATTGTTAAGCTTTTTTGCTTTTTGTGTTCTCGTCATCCGCTTCATCTGTTTCTGCAGATTCAATCGGAGCGCGTTCAATTTTGAGTTCCTTGATACGCTCTTCAACGGCTAACGCCACGCGCTTGTCGAGTTTAGCATCGCCAAGCCATCCATTAAGGGAATCCGGATTGACGGTATTTTTTACGAGTTCTATGGCCTTATTGGCCGTAAGTTCTGACAACTTTTCCGCTGTACGAACTGGTTTGCCTGGGCCAGACGGGGTTTTGGCTTCGATTTTTATAAGGTCGCCACTTGCCAACACGTCCTTAACATGAGGGGCTAAATGTTCCCATTCCAGTTCCGATATTTCGTTCACGCCGGGTAAAAGTCTGATGAAACTTTTTTTCGGCATTGCTTTGCCCTCTATGGGCACGATTGACATATGCTTGATGCACTCTTTATTCCATTGTACTAACATTTGGTTTATCCTTTTTGTTTTAACTATCCGCCCGGAGTTTATGCCCCAGGCGGATAAATTGTTTGTCCTTAAATACCGTCCCCAAACGCAAACGCCAGTGGGTAATAAATTATTACGCCGGCGGTTTCTGCGTGGCAAGGTATCTCGAAGCTCATACCCTTTTGTTGAGGGTCAAACTGCTCAAACGGCTGCGGAACTTCGTGAGTGAGGTGCATGTCGTCAAACGCACCCACCATCATTCTGTCCGTACCGCCCGCACCAGCTCCGTCCAACTCGACCAGGTACTCAATACGCTTGATTACAGGGGAATTGTTTAAAATCCATTTGAGAATCGTAATGTCCGTATTGGTTCCCATGCGGGTGTTTGCGATGTCATTGTATTGCACCAATGGCAACAGTAACGTGTCTGGAATTTCCAATCCATTGGTGTTGTTCATTACCGCATTTACGAGGTTGGTAACGTCGCGTACTTTTTGATCGGGAGTCTTTGTTGACCACAGCTTTGAGGAGCCTGTACCATCGGCAATCACAGTATCTTCAGTGATACCAGAATAGTTGATAAAGCCCTGTAAGCCCGTGGCCGCGTCGCCGCTGATCACAGTGGTGTTCATTTTCTCGTCAATCGCTCGACGAGCAAAGTCCGCCCGGCGTTGGTCCAGTCGCTTGCCGCTGTATTGGCTTTCCCGGATTTCTTTTATGGAATATCCGTATGAGTCGCCAATGCCTTTTGGTTTTACAGTGAATTCCTGGCCTTGTACGTCTACACGCGGGAAGTCATTGGCGTAGTCCGAAATGAACTTGGCCAAACCTACCCCACTGTATTGTGTCCAGGTTATCGCCCGCACTCCTGTGTTTGCTTCTGTGGACATCGGCACCAGCATCAAGCCTTTGAGTTGCTTGTATTTGACATCGTAAGACTTTGCCTTTACATATTCCAACTCGCGGGCAAAAAATACGGATTCCCCGGCGTCCAATTTTAATGGATGTTTACTTGGATTCATTCATGCCTCCTTAAATTAAGCCCCGGACTTCAAGCATAGCAAGATTGTTTGTCGCCCCGCTTCTGAAGTAGCCGCCTACATTGTAGTTGGTGCCCGCTGTCGATAAAAACTTGCCTTGAGTCGCCCCATCGGCAATTACCGCATATGCGGCCTGCTTATCTTGCACGGTTCCGGTTGCGGGTACCCAGATCACCCCTTCAGCCACTATGTTGACCAAATCCTGTACTTGATACGCCGCAGTTCCCGCGCCTGTGAGCCTGTCCGCTATTTGAGTGAACATAGCCACGCCGAGGAACTTGCCCCAGGTTGACGTAACAATCGCCACGTTGGCTTGAGACGCACCCGCAGTAACCGCCCCTGTGACCACGAGGTCAAGCCCCTTGGTTTTGATCAAGATTATGCGGTTAGTTGATCCGGCTTCCGCGCTGATACCCAACGCAATCAAAGGCGCGCTGGCGTTAATAGCGGCGATGTGCGCCGTCATTGTAGCCGCGTGCGATGTAGCGTAAGTGGTGGCAATTGCGATTCCGTTTATGGTAGTTGTCAACACGTTGCTTGCCACTAAATCCGCGTCAAGGGTTTCCGTCACGAGGTCATCGTGTATGTTGTACACTTTGTCCTCTACGTTTTGGAAGCCCATAACCGGGGCGCCGAATGCGATAATTTCTTGAGCCTTACCGGATTCCACGACGCGCGGATTCATACCTACAACTAATCCGGCTATACCCGGAGTGTCGCTCATATTTCCATATGCACCCATTATTTGCCCCCTTCATCGTACTTTTCGCCGCGACTTTCAGCGGTTTGTCTTGCGATCATGCGCTGTCTTGCGGCGGCGCTATCGTACTTGACGGCTTCATCGCGGTTCATATTCGCAAACGGGCTGCTGTTCAGTATGTTGCTGTTTTGCAAGTTCACGTTAGCGTCAATGTGTTCCACGGCGGCGTCGAAACGCGCGGCCATGTATGCGGCGTCTTTGCCGTCCAGGTTCGCTTTTGGGAAGGCTTTCAAAATAATTGCTTTTTGAATCGCTTCCTCACTTGAGTCCGCTTTAACTTCTACGCCGGCCTTATTGGCTATGGCAAGAAGTGGTAAAAGCTGTCCGATTTTCATCGAGTTCGCGGCATCCGCTTTGGCTTTTTCCAAGTCTTTAGCCAGCCCGTCTGCACGTTCTTTTTGCGTGTCGCGTTCGGCTTCCAACTTGGACTTGTCTGTTGTAAGAGTTTTCACGGTATTTTCTGCCGCGTCTGCTCTTTCGTTGGCCTTGGAAAGTGCTACCAGTACCGGAGCCTCAGCTTGGTACTCTACACTATCCAGGGTTATCTTTTTCATATCCATAGAGTCTCCTTGATTTTGATTTGTATCTAAATTTGATACCATTACCGCGTCTTTGCTATCCAATCGAATAGCCGCAGCGTCGCCCGCACGGGCTTGATCCACGATTGCCACATGGTTATACCGGATTTTGCGTTGAATGAAATCGTAATTCATGCCGCACCAAACGGCGCCGGGCTTGGCGGGTTCGAGTTCGCATTTGTAGCCGCATGACAGCGCTTGGCGTCCTGCTTGCGCGTCCGATATGGCCTTGGCTTCCATAATCATGATGTCGATGGCCAAATGGATTCCATCAGTCATTTTGCTGTAATCATAATCGGCACGTTGCCATTGTGTTTCGCTGCCAGGGTTCGATCCGGTATTTCCGACTTGATATTTTTTTACGTTTTCCGATGTGACAATTTCCGTTGGATGTAAATTCGTCATCGGCTTCATTTTTAAAGTTTCGATAGACTCGGGATCGAAAACCTCTTCAGGTAATCGCAATTCTTTTTGCGTAGACCCGTCTGCGTTTTTGTATGTGAACACGCCAATACTGGTTACGATGGCGCGGCCTTTCAAAAAGCCTTCCGGCTGTATTATTTCAAACGCCTTCGTCATGTACTCAGGGATATTTACGCTATCCCAACGCTGCACACTGTCTGCGTTGTCCTTGCTCGCCATTTTAGTTTTCTTTTTAGTGCCGCAGGCATCGGACTCGTACCCGCATTCCGGGCAAACCCCGCTTTCCGGCATTTCGCATTCGCACTCAGGACACATACCCTCGTCCAATTTTTTCTTGTCGATTAATTGCAGTAAAGCATCGGCAGCACTGGACACCGCGTCCTCGCCTTGCTGGGCTGCGCGACTTTTGGCTGCTATTACCCCGCGCCGGAATACTTGGCCGTCCTTACCATAAGGATATTTAAACCGGGCTTTCGTATCGGCGGTTGCGGCGGGGTCTTCAGCAATATGCCACAGCGCATAGTTCGCCCAATCGTCCCCGTTTTCGCCGAGTAAGGCGTTGCCGTCCGCCCCGGAAAAACTCCAGGGAGCATTCGACACTTTGCCGGCGTTAATCAGCTTTTTAGCGTTAGATATTGATTTTGATTGCGCTGTTAAACTCATTCGTAAACCCCTTTCACAGTCACGGCGGCTATGATACTGCCGGTATTGTCTACGCCCTTGCTGCGTACCGCCCGCCAAGCAGTGACGGCGAAATTTACCGGGCTATTTTGCAACGCTGGAAACCAGTCGGCAGTATCGGCCTGTATGGCCTCATGCGATGCCATGGTGAATTCTATTAGTCCGTTTGGGGTGACGTTAAACCCTACCGCCAATAATTCTACGGCAGGTATGGTGTAGGCGTCTGAGGTTTCGCCGGGTTCCGCCAACGTTATTTTGTTGTAAAACACGGCTGCGTGTCCGTAGCTGGACAATTGCGAACGTTCCATTGTTATCAAGTTCATTCTAAAAACTTACCTCCGAAAGTGGCGGCAACGCTGGCGGTTTGCGCCCCATCATGCGTACAATAAATTGCAAACATTTGGCTTTTATTGGATTCAAAATTTTGGACTATGCGGTCATGGTATGATAATCCTTCCCCGGTTCGGAGAGCAGTACCGCCTTTTCCCGCCTGCCCAGCTACGGAATACCCGGCGTCGATTTCATGCTCCATCATAGGCGTAAAAACGGCGTTCACGCTATATTCTACCCCTATGTTTGGATCGCCCCACAATGGCGACCAATCTCCACTTGTAAGATCATAATCATGGACATGTACCAATTCAAAATACACATCCTCTACTTTAGTGGATATGTCGTACTTAATGTATTTCACGGTTTTGCGGTTTGGATGGTCGGCAATATCCGGGCAGTTATTTTTAAGTCGTACTGCCAATACGCATTTTTTAGTAGTTACTGGCACGCGGGTAGTTTCGTTGCCGACTGCAAATTCAAATCCAGGAGGCTCATAACCGCCGTCGCTTTCTACCGAACTGCATATTTGTTCAAGCTGCGTTGCGCTGGCCGCCGTGCCTATGTTTTCGATTTCAAAACTTATAGGCAATGAAGCGGTACGCAGCCACGCCACGGCGGTTTGATTGGCATGCTGGTCCACGTGTACGAGGATGTTTTGCCCGTTCACGTTAAAAAAGTGGCGCCCATTTCCAGCGGCAAGCCACGCCAAATCGTCATTGAATATCTGTATTTTAGCGGGGTCGAGCGTCACTCCTGATGGACCAAACCCATCAAGCTTATCGACGTTCCATTCTGATTGCGGTTTTAATTGAGTGTCTACGCTTCCCGAAGTATTGGAACGCTGGACGATTTTTAATATCAGTCCGTCCAAACAAAATCCAGTTGCGTTTAAATCATCCCCGTATAAAAGCCATTGGCGCACGTTCGCTTTTGCGGCTCCCATTACGGCAGTGCGGTCGGCCACCTGCCCTTTTTTCGGGGTGTAGGGGAAATATTCCCGTGTGCGCCTGACTACGCGCTGCCCGGAAACGGTTCCGACTTTCAAATAGGAACTCGCGCGGTAATAGTTGTATTCTATGTGTGCGCCGGTGTTATGGTTCGTGAGCACGGCTGTCGCGCCCGCGCCTACGCCCGCGATGGTCAAATTTTCGGTATCGGTAAAATCGTTGTTTGATGTTGTATATGTGAGTACGGTTCCGGCTACGGCGGTGATGACGCCTTTTTTGCCAGATGTCGCACCGGTTATGGTGTCGCCCACTACGGGCGTGCCGACAAGGCTGGATACGTTCATGATGGCACCCCACAGGCGTTCCTCCCAAAGGGAGATTTGCCGAGAGGTTATTTGTTTGCTTTCAAACGCACCTTTTGCCAGTGAGAAACGGGGTTTGCCGAATACGTCGAGCTGTGCGCCCGCCGCAAATTTGAGTTGGTCTGTGAATCCGGGTAGGTTGATGTTTGTAATGTTACTCATTATTTGGACAATAAAAAAGGCCGACACGCGGGAATACTCAAACCCACATGCCAGCCTTTGTTTATACAGTCAGCCAGACTATTTTCGATATAAATATAAATACTTTATACGCCGTCGACTAATTAACCGGAGATAAAGGCAAATAAACCGGAAAACCGCTATTTTTTTGAACTTTTTTTCGCGTTTTCCCTGCTAAAATATAAAAAGTAGTAGACTATTTATTAAACTTTTTATATTATACTATTAACGGAGCCGGGAATCAAACCCCGGAACCGTAAAACAAAATAAGAGGTAATGAATATGAGCGCATACACTGTAAATAAAAAACACATAGACCTGCTGGTAACTGGACTGTCTTGGGTGAATAATGGAAGCATTTCCGATGTGATGAGAACTTTTGGATTGAATAGCGGGGACGATAATGAATTTGATTTTATCGGTCGATTATTATGGAATGAAAATTACGTGTCCGTAAATACCCGATACAAAGAACAAATCGTCTATCCAGAATATAAATACGCGGCTAATAAAGAATTTATTTTCGGAGCCGATCACGATAAAAAAATAGTATCTATGTTAAAGCAAATTCATTGCTATAACTACCAATCTTGCGAAACACAAGAATGGTATACCAGTACCGCTTGCAAAATGATGGAATATTTAGAAAAAAGACTGATACAAAAATTGTCTGGGTATGAAGCCGCGCCTTGGGGAATATAACCGCCTGACGAGTGCCCCGGCGTAGGGGACGAAACCGGGGAAACCCGGTCGCGGAAAACGCAAAGGAAGGAAAGTAAAATGGAAATAACACTCAAAAATAAACAGGTAATACGCGGCGTCTACGTGTCGGAAACCGCGCTGGAATTGCGGCTTTTCGATGTGATGGCGGGCTGTATGAAGTCGGTAAATCGGGCGGACATTGCGGCACTGGCTATGGTGTCGTTTACGAGAGGTGGGACATGAGTTCTAAAAATCTCACTGAATTACCTTATGTAAACACCCCAGTGGGCAAGGAACAAATGTGGGAATTTTTTGACGAGTACAAGCAATGGGCGCAGTCCAACATGCGCAACGTGGATTCTTACGTAACCCCGTTTTCATTGTATACGGCGTCTCGGCTTCTCGCTGCGGAAAATGAAATAAAAAAGCTGAAAACAACACTCAAAACCACGTAAAGACTAACCCTCCCGCCGTACCCGCTCCCGGCCTTGCACTATTGGTTGGGAGCCTTTTTCCGGCTTGCGGAACCGTTCGCGCCGCTCCACCGCTATGTCGATGTCAGGGCAGTTCTCATTCAGCGTTATCACCACCTTGCCGTGTGGCGTGGTTTCAATTGCGTGTTTTATTGCCGCCATTGCCGCGTCTGATAGTTTGTTCATAAATTAATCCTGACAATCCTTTTCCAATTCATCGACGTTTTGTTTTAAATATGCGGTGACTTTTTTATATGCGGCGTCTATTGCTTTTGAATCAAACCCGCGATATTTACACCGCGCCGGATAAACTCGCTTCACAGAACCGTCCTCATTTATTTCGCTGGTTAACGCCCATCCAAATAAGTGTAAAAATTCATTTACAAATAAAATAAGCCCCGTAGCCCGAAACTCTTCCCAACTTTTTTCCTGCAAATTTTTATCTTCCATTTTCATCCTTTACGCCGCTAACCCGTAGTCGGCAATTGCTAAAATATTTTTCCAATACGGTATTGCGGTACATCTGCACTGATAATCCTGTCCGGGATGAAGCTTGACCATGCCGCTTGTTTTCGGCTTCCATGTTTTCCCGCCGTCATCACTGTATACGCTGGCGTCATCCCACCGCCCCAATAAGCCTTCCATAGCGGCATGAGATGGGCGCACGCGCTTGTCGCCTGTGGTCAGCCACGTATACCATCCTGCCCCGACCTCAGTTTGTTGCGCTTGGTTTATCTGCCCTTGCAACTTACCTATCTGGTCGCGGGCTAAAAACCGGGCTTTGTTGCGGCTCCAGGTTTCCGATACCCCGGATACGTCACCAAGCTCTTGTATCTGTTTTTTAAGCGTGTTGTAACTTACGCCGTTTATGATCGCCTGTTCTGCCGCGTAGTTGACTTTGGTTATGTATTCCGTGGCAAAGCTTTTTATGAGGCGGTAATTGTCTTGTGCCCAGCGGGATCTTAAATCCGGCCACCACGTTTCCGCCGTGTTAAACGACACCCCCAAAGCCCCCGCCATTTGTTTTGCCCACTGCGCATCGGCAAACAGTTTTACCGCATCGGCCTCGCTGCCAGCCCCCATATAAACCTGTGAGCCGCCCTGGTTTTGCTCAGGGAAGTATTGCCCCACCCAGCTGGTCAGCGTGGCGGTTAGTAGTTTGAAGCCGGTTCCAGGTATAGCGTCGGCGTGCGGTATCATATTTCCCGCGCGGGAAATATGGTCTGCAGAGTCGCCTCGCAGTAACGCCTCGCCGTGTTTTTCTATGTAGGCGTTTACGGCCTCAATCAGCGGGCTTACGTAACTGTATATGGTTTTCGCGTACCGGCGTTCAATCGCATACGGGTACATTACCGGTACTATTTTCGGCGGCTTGGCGCGTTGTCGCGGCTTGAGTTTACGCCGGCTGGCTCGCACGGTTTCAATGAGGTGTTTTGAGTAGTCGGTTGACATGGTTTATAAAAACGCAAACAATACCGCGACAAACGCAACGGCCAATAATGCGGCGACGATTACCGCCGCGTGTTCTTGCTGTGGACTAAGCATTTTCCGCCCCTGGTTCCGGTACTGGCGGCAATCCGGGTTCTGGCATAGCCCCCAACACACTGTCCGCCCATTCCAACTCATACACCTGGTCTGGCGTAAGCACTTGATGGTCCAGATACACGCCGTACTTGTCCGCGCGGGTCTTGGCGGCTTCCTCATTGAGCTTTGTGGTTTCCGCCTCTGCTTTGGGGTCGAGGCTTTTCAGCGACTGGTACTTGATTGGCTGGCATTTAATCCCGTACACGATTTCGATCATACCGTATAGCTGTTTGAGAGGAGGCGTGATTTTTTGCTGTTGCTGGCTGCGACACGTATCATAATAATTGTCGTCTACTTTGCCGTCCGCATTTAATCCGGTACGTTGCTCACTGAATAGCTTGTTTGTCGGTATGCCGCTACTGCCGGACAGCCTGACTTTAAACTCGCCTATGATTTCCGCAATACCCCCGAGCGCAACCGAGTCGCGGCTGTACTCTTCGCCCTCGCCAAGCAACACGGCGTTGAGTATGGACTTGGCCATGTTCACGATTTCCATGCGGGTAATCAACTCATCTTCCCGGCCTTGAGCCAGTAATTCGACGAGGTTGCTAATTTTATATTTGCCGATTGTAAACTCATACATGAGGCTGGCCACGCTGCCCATAAGCCCGCCGTAATCCTTCAGCTCATTGTGGATTTGCTGCAACACCGACACGCCCCAATACCGCTGCTCTACATTGACAAGGTTTCGCATACCAAGGGGCAGCTTTTCGCCTTTGAATACCAGGCAGCGGCTTGCGTGTACGCGCTGATATGTCGAAGTGCCGCCTGCATAAAACTCGACGTCATACAATTCCACCGCCCCGTAATTGGGCTTGGTTATGTCGGTTTGAAACTGGCTTGTACCCAGCCGGATACGTCGTTTATCCACCACGGTGAGCTTGCCCAGACCCTCTACGGTATTGCTGCCGAAAAACGATTTTAGCATGGAGCCAATTGCCCCGGACTTTTTAACCCTTTTCGGGTCAAAGGGCTTGTCCAGCGGTTCGCCGTCTTGGGCTCCGATTATGATTAACGCACCGCCGTAAAGCCGCGCCCACTTCAACGCCTCGTTAAAACATTCTTGTATGTTAAGGGCTTCTTGTATCGCAATGAGTTGCTTTTTGCTGGTTTCATCCACGGCGTCGTCATCGTTTTCATCTGACTCCAGATCCAACCATTCGCGTGTCATGTCATCGGCGACCACGTTCACGATTTTAGCGCCCACGCCATCGGACAAGTATATGGCGTCGAGTTCCGCATCGGAAATGACGGCCTGATTCTCGAAGGTGGTAGCGGTTTTCTTGTCGCGTACGCCCGCGAGTCCGGCCATTGCGTTTGCCCAACCGTCGGCGTTGGCCTTGGTTACGGCGTCGAGGCGGGCTTGCATTGCTATGAGGTCGGCAGCTAATTGCGAGTCGTGATTGGTAGTGGGTTTCTGTGTGCGGGACTTTGGCGCGTTGGGTATGGGTTTATTGCTCATAATCGAACTACTCCTGATATAGTGACTTTGGATATTTTCGCTTTTAAAGTGATAAGATAAGTAAGGGACTCTGATGTTTCTGTAAATTTAATTCTTTTTTCGCAACGCTCTATTAAGTCTGTGCTTAATCCTGTTTGACGCAATAATAACAAGCCGGGCAATTCTTGTTCTAAAACTTCTACAGGTACTTCATATACAATCATGTCTTATTCCTTTTCATTTGATTTTCCGGCTGGGCGGGGCAAAGCAAAAACTGGTAGAACACATGCTCAGTACGCAGCCCGGAAAACATAATCCACTTTTTAGCTTTTACGACTTCTTGCATGTTTATTTTTAGATGGGTTAGTATGCGTAACGCCGCCGGGTCGCCGCGTAAAGCGTTTTTCGGGACTTCGTAACCGACGCCGTGTTGCTGGAATTCTGAGAATGGAGGAAGGCGGGTCATTGCGAAACCTTGGCAAATTTTACTTCGGTTACGTAGACCTTTTGTAAGGTTTCCCAACCGTCATAAATTATTTCTACTATCACCCAAATTTTACCATTCCATTGAAACAACGCGGCATTCATCTTGTCGTCTCTGAAATCCTTTAATTTCATGACGGGCAATCTTTCATTTAAGCGTTGACGCCCTTCAAAATAAAAAAATTGAGTAGGCCACTCGCCTGTTTTATCAAAAAAAGAATAGTACTTATTATCTAAGATTACTTCTACTGTTTCAATCACGTGCCACCTGCCCTTTATTACGTACTCGGTGCGGACGATAACGCCATACCAATTTAGCCAATTTATCTACCGCCTCATCCTTGGACTTAGTATTCAAGGACGCGGCGTTTCCAGAAAATCCGGTATTCCATTCTGGGTCTATTTCTATATCCATTAATATATCTTTAATCTGTTCTTTTATAGCTTCTTCGCCATACATACCCACCTCACCATTTATTCAACACTCCCGTATCCTTGACACCGACTTTAAACCCCTCGCGCGCAAGCGAGGACAGACTGTCAATTGAGTCATCCGGCTCCTGCCCTTGCGAATAGTCCATACTCATACTCAAATACTCCATATCGGTATCCTCATCCCATAAGATTTTCGGCCATATCTCATACCCAAACGACGTGATCTTGTGATGCTTGTTCCAGTCTTCCCAATACGTCCGCACGTTCAGCCCGTGACGCTTCAATGCGTCCGCCGTATAACCTTTATCCGGATTGGTTTCGATATGCAGCACCTTGACTCTATGAGTCTTGTACAATCGCACGATTTCCGGTATCCAGTCCTTTACGTTGCCGCCGTACAGCCAGCCCCGCCCCTGGTACTCATCCCCTTTGGGCGTCAACGCAGTCAAGGCGCAAAAGTGGTCGCCGTCAAACGCGGCATCGAGTTGCATCTGACAGCCCGGCAATAGGTAATCCCATTTACCCCAGCGCGGTTCCTTAAACATGGCGTCCGTGTTTTCGGTCAAGTCTAAGTCATAATTGGCGGCGTATAAAAACGGCGTAGTAGTGCGTTTCTTTTCCGCGATTTCCGCCGGCGATAACAGCCCAGTTGCGCTTACCGGGTACATAAGCGGGGTTGCGGGAACCGCCGTCCACCCGTCCAACCGGTGCCAGGGCGTACCGGTAAACATTACATAGTGTCCGGGGTCAATGATGTTGGTGACGATTTCGCGCAAGATTTCCTTTGTCTTTTCCCGTTCCGCCATGCTCAGCCGGTCACGCAACGTCACGAAGTCATCCGCAAGGATCTTGTCGTAATGCTTACCAGTCAGCGAGGCGTCGAGTCCGTGCGCGTTGACATTTCCCTCTGGCGTTTGTGTCGCCTTGAAGTTGTAGACAAGTTTGCCCTCACGCTTTATGACGGCCTTGATTTGCATTTTGTGGATGGACTGGAACAAGGCTTTAATGGCGGGCATAGCCATAATACCCTCAATCATTTTCACCACTTCGGCGGCGTCTGTGTATCGTTTGCGTATGAGTCCTATGCGGTCGTCGGGATTGAGCAGCATCCAGCGCACGGCTCCGATAGCCATTGACGTGGTCTTGTAGCTGCCCCGATGAGCTTCGAGTGCGGCATGAGTTGCGCTGTCCCATAGGTAGCGTATCCAGTATGAGTGTAACGGCGTGAGTTTATTTTTACCGGCAAGGTGTCCGAGCAAATGCGGGTAGGCGCATATGTATTCTATTTCGGCAGTCGAGTATTGCAGTGCGGATCGGTACACCGTGGCAAGCATTTACTTTTTACGCACTCCCAAGACGTTAAGCCAAGGGCGTTTTTGCCTGTCCAGTGCGCCGCCGCATTCATAGCTGCAAGTTTTCGCGGTGCCACGTCCCCGGCTGGGGCGAAACTCTTTGCCGCAAATTACGCAAACGCGCTTGGGCTGCTCGCCGTTGCGGGATTGGTGTGTGAATATTTCAGTACTCATAAAAAATAAAAGCCCCAGTTAGTCGGCAGGGGCTTCCAGTGGGTAAGGAGGAAATTAATGGTCATGTTAAATATCTTTCCAACCGCTTCCAAACCCAGTCCATACGCTTTTTCAAGTCTGCGTTGGCGGCTTTGAGTTCCGCGTTTTCGGCTTCTATTTGCGTGAGTCTGGCTTGGTTTATTGCTTGCCCCATAACCACTATCCGCACTTTGTCTAATTCCAATTCCAGCTTCGTAAACCGCTCATGAACTTGCTGGCATACGATACCTAAGCCGTTGTTGTTGCTGAACGGATGCGTAGGCGCGTCTTGCCGCCGCTCAAATTCTGGTACACGCTGTTTTGGGTACGGGTTTTCATACTCCGGGGCCGGCGGTTCGGATGTGCGGCAATTCTCGCAAAATTGGCCTGTAATGCGGTAGCATCCGCAAGCAGTATCTGGTTTATGGAATTCTGGCAACTGGTTCACTTCCATTTCCTTATCAGATTTTGAAGCCATATCGGCAATCCAGCAAAAAACGCTGCAGCCAATTCTCGCATACGAGTTCGCAAGCGGTATAACGCAAACCCCAGGGAATCCTTATACAATGGGCGCAGTCCCGCTACTACCGCCAGCCAAGCTCCTTCTATGGTTTTGTTAGAGGCTTTTGGTAGACGCCCGCGATATTTATATTCAAATTCCGCCTTTTCTGATGGCGTAAACACCGCCTGTTCAATATACTTATCCAATAATTGCTCGTCTGTTTTACTCATGAAGTTGCCTCCTCAATACACATAGCCTATTCTGGAAGCGTAATCGTCCACTAATTCAAATGGCAAATCTACACAGCCTGACGGAACCTCTTGCCCAAATTTTAATACAATATCGCCTCTAATACTATAGCGAATGAACAAATTAGAAATCACCTCTCGCAAAGGTTCCAAACTTCTAATGTCCATGGGTATCGGTTTTTGAGTAACGCCTTCAATATACCATTTTATATCTGATAAAAATTTACTGGACTGTTTTACGCAATACTTCCGATTTGTAGCGATTACCAACCTACGATTTTCCACCTCTACTTTAAGGGCAATATTCATGAAGTTGCCTCCTGTGCGTTTTGCATTACGTCTGCAAAAGACGGGGTTGCCGGTATGTTAAAGCAATCGGCAGAGAATATTACCGGTAAACAGCGTTCCAACCCTTCGGAACTATACCCCCCATGAATCCATACGTATCTGATTGGACGCCCTACAAAGTCCGCAGAGGTCACTTCATATTCCAAATCTTTCACTACCAAAAACGGGAGTTTACTTACCATAATAATGGTAGAGGAATCCTTCACGCATTTAACTTTCACGGCAACCTCACTTCAATTTCTGTTTCCACCTTTCGCGGCCTACCGGGTTTGCGCTTCCCGGATTCGATTGTCTGCGTGGCGGTATAAGTAGTGGTGACTTTTGAGCCGTCTGGCACGGGGGAGTTTTGCACGTTCTTGCGGATTTGCGCCAGTGTGCTACGGATTTCGGCGGGGAGTTCAACGTCTTGATCGCCTCCATTATTTCCACCCCACGCTATACGACCAAGTGATTGTAACGCGGTGTCTCGGTTTGGTAATACATATTCTCGCACCTTAATATTAGCATCTTTGCCATAATAGCGGGTAGTCATACCGTCTACTAACTCTTTAAGTGCTTCTGGAAGTTTACTTAACGGGCGTAAAGTACCATCATCTTCATAAAAATCTTCCAATCGGTAAAACGCACGCAGATAATAGGCTTCGATTACTTTATACCCTATTTTATCCGTATAAGGTTTAGTAGCGGACTGTATTATGCGGTTTATAGCAGCGCGCACATTAGGTTGGTTGTGTACATGCCATGATTTCGAGGTTAGTGCCGATCTTGTAGGGGCTTTATACCCTGCGGCCTCCATAGCGTCTGTGGATTTGAATCCATTGGTACAGTATACTATTACAAATATTAGTTCTGGTTTCGTTAATTTGAGGTCGGAAAAGTCTATCGACATCTGTTTTTTGATGGCGGCTTTCGTGTATTTAGTGACTATATTTTCGTTTTCAGGCGTATTTTTCATAATTAAATCGGGTTATTCCGTATTAATTTACGTTTATTATTCAATATTTACCCTTTTATTTTAGTATTTTTCCCGCGTAAAGTCTTATTTATTTCCGTAAGTTACCGGGTAATTTAAGGAATTTTCTACTTGTTTTATTGCTGTTATCGCTTCACAAGTATATCGACAAGCGGATTCATCCCCTACCTTATGACACAATCCAACACTTTTAAAATCCTCGCTGTATTCCACGTACCATCGGTCTTCCGGGGGTTTTGTTGGTTTGTAGCAGGCTGGTATTAGCATCAAAATTAGAATATATTTTCGCATATTATTTATTCAGGAACTCTCCAGCGGAAACTACTCATTAACCGCGCCACTACCCCTGTGTCAGAACTTATTACAGAATTGGTTTTGCGGTATTTCCGTTTTCCACAAGTCAAGCAAACGCGAGTTTGTATCATAGCCCCACCTGAATTTAGAATGGTTTCCACTGCTCCTACGTCTTCCCATTTATCGTAATCGTGTATATGCATTTTCACGCCTTATCCTTCAGCACCAATTCCATTACCTTTTCCCGCAACCCGTTCGCCCGCGTAACCAGGTATAAGCGTCCGCCGTTTCGCACTTCCTGTATTCGCGCCAATAACGGGGCGGCGTACCAATACACCGGTTCGGGGCGGCTGGTAGACATAAAGGGTTCGTATTTTCGTATTACCGCTTCAAGTTCCGCAAAAGTTTTGCAGGCGTGTACCACATTCGTTTTATCGTTTTCTGTAATCATTTATTTCCTTCCTTCAAGGCATTTTCGTATTCCGCTTTCCAATCAACCAATACGGCTTCCATTCTCGCTATAACCCAATCGAGTTCCTTGACGCGGATTTCCGCTTGCGCCCCGGCATAAGTAGCGGCTCCCTCATCCGCTTTATTCTGATAAAAGGCGCGGCGGGCTTTTAATTCCGCAATTAAGGCGTTCATGAGGGCTTGCCTTCTACGGACTTTCGGATTTGTGGAATAGTGACTTGTCGCAATTGATTATTCGTATTATCGGCTTCCTTTACTACGGCTTGACGGCGTTGCAGTTCTACTTTTTCGTTAAGCGTTTGTTGGTTTACCCCGGCTATGAGTTCTTGAAGCTGGCCACTTACCTTTACCGCATCGCCTATTGAGGTTTCGTATTTTTGTATCGTGGCGTCGAGTTGTGTTTGTTTACGTTGGTATTCGCTTATTTTTGCCGTAACTTCGTAATTTTTACTTTCTATTTCGGCGACATGGCGGATTTTTTCAGCTTCCAACTCTCGGCGTAAAAATTGAATTTCCTCTGCATGCGTTGCTATTAAGGTGTCGAGCTGAGATTTGAATCCGGCTTCAATTTGCACTTTGGACTCATTCCAGCTTTTTGTCAACGTTTCCGCTATTTGTTTTAAGGCCGCGTCGAAGTCCCAAGCCTGTTGATGTATGCGGCGGTTGCTGCGCTCATTTAATTCCGCAAGGGACTTCGAGTATTTTTCCCATGCCGCGTTTTCCGCTTCTATTTTAAGCTGCGCCCGTTTTTTGTAATCCAGCGGCCACATTATCGTACATCCCATTTTATATTTGAGTCGCCCGCTTCGCACTTACCCGCAACTTTTCCCGCCTCTATCGGCACGCGAGATTGCCCGTACACTATCCGGTAACGTGTCCCATTTGAGCAATAATAATGGGTATATGTGGAGGGTAAAAACAAAAGTAACCAAGCAGGTTCCGTAACCATCAACAATAACATAATACCTACAATCCATACTTGATAACGCGGCTTGGCTTTCAACCGCTCAATAAAATAACTCATAAAAACCTCCCTATCAATATTCCGACGGCTACCGCCAATCCAGTAAACAGCCAATCCAAAACTTTTTCAATTTCCCGAATCCGGTTTTGCCGCAAATCATATTCATGATTATTTGATTTGTACTGCATACTCACCCCTTTTTAAACAACCGCTCAAACGCTTCCCAGGATATCATTACCACAGGTTCGGCGTACATTTTACACTTATACGCTACCAGCCAGTCAATACCGGGTTTCGCGCTTTTCATAGCCTGCGCCACAAACGCCTGAACGCTCATGCCCTCACTGGATTTACATTCTACCGCAAAGGAGAACCTGGTTTGCGCTTCCCCTCGCAATATTATGTCTACGCCGGCTTGCCCCATTTCGCGGGCGTGGATTAAGCACTGGTCGTCTTGCTGATCGTAAGGCAGCCCGATTAACGCCGCGATTTTACCCGCAACCCATTTTTGTAAATTCCTGCCCTTGCCTTTGGCACTGGACTTGGTTATGGGTTTTTGCGCTTTTTCCAACTTACTAATCAAAACACTATACCCCGGCTCAAATGGGCTCGCCATCCGGATTATTTCCGAAATTTCGTTGTCGCTTAATTGAACCCAGCGGCGGGTAGAAGTGTCAGCCATTTGCTGCCTCTGCTTCATAAGTTTTCAAAATATCAGGATCCGTTATTATTGAAAATTCATACGCATATAGAGCAATACTTCCACTTACTGAATGTAAATACCGCATACCTCTGGGCAATAAATTCGGTTTTAATAGTTTCACTAAGTACCCTCCGCCAAAAGAGTCCACGACTTCCCCAAAACCGAAAGTCGTGATTACTTTTTGCCCGTCAAGATTATCCACAAACCACTCCCCGGATCATATCCTTGGTAATAGTTTCTAACATCAACGCCGTCAGGTAATCCCGCACTTCTGGCGTCAGTATTTTAGGATACATCCGCGCCATTTGCCGGATTGCGAGTTTGCGAGGCAGCCCGGCGTCCAGTAATCCACGGTACACTTTCCACGCCTCAAATATGTCTTGCGAATCCACGCTGAACACGCTCATGAGTTCCGTGATTTTTTGATCCGGCACTAAGTTGCGTTTTCCCATTACAGGACGCGGCGGGATTCCGCTTAAGTCCGGGCTGGAAATTTTGGCGCACGATTCGTTTTGACTGCTTGCTCGTTTGCTTCCCATTTATCCCTCACTCGTTTTGTTAATTCCGGCTGTAGGCCGTTGGCTTCGATATACGCTATCAACTCGTCCCGGGTGCGCGACGTACCAAAGGTTTGCGCGTACGCCTCGTGCGGCGGATTAAGGGTTTCCAAAAATTCAATCATATCCGATTTTTTGTAATCCTTATACGCCGCTTTATATTCGTCTATCAAGTTGTATGTTTCAATAAACTCTTTCAGCGTTTGTACTGTTTTTTCTTTGGCATCGGCGTCCCAAGTTATTGCGTTAGCCCGTTCTAAAAGTTTATAACCTTCTTTAACATTTCGCAAAGAATACAAGTAATCTATATTAGACCCTGTATTATCTATACCATAGTCAAAATAAAAAATAAAATCGCATTTTCGATAAGGTAAAGGCGTTTTTGATTTTTCCAGCAAAGCTCTTAAAATATGTCCTATTACGGATTCCCCCTTTTTCAATCTTATGAGGTTTGCAAAATAAAAAATAGAATGGCAATAAAAATCTAAAGCGTCTCCGCCTGCGCGACTGTATTTTTTAAAACTAAACGGATCAATCACAGAGCGCGTTTGAGAAACTATTATCAATAAAACTTTAGTAGATGACAACCTATCGTGAAGTTGCGGGAAAAATTCCTGGCTCAAATATTTAGGTTTGCCCATTTGATAAGAGCCTTCCATTTCTTTGTCGCTTCCTTTGACAAACCGGGTGTAACGAGTATCCGCCCTTTTATTTTGTTCTTCAGAAGTCAATCCATCCAAACTGTCCAACACATATATCCCGCACTCGTCTTCTTTTAAACTTTCGGTAAATGCCCGAATATTACAAAAGGCTTCTTCTACTGTTTTACTTTTAACCCGTTTTTTTGGATCTTCTGGAATAACTTCTATACCATATTTTTCCTTGGTTTGAAAAGTATTACCAGTTTCGCAATCATCGTATACCCATTTGAAAGCGTTTCCAAATTTAAAATGATTTGCTACTATAGTTTCCACTGCTTGAGCGGTTTTGCCTGAGGATTTATCCCCAACAAAATTAATAATACATCCTGCCGGAATCCCGTAACGTAATCCCCCGCCTGCCGCTAAATCGGTTAAATCGCACCCCAAAGTGAACACGATTTCCGAGTCTGTGAACACTGGTTTACGCGGCTTCTTTACCTTATCCGCAATTTGTTCCGCCACTTCTTCTAAGCTTTCGTTTTCTGGCATTTTTTCACATCCTCTAAACACACATGTCGGCGACCGTTACCCGCCCCGATTATTTTACTGCGCACCTTTTCCGATTGCGTCCACGTATACAGCGTCTCTATCGGCACGCCCGTTTCTTTGCTGGCTTGCGACACGAGTACCCAGCCCGGTTCCGGCTTTTCGCCATGCGCGCTTATCCAGTCAGTGAGTTCCTTTTTTTTGAAACCCCAGGTGCGGGGAGCAAGGCGTTTGCCCCACCCCCACTTTAACCCGGCGTGAACTATGGTTTCCTTGGTCAGCGGCAATCCACGACGCACGCAAAGATTATGCGCCTCGGTTAATGTTACTGAAAACTCATCACTCATCATTTACCCTTCAAGCGTTTTTCTTCATTAATACACTCTGTCCACACTTGACACCCGGCTGCACATTCCGCATATTCATCATTATCGCGTCCAAACACCCCCCCAGGATGTGCACATTTAAAAGTGGACACTGAGTGAGTTGGGGTGTCCTCTACTGCGGGCTGCTCATGCGTTTCGTGGCTCGGCGTTTCCGCCCCTTCGTCCTCTGCCCCGGCTTCGGCTCCGTATAACACGGCCTCAATTTCCTCATACGTTTGAACTTTTATCAAATCGTCAAAACTGATAGCCGCGTCTTGAAACTCTTTCGCCACGGGCTTTTGTCTGGCGCGGAAAGAAAAGGACTTGAATTCAAAATACTTGTTCTTGCCAAACGTCTCCTCTACGGCTCTGAACGTTACGGTAAACCCTTTTTCGGAAGGATCGGCAAAGTCCACAAAATTGTCCGGGGGAACTGCGGCGGCTTTCGCCTCGTCTATGAGTTCCTTTTCAAAGTTGTAATGCGACGCGTCGAAAATCTGAACCCCTTTTTCCGGTTCACGCACATCCACTACGTTATAAAACACGCGGCGGCTGGCTTTCAATGCCTCAAACTCTTTTTGCATACCCTTGTTTTTATAGTCGTCTGCTTGCTCGCAAATCGGGCAGGGCTTGCCGTAATTTTTTTTCGGGCAAATTACATCGGTTTTATTCACACCCACGTTTTTGTGAATGTGAATATCCAATACATAATGCTCTTCCTCAATTTTAGCGTCCCCGGCTTTTACTAACGGGTGGTTTTTAGACTTGATTACGTAAGGCACAATGTCGATTGCGTTTTTATCGGGTTTCGGCTTAAAAAAAAGCGTTTTGGTATCTCTACCAGTTTTTTGCCAATCGAAAGCGGATTTACCCCCGCCGCCTGCGTAATCCTTTGTTTCGTAGCTTTTTGCGTATCTGTTTGCGAATTTACTCATGATTCCCTTGCCTTCCTGAATTTTACAGTTTCCTGATCCAACGCCTTCAAAACCTCTTGGTGATCTTGCCCGTTTGCGACCGTGGCGGTAAGCCCCACGCGCATGGATTCATAATTGCCTAAATTATAAACCCGTTCAAAATGAACTTCTGTTATTTTTACTTCCATGTTTACTCCTGTTTATTCAAATTTTTCCTGATTTCATTGGACACATCATCGCCCACGCTACCCTTTCCACCATCCGGGCGGCTGTAGTAACTTTTAATCCACAACTGCGTCAAATTATCGAGTTCGGATTTGCGGTGATCCAACGCCTTGACGCCGGCCTCTAAATGGTACTGCGTGGATTGGGCTTGCTGATAAAGCGACTTGGCCTCCTGCACCTGTTCATCAGTTTCCACAGTTGCCGCAATAGTCGCCTCGGTGGTTTTTACCTGCGCGTTTGCTGCCAATTGGCGGTGATACATTTCCCGCTGCGCCGTTACCAGCTTGACGTTATTGTATGCCGCGTCTACAGCGGATTTGGCGTCTGCCAGCTTTTCCGCCCAATAATGGTAGAGGCTGGGTTGCTTGGCGCACTCCTCCTCAAGCTTGAAGCGGTTGATTGTTACGTCTGCCGCAAAATCGTGTTTTTCATTTTCGATCATGTTCAATAAACCCCTTGATTATTTTTTCCGCATCGTCCACCGACTTCATAAATTTTTTATCGGGGGTTTCGGAATACTTTTCAGCCTCTCTGAGTAAATAAATCATCCATAAGGCTAATTTAATCAACCCTTTTCTAATTAATTTTTTAAACATTTTTACTCCTTATTTATTTTGATACGCAATACCGCTAATTCGATAATTAAATAATACGCCTTTGCGTGTTCGTTATCACCGCGTTCTTTTGTTACTTTTTCTCGGAAATCTTCTAACGATCCTTTATAGCAACCACAATTAACAAATATACCTGCTTTAGTTTTGAAAAATGTGGTTGTTCCATTACGGGAACCGACTTTAGAAACCCATAATAAATCAGCATTGCCGGACACCTCCGCATCGCCGGACACCTCCGCATTGCCGGACACCCGCGCATCGCCGGACACCCGCGCATCGCCGGACACCTCCGCATCGCCGGACACCTCCGCATTGCCGGACACCCGCGCATCGCCGAACACCCGCGCATCGCCGGACACCCGCGCATCGCCGGACACCTCCGCATTGCCGGACACCCGCGCATTGCCGGACACCTCCGCATCGCCGGACACCTCCGCATTGCCGAACACCAGCGCATTGCCGAACACCCGCGCATCGTCAA
>Ga0153916_10000689_pt1 | contig 23172 bp, 24 predicted proteins | sample Opewatmetagenome_FD_109642 | JGI IMG/M metagenome (GOLD analysis project Ga0153916, IMG submission 109642) | Freshwater wetland microbial communities from Ohio, USA - Open water 3 Core 3 Depth 4 metaG | ecosystem: Environmental > Aquatic > Freshwater > Wetlands | place: USA: Ohio, Lake Erie...
GCTTTCCCTCGACCCACTTCCAGAGCTACGGGCTGGGCTGGAGTCTGCGCGATTACCGCGGCCGGAAGATCGTGCTGCACGGCGGGGCATACGACGGCATGTTCTCGCAGGTGGTGCTCGTGCCCGAGGAGCAGCTCGGGCTCGTGATCCTCACCAACGCCACCACGAGCCTGCAATCCGCCCTGTGGTACACGATCGTGGACGCCTACCTCGGTGCGCCGGACGCCGACTGGAGCCGGGATTTCCTCACGCGCGCGCGGCTGGAGCGGCGCACGGAGGTCACCCGCTGGGAGGAATGGACCAGGACCCGGGTCGCCGGGACCGCCCCGTCGCGCCCCCTGGCGGACTACACAGGCACCTACGGCGGGGCGATGTACGGCGACGTGTCGGTGACGCAGGAGAACGGCGGATTGGTGGTGCGGTTCCTGCCGGCACCCGACTTCGTGGGCGACCTCACCCACTGGCACTACGACGTGTTCCGGATCCACTGGCGGCACGCGTTCCCCTGGTTCGGCGACGGACTCGTGCAGTTCCGGCTCGACGACCAGGGGAACGTGACCGACATGCGGATCGACGTGCCCAACGACGACTTCTGGTTCACGGAGCTCGCGCTCAAGCGCCGCGCGGCGCCGTAGCTGCCAGCCTACTTGCCCGTCAGCGCCTTGATCTCGGGCGGCAGCGCAAACACCGAATCGGGCGCGGGCTTGGTCTCGATCGACGTGAACGTGGTCACGATCTGCTGCATGCCCATGATGTTCTGCACCGACTTGAAGGGCATCAGCACCCCGTCCACGGACCGCCAGTCGGACGCGGTCGTCACCACCTCGATTTCCCCCTGCGGGCTCGCCTGCTTGCGGATGCCACCAATCTGGAGCCCGGTCTCCTTCTCGAAGAACTCGGCGTACTCCTCATCCCAGGTGGTGGTGACCTTGACCTTGTAGCACGGCTTCCCCTCGAACGTGGTGTCGGCCACCGTCTCCAGGGCCTTGATCATGCTCGCGGGATAGAGCGTGCCATAGAAATCGGCCTGCTGCCGAACCTGCTTGAGCTGGAGCGAGTCGAGCAGCATGGGACCGGTCATCGGGTTGGTGGACCAGCCAACCGTGCCGTCGTAGCCGCTGCGGATGCTGCCGATGCCGGCGATCGTCGCGGACAGCACCAGTCGATCGGGCGCCTGGGCCCAGAGATCCAGGTCGCCCGAGATGCCCTGCGCCTGGATCTCCACTTTCCCCAATACGTGGCGCGCGGTCTGCCGCAGGACGGCGTCGCGTCCGCCGATGGCCGTGATGAACCGCTCGACTACCGACCGGCCGTCGGGGAGCGTCTGCTGCGCCCGCCCCACTGATGGAACCGCCGCCAGCGCCAGCGCGGCGAAGGTGAGTGTGTTACGCATCCGCTTCATCGTCCGTTCTCCTGTTTCTGTTGGCCGCCACGGCCGTGTTCGGCGTCGATCCAGGCCAGCGCCGCGTCGAGCGCGGGATCGCGGCCGGCGAGCAAATCCGCCCGCTTGAGGGGGACCGGCTCGTCCGGCACGACCCCCCGTCCTTCCAAGTGTACCCCGGTCGCGGTCACGAATTCCGCGATCGCGTGATAGAGGACATCCCCGTTCGGCAGCCGGTCTGTGATGGCGGGCAGCACGCCCCCCACGGACGTCGCCCCGAACACGCGCGCCCGCCCGACGGCCTGCATGCCGCCGGCAAACACCTCCGAGGCGCTGCCGCTCGCCTCATCCACCAGAATCGCCACCGGCCCCGCGTACGGCTGCACCCGCACTCCGCCCGCCCGCACCAGCCGCGGGTTGGCGCGAATCTGAAGCGTGCTGCGGCGCGTCTGGAACGTGCCCAGCAGCGCGCGCTCGGTGAAGAAGTGCCCCGCCACGCCACTGATCATCCCGCCCACGCCCCCGCGGTTCCCGCGCAGGTCGATCACGATGCCGTCGAGCCCGCGGAACCGGTCAACGGCGTCGTCCAGCTGCCGGAGCAGGGGCGCCATCCAGAAGTTGAACCACATCCACCCCACCTCGCGGCCGGCGGGGGTTCGCACGGCCCGATCGGCGGCGCGGGCGAAGAAGGTGGGCAGGTTCCCGAACTTCACGGGCTCGCTGGGCTGCGGGCGCCGCACCAGCCGGATGGTGCGCACCCGGTCGCTGGCGTCGCGCATGCCCAGCGCACAGCGCGAGCCGACCGCGCCGTTCATGCGGCCCTGTGCCCAGCTCCACAACAGGAACGCCGGCTTGAGGCGCGACACGCGCCCATGGAGGTACGTCAGCACGCCGGCGACCGAGTCCTCACCGATCGTGGCCACGGCCCACCCCGGCCGGATCCCGGCGCTGTCCGCCGGCCCGCCGGCCTCGACCGACGTCACGACGAGTGCGTCACCGATCAGTCGGACGTCGAGACCCACGTCGCCGATGACCACTCCTTCCGCCTCGTTCCGGGGGTCAAGCGTGTCCGCCAGCTCCCGTGGAAACAGCGCGAAGTGCGATTGCCCGAGGCGTGCGACCATGTCGCTGATCACGCCGCGCAGCGCCGCGGTGCTCGTCGCGGCGACCGCCCGGGGGCGCAGCTCATCCCGCAGGGCAAGCCAGTCGACTCCGTTGAACGTCGTGTCGAAATGGGTCTCGTAGACGATCCGCCACGCGCGGTCGAACGTCGCGACCCCAACGGCCGTGTCGTACGGCGGCGCCACGGGCCGCGGGGTGGGCGCCGGGTGGGCACAGCCCAGCAGTCCGGCGACGAGAACGATCCCACGGTGCTTCCGCACGCTACCCCCGGTCTCCAGGTCGCTTGGAATCTGCCATATCCTGGTCCGCCGGGCCACGGCCCCCGAGCTCCGCGACCAGCTCCCGCTCGGAACCCGCGAGCCGCATGATCAGCGGCGCGACGAGGAAGACCCCCATTGCGACGGCAGAGGCCAGCACCGGGTTGGTGAGGGGGAGGCTCAGATGCACCCCTAAAACTCGTACGCCTGGCCGAAGCTCACCACCCAGCGCCGTCCGGTGACGCCGTCGCCGAACTGGTAGGCCAGGTCGAGCCGGCCGACGTTGGGGCCGGTCGCCCGGGTGGCGCCGACGCGCAGCCCGATCCCCACGTCGCCGCCGAACCGCGGGTCCTCATCGGCGTACCAGGCGCCGCCATAGTCGGCGAAGCCCGCGAAGCCCAGGCCGAGCAGCCCGAGCAGGTCGTCGAGCACGAACACGCGATGCTCCGCGATGCCCCACACCGCGCGCGTGCCGGTGAAGGCGTGCGGCTTGAACGCACGGGGGCCGAGGCCGTGCCCCAGGTCGAACTCGGTCCCGGGATACGGGTTCTTCTGCAGGCCCGCCTCCACATGGAGCACCGTCGCCTGCCGTGGGATGATCCGCGACGCGAGGGTGATCCCGGCGCTGACCCGGCCGGAGTCGAGCCCCGCCGATGTCAGCAGGCCGCTGACCTGTGCCCGAACCCGCACAAACGCCCGTGGGCTCCCCAGGCCCGCCTGCGCATCGAGCCCGGCGCCCACGCCGGTGCGGGGGTAGCCGAACGCCGACGGCGCCACCACGACTCCCAGCAGCGCGTGGGTGCTCAGGTCGAAATCCTCTTCCCGCGCGAACCCGTTGTAGTGCGTCACCTCGACGAACTGCGGATGCTGGGCCTCGAGGAAGAACCCGACCACCCCGCTGACCGAGTCCGGGACCGCGACCCCCGTGTCCCGCAGGGCGACGATCGCCTCGCGGCGGACGTGCCCGTACAGGCCAACGCGCACGTAGCCGCCGGGGCCCGCCACCGGCGCCCACCCAACCCAGGCCCGCTGCACCAGGCCGCGGCGCCACAGCGTGTCGCTTTCCACACCGTCCCGGAACCGCAGGATCCGCTGGTCGGCCGCTTCGCCGGGCAGCCCGCCGCCCAAGCGGTCGCCGAACGCGCGGAACGGCACCTCGGGAGTCCACGCCCCCGCACGGCCGTCGGACAGGTCGTCATAGAAGCCGGCCACGACCGCCCGGGTGCCGAGCGCCCGGTTGAGCTGCCCGCGAAACCGCCACGCGCTGCGATCGGCCTCCTTGCGATAGCTCGCGCCCACGAGGTTCCCGGTCCCGAGCACGTTGCGCTCCGTGAGCCCGGCGGACCAGGTCACCACGTTGCCCGTGAAGCTCAGGGCGGTTTCGAGCGTCGTGGTCCACCCGTCGTAGGTCACGATCCGGGCCACGAGCTTTCCGTCCACGCGGGCGGTGTCGATCACGACGCGCCGGAACAGCCCGAGGCGCCGGAGATTCCGCACGGTCTCAGCGAGCAGCCGCGCATCGAGGGGGGCGCCCGCCCGGACCAGCACCTCGCGCCGCACCACCCATGACTGGGTCTTCACGTGGAGCGAGTTCATCAGGCGGAACAGAACACTGCCCCGCGCTTCGGTCGAATCGAAGATGTCGTGGGTCTCGATCGCCACGGAGTCGATGAGCGGGGGCGCCTGCGCGCGAAGCACGGACGGTCCGGCGACGACGAGCGCGGCGGCGATCACGAACGGGCGGCGTGGCACGGCGGAAACGTAGGGGGGAGGACGATCGGATGGAACGACGGCGCCGGGGGAGGCCGTCTCGGACGCAAGCCGAAACGGACCTCCCCCCCAACCCGCTAGCGATGCCTCAACGGCGGTCCGCTAGTACTTCCCCAGGTACCGGTCGATCTCCCACTGATGCACCTGCGCGGAGTACTCCAGCCACTCCTGGCGCTTCGCCTCGACGAACCGCTCGACGATGTGGTCGCCCAGCGCGTCGCGCACCAGCCGGCTCTTCTCCATGACGTCGAGCGCCTCGTGCAGGTCGCGCGGCAGCTCGGTGATCTTGTAGCGCCGCTTCTCCCGTTCGCTCATCGTGAAGATGTTCTTGTTCACCGGAGCCGGGGGCGTGAGCTTGCGCTCGATCCCGTCGAGACCGGCGGCCAGCATCACGCCGAGCGCCAGGTATGGGTTGGCCGACGGATCGGGCATGCGGAGCTCGCAGCGGGTGCCGTGGCCGCGCCGCTCGGGAATCCGGATCAGCGGCGACCGGTTGCGCATGCTCCAGGCGACGTTGGTCGGCGCCTCGTAGCCGGGCACCAGCCGCTTGTAGCTGTTGACCAGCGGGTTCGTGATCGCGCAGAACGCGCGCGCGTGCTCGAGCAGGCCGGCGATGTAGCTCAGCCCGACCTTCGAGATCTGCCACTCCGCCTTCTCGTCGTAGAACGCGTTGTGCGACCCTTTGAACAGCGACTGGTGGGTGTGCATCCCCGAGCCGTTCTGTCCGAAGATCGGCTTCGGCATGAACGTGGCCAGGAAGCCGTTGCGGTGCGCCACATTGCGCACGACGTGCCGGAAGGTCGCGATGTTGTCGGCCGTCTCCAGCGCGTCGGCATAGCGGAAGTCGATCTCGTGCTGCCCGACCGCGACTTCGTGGTGCCCCGCCTCGACCTCGAACCCCATGTGCACCAGGTCCTCGATGATCAGGCGCCGGATCGGCTCGGCCTTGTCGACCGGGGCGAGATCGAAGTAGCCGCCCGTGTCGTGGGTCTTGAGGGTCGCATTGCCCTCCGGGTCGAGATGAAAGATGAAGAACTCCGCCTCGCAGCCCGCCATCATCTGGAAGCCCATCTTCTTCGCCCGCTCGATCGTGCGCCGGAGCGTGGTGCGGGGGCAGCCCGGGAATGCCGATCCGTCGGGCAGCAGGATGTCGCAGATCAGGCGCCCCACCCGTCCACCGTCGTCCTCGTACGCGTGGATCTTGAACGTGCCGAGGTCCGGACGGAGCAGCATGTCGCTTTCCTCGATCCGCACGAACCCTTCGATCGACGAGCCGTCGAACATCACCTCCCCCGACACGGCCTTCTCGAACTGCGAGCGCGGCACCTCGACGTTCTTGTTGACGCCGGTGATGTCGGTGAACTGGAGGCGGAGAAAATCCACCTGCAGGTCCTTGCAGAGCTTCAGGATGTCAGCCTTGCCGGCACCCTTCGTATCGATCACCTGGCCGCGCAGTGGCGGCTTCTCGGTTGAGGCTGTATCACGGGGTTTCGGGGGCACGGCACCGCTCCTGTCGGAATGGGGGGAGATTGGGACGGGGGAAGCTACCCGGGACGAGCACTGGCGTCAAGCAAAAGCCACCTTCCGCGCCACAATTCCGACGACATTGTGCAGGATTCTGCCTGGTTTCTGCAAGAATGATCCGGCAAATACGCACATGCGGCAAGTTCTTGGTTGCACCAGTGACGACGGCCCGACCGCCGCGGCAACCCGCCCCAAGCCGGAGCAATCGCCTGCCCTGCGCGCACCCGCAGCAGGCGGAAGCGCCCGTGGAGGTCGGGATCGGGCGAATACCGCGGTTGGAGCGAGCAGCGATCGGGCTGCGGTGGGCGATCAGTTGAGCGAGTCGAGCAGGTTCCACAGCTCCTGCGGCGAGAACTCGGCGAAGCGCGTTTCGATGTCCTTAGCCGACCACTCGAGGAAGATCCAGCCGGAGAGGCGGTGGGTGTGTCCGGACACGAAGTGGATGCGGCCGCGCAGGCCGCCGATCTCGTCGTCGCGGGCGAACTCGATCAGCACGTCCCAGCGACTGTCGCCCCGCTGCAGCTCGCCCATCTGCCGAGCCTGGATCTGGCCCAGCGGAGGATCGAAGCGCTTGCTCTTGCGGGGCTCGCCACTCATGGCGGCAACGTTAACGCCGCCGCCACCCCGCCGCCACTCGTCCTCGCACTCCGTTGCCCCGGTTACATTTCCAGACCTCAACGGCCACCAGTCCGTCAGCGGAGCGAGCTCATGAAGTGTCCCAATTGCGGCGCCAGCGCGTCCGGGAAGTTCTGCGCGGCATGCGGCGCCACCCTGAAGGCGTTGAGCTGCGCGCGGTGCAGCGCGCCGCTCAACCCCGGCGCCAAGTTCTGCCCCACGTGCGGGACCCCGACGCACGGTCGGCCCGCCGGGCCCGTGGGCCGGGCCGCGAGTCCCGTGCCGTGGCTCGTCGCTGGTGGAGCGGTGATCGCCCTGCTGGTCGTGCTGGCCATCACGCAGCTCAAGCCGGGAAGCCCTGCGTCGCAGCCCCCGCCGGTTCCGGCGGCCGGCATGGGCGCCCCGGTGGACCTCAGCCAGATGACGCCGCGTGACGCCGCCGACCGCCTGTTCAACCGCGTGATGACGGCCTTCGAGAGCGGGGCGAAAGACTCTGCCCAGTTCTTTGCCCCCATGGCGCTCCAGGCGTACGGCATGGTGGAATCGCTCGACGCCGACGCTCGCTACCACGTGGGCCTGATCGACATGGTGAGTGACAGCTACGACGCTGCGCTCGCCCAGGCCGACACGATCGCCCGGACCGTGCCGGGCCACCTGTATGCGGCCGTGCTGCAGGCCGAGGTGGCGCGCGCCCGCGGCGACTCGACCGCCTTGCGCCGGGCCCAGCGCGCGTTCCTCGACCACTACGACGCCGAAACCAAGGCCAACCGGCCGGAGTATGCCGAGCATCCCGGCCTGCTGGAGCGGTTCCGGAACGAAGCCCAGCAGGCACTGGGCAAGACCCCGTAGCCGGTCGGGTTGCAGGCCGGCGGCTGCCGCGTATCGTATCCTCGCCGCGGCGCGCGGCGCATCCGCCGGAAGGAGCCCATCCGCAGTGACCGCGACACCGTCATCCGAGGCGATCGGCGCGCTCGTCGTGGACGACGAGGAGTCTCTCCGCAACGCGCTCGGCCAGTACCTGCGCTACCGCGGATACCGCGTGCTCCTCGCCGATTCCGGCGCGGCGGCGCTGAAGCACCTGCGCGAGGGTGGTGTGGACCTCATGCTGCTCGACGTTCGCATGCCCGGCATGAGCGGGGCCGACGTGGTTCCCGAGGCGCTGGACATCGACCCCGAACTCGCGATCCTCATGCTCACGGCCGTGACCGACGCCACCACGGCGGCGATCTGCATGCAGCGCGGCGCGTACGACTACCTCACGAAGCCGATCGAGCTGAACGACCTCGGCGCCGCCATCGACCGGGCCCTGCGCCGCCGGGACGCCCAGATCCAGAACCGCAACATCACCTCGTGGCTCAAGGAGGAGGTCGCGCGTCAGACGGAGGAGCTGAAGGCGAGCCAGCAGCGGCTCGAGCGCCTCACCACGGCGACGCTCGAGGCGCTGATCAACGCGCTCGAATCCAAGAGCGAGTACCTCTCCGGCCACTCCGCGCGGGTCGCGGCATACAGCGCCAACATCGCGCAGGAGATGGCGCTGCCCGATGAGGACGTCGAGCTGGTCCGCGTGGCCGGCCGGCTCCACGACCTCGGCAAGATCGGCATCCGGGAAGAGCTGCTCCAGAAGCGCGGCCCCCTCACGCCGGAGGAATTCCAGCACGTCACGCAGCACGTGACGATCGGCGCGCAGATCCTGGCGCCGCTGACGCATCTGGGGAAGGTGGTCGAGTACGTGCGCAGCCACCACGAGCACTGGGACGGCAGCGGGTACCCCGATGGGCTGCGTGCCGAGCGGATTCCGCTGGGCGGCCGGATCATCTGCACCGCCGAGATCTACGACGCGCTCACGGCCCCGCGTCCCTACCAGGCGCGCCTCACGCCCGAGCGGGCGGTCGAGCGGATGCGCAAGCTGACCGGCACGGTGCTGGATCCCAAGGTGATGGAGGCGTTCGCCGCCTCGGTCGGCCGCCGCCAGACCTTGATCTTCCTCGCCGAAGATCAGCTGGGGGCCTGACCCGCTAACGCCGCCGCAGCCGTCCCAAGCGAGAGGTGGTGAGCGTGTCCGCCGCCGTGCCACGCCGGAATATCAGCGTGGTGTTGGCCGCCCCCCAGCCGAGTCCGTTCGGCGCGATCTCGATCACGGGCCGGCTGGCCGTCAGCGCCACGCCGAGCCGCGACGGGCCGGGACGCTTGAGGAACGTCGAGTCGGTCAATCCCTCGTACACCGCCTTGAGCGTGTCGGGACCGAACTCCAGACGCACGCGCGTGGCGCGGAGGATCGCGGCGTAGCGCCCCGTATGGTAGAACGAGATCGCTTCCCCGCTGGCCTGCCGCACCACCGCGGACTCCCACCGGCGCACCAGCCGCGGGCCGGAAAGGGCCAGCAGGGTGCCCGTGACGCCGAGCACCACGACCAGTTCGAGCAGCGAGAACCCGCGACGCATGGACCCACGGTAGCGCGCCCTGCGGCGTCGTCCCGCACCGAAATCCCGCCGGGCGGCGCACGCCGCCGCAGCGGCGCTTGCCCCTCCGCGGGCCCACGGGCATACTCTGCGCGTGGCTGACCCCCTGCTCACCCTTCGCGACTACCGCCGTTTCGCGCCGTGGAACGTGCGCGACCTCGCTGCCACGGCGGGCGCCATCCTGGCGCGCACGCGCGTGCGGCCGATCGCGGCGTCGGCGAGCGCCGCCCCGGCCGAGCGCACCATCCGGTTCTACGTCGCGCGAGGTTTGCTGGGCCGCCCCGAGGGGCGCGGCACGGCGGCCGCCTACTCCTACCGCCACCTGCTCCAGGTGCTGGCGATCAAGCTCCGCCAGATGGAAGGGGCCACGCTCAAGACGATCGCGCGCGAGCTGGGCGAGTCCACCGGCGACGTGCTTGAGCGCCGAGTGGCGGCGGCCCTGGGCGAGCGGCTGCCGCGGCCCGAGGATCTGCCGGTGGCGGCCGCCGGTCGCGCATTCCAGCACCGCGCCGCCGCGACCGACGCGCCGTCCCCCGGTCCCTGCTGGCGACGGATCGAGGTGGTGCCCGGGGTCGAGCTCCATCTCAGCACGGCGTACCCGCTCGCCAGCTCCCCCGAGGTCGCCGACGCGGCCGCCGCCGCCGTCCGGGCGGCGCTCGCCGCGGCCGCTCGCCGCAGCTCCTGACGCCCGGCTCTTGCGGCGCTGGCCGCGCCAGTCACTTTTCACAGCATCCACACCCCGGAGCCCCCGATGTTCTGGATTCTGTTGCTCGTGATCGCCGTCGTGATCGCCTGGGTGATCGGCGCCTACAACAAGCTGATCTCCCTGAAGGGCCAGACGCTCAACGCGTGGAAGCAGATCGACGTGCAGCTCAAGCGCCGGCACGACCTGATTCCCAACCTCGTGAACGCGGTCAAGGGGGCGATGGACTTCGAGAAAGAGACGCTCGAGGCCGTCATCCAGGCGCGCAACACGGCGCTCCGGGCGCAGCAGCAGGCGACGCCGACCGGTGGCGTCCAGGCGCTCGCCCAGGCCGAAGCGCAGCTCGGTGCGGCGCTCTCGCGGCTCAACGTGGTGGTCGAGCAGTATCCGCAGCTCAAGGCCACGGCCAACATCGGCCAGCTCCAGGAGGAGCTCACCTCGACCGAGAATCGGGTCGCCTTCTCCCGCCAGGCCTACAACGACACCGCGACCGACTACAACGTCAAGCAGCAGCAGTTCCCGTGGAGCCTCGTCACCGGGCTCGCGAAGGCCGAGCCGGTCGAGCTGTGGGAGATCCAGGAGCCGGGTGACCGTGATCTGCCCACGGTCGACCTCTCGATGAAGCCGAAGGCGTGAGCGAAGCCAGCCTCTTCGCCCAGCAGGAGCGCAATCGGCACCGGTCGACGCTGCTCGTCGCGGTGTTCGTGCTGTTCTTCGCGTGGATCGGCTTCGGCGCCGACTACATCATCCATCTGAGCACGGCCGGGGCGCCGCCGACCGCCTACCACCACCAGATCCCGTTCGCCGGCCTCGCCGCCTGCGCGCTCGCCCTGGGAATGGCGTGGTTCAGCTGGCGGCGCGGGGCGCAGCAGGTGCTCTGGTCGACCCGCGCCTGGGAGCTGGTGAACGCCGCGACGCCCGAAGAGCAGCAGCTCGTCAACGTCGTGGAGGAGATGGCGATCGCGTCGGGACTGCCGAAGCCCAAGATCTGGATCGTGCCGGACGACGATCCCAACGCGTTCGCCACCGGCATCGACGAGCGCCACGCGCACCTCGCCGTGACCCAGGGCCTGCTCGCGACGCTGAGCCGCGACGAGCTGCAGGGCGTCGTCGCGCACGAGATGGCGCACATCAAGAACTACGACGTCCGCCTGATGACGCTGCTCGCGGCACTGGTGGGGGTGCTGGCTCTCATTTCGGACGCGACGATGCGGTTCCTCTGGTTCGGCGGCGGCCGCGGCCGGGGCGGCTCGAAGAAGGGCGGTAGCGGGCCGTTGCTGGCCATCCTCCTCGTCGTCTGGATCATCACCGTCCTCCTGGCGCCCGTCGTCTCGCGCCTGCTGGCGATGGCGGTGAGCCGCAAGCGCGAGTACCTCGCCGACGCCACCGGGGCGCAGTTCACCCGCAATCCCGCCGGCCTCGCCGACGCGCTCGAGAAGATCGAGACCGCGGTGGCGCCCACCAAGTCCATCAAGTGGGGCACGGCCCACCTCTGCATCACCGATCCGCTCGGCCGCCGGATCAACGCCAAGCAGGGCGTCGTCGCCAATCTCCTCGCCACGCATCCCCCGATGGCCGTGCGGATCGCGCGGCTCAAGCAGATGGCCTACCAGTACCAGAAGACCGGAGTGCTGCCGGACGAGGGGTGAGCGGCCGAGGCCGCCTCCCTCGCCCCGCCGACCCACCGTTGCCACCTCGCCGACCGGCGCGCACACTATCCGTGTGACCCCGCTCGACTGGGTGCTCCTCGCCACGGCCGGCGTGCTCGCCGCCGGCCTCGCCCTCTGGCTCGTGCGCCGCACCCGCGAGGCGATCCGCGCCTGGTTCCGCCGGGCCGTGCTGCGGGTCGTGCATCGCTTCCGCGTGCGGCTCGACCGCTACAAGCTGGTGCGCCGCCAGACCGTGCGCGACGAGCTGCTGCTCGACGAGCAGGTCCACGCCGCCATCCGGGAGCACTGCCGGACGCACGGGCTGTCCGAGGCGGACGTGCGCGCACGGGTCGACGCGTACATCCACGAGATCGTGCCGTTCTTCAACGTCTTGTCGTACTACCGCATCGGCTACAACCTCGCCCGCATGCTGATCAATCTGCTCTACCGGGTGAGCATCGCGCACGCCGACCGCCGGGCGCTCGACAACATCCCGCGCCGCGACGTCGTCGTGTACCTGATGAACCACCGCTCCAACGCGGACTACGTCGTGCTGGCCTACGTGCTGGCCGAAGGCGTGAGCATCAGCTACGCGGTCGGCGAATGGGCGCGGGTCTGGCCCCTGGAGTACGTCTTCAAGTCGTTCGGCTCCTACTTCATCCGCCGCCGCTACCGCGAGCCGCTGTACCATGCGGTGCTCGAGCGCTACGTGGAGCTGATCACGCGGAACGGGGTGACGCAGGGCGTCTTCCTCGAGGGCGGCCTGAGCAGGGACGGCGCGCTCCGCCCCGCGAAGATCGGCCTGCTCGACTACATCGTGCGCACGCTCCGGGAAGACGAGTTCGACCGCGATATCTGGCTGGTGCCGGTCGCGCTCAACTACGACCGCGTGCTCGAGGACCGCTCGCTCATCCGGGAGCTCGCCGAGGGCGTCGAGCGGCCGGGCCGGGCGCGCCGGCTCGGCGGCGTCGCGCACTACTTCGGCTGGAACGTCCTCCGGCTGCTCACCGGCCGGCTGCAGCGCTACGGGCGCGCGGCCGTGAACTTCGGGACGCCGCTCTCCGTGCGCGCCTGGGTGGCGGGACGGCCGGGGGTGCTCGACCTCCGGAGGGAGGAGCGCCTCCCCCAGGTCCAGCAGCTCGCCGACACGATGCTCGCCCGGATCGCCGCCATCGTGCCCGTGACCGCCGTGCCGCTCGCCACCGCCGCGCTGCTCGCGTTCGGCGAGACCGCCGTGCGGCACGCCGATCTCGTCGCCAGGATCGCCGGCTATCGCGACCACCTGCTGGAGCGCGACGCCAAGCTGGTGCACGCGGAGCAGGATGCCACGGGGATCCTCGAGCGGGCGTGGCGCACGTTCCGCATGCGCCGCCTGGTCGTGCGGGATGGCGACACCTACGTCATCCTGCCGTCCCACCGGCCGCTGCTCGAGTACTATGCCAACTCGATTCGCCACCTGCTGCCGCGCGCGCGGCGCGCGAGCGAACCGCATCCCGCGCGGGAGATGGACGAGTCGCTGCCCCGGCTGCGCCGGTCGGAGGACGGCCTGACGGCGTGACGCAACGTTTAGCACCGCCGCGCATCCGTCCCGCACTCCCGGCATGAGCGTCGCCCCGTAGCTTCCGCCATCCCGTTAACCGGTGATCCCTCCATCCCCTATCTTCCCGCCATGTCCAGTCCCGTGAACATCCCGGCTCTCACCGTCGGCGAGCGGGTCCAGGGCGCCTTCCTGGTGACCGACGTGGAGCAGCATACCCCGGAGACCGCCAACCCTTTCACCGTGCTCCGGCTCGGCAACCACACGGGCACGATCCCGAGTGAGCCGTTCTGGCTCGAGCGCGCCGCCGAGATCGCGGGGTTGCGCCGCGGGCACGTCGTGCAGGTGATCGGCGAGGTCGCCGAGTATCGCGAGCGCAAGCAGCTGCGGGTGACCTCGATCCGCGCGCTCCCCGCGGGTACGGTGGAGCCAGGCACGCTGCTCCCGGCGGTGGGACCGGTCGAGCGCTACTGGGAGACGCTGGACGCCTGGCGGCGCGAGATCGCCAAGCCGCGTCTGGCCCGCGTGCTCGCCCTGTTCTACGAGGACGGTGATTTCCGCCGTGCCTACGAGCAGTGCCCGGCGGCCGTGTACGGGCACCACGCTGCCCTGGGCGGCCTGCTCAAGCACACGACCGAGGTGGCGGCGATCGCCCGCACGATCGCGCGGGCCTGCGGCGCGGACTGGGACCTCGTCCTGGCCGGCACGCTGCTGCACGATATCGGCAAGCTGGAAGCGTACCGCTGGGACGGGCAGTTCGACCACACCGACGCCGGGCGCCTGCTGGGGCACGTGGTGCTCGGCGCGCTGATGCTCGATCGGCGGCTGCGCGAGGAGCGCGAGCCTCCCTGCAGCGCACCAGAGCGCGACCTCCTGCTGCACATCGTCCTGGCCCACCACGGCAGGCTCGAATTCGGCAGTCCGGTGCAGCCCATGCTGCTGGAAGCCGAGGTGATCCACTGGGCCGACAACGCGAGCGCCAAGACCGCGAGCTTTGCTGAAGCGCTGGCCGACGCCGAGCAGTTCCCCGACGGCCTGCTCTCGAAACCCGTGTGGGCGCTGGATCGAAGGCGGGTCTTCAGGGGGGCGAGCGACTGGGGGGCCCCGAGGGGGTGACCTCGGCCCCCAGACGGCCCACCGCCCGCTCACCCCGGGTCACCGCCCGCAGGATAGCCAGGCCGACCGGCTTCGCGGGCGGCGCTGCATCGCGCAGCAACAGCTGCACGGCGCAGCGGATCGCGGCCAGCGCCGCCCGCAGCTCCGCGAGCGCCGCGCGGCGCATTGCCACCGTGCCTTCCGGCATGGAGTACCGAGGCCCCACGGCACGACGGTAACATGCGCCCGTTCGTCGCGCGCCATCGTTCCATCGCCGCGCGCAGCACTCGATCACACGGGGTAGCGACAACAACGAAACGGCGGGCCGACCCTTGCGGGCTGCCCGCCGTCTCCGCACCGGTTACCCGGAGTCAGGGGATTCACTCCCTCTGTTCTTCTCCCCGTCGCCGCCGCGTGGACTGATGCGTCTGCGGTTGGGCGTCCGGGGGCTCCGGCTTCCATCCCCAAGCAGCCTGGCCGGGCCGCGAGGTTCGCCGGTGCGAGCGCTGCGAGTCGGATCGCATCGCGGAGCGACCCTTCGCACTGCACGCCGAGGCGCCGGGTCGGCGTGGATGAGGCACGCGACTGGCCTCACCTGCCCAGGTCGGAGTAGCCACCCGGATCATTGGGCGCCTGAGCCCTTGATTGCGTCGGCGCCCTCCCCGGAATTCCCGCCCGAGCCGTCACATGGGGCGTAATCGAGACAGAGAATCCCAACCCTTCCCCCGTGCAACTGCAGGCCAATATAGGGGCGCGCCAAGACCACGCAAGCGCCGATGTTCCTTCGGTTTACGTCTCTTCGTGTGTATAAGATGTTGATCGCTAAGCGGCGCGGTCCCGGATGGTTGTGCCGCCTGTCCACAGGCTGTGGATTTGTCGAGAACCGGCGTCCGGTACCATCAACATCGCACCGTGGACAACCGGCGTCCGGGCCGCAAGGGCCGGGTCTGCAGCGCCGGTTTACTGCGTCACGACGGGCAGTTTGAAACCCATGGCGGCGGCGAAGCGCGCGGCGGCGGATTGGTACACGGCGGTGAGGTGCTGCATTTTCGCGGTGCGATAGCGAGCCCACTCCCGCACCGTGTCGGCCCGGGCCCCCGGTCCCGCGGGGCCGAGCCCGCGCACGCACTGTTGATCAAGGCCGGTGTCGAGCGCGCGGATCGCCATCCCGAGCGAGTCCCTCGCCGAGGCAAGTCGGGCACCTCCGCGCGCGCGCGCGAGCGCGGGGAGCGCCTCGCGCAGCGGCGGGCGAGCCGCGCCACAGGTGCGCGACAGGCGCTCCGCCTTCGCCAGCACCGTCACGTCTCCAGCAGTCTGCAGGTCGCGTCGCAGCTCGTTAGCGCTGGTGGAGACGGCGTTCAATGCGTCGCGCAGCCCCTCGAGCATCCCGCGGTAGTACTGCGCCGCGCTGTCGAGCGGGGGGTCTTGCCTGGGGGGCGTCACCACTTGCTGCGCCTGGGCGACGACCGGCGCGAGCACCGCGAGCAACAGGACCCGGGGCCTCACGGCTCGCTGCCCACTTCCTCGTACACGAACGGATCACCGCCGCGGCGCGGCGCGAACAGCATACCGGCGGCGCTGACCGCGAACCAGCCGGCAATCAGCTGATTGGACACCTGCGGTGGCTGTCCGTGAAACAGCACGGCGAGCCAGCGCCTGACGTGACGCAGCTCGGGCGCGCGCTTCGACAGCGCCGAGAGAACGGCGCCGCCGCCCTGCGTGGCCCGGAGGAAGTGCGCCAGCGCGTGCGCCCGCTGGGCGAACTCGAACGCCCGGACGCCGGGCTCGTCATACAGCAGGCTGCCTTCGTAGGGATCGGCGGGCGGTGCGTCCATCCGGGGTCCGAGGTAAACGAACACCCGCCGGCCATCGCGGCGCCGCTCGACCATCGCCGCGGCGGTTTCTCCGAGGCGGGCCGCATGGACATGGTCGTCCTCGTTGAGGATCCCCACCCCCAGGGTCCACTCCAGCGCGGCGAGCGCGTTGTGCAGCGGGCAGCCGACCTCGTCGTCGTACGCCACCAGGCGCGGTGCTTCGCCGGCTCGCTGGAAGAAATGCCCCAGCGCGTCCCCTCGGTCGGTGAAATTGAGCGTCATGCGTGTCGCGGCTGGTACGGTCATGGCCCGAACAACATAACTACCCCCACCCCCCACCAATAGATCGACCGGCCGATCCGCGTGGACGCCGCGTCGGGGGTGCGATAGCTTGAGAGCATGCGCCCGCTGCTCCTGCTCGGCCTGCTCGTGCTGGCTGGTGGCCGCCCCCTCGTCGCGCAGCGCGACTCCGTGCTCGCGCACCGCTGGGTGGGCCTTCATCTCCGGCAGCCCCTCGAGTTCGAGTTCTACGGTGACACGATGCTCGTGGTGAACGACGAGCATGTGCTCAACTTCCGGCTGACGAACGACTCGCTCATCGCCACCGGTGACACGTTGGTGATCGGCCGCTACCGGCTCGTGCTCGGCCGCCTGCTATTCGAGACGTCCGAGGAGGTGGTGACCATGGCGATGCAGAGCCCGCTCGCTCGACCGCTCAACGGGCGCTGGACCGGTCAGCTCGGCGCCGCGCGCGACGCCGAGCTGATCATCCTCGCGTCGGGAATCGCCCGCTGGCGGGCACTCCCCGACGGGCGGTGGATGGACGGGGAATGGGACCGGGAGACGCGCGTCATCACGTTCACCTGGGCCGACAGCACCGAATGGCACGGGCAGTACGATCCGGTCGGCAACGCGATCCTGTTCGAGCGGACCGTCGAGGGAGGCGAGAGCACGATTCTGCGCCGATTCTTCCGCTAGCCATCCGATTTCGCGCATTGCCTCCGCGCCGCCCGCAGGGTAAGCTTGCCTCGCCCGCCCGCACCTGACTGGGAGACCGCCGTCGTGTCGCTCGCTTCCCGACTGATTGTTCCCGTCCTGTTGGCGTGCGGCGCCTTCAGCGCGGGATGCGGCGGCCAGCGGGGTGACATCCGGCTCGGGCTCGCCGGGCCGTTTGCCGAGCCGCGCGGCCGGTCCATGCGCCTTGCCGCCGAGCTCGCGGTTCGCGAGATCAACGCCGCGGGCGGCCTCCGCGGTCGCTCGCTCGAGCTCGTCGTCCTCGACGACCGGGCGGACGCGGTGCGGGCGGTCAGCGTCGCCCGCCAGTTGTCCGACGATCCCTCCGTCGTCGCGGTGATCGGGCACCTCACCAGCGGGGCGACGCTCGCGGCAAGCGCGGTCTACAACATGGGCCTCCACCCCGTCCCGATGATTTCCCCGTCCGCGTCGAGCCCGCTGTTGAGCGGGGCCGGGCCCTACACGTTCCGCATTTGTCCGACCGATCGGGCGCACGGCACACGACTGGCGCAGTGGGCCGTCGACCGGCTCCACGCCCAGCGTGTCGCCATCCTGTTCCTCAACGACGAGTACGGCCGCGGCGTGCGGGGGGTGTTCGCGCAGCAGTTCACGGGCCGCGGCGGGCGGCTGGTGGCCGACGACCCATACCTTGACGAGTTGCCGAGCTTCGAGCCGTATCTCGAACGGATCCGGCGGCGCGGCGGCACGGATGCCCTGCTGATCGCGGGGACACGACCGGGCGCGGAGCGCATCCTCGAGGCGCTCCGCACCGTGGGGCTGCGGCCGGCCGTGCTCGCGGGCGACGGCGTGGCCGGCATCGAAGCGACCGGCCTGCTCGCGGAGGGGGCGTTCGTGTCGGCGGCATACCTCCCCGACCAGCCCGGGCAGGCGAACGCCGAGTTCGTCCGCACGTACCGGGCTGCCTACAACGGGCAGGAACCCGACCACCGTGGTGCGGGGGCATACGATATCGTGCACCTGCTCGCGCGCGCGATTCGGGCCGTGGGACCCGATCGCGCGAAGCTGCGGGACTACCTCGCGGGCGTGGGGTCCGCGACGGCAGCATATGACGGCGTCACTGGGCGGATCGCGTTCGACGCCCAAGGCGACGTGCCGGGCAAGAAGGTCGTGATCGGGGTGGCGCGCGGCGGGCGCCTGGTATCCGCCGAGGACCGGCCGTGAGCGGGTTTTTCGCCGCCCTCAACACGATTCGCGGCCGGATCGTGATCGCCGGAGCCGCCGTCGCGGCGGGACTGATACCCATCGCGGTGATCGGCATCGGGGCCCTGTCCACGATTAGCTCGACGATCGGCACGGAGCTGGCGCTGCTGCAGCGCGTCTCGGGGCTCAGCAGTGCGCTCGCCGCGGACGTGTCGGACGAGATCCGCAGCGCCGAGCAGTACCTCACGGCGCGCGATCCCGAAACGGAGCAGCGATTCCGCGAGGCCGCGACGGCGGTGTACGAGCTGCAGCGCACCCTGGCCGGGATCGCCGAGCTGGACCCGGCCGAGCGGCGCGCCGCGACGCGCATCGGGACGCTGCGGGCGCAGGCTGAGGTGCGCTACGAGTACGCCCACGCGCTCAGCGATATCGGGCGGACCAGCGAGGCTGCTGCCGCCGCCGCCAATGCCCGGGAACCGGCCGACAGACTGGTCCAGGAAGCGCGGACCATCAGTGCAGCCCAGGCGGTCCGGTCGCAGGCCGCGGGTGAGCGGCTCGCGGCGGCGGCGGATGGGCGGCTCCAGGTGGTGCTCGCCGTCCTGGTCGTGACCGCGCTCATCGGCAGCGGCATCGCCGTGGCATTGTACCGGTCGATCGACCGACCCCTGCGGCAGGTGGTCGACGTCGCCCACCGGTTCGGCGAAGGCGATCTCCGACCGATGCCGATCAAGACGGCCGCGATGCCCAGCGAGTTCGCCGACCTTTCGCGGGCGATCGAGCGGGTCGGGAGCCAGCTGCGCACCATGGTGGGTGGGCTGATCGCCGAGAGCGACCGCATGTCCGCGGCGGCGGGCGATCTGTCCGCCGTGAGCGAACAGCTCGCCGCCTCGGCGAGCGAAGTGACCACCTCCATGATGGAGGTGACCGGGGGCGCCGAGCGCCAGGCGGCGGGGCTCGATCGGGGAATGTCCCAGATGGAACGACTGGCGGCGGCGGCCACCGCCAACGCGGAGCTCGCTCGGCTGGTGGCCCGTCAGGGCGCCGAGATCCATCGGTTGGCGGCGATCCACCAGCGGGATATCGCCGGAGCGGCCACCACCCTCGGCGAGGTCCAGGCGGTGGTCGAGCACAGCGCGACGCAGGTGGAGCATCTCGAGCGGCTCTCGGTGGCGATCGACGACTTCGTCGACCTGATCAAGCGCATCTCGTCTCAGACGAACCTGCTGGCCCTCAACGCCGCCATCGAGGCGGCGCGCGCGGGCGAGCGCGGATCCGGGTTCGCGGTGGTGGCTGAGGAAGTCCGCGAGCTCGCCGACTCGAGCCAGCAGGCGGCCGAGGAGGTCACCGCCACCATCCGCACGGTGCGCCAGCAGACCGCGGAAGTCGCCAACACCATGGCAGTCGGCCGCACCAAGGTGTCGGGCATCGGGCATGTCGCCACGGGGGCGGCCAAAGCGCTCAACCAGATGCTCACGGGGATCCAGCAGATCGAGCAGGCCGCTCAGGGCGTCACGACCGAAGCGGAGACCACGCTTGCGGCGGCGCACGAGGTGAGCGCCGTGCTCCGGTCGGTCTCAGAGGCCGCGACCCAGCATGCCGCCGCTGCGGAGCAGGTCACGGCCGCCGCGGAGGAACAGGGCGCATCCACCGAGGAAATGGCCGCCCAGGCGAACGAGCTGAGCCAGGTCGCCGAGCGGCTGCGCAAGCTGGTGGAGGGCTTTACCGTCTAGCTAGCGGTGCTTCTTGGCGGGCTTGGCCGCGGCCTTCTTGATGGGTTTTCGCTGCGCGGCCTTCCGGGAGGCCGGCGTTCGACCCGTTCCGGACCGCTGGGCCCCCTTCCGACCCTGTTTCCCCGCCGCCTTCTTCTCCGCCCGGGCCCGCCGGCGCGCTTCGCTCTCGGCACCACGAACATCTGCGAGTACCTGCTCGCCTTCGGTGGCGCCAATCAAGCCCCGGCGGACCGCGTACTGAATCAACTCGTCCGCCTCGGCGTACGCAAACGGCCGCAACTGCCCCGCCGCGCGGATCATGTTCACCATGGCATCGGCCACCGGCGACCGCAACACATTGCGGATGCCGGGCACACTCTCGAGCAACGCAGAAATCTGTGGCCCGCCTAGGTCAGCCGCCATGCAGGCTCCCTCTCAGCCACGGCGAAGGACGTATTTCGAGGCGCCAACCTAGTCGTTCCGGGGAGCTACGTCAAGCCGGACGTTTTCGGCGGACATGTCTCTAATGCGTTACAAATTAATCAGTTACGTGCTGTCGGACTGGCCGACGGTGCGGGAGCGTCGCGACCGAGTCCGTAGATGCGACCCACGGCCGGGCGGGGCGACGCGCCGAGCGATCCGCCATTCGGACTGCGCCAGCAGCCCCGCCAGGACGCGCTGCGTCCGCTGGTCGACCGGCAGATCCAGGTGCAGCTCGAGCCGGTAATCGGCACCGTCCGCGCCACGTCCGTCGAGCACGAACCCCGACGGCCCTGGCAGGACCGCATCCACTTCCACCTCGGCAACCGGCACGAACGGGGGTGCGGCCTCGTCGCTGTTCACCATGGCGCCGCTCCTGTGCGGGAGGACTCGTCGGGGATATACGCCTTAGCGGCGGCGCGTCAAGGGGATAGGTCGATTTTGCGGTTTGCCACGACCCGCCTCGCGGGATAGATTGGGTCGTCCGACCGCGTATGGTTCCACCGCCGAAGGAGTCTCCCGTGGGACGTCGTGGCATCAAGGAGTATCGCGCCCCTGAGGCGCTGCAGCTGATCCTCGCAGACCGCGATCGCCTGCCGTTGATCTGTCCGTCGTGTGGCGAGGACTCAATCGAACGAACCCCGAAACGCCGCTCACGCCCGCTTGGGTGGGGGATTGACCGGCACCAGGTTTCACTGCGGTGCACCGCCTGCGGACGTCACGCAGCGTACGTGCCCGAGGCGGTGACGCAGCCTTCGGAGCTGGAACTCAGCGCGTTGTAGGCTGTGAGGGGGGCGTACGGACGCCGGCTCCTGGCGTCCGGTTACTGGGGCCCCAGGTCCTGAGGCTCGGGCGGTCGCCGCAGCGCGTTCGCCGGGCGACCGGGCGGCCGCCGCGTCACGACGGTCGGTGGAGCAGGCGGCCCCACCGGATCGCCGTGAGGAACGGCAGCGGGAGCACGCCGCTGGGGTCGTAGCTGAAGTAGATGATCATCGGGCGGCCGCGGATCCGGTCGCGCCCCAGGAAGCCCCAGTAGCGGCTGTCATAGGAGCTGTCCCGATTGTCACCCATCACGAGGAACGAATCGGGCGGCACCACGATCGGCCCCCAGTTCTTCAGCGTGGGCCGATAGGCGGCCGGATCCCGGTCCCGAGTCAGGTAGCGGCTCTGCCACGCGCGCATCTTGGGGTCCTCGTGGTCCGCGAGGGGATCGGTCCGGATCACCCACGGCTCGTCAGCGGGCTTACCGTCCACCAGGAGCCGGTTGTCCTCCATCGACAGCGTGTCGCCGGGGATGCCGACGATCCGCTTCACCACGGTGAGTCGCGGCTCCTCGACCGACTTGAAGATCACGAGGTCGTCGCGCCGCGGGTCGCGGAACGCTGGCAGGTGCACGCCGGTGAAGGGAATCTCCGCCCCGTACAGCGCCTTGTTCACGAACAGCCAGTCGCCGATCAGCAGCGTGTTCTCCATGCTGCCCGACGGGATCCGGAAGCCCTCGATCAGGAACGTCCGCACCACGAGGAAGATCGCCACCGCGATCGCCACCGACTTGATCCATTCCTTGAGCTTGGAGGGCCGTCCCCGCTGCTGCTCCGTCGCTGCCGTGCGCTTCGTCATGATGAGCCGTCACTGCCCCTGTGGGTGTTCCACCCAGTCGGCGATGAAAATGTTGGTTTCCCCCGGCACCGAGCCATAACGGTTCGACGCGAACACGAGTTTCGTCCCGTCGGGCGAGAACATCGGGAACCCATCGAAGTCGGGGTGGGTGGTGATCTGCGTGACACCCGTTCCATCGAGATTCACCAGGAACAGGTCGAAGTTGCGGCCCTGCGGGTTGCGGTGATTCGACGCGAAGATGATCCGCTTGCCGTCGGGGTGGAAATACGGCGCGAAGTTCGCGCCGCCCAGCGCCGTCACCTGCCGCTGATCGGACCCATCCGCGTTCATCACCCAGATCTCCAGCTCGCTCGGTCGGACCAGACCCTGGGCGAGCAGCGCCTTGTACTCGGCCACCTCCGCGTCGGTCGTGGGACGCTGCGAGCGGTACACGATCAGGCGACCGTCGGGCGAGAAGAACGGGCCACCGTCGTAGCCCACACTGGTGGTGAGCCGCCGCACGTCGCTGCCGTCCACGTTCATCGTGTAGATGTCGAGGTCGCCGTCGCGGGTGGACGTGAACACGATCCTGGACCCGTCGGGCGACAGCGTGGCTTCGGCGTCATAGCCCCGGCTGTCCGTGAGCCGCCGGAGATCGCTGCCGTCGGGCTTGGACGTGTAGATGTCGAAGTCCGGGATCGCCCACACGTACCCCTTCGAGTAGTCGGGCCGGGGCGGGCACGCGGGGCTCACGTTGAACGTCGAGGAATACAGCACGCGCGCGCCGCCCTCGTAGAAGTAGCCGCACGTCGTTCGCCCGAGACCGTTGGAGATGCGGTGCAGCCCGGTCCCGTCGATGTTCATGATGTATTCCTGATCGCAGCCGGAGTCGGGCTCGGTGCGCTGGAAGATCAGCTGCTTCCCATCGGACGAGAAGTACGCCTCGGCGTTCTGGCCGCCGGACGTGAGCTGGCGCAGATTGGCCAGGTGGGTCTCGCCGGGCTCCGTCGCGCGCGCGACGGCCGTGACGTGCTCGGCGGCCGGCCGATGCCCGCACGCCAGCGCGCCGATCATGATCACCGGCGCGAGGCGCCGGGCGAGCTTCCCAATGGGTGTCACGTGAAGTGTCCTTCCTCCGAGTGCCGGCCAGGGGGCGGCCGCCAGAAGTATAACCGCGACCCCCACGAGGAGAACTCCGGGATTTCCCGGAATCTCAGAACAGCGTCCTGTCGAGCGCCAGCAGGCCAAGCACGAGCGGCAGGTAGGCGATCGAGACGACGAAC
>Ga0153916_10000690_pt1 | contig 23165 bp, 20 predicted proteins | sample Opewatmetagenome_FD_109642 | JGI IMG/M metagenome (GOLD analysis project Ga0153916, IMG submission 109642) | Freshwater wetland microbial communities from Ohio, USA - Open water 3 Core 3 Depth 4 metaG | ecosystem: Environmental > Aquatic > Freshwater > Wetlands | place: USA: Ohio, Lake Erie...
CCGGGAAAAATTCCTGTTCACGGTCCAGTACCATCCGGAAAGCTCTCCGGGCCCTCATGATTCCCAGTATCTCTTCCGCGACTTCGTCGGGATGATGGACGATTTCAGGAGGAAATGACATGCCGCGGCGCCCGGACATCCATTCCATCCTGATCATCGGCTCCGGGCCGATCATTATCGGCCAGGCCTCGGAGTTTGATTACTCGGGCACGCAGGCGCTCAAGGCCCTCAAAGAGGAGAACTTTCGGCTTATCCTGGTTAACTCCAACCCGGCCACCATCATGACGGACCCCGAGTTCGCCGACCGGACCTACCTCGAACCCCTGACCGCAGACTATCTTGAGCGGATCATCGAGAGGGAGAAGCCGGACGCCTTGCTCGCTACCCTGGGCGGCCAGAAGGCGCTCAACCTGGCCCTCGAGCTCGACGACCGCGGCGTCCTTGAAAAACATCATGTCCAGCTCATCGGCGTGAGCGCCGAATCAATCCGCAAGGCCGAGGACCGGCTGCTCTTCCGCCGGGCCATGGAGAGAATCGGGCTCGAGGTTCCTGATTCCGGATACGCCTCGAACCTCGAGGAGGCGGTAGCGATTGCCGAGCGCCTCCAGTATCCCCTTGTCGTGCGTCCCTCCTTCACTCTGGGCGGAACCGGGGGCAACATCATTTATAACTGGGATGATTTTCACAGGTTCGTTCCGCTCGGGCTGGCCATCAGCCCCGTCTCCCGCGTGCTCATCGAGAAGTCCATCAGCGGCTGGAAAGAGTTCGAGCTCGAGGTCATGCGCGACCGGAAGGATAACGTCGTCATCGTCTGCCCGATCGAGAACTTCGACCCCATGGGCGTTCACACAGGAGACTCTATCACTGTCGCCCCGGCCCAGACCCTGACCGACAAGGAATACCAGAGACTCCGCGACGCCTCGGTCGCCATCATGAGGGAAATCGGCGTCGAAACCGGAGGGTCCAACATCCAGTTCGCCCTGAACCCGGAAGACGGCCGGATTATGGTCATCGAGATGAACCCCCGCGTCTCCCGTTCCTCGGCGCTCGCTTCCAAGGCGACCGGGTTCCCGATCGCTAAGATGGCGGCCAAGCTGGCTGTCGGCTACACGCTCGACGAGATCCTGAACGACATCACCAGGAAGACGCCGGCCTGCTTCGAGCCGGCCATTGATTATGTCGTCGTCAAGATCCCCCGCTTCGCCTTCGAGAAATTCCCCGAGGAGGCGCGGCACCTGACCACCCAGATGAAATCGGTGGGCGAGGCTATGGCCATCGGCCGGACGTTCAAGGAGGCACTCCAGAAGGCCATCCGTTCCCTCGAATCCGGCCGGTCTGGGCTCGAGTCCACGGACAAGAAGGGCGATCGCCGCTTCCTCGAGGAAAACCTCCGCCAGCCCAATGCCGACCGCCTCTGGCTTATCGCCGACGCCTTCCGCCTGGGCATAACTATTGAAAAGATCGCCGCCCTCACCCGGATCGACCCATTCTTCCTGCGAAATATCCAGGACCTCGTCGGGTTCGAGGAGGAGCTCAAGGCTTGCCGGCGGAAAGCGCTCCCCCCTTCCCTGCTGCGACGGGCCAAGGAGTCGGGCTTCTCCGACCGGAGGATCGGACAGCTCCTCGGGGTAGCGGAGGACAAAATCAGATCTCTCCGGGAGACGGAGAGGATTTCCCCGGTGTGGAAGGTTGTTGATACCTGCGCCGGGGAGTTCGAGTCGGAGACTCCGTACTTCTATTCGACCTACGAGGAAGAAGACGAAGTCCCGGCCATCCCCGAAAAAAAGGCCATCATCCTCGGCTCCGGGCCGAACCGCATCGGCCAGGGCATCGAATTCGACTATTGCTGTGTCCATGGAGTCTTCGCCCTGCACGATGCCGGCTACAAAACCATCATGGTCAACTCCAACCCGGAGACGGTCTCAACTGACTACGATATCTCCGACCGCCTCTATTTCGACCCGCTGACTCTCGAGGACGTGCTGGCCATATACAAAAAGGAAAGCCCCGAGGGTATCATTGTCCAGTTCGGAGGGCAGACGCCGCTCAAGATCGCCGTTGGGCTCGCTGAAAACCGGGCCCGCATCCTGGGGACGAGCTCGGAGGCCATCGACGAAACCGAGGACCGGGAGAAGTTCGACCGGTTTCTAACCCGGCTCGACCTCCTCCGGCCGCGGAACGGGCTGGCCAAGAACTCCGCTCAAGCGCTTCGCACCGCCGACCGGATCGGCTATCCGGTGCTCGTCCGGCCGTCCTATGTCCTTGGCGGACGGGCCATGAAGGTTATCCACGACGAAATCGAGATGGTGGAGTACCTCTCCCGAAACCGCGAGTACTTCAGGGAACATCCGCTGCTCATCGACGAGTTCATCGAGAACGCCGTCGAGCTCGACGTCGACCTCCTGGCTGACGGTGAGGACGTTTTCATCGGCGGGATCCTCGAGCACATCCAGGAGGCTGGGATCCACTCCGGCGATGCCACCATGGTCATCCCGCCCTTCTTCCTGGCCGACCGGCTGGGCGAGGAGGTCGGCCGGCAGGTTGAGATCATGGCTAAGGCCCTCGGTGTTGTCGGCCTGATGAATGTCCAGATGGCGGTCAAGGGAACCAAGGTCTATGTCCTGGAAGTCAACCCCAGAGCTTCGCGCACAGTGCCCTTCGTCTCCAAGGCGACCGGCATACCCCTGGCTAAGGTGGCGACACGGCTGATCATGGGAGAGAAGCTCAAAGACCTCAAGCTGCCAAAGAGGAAGCTCGACCTCTACGCGGTAAAGGAGGCGGTCTTCTCCTTTGACAAATTCCTCGAGGTCGATCCTGTCCTGGGGCCGGAGATGCGCTCCACCGGGGAGTCCATTGGCATCGACCGCGAGTTCCCGCTCGCCTTCCTCAAGTCCCAGGAAGGAGCGGGATTTTTCTTGCCTCGGAAAGGAGAGGTCTTCGTCAGCATGCCGGACGAGGACAAGCCCAGAATCCTGAACTTGATCGAGAAGCTCGACCAGCTCGGGTTCACTTTCCTGGCCACAGAGGGAACATCCCAGTACCTCAAGCGTCACGGCTTCCGCGTGGACACCATCGGCAAAGTTCACATGGAGCGGAGGAATATCCTCGACGATATCAGCCGGGGCAAGGTCAAGATGATCTTCAACACGCCGGCCGGAGGCCGGGAACTGAGCGACGCCCAGAAGATCCGGCGGGTGGCCTTCAGTTATCGCGTGCCCTGCTACACGACCATTCCCTCCGCCAGCGCCGCCGTCAAGGCCATAGAGATGAGGGAAAAAGCCGCGCCGTCGCTGGTTTGCCTGCAAGATCTCTGGGGAAAGCCGTGACCGAAAATATCAAAAAACTCCGCCGGCTTATGAAGCCGCACAGGATCCAGGCATACCTCGTTCCCAGCTCTGACCCCCACCAAAGCGAGTACGTGCCGGAGTTCTGGAGGCGCCGGGCGTTCCTCACCGGCTTCACGGGTTCGGCGGGAGATGCGTTGGTCACGATGAAAAACGCCGGCCTCTGGACTGATTCGCGCTATTATCTCCAGGCCGAGCGGGAGCTTCGCGGCACGGGCTTCTCATTATTCAAGTGGGGAGCGCCCGGCGTCCCGTCCTGGCAGGAATGGGCGGCCCGGAACCTCAAGGCTGGAGATTGTCTGGGTCTGGATCCCCTGCTCATCACCCGCCGGGATTATGCGAAACTCGAAAAAGAGCTCGGCGCCAAGTCCATCCGGCTCAGGCCGGTGGCCGCCAACCTTGTGGATGCGATCTGGAAAGAAAGGCCGGCCGCTCCCGCCGGCCCGGTCGCCCTCCTGGCGGAGAGATATACCGGAGAGAGCGCCCGCTCCAAGCTCGACCGGCTGCGGCAAAAGATGGTTTCTGAAGGCGCCGATGCCCATGTCCTCACCCACCTCGACGCCATCGCCTGGCTCTTCAACATCCGCGGCTCGGATGTGCCGTTCAATCCCGTGGCCATTGCCTACGCTATCGTCACGAGGAAAAAGGCACGGCTTTATTTGACCAGGGAAAAGGCCGACAGGGAAGTAAGGACCGTCCTGAAAAAGGAAGTCACTTTCCAAGCCTATTCTGATTTCCCGGCGGCTCTGCGCCGCCTGGCCGCGGCCAAGAAAAGGGTCTGGCTGGACGAGGCGAGTGTAAACCAGCGGGTCGTGAGCAGCCTGAGGGGAGCCGATCTCATCTTCAAACCGAGCCCGGTGACAATCGCCAAAGCTGTCAAGAACACTTCGGAAATCCGGGGGTCGAAGCAGGCCCATCGCCGTGACGGCGCCGCTATGGTCAAGTACCTTTCATGGCTGGAAAAGGCCGTGCCCAAGGGCGGAGTGACGGAGTTGTCGGCAGCCCGTCGGCTCGAGGAGATCCGGAGACACCAGCCCCGTTTCCGGGGCTTGAGCTTTCAGACGATCTCCTCTTACGGAAGCCACGGCGCCGTCGTCCACTACGCAGTCACCCCGGAAACCGATATTCCCTTGAAGCCAGAGGGGACCTATCTGATCGATTCGGGCAGCCAGTATCTGGACGCGACTACGGATGTTACGCGGACGATCTGCCTGGGCCGGCCGACCGCGGAACAGAGGGACCGTTTTACCCGCATCCTCAAAGGAATCATCGCCTTAACCCGAACCTCATTCCCTCAGGGCACATCCGGGCCCCAGCTCGATGTCCTGGCCCGCCGGGCTCTTTGGGAGAAAGGGCTGAACTACGGGCACGGAACCGGACACGGAGTCGGCGCTTTTCTCAACGTCCATGAAGGGCCTCAGGGCCTTGCCCCGGCCCGCGGCTTCGGCATAGGCCTCGAGCCCGGGATGATCCTGTCGATCGAGCCCGGCTGCTACAAGGAGGGAGAATATGGCCTGCGCGTGGAGAACCTGGTGTTCGTGGTCAAGGACCCTGACCGGACAAAAGAGACCTCGCTTTTCTATACTTTTGAGACGCTGACCCTCTGTCCGATCGAACTCCGGTTGGTCAAGAAAAACCTGCTGACGGAGGGTGAACTCAAATGGCTGAACGCCTACCACAGGAGGGTACGGAAGGAATTGACTCCTCTCCTGGAAAAGGACGAGGCCGCCTGGCTCAAAAAAGCGACCCGCCCGATCTAGCCCCGGCGATTTCTGTTGCGAGGATCAATCGAGTGTCCGGACTATGATCCCCCCGCCGATGACGACATCGCGGCGGTAAAATACCACCGATTGGCCGGGAGCGATGGCCCGCTGGGGCCGTTCGAACTCAACCCGCGCTCGCCGCGGCGAGACGGGGATGATGAGGGCCCTCGCTTCCCGGTGCTTGTACCGGATTTTCGCCTTGACGATGACCGGCCCCTCGAGCCTCTCTCCGGAGATCAGGCGGATATCGGAAGCCAGGAGTTTTTTGCGATAGAGGTCTTTTTCCTCCCCGATGATGACGGCATTTCGCGGCGCGTCGATGGCCACCACATAGAGCGGCCTCGGAGCAGAGATCCCCAAGCCCCGGCGCTGGCCGACGGTGTAATTGCCTATCCCCATGTGTTCACCCAGGATGCGGCCCGCCAGGTCCTTGATCGGGCCCGGCCGGAAGGCACCGGGCGCTCGTCGGGCCAGGAATTCCGGATAGTTCCCAAGAGGGGCAAAGCAGGTCTCCTGGCTCTCCTCCTTTTCGGCTACGGGAAGTCCCCATCTCCTCGCCATCTCCCTTACCTCAGTCTTAGTGAAATCCCCGACCGGCATCAAGACCATGGACAGCTGCGCTTGATTAAGTCGATAAAGAAAGTAGGACTGGTCTTTGGCCCCGTCCCTGCCTTTTTTGAGGAGAAATCGTCCGCCTGCGGAATCCCTGGCCACCCGGGCGTGATGCCCAGTAGCGATATAGTCGGTGCCCAGCCGCTTCGCTCTTTGAAGGAAAAGGCTAAACTTGATGCTTTCGTTGCAGCGGACGCAGGGGTTAGGAGTCCGCCCCCGGCCGTATTCCCGAGCGAAGTCGGCGATGACCGCCGCCTCGAATTCCTTGCGGAAGTCGGCCACAAAATGAGGGATGCCGAGGTGGACGGCCACCCGGTGGGCATCATCGATCGCTCTCCGGCCGCAGCAGCTACGGAGCTTCTCGGAGCGGCACGACTCCTTGGGCAGGGAGAACAGGTTCATAGTAATTCCGGTGACGTTATATCCCCGTTCCTTGAGAAAGGCGGCGGCCACGGAAGAATCCACCCCTCCGCTCATGGCCACGACGGCTTTACTTCCTCTGGCCTTCTGACCTGCGCTCATGGCCCTTAGAATAGCAGAAACGTCCCCCCTTTGAGAAATCCCTTAACCACCTTGGATGAGGGGAAGAGCCGAAAAAGCATCGCTCCAATCGTCGTCCGGGGCGCTTGACCCGATTGACAAAATGTGTCAATAAGATAGAGTATTGATCCGAGGGGTAAGCTTATGATCAAGAAACGCTCCAGAGTCCTCCTGGTGATCATCCTGATGCTCTCTCTGCCGCCGGCCCTTCTCTCCCAGACGACGCCCTGGTCGGCGATCAAGTTCGAGGTCCGGACCGCCCTCGGATACCAGAAGTCGCAGCTTAAATCTACCTATCTTCATCAGTACTCCCCGCCTTTTCTCTCCGGCGCCTACCAGAGCGCGGCCCAGCAGACCATCCACCTTGAGGGAGAAGAGGCCTGGGGGATGAGCGTCGGTGTCTCCTATTTTCCCATCTCTAACTTCGGTCTCCAGCTTCTGCTCGATTACGGCAAGCCCAGAATCGGCGGCCAAAACTCAGACTACGATTTCTCTCTAAATTACGCCCTGAAAGACCCCCCGGGGTCACCTCCGTATCCGTATGTCTATGATAAGACCTACGTTTGGCCGACGACAAAGGGGAACCTGACTCAACTGTGTCTCAGCCTGAACGCCGTCACCCGGCTCCCCTTGGGCAAGCCGCTTGCGATCGGTTTCTCCGGCGGCCCGACTTATTTTCGCAGCCAGGGGAGCGCCGCCAGCGTTGGCTTCACCTTTTGCCGGATTGAGGACAACTCGTTCATCGAGGAGACTTATCAGATCCCCTATAACTTTGGCGTGGTCAACAAACTGGGTTTTAACGTGGGCGCCGATTTCACCCTGGCGATAACCAGCAACCTCTGTGCGACACTGGACATTCGCGCTTTTTTCGGCCCTAAGTACAGGGTCCCCCTCGAAATCGAGGGTAACTGGCAGCTCTATCTGTCCCTCGAAGAGATCAAGGCCACCATGCAGTTGGGTGATATTGCTGTCAATCCTTCTTTCTACAGGCTCGATATCGGTCTGAAATATCTGTTCTAGCCTTCTCCGGATTCCGCCTATTTCTTTTCTTGAGCCTGATCCGCGCGGCAGCAACAACCCGCGCAGTTGCCTTTCTGTTTGTCTATGTGCTCCTGGATCTTCTTCACCAGCTCGGGATTCTTTGAAGTGATCTTGACCGCCACTCCGTCGGGCAGGTTCTCGGTCTTCATCTCGATTTCCTCGGACTGCAGGGGGCAGTTCATCCCGCCGGCTGGGCCGGACATCTGGCCGTGACGGTGCTCCATCTTCATCATCTGACGATGGCCCATCATCCGGCCGTGAGACATGCGTTGCGCCGCCATTTCTTTTCCGCAGCCGGGACAGGTGCTGGGTTTGCCTGGGGCGGCCGCTTCTTTGGTCTGGAGATACTTTTCCGGTTCCTTGGCAAACGCCTCTTTGCATCCAGCTGAGCAGAAATAGTAGGTCGTACCTCTATAATCAAAGGTCGCTTTAGCTTCCAACTTTTTCACCGTCATCCCGCAGACCGGGTCGGTGGCGGTGTCATCGGCCTTTTGCTGGGCTAGGCCGGAAAGCACAAAGGCCAGTGAAATAGTCAACAGCAGGGCCAGGACAAGCTTATTTTTGTTCATTCGAACCTCCTGAATAGAAACCTATTTTACACTTTTCCTATAGAAATTGTCAAGAATGGGCCCGGGGCATCAGCGGGGTTTTCGGCGGGAGTACAGGAAGTACCAGTTGACGAAGACGATGACGGCGAGGCCGGCGACGGTCACCACGAACTTACCCAGCATCTTTTCCTCCTAGCCGCGGAGCTTGAACCGCTGCAGCCTCAGCGAATTGGAGACGACCGACACGGAGCTAAAGGCCATAGCCGCCGAGGCGATGATCGGGTTGAGGAGGAGCCCGAAGAACGGGTAGAGCACGCCGGCGGCAATGGGGATTCCCACAACGTTATAGAAGAAAGCCCAAAACAGGTTCTGCTTGATAACCCTCAGGGTCTGCTTGCTCAGAGCGATCGAGGAAGCCACAGCCCTCAGGTCGTCGCGGATGAGAGTGATGTCCGACGCCTCCATGGCAATATCGGTTCCCGTGCCAATTGCGATCCCGACATCGGCCTGGGCCAGCGCAGGGGCATCGTTGATCCCGTCTCCAACCATGGCCACCCGGCGTCCAGCCTCCTGGAGAATTTTTATCTCCCGGACCTTGTTCTCGGGCAGGACCTCCGGGATGACCCGGCTGATCCCGACCTGGGCAGCGATGGCCTCGGCCGTCTTCCGGTGATCTCCGGTCAACATGATCACCTCGAGGCCGAGTTTGCGGAGTCCGGCCACGGCCTCGACCGAATTGTCCTTCAGGGTGTCGGCGACTGCCAGGAGTCCGGCCGGTTTCCCGTCCACGGCCACGAACATGACCGTCTTCCCTTCGCCCGACAGGCGTTCGGCCTTTTTCTCGAGCCCCCCCGTCTCGACGCCGCGGTCGACCATCAGCTTCAAGTTTCCGAGGAGGATTTTTCTTGCGTCTACGGTCGCTTCGACACCAAGGCCCTCGACAGCCTGGAATTCCCCGGCCTCTCCAATTTCAAGACCCCGTTCCCGGGCTTTTCTCAAGACGGCCTCGCCGAGCGGATGTTCGGACCTCTTCTCTGCCGCCGCGGCCAGCCTGAGAAGCTCGTCTTCCGGGAACGAAGGCAGCGTGATCAGGTCGGTAACCTCAGGCTCTCCCTTGGTCAGGGTTCCAGTTTTATCGAAGACGATCGTGTCCACCCGGTGAACGGTTTCCAGGCTCTCCCCTCCTTTGATCAGGATCCCTTTTTCTGCTCCCTTGCCGGTCCCGACCATCACGGCGGTCGGCGTAGCCAGGCCCAGAGCACAGGGACAGGCGATGATCAGGACAGCGACGAAATTGAGCAGGGCGAAGGTCAGCGGCGGAGCGGGTCCGAAATCGAACCAGATGACGAACGTGGCGACAGCGATCGAGATAACGACAGGAACAAAATATCCGGCGATGACATCGGCCAGCCTCTGGATGGGGGCCTTTGACCCCTGGGCCTCCTGGACGAGTCTGATGATCTGGGCCAGTGCCGTGTCCTTGCCGACCTTGGTCGCCCGGAAACGGAAGCTCCCGCTCTTGTTCAGAGTACCCCCGACAACCTCGGTGCCCGACGTCTTCGTGACCGGCAGGCTCTCGCCGGTGATCATCGACTCGTCGACCGTGGAGCGCCCGTCCTCCACGACTCCGTCCACCGGAATTCGCTCTCCGGGTCGAACAAGGACCAAGTCTCCAACCTGGACTTCGCCGACCGGGATATCGATCTCGGCGCCCTCGCGGATGATGCGCGCAGTCCTGGGCTGCAGGCCGGCCAGCTTGCGGATGGCCTCGGATGTCTGTCCTTTTGCCCTGGCCTCGAGGAGCCGGCCAAATAGGATCAGCGCGATGATGAAGGCGGATGTATCGAAATAGACGGCCGGCGCGATGCCCGCCCGACGGAAGAACGAGGGAAAGAGGGTGGCTGCGGCGCTGTAGAGATAGGCCGAAAGCGTTCCCACGGCGACCAGGGTGTTCATGTCGGCCGTGCGGTGCCGGAAGGACTTCCAAGCACCCCGTAGGAACGGCCAGCCGATCAGGAACTGGACGGGGGTCGTCAGGATCCAGAGAAAATAGAAATTCCCGAGGAAGCGCGGCGCCCACGGAAACCAGTGATGCATGCTGCCGATGAAAATGATAACCGCCAGAATGATCCCTGAGATAAAGCGGAGTTTGAGCGTGTGGAATTCCTTCAGCCGGGCGGCCCTCTCGATGTCCTCGCCCGCTACGTCGGCCGGGACCTCCAAGACCTTATAGCCGGTGCTCTCGATCGTCCGTTTCATCTCGGCAACGCTGGTCTCGGAAGGCAGGAATTCGATCCGGGCCCGGCCAGTGGCCAAGTTGACCGCGGCCTTGACCACACCACGGACTTCGAGGAGCGCCTTTTCTATTTTCTGAACGCAGGAGGCGCAGAGGATTCCCTCGATGGGGATCTCGCTCGTGACCGTCGCGACATCGTAGCCGATCTCCCGGATCAGCGAAACGAATTCCGCCGGGCTGGCGGCACTCGGGGCAAAGATGACCGTGGCCGTGGACGTGGCAAAATTGACTTCGGCTTTTTCCACACCGGGAAGACCCCGGAGGTTTTTCTGAATGTTCGCTGCGCAGCCGGCGCAGCTCATCCCCCGGACCGGAAGGTCGATCCGCCGAGCTCTGCGCTCGGATGCCTTTTCCGGCCCGAGCGGCGTGTCTGTATCCTCTGGAGCGGCCATACTAATATTATATCATGCGGGCTCTCCTAACTTCTTCATTCACCGAATGTTGAGCCCCGGCGGCGCAGTTGCAGGCCCTCTGTTTTTGTGCTAGAATTTCAGAGAATAGGCACCCAAGGAGAAACTCATGTCCGGACATTCCAAATGGGCTTCGATCAAGCATAAAAAGGCGGCGACCGACTCCAAGCGCGGCAAGATATTCACCAAGATCATCCGCGAGCTGAGTGTCGCGGCCAGGGCGGGCGGCGGCGACATCGACAAGAACCCCCGCCTGCGCAAAGCCGTCACCGACGCCCGGGCGGTCAACATGCCGGCCGACAACATCAAGCGGGCCATTCTCAAGGGGACCGGCCAACTCGAGGGGGCCTCCTTTGAGGAGATCAATTACGAAGGCTACGGCCCCGGCGGAGTGGCCATCTTTGTCGAAGTCCTCTCGGACAACAAGAACCGGACGGTTTCCGAGTTCCGGCACATCTTTACCAAGAATGGCGGCCGGATCGGCGAATCCGGATGCGTCGCCTGGATGTTCAAGCGCAAGGGCTACTTCGTCATCGAGAAGTCCAAGGCAACGGAGGACAAGCTCATGGACATCGCCCTCTCCGCCGGCGCCGAAGACCTCCAGGACGACGGCAGCAACTGGGAGATCTTCACCTTGCCGGAAAAATACGATGCCGTCGCCGAAGCCTTGAAACAGAACAACATCGAAGTCGATACCTCCAGCCTCGGCTATATCCCCCAGAACTATGTCAAGCTCGAGGGAAAACCGGCCCAGCAGCTCCTCCGCCTGATGGAGGAACTCGAAGACCACGACGATGTCCAGCACGTCTGGGCCAACTTCGACATCTCGGAAGAGGAGATCGCCAGCTTCTCGGCCTGAGACGCTTCATGAGGGTTCTCGGCATCGACCCCGGAAGTCAGTCCACGGGGTTCGGTATCATTGACCAGGACGAAAGCCGCTACATAGCGCGGGCGTTTGGCACGATCAAGCCATCCCGTCGACTTCCCTTTCACCTGAAGCTCAACGCCATCGCCCTGAAAGTGGAAGAGATCATCGCCGCCCATTCCCCAGACGAGGTGGCCATCGAGAGTCCGTTCTACGCCCAGAACATCAAGACGGCCATCGCCCTCGGCCAGGTGCGGGGCGCGGTTCTGGTGGCCGTCGCTGCGACCGGCCGGCCCCTCGCCGAATACTCCGCCCTGGAAATCAAGAAGGCCGTCACCGGCTACGGCCAGGCCGAGAAGCAGCAGGTCAACACCATGGTCAGAGCGCTGCTCAATGTTGAGGAGGAGGTCGAGACCGACGCCTCGGACGCCCTGGCCACGGCGATCTGTCACCTCAACACCCGGATGTTCCAGAAGACCGTGGAGGATTCGGCGGCTGGAGAGAAGCAATGATCGCCTACCTTAAAGGCCAGATCCAACAAAAAACGCCCGGCCAGGTCGTCCTGGATATCGGCGGGGTCGGCTACTGCGCCTATATCCCGCTCTCAACCTATCTGCGTTTGGGCGACGAGGGAAGCGCCTGTGAACTCAACATCTATACTCACCTCACGGACAGCGCTCTCGCCCTCTACGGGTTCTCGACCGGCGAGGAAAAAGAGATCTTCCTGAAGCTCATCGGCATCTCGGGCATCGGTCCGAAGCTGGCCCTGAACGTCCTCTCCGGGATCGGCCCGGCCGAGCTCGAGGAGGCGGTCCAGAACAGCGATGTGGCCCGGATCACCCTCATCCCGGGGATCGGCAAAAAGCTGGCCACCCGGATCGCTCTCGAGCTCCAGGAAAAAATCGAGAAAAAGGAAAAAGTGCTCATCGGCAAGGGATCGAAGGAAAAGGAAGACCTTATTTCCACCCTTATGAATCTGGGGTTCAGGCGCAGGGAGGTTGAGGGCGTGGTCGATCAGACCATCCGGGCTCTCAAGCCACAGGCGGGGATCGAGAAGCTTCTCCGCGAGTGCCTGAGAAAGCTGGCCAGAGTATGAGAGACCAAAAAATTCCGGCCATATTGACTCCGGTCCGGACCAAAGAGGACATCCAGTTCGAGGACAGCCTGCGGCCGCGGACGTTCGACGAGTTCGTCGGCCAGGAAACGATCAAGGCTAACCTCCACATTTTCATCGAGGCCGCCAAGAAGAGAGGCGAGCAGCTCGACCATGTGCTGCTCTACGGGCCGCCGGGACTTGGCAAGACAAGCCTCGCCTACCTCATCGCTAAAGAAATGAGCGTTGCCATCAAGCCCACGGCCGGCCCGGTCATCGAGCGGACGGGCGACCTCTCGGCTATCCTGACCAACCTCCAGAAAAAAGAGGTCCTGTTTATCGACGAGATCCACCGGCTCCATCCTTCGGTAGAGGAGCTTCTCTACTCGGCCATGGAGGATTTCAGCCTTGACCTGATCATCGGCCAGGGCCCGAGCGCCCGGAGCCACAAGCTGCAGCTCCGGAAATTCACCTTGATCGGCGCGACGACCCGGGCCGGACGGATCACGGCGCCGCTCAGGGGCCGGTTCGGGATCATCCACCGGCTGGACTACTATCGCGATGAGGACTTGAACAAGATCATCCGGAGGTCGGCCAAGCTGTTGGGAGTGGCCATCGACGACGGAGGCGCCGAGCACATCGCCTTGCGGTCGAGGGGTACGCCGCGGGTGGCCAACCGGCTGCTCAGAAGGGTTCGCGACTATGCCGACGTCAAGGCGGACGGAGTCATCACCGCCAAAGAGGCCGAGAAAGCCCTGGACATGATGGAGGTGGACTCGCTGGGGCTTGATGAAGTGGACCGTAAGATTCTCCTCACCATTATCGAGAACTACGGAGGGGGACCGGTCGGGATCACAACCATCGCCGCCGCCATCGACGAGGAAAAGGACACCATCGAATCCATCTATGAGCCCTTCCTGATGAGGATCGGGTTCCTCGAGCGGACCTTGAGGGGACGGAAGCTGACGCCGCGCGCCTATGAGCACCTCGGACTCCCGGCGCCTGTCGCTCAGCCCAACAGCCAGAAAAAGCTCTTCAAAGAATAGAAACGGGGATGTTGGTTTCCGACTTCGATTACCGCCTCCCCTCGGATCTCATTGCTCAACAGCCACTCCCCCACCGGGACGACTCGCGGATGATGGTCGTGCGGCGGCGGGAGGGCGAGATCATCCATGCCCGTTTCAAGGACCTGCCTGACTATTTGGACCCGGGAGACGTCCTTGTCCTCAACAATACCAAGGTCATCCCCGCCAAAGCTTGGGGAAAAAAAGATGGCAAGGAGGTCGAATTCCTCTTCCTGAAGGAAAGGCAAAGAGGAATCTGGGAAGCCCTCTGCCGGCCGGCGAAACGAGTCCGGCTAGGGGATACGATAGAATTTTCGCCCCGGTTCAGAGCACGGGTTGTCGGGATGGAGTCCAGGGGGAAACGCGTTCTGGATTTCTCGTCCAAAGATGTTTTAACAGCGCTTCATAAATTCGGCTATGCGCCGCTTCCTCCCTATATCAAGAGAAAAAAGGCCGAGGCCGAGCTGCGAGCCTTCGATCTAGATCATTATCAAACCGTCTTCGCGCGGAAAGAAGGGGCTATCGCCGCTCCTACAGCCGGCTTGCATTTCACGCCCGGGTCACTTAACGTGCTTGGGGCCAAAGGAGTCCGGGTTTGCCCGATCAACCTCGAGGTGGGCCAGGCCACATTCCAGCCGGTCGAAGTCGAACGGGTTGATGACCACCGGATGCTCTCTGAGCGTTACACAATCAGTCCGAGCACGGCAAGGATGATCAATCAGGCCAAGTTTGAAGGCCGTCGGGTGACCGGCGTCGGGACGACCGTCGTCCGGGCGCTCGAGAGCGCCTGGCGGGACGGCCGGGTCAGGAGCGGAAGCCGCTCGACCGAGATCTTCATCTATCCCGGGTTCAAATTCAAGGTTATGGACAGGCTCCTGACCAATTTCCACCTGCCCAAGTCGACGCTTCTGATGCTTGTTGCCGCCTTCGCCGGGCGCGAACTTATTCTTAAAGCTTACGCCGAAGCGGTCCGCGAAAAATACCGCTTCTACAGCTATGGCGACTGCATGCTAATCCTTTAAGGCTCCCGGGGCCAAGATTTTTCTTGAAATCGGCCCGTCCCTAGATTATCTTGAGCGCTCGGTCTTGGACAAAACCCCTTCAAGGAGGATGCCTTTGTCAGATCCGGAAAACAGCGCTCCCAAGCCGAAATTCCCCCGTTCCTTCTGGACGGCGAATACCATCGAGCTTTTCGAGCGGGCGGCCTACTACTCGATGGCCTCCTTCATGGTCATCTATCTCCATGAAACCCTGGGCATGCGGCCGGCCTTCGCCACCCTCCTCAACGGGTCCGTGCTCTGGGGCCTCATCTACTTCCTGCCCATTCTCTCCGGAACCTTGGCCGACAAGTTCGGGTTCAAGCGCTCCCTCACCGTCTCCTTCGTCATGATCTCTCTGGGCTATATAGTCATGGGGAACATCCAGCGGTTTTGGCCATCTCTATCGGGAAAAACAGGCGCCTCGGCCATCGATTACACCATCCCGGCGGTCATCGGTATCGTCCTCATCGGAGTGGGCGGGTCGGTCGTCAAGCCCTGCATCGCCGGCACGGTCCAGAAAACTGCTGGCCTGAGGGCGACACTCGGCTTCGGCATCTTCTATATGGTCATCAACATCGGGTCGATGACGGGCCGCGGCGTTTCCTACTTCATCCGGACCAACCTGGGCATCCCGGCCATCTTCACCTACGCGGCGACCATCTTCGCGCTCATCGGCCTGGCCGCCGTCCTCTTTCTATACAAGGAGCCGGAATACGTCAGCGACGGCAAAAAGGACGATCAGAAAGTCCAAAAAAGAACACTCGGTCAGGCGGTGCTGGGCATTTTCGTCGTCCTCGGCAACCTCAAGTTCGTCTTCTTCCTCATTTTCGTCGGCCTCTTCTGGTTCCTCTATGTCCAGCTCTATAACCTCATGCCGCTCTTCCTGCGGTATATCGACCCTAACGCTCCGGTCGAAATCTACACCCTGGCCAACCCGGTGATGATCGTCTGCTTCCAGCTCCTCATCACCCGGATGGTCAAAAAGTGGACGCCGGTCAAGTCGATCCTTTTCGGGGTGGGTGTGACCACCGCCGGGATGCTGCTCAACGTACTGCCCGCGCTCTTTCTCCCCCAGTTGACTCAAAAGGCGAGCCTGCTCGGCCTGGCCCTTCCGGCCGCGGGAATGGTCCTTATCGTCTCCATCGCCTCGATGGCGGTCGGCGAGATGATGGCTTCCCCGCGCATCTATGAGTACATAGGCGCGATCGCCCCCAAGGGACAGGAAGGTTTATACCTGGGATACGCTAACCTGCCGATCGCCATCGGAAGCTTTTTCGGCGGCCCGCTGGGCGGTCGGCTCTTTGAGCGGTTTATCTCCGAACCGGCCAAAGCGGGCGAGGCTATAAATCCTGTGGCCATGTGGCTAATAATCGCCGGTGTTGGCATCGTCTCTATGCTGGGGCTGGCGGTCTATGACCGGGTGCTGGTCAAGAGCCGGAAATAATTGACAAAACCCCCGGCCTGGCTTATAAACGGGATCGATGACTGAAGACAAGGTGATGGAAGAGAAGCTCGCCGACATCCTCCACCCGAGCACCAAGGCGAAAGAGTTCAAAATCACCCTGGTTTTCGGCTACAAGACATCGCCCGATTACTCCAAGGCCGTCGACCTGGCCAAAAGGAATCCTGCTTACACCGAAGAAGGGAACGGCGAATGGATCCGCCATTCGGCCACCTTTGCTCCGGCCCAGGCCGACGATCTATTCGCTCTCTTCACCCTCGTCCACGAATGGGAAACAACCGAAGTCCTGGTCAACCACAAACGAATTCCCTATGCCCATCAGCTCTGGCTCCCGCTGATGTGGTTTTACCGAATCAAGTAAGCCTGCCTCTGCTCCCGGCCTCCAGAGTTTGACCTTTTTCAATTTCCTTTCTAAAATGACGACTAAAAGGGAAAGGAGCTAAGGTATGAAAAAGCCAACCTTTTTTATCGGATTGTTCAGTTTGCTTTTCCTGGCCTGGACGATGTCCTGCCAATCTCCTTCCTCGACGGGGAACCCGTCTTCCTCTAAGCTCGCTAACGACAATCAGTCCAGCCAAAACGACAACAATGACTCTTCCAACGATGACACATCTGATTCCGACACCTCGGCCGACAGGGGATTCTTGCGGCTCTTTCTCAAAGACGCCCCCATCGATGAGGCCAAGAATATCTGGGTGAAGATCAGCAATATCCGCGCCCATAGAGCCTGCGATGAGGAGGAGGACTGCTTTACCACAATCTGGGAGAACCCCACAGGACAGGACATCGACCTTCTCGCCCTGAAAACCGACCCCTTTGCCTTGCCCACTGCCGAACTCCCTGCCGGGACCTACAACCAGATCCGGATGGCGGTCATCTCCGGGGAGATTGTCTTCGCCTCCACCGATCCGGCGGACCCGACCGACCTGAGATTTCCTCTCATCGTCCCGTCCGATGAAGTCAAGACCCACCTCCATTTTGAACTGCTGGGAGGCGAGACAATTAGGATCACGCTGGACCTGGACGCCAAGAAATCAATCCACGTCATTAAGAGAGGGAATAAGGACGTCTACCAGCTCCGGCCTGTCGTCGAAGTCGTCGCAATCGAAGAAGAAACGGGGGGCTGATCGTCTAGATTTCTTCCATCCGCACCGTGAAATGCCTGAGGTGCGGGGCCTGCTCGACAATCCTGAGGCCGCGGACCTTCTCTCTATGCTTGTAGAGGTCAGCCAAGGCTCCGGCGACATAGTTCAAGTGGGATACGGTGTAAACCCGGCGGGGGACTGAGAGCCGGACCAGCTCCAGCTTGGGGAAGCTCGCTTTGACCCCCTTCCCTTTTTCCTTGGCGAACATCACGCCTCCGATCTCGACCGCCCGAATCCCCGCCTCCCGATAAAGGGCGACGGTGAGCGCCCAGCCGGGATACTGGGACCGCGGAAGATGGGGCAGGAACTCATCGGCCAGGATGTAGATCGCGTGTCCTCCGGCAGGCTTGTAGATGGGAATCCCGGAGCTCTCGAGAAGGTCTCCGAGATAGGCCACCTGCCCTATCCGGTGCTCAAGGTAGTCCTCCTCTAATACTTCCTGGAGGCCGCGGGCCATCGCCTCGAGGTCCCGGCCGGCCAGCCCGCCATAGGTCGGGAATCCCTCGCCGATGATAAGCAGGTTCTTGAGCTTCTGGGCCAGGTCGTCGTCGGCCAGGGTGATGAACCCTCCGATATTGACGAGAGCGTCCTTCTTGGCACTCATCGTGGCCCCGTCGGCGCAGGCGAACATCTCCCGGGCGATCTCACGGACCGGCTTGTGCCCGTACCCGGGCTCTTTTTTCTTGATGAAATAGGCGTTCTCGGCGAACCGGCAGGCGTCGAGATAGAACCGGACCTTATGGCCGCGGCAGACCTCGCTCACCTGCCGGATGTTCTGGAGTGAAGCCGGCTGACCGCCTCCGCTGTTGTTCGTCACCGTCATCATTACCAGCGGGATCTTCCGCGGGCCGGTCCGCCGGATGAACTGATCGAGCCTCTTCACATCCATGTTGCCCTTGAAAGGAAGCTCGGCCTTGGGGTCGTAGGCCTCCTCGACGGCCAGGTCAACCGCGAGGCCGCCGCGCACCTCGATGTTGGCCCGGGTGGTATCGAAATGAATGTTGTTCAGGATGGGATCCCCCTTCCTGACCAGGGCCTCAAACAGGATCCGCTCCGCCGCCCGGCCCTGATGGGTCGGGATGACATGGGGAAATCCAAAGATGCTTCGGACAGACTCCTGGAAATGAAAATAGCTGCGCGCGCCGGCGTAGGATTCATCTCCGAGCATCATCCCCGCCCATTGGTTATCCGACATGGCCGAGGTGCCGCTGTCCGTAAGAAGGTCGATAAAAATCTTTTCAGCCGGTATATTGAAGACGTTAAGGCCGGCCCGCTTCAGGACGGCCTCCCGTTCGCGGCGGCTTGTTTGGTGGATCGGCTCGACGACTTTTATCCTGTAGGGTTCGACGGGCATTCTGGTTCTGGGCATGATATCCTCCGTAACACCGTCCGTTAGAAAGAAACCAGCCGGCGGAAACGGCGGAAGCGGGATTCCACTTCAGCCGGCCGGAGTGTTTTAAGCCGCTCGATCCCGAAATCCTCGATGGCAAATGAGGCCATGACGCTGCCGTAGACGGCAGCCCGGCGGATATCGGGGTGGGCAAACCTCTGGACCTTGTCCAGATAGCCGAGGAAGCCGCCGGCAAAGCTGTCGCCGGCTCCGGTCGGGTCGACGACATCCTCACATGGATGGGCCAGGACGCCGAAAACGAACCTCCGGCCGAAGACGAGAGCCCCGTGTTCTCCCTTCTTGGTTACGACCAGATGGGGACCCGCGGCCAGAATCTTCTTCCCCGCCTTGATGAGGTTGGCCTCATGAGTCAGCATCCGGATCTCCTCATCGTTGGCAAATAGGACATCCACCCTGTCCAGCACGCGCCAGACGGCCTTCGGCTTGGAGCGGATCCAGTGGTTCATCGTGTCCATGGCCACAAGCTTGGGCTTCCGGACCTGGGCCAATATGTCGTCCTGCAGGTCGGGGTCGACGTTGGCCAAGAAGACGATCTCGGCCTCCCGGTAGGAGGCGGGAAGCTGCGGCCTGAATGCCTCGTAAACGTTGATATCTGTCCGGATGGTCTCCCGCTGGTTGGGGTCATAGCCGTAGCGGCCTTCCCAATGAAAGGACTTGCCGGACCTGACCTCCAGGCCTTCGATGTCGATGCCCCGGGCCTTGAACAGCTTGAGAACGGCCGCGGGGAAATCCTTGCCCACGACGCCGACGACCTTTGGGCTCGTAAAGAAGCTTGCCGCCAAGGAACAATAGGTCCCCGATCCGCCGACGATCCGACGGCGTCTTTCCCAGGGCGTCTGGATTGTATCAAAGGCCAGCGTTCCGACGATGACGAGGCTCATAAAATCCTATTCTTTAATGTACTTGGCGATGAGGTGATGAAGGCGCTTTTTTGCTTCCGCCGGGATCAGGCTGGCCTGCGTCACGATGCAGCTCTTGATGCCGCGGCCGCACTCGCACTTCTCGCCTCGTCCCGCCGGGAGGGCGGCCACCGCCCTCTTGATGATCGACCTGGCATGCTCGATGTTCAGACTCAAGTTTTCCAGGATGAGTTCGACCGAGACCGATTCTTCCTCGGCATGCCAGACGTCGTAATCGGTGACCAAGTTCATCGTGGCGTAACAGATCTCCGCCTCCCGGCAGAGCTTGGCCTCGGTGGCCGCGGTCATGCCGATGACATCACAGCCCCAGAGACGGTAGGCTCTAGACTCGGCCTTGGTCGAAAAGGCCGGCCCTTCAATCGAGATGTAGGTGCCGCCTTTGTGAACGCGCAGGCCGAGCGCCTTTCCCTCCTCATAAAGGGCAGAGACCAGCTCGGGGCAGACCGGCTCAGCGAAGCTGATGTGGACCGCGATGCCGTCCCCGAAAAACGTGCTCCGGCGCCGCGTCCGGTCAAAGAACTGGTCGGAGAAAACGATGTCCCGAGGCCGGATCTCCTTCTTGAGCGAACCGCAGGAGTTGACCGCGATGATCCGTCCGGCGCCGAGCATTTTGAACCCGTAGATATTGGCCAGAAAATTGATATCGGAGGGAAGGAGACGGTGGCCGCGGCCGTGCCGGCTGAGAAAGGCGACGCGCTTCCCTCCCAGCATGCCTAGGAAAAAAGCATCGGAAGGCGGGCCAAACGGGGTATCCAGACGCAGCTCCTGGACATCTTCGATCCCATCGATCTCGTAGAGACCGGTGCCCCCGAGGATGCCGATATCGACTTGAGGGAGCTTCGTCTTGACTGCGCACACTTAATGTCCTCCTGAGCGAAGAATATTCATATCTTTTATACACCCGCAAGTCAAGAAAACGAATCGGCTCCTTTTCCTTGAAGAAGCGGCACCTTTGGGTTATTCTAGTCGAAGTCCAAATGAGTGAATGGGAAAGGCAGCTGGATGAGCTCGTCGAGCTCCTCAAATCCGGGCCGAGGATTACCGTCCTTACCGGCGCTGGGATCTCGGCGGAGTCAGGGATCCCCACTTTCCGGGCCAAAGACGGCCTGTGGCGGCAGTTCCGGGCCGAGGAGCTGGCCACGCCTCAGGCTTTCTTCCGTGACCCCAAGCTCGTCTGGGAATGGTACGACTGGCGGAGAGGGATCATCGGGGCCAAAGAGCCCCATGCCGGGCACCGGGTGCTGGCCCGCTGGGAGCGCCACTTTCCTTATTTCGTCCTCATCACCCAGAACGTAGACGGATTCCATCGCCGGGCCGGATCGCAAAACGTCCTCGAACTTCACGGCAACATCTGGGAAGTTCGCTGCACCAGAGAAGGGACCATCGCCGAGAACACCGAGTCTCCCCTTCGAGAGATCCCGCCGCTATGCCCGTCCTGCGGTGCCATGCTCAGGCCGAACGTCGTCTGGTTCGGGGAAGCGCTGCCCTCCGAAACCCTGGAGGAAGCCTACGCTGCGACCGCGAGCTGCGACGTCATGTTTGCCATCGGGACATCGGCCTACGTGCAGCCCGCGGCCTCCCTCCCTCTCCTCGCCGCCGAACGGGGAGCCAAGATAATCGAAGTGAACCCGGAGCCGACTCCCCTGAGCTCGAGCGCCGACTTCGCCTTCCAGGCCAAAGCGGGTGAAGTCCTGCCGCTCATCGATAGGCGTCTACTCGCCGGCCGGGGCACGGCCTGAAAGGAAAACGTCCGATGAAATACCTCTATTTCGATGCCTCCGCCGGGGCAAGCGGCGACATGATCCTGGGGGCTCTTCTCGACCTCGGGGTCTCACGGACGCAGTTCCTTAAGAAGATGGCCGAGCTTCAGCTCCCGGTGGACATCCGGATACGCCCCGTCCAAAGGGCCGGGCTGAGAGGAATCAAGGTGGATGTCCGGGTCAAGAAAGGCAAGGAGTCCCAACCTCGCCACTGGAGCGATATCGAAACGCTCATCCGGAAATGCCGCTTCTCCAACACAGTCAAAGCCAATGCTCTGGCCGTTTTTGGGACGCTGTTCGAGGCCGAGGGCAAGGTCCACGGAAAAAAATTCAGGACGGTCCATCTCCACGAGGCCGGAGCTGATGATGCGCTCGTCGATGTCATCGGGAGCTCGTTTCTTGCCGAAACCCTCGGGGTGGGTCGGGTCTTCTGTTCTCCGCTTAACGTCGGCAGCGGCTGGATCAAGACTGCCCACGGCGTTCTTCCGGTGCCGCCTCCCGCCGTGGCTGAAATCCTTAAGGACGCTCCGGTTTATTCGGCCTGGGCGGAGGAGGAGTTGGTGACGCCCACCGGCGCGGCCATCCTGTCCACTTGGGCGGAAGCCTTCATTCCCTTTCCCGAGACCAGCTATTCCCGGATCGGCTGCGGCGCGGGAAGCCGGGATTTCGAAGCTCTTCCCAATATCCTCAGGGTATTCTACGGAGAGGAAAAGGAATTCCGGGCGGAAAAAAAGGTCTTTCAGGTCGAGGCCAACCTGGACGATTCGAGCCCCCAGGTTTTGGCCCATTTCCTGGAAAAAGCGCTCCGGCTCGGCGCCCTGGACGCTTTCCTGACCCCCGTGACCATGAAAAAAGGACGGCTGGGGACGAAATTGACCCTCCTGGCCGATGCTGCTACAATAGACGGGCTCGTCGAGGCGGTCTTCCGAGAGACAAGTTCCATCGGCGTCCGGTATTTCCCCGTCGAGAGAAGGATCCTTAAGAGAGATATCCGCAGGGTTCGGGTCTCGGGCGAGACGATCGGCATCAAGGTCGCGGACCTGGGCGGGGGCGAAGTCAACGTCCAGCCCGAGTTTTCCGACTGCCTTAGGGTGGCCGAGAAGAAAGGCCTCCCCGTCAAGAGAATCCTTCAGCTCGCGCTTATGGAATACTCCAAAGAGGACAGGATAAAGCCCTAGTTAGAGCAAGCGAGGCCTTGATATGGACGCGAAGAAAATCGAGAAAGGCATCCGCCTCCTGCTTGAGGGTGTGGATGAGGACCCCGGCCGTCCAGGGCTCAAGGCGACGCCCCGGCGGGTCGCCAGCATGTTCCTGGAGATCTTGGGCGGGTCGAGCGAGGACCCGGTCAAACAGCTCCGCACCATCCACGAAGAGAAACACGACGAGATGGTCATCATCAAGAATATCCCGCTTTATTCCATGTGTGAACACCATCTCCTCCCCTTCGCGGGCGTCGCCCATGTGGCCTACATCCCCAAGGCCGGCCGCATCGTCGGGCTGAGCAAAATCGCCCGGGTGGTCGACATTTTCTCGCGTCGACTCCAGGTCCAGGAGCGGCTGACCAAGCAAGTGGCCGACATCCTGGATGAGCATCTCAAGCCCCTCGGCGTCATGGTCGTCATCGAGGCCGAGCACATGTGCATGTCGATGCGCGGGGCCAAGAAGCCGAAATCGGTGACCATAACATCCGCGGTCCGGGGCTCGTTCCGCACCAACAGCGCCACCCGGGCCGAGGCCATGATGCTGATCCGAGGAGGAGCAACGAGTGTCAAAGACGTTTAAATCGACTTTTTATATATCGACTCCCATCTATTACGTGAACGATATTCCCCATATCGGCCACGCCTACAC
>Ga0153916_10000691_pt1 | contig 23164 bp, 18 predicted proteins | sample Opewatmetagenome_FD_109642 | JGI IMG/M metagenome (GOLD analysis project Ga0153916, IMG submission 109642) | Freshwater wetland microbial communities from Ohio, USA - Open water 3 Core 3 Depth 4 metaG | ecosystem: Environmental > Aquatic > Freshwater > Wetlands | place: USA: Ohio, Lake Erie...
AGCCATGACGAACGTGAACAGACCTTGAACCAGATGCTGGTCGAGATGGATGGTTTTGATACTGATACGAACGTGATTATCATGGCGGCCACCAACCGCCCGGACATCCTCGACCCGGCATTATTGCGCCCAGGCCGGTTTGACCGGCGGGTGGTGCTCGACCGGCCGGATATGAGAGGCCGGGAAGCGATCCTAAAGGTGCATGTCAAAGGTAAACCTCTGGCGGCAAATACTAATTTAGGAGTTTTAGCCCGCTCGACACCTGGTTTTGTTGGTGCAGACCTCGAGAACCTGGTTAATGAAGGAGCAATCCTGGCTGCACGGCGAAACAAGAAAGCCATCGAGCAGGAAGACTTAGAGGAAGCTATTGAACGTGTGATCGCCGGACCAGAACGAAAAAGCCGTTTGATCAGCGAAGAAGAAAAGCGAATTGTAGCTTACCATGAAGCAGGTCATGCTGTTGTGATGAATGCAGTGCCTGAAGCGGATCCAGTACATAAGGTATCCATTACTGCCAGGGGGATGGCTGGCGGGTATACGTTAGCTCTGCCTGAGGAAGATCGTACATTAATGGGACGGAACAAACTCGTGGCAGACATGGTGGGGCTAATGGGTGGGCGTGCCGCAGAGGAAATTGTATTTAATGACATCACATCTGGAGCATCGAATGACCTCGAGAGGGTTACGAAGATGGCCCGAGCTATGGTGACCAGATTAGGCATGAGTAATGACCTAGGTCCGATGGTCTATGGCCAAAAAGAGGAGCTGATTTTCTTGGGGCGTGAGATCTCGGAGCAGAGGGATTACTCGGAGGCTGTTGCAGAGCAGATTGATAAAGAAGTACGGTCTTTAGTCAACGATGCTTATGAAAAAGCCAAGAGAATCATCATCCAGTATCGGGATGCTCTGGATGCTATCGCTCATAAATTATTAGAGGTCGAAACGTTGTCAAGGGAGGAGTTTGAAGCAATATTCCCTCCACCAGCACCGAAAAATGGTGGCACACCGCTTCCTAGGCCAGCATAATTGCTCATAAATAGCCCATAAGCGTGGCGGGATTTCTAGCAGTTATTATCAGCTTGAAATCCCGCTGTTATTTTTATGGTTTCGATAATATTTTGACTTTTCATCTGCGGCTTGGTATAATCCAAATTTGCGTGAAATCCGGATAAGTGGAGAGTTCGCTATGGATGCCAATACAATAACGGCTCCGAGCAACATTAAAGAAGTAAAAAATAAAATGTACTTCAGGGGCAAGGTGCTCAAGACTACCCTGGCAGGAGCACTGGTTGATATTGGTATGGAGCTCCCGGGGATGGTGCACATATCGCAGCTCCAGAAGGCACCAGTGAAACGTGTTGAAGACGTGATCCACGAGGGCGATGAAGTGGGTGTATGGGTTCGCCGTGTATCACCTAAAAAAGGACGCATTGAATTAACCATGATCAAGCCACTGGGTTTGGAATGGGGCGAGATCAAAAAGGACATGGTCGTTACGGGTAAGGTGGTTCGGCTTGAAAAATTCGGAGTATTCGTTGATATCGGTGCTGAACGTCCCGGACTCGTACATATCAGTGAAATGACACACGATTATATCCGAACCCCAGGTGATGTGGTCAAAGAAGGGGATAGCGTTGAGGTTAAAGTCCTGGATGTGATCAAGCCCAAGAAACAAATAAAATTGAGTATGAAAGCCTTATTGGAGAAACCTGAGGATGTCGTCAAGGCAGCCCTGGAGAAGACTGAGAAAAAAGAACAACGAGTTCGGGAGAAAGAGAGAGAGAAAGATAAAGAACCTGAGCCTGCTGAAGAAGTCAGGGATGTCCCTATACCTACAGCGATGGAAGTAGCATTGCGTGAAGCCATGGAACGCAAAGGTGTGGATACGGTTAATGAGTTGGCAGAAAAGAAAAAGAAGCGAAAGGGTACCGAGACGAACCCTGAGCTTGAGACCATATTCACCAGGACTTTAAAGACACGTTCGCCCAAATAAGTATTGGTTAATTAATTAGTAATCCCTGCACAATTGACCTGTGCAAGGATTTTTAGATGGACCTGTAGCGTTGTATAGTATCAGGCTTTCGATGGCGACTGCATCCTCACCTTGATCGTGAAGAACGTCTCCAGATATATGTAAGCATCGCCCCACATAATAAAAGTATCGTCGCAGCCAAGCTGGACCGGCGGAAGATCTTTCTTCGCCGTTTAGAGAGAAGGGATCTCTGCTTGTTTTGTATTTCGCTCAACTTATTCTTCCAGTCAGGGATGGTATCGATTGCAGGCAGGCTATAGCTACTTACCCATAGAGCTTGATAGTCGGCCATTTCTCGTTTCCACTGGCTCACACTCCAATTTAATTCAGTTTTGCAATACTTCTTAACGATGGGCAGGATTGATGCGCCTCCTTGGGGCAAGATCAGACCAAGGCGTGTACGTCGGAGAAGCAGATCGTCCAAATGGCATACCCCCTCGGAGCGTGCAGCCCAACGCAGCTCAGCCAAGAGATAATTGGTTCCAGAGATAGTTTCCATCTCTCCGGGCTGGGCAGCCTGCACCACAGATATGGCTTCTGAACCGAACCGTCCAAGCAGCCTGCGCCGACAGGCATCTGTAATGTCTTGTTCGCAGCCCGGTAAATGTCGATCAATCTGGTTCAACACAGGCATGTCATGGTTTGGTTCGGGCATTTCAGGAATATGATGCCGGATGGCATCAAGCACATCCAGAGCAATCAGGCGGAATGTCGTGAGTTTTCCACCCGTCACGGTAAACAACCCATTTTCTTCCCAAATCACATGGTCGCGTGATTCCTCAGAGGGATTAAGTTTGCCACACCCAATCACCGGTCTTACACCTGCATAAGTTGAGATCACATCTTCCAACTTGATGCCCAAGGAGGGGAATTGATACTCCACAGCTGCCATAAGGTAGGAAACCTCTTGAGGGCTGATCTTTGGCTCAACATCAAGAGATGCAGCATGGTCAACATCCGTCGTACCTACGAGGGTGATGTTTTCCCAAGGAAATATAAAAACTGGGCGATGGTCAAATGGATGGAGAAAGCTGATTGCCTGGGCTACAGGCAGTCGCCAGGTAGGGAAGATGAGATGGCTTCCCCGTAATGGCCGAATTTGGGTGGTTCCCCCGACCGATTTTCTCAATCCATCCGCCCAGGCTCCCGTGGCATTGACGACTACGCGCGCATAGACTTCAATTTGCTGACCGCTGATTAAATCAGCAAGCTGCGCGCCTTTTACATGGTCATCTTCCTTAAGTAGATTAATTGCCTTGACATAATTGATCGCAGTTGCACCCTCAGCGACGGCTTCGCGGATCACCCTGATCGTTAACCGGGCGTCATCGGTCTGGGCATCTCCAAAGCGAAAACCGCCTTGAAGGTTATCCTGGCTGATATGGGGAGCCAATAATTGGAAATCGTGTGGTGAATAAAAAGCGTGATCCCAGCGCAAAGCTAAGAGATCATATACGGTGAGGCCCATGGCGTAGGTCCATCGGCCTGGGAAATCTCCTTTGTGCACGGTCAATAAAAAACCTAAAGGATCGATCAAGCCTGGCCCTTCATGAAGCAATTGTTCCCTCTCATGCACAGAATTACGGGTAAGCATGAGTTTTCCCTCTTTGAGGTATCGAAATCCACCATGGACCAACTTGGAAGAACGGCTGGAGGTGCCCCATGCAAAGTCACGTTGTTCGACCAGCAAAGCATGTAGTCCTAGACGGGTAGCTTCGCGCAAAATACCAGCCCCTGTAATTCCTCCCCCAATGATCAGGATATCCCACGGACCACCGATCGATCGCCAGATTTTATTACGCCAACCATTCGCCCACATATCTAATCCTCACCTAAATCATCTTACAAATTGAGGTTTTACTGCCTAATCCACCAACTTTCCAGGATTCATGATCCCCTTAGGGTCAAATTGGTGGCAGATTGCTTTGATAGCGTTCACGCCCAGGGTACCCTTTTCACCAGCAAGATAAGGCAAATGGTCTGCACCAACGCCATGTTGGTGGCTGATCGTCCCTCCATTCTTAACAATCGCCTGGCAAGCGGCTTTCTTCATTGCCTGCCACCAGGTGAGGGTTTCATCTGGGTCAATGGAGAGTCGAAACAGGAAGGTTGTATAAACAGAAGACCCATAGGGATACACATGGGAGAGATGGGTAAATATGTGAACACGTTCTCCAAATTGATACATTGCATCGAGGATGGCAGTCTCAATCTGCTCGATCATTCGAGAAGTATTCCCCCAGTCGGTGGCCGTTTCTAGTGTATCTACCCCATAACCTATTTCCCACAATGAATTACGCAGGTAAGGGGTGCGGAAACGATTTTTGTGCCATTGCGTACCAAAAGCTTTGCCCACATGAATCCCCCCATACTTACCAGTGATATTTAGCGCTTCACCCCGGTTTATTTGGACTAAGGCCGATTTGCCGCTAAACCCAAGCAGGAGTAAGCATTTACCTGTTCCCAGACCACGGATTTTCAATAACCTTTCCAATGCACCGATCAAATTCTTATGCCCAGCTAGGGCGAGAGTAGTGGTGGTTTCTTCGGCAGTGCTTAAGCGCAACATGCAGAGGGAGAGACCGGCTGAAAGGATATGCCGTACTGCTTCAACGCCGTGATCAAAATCGGGAAAGAATACAGCATGGAATTCTTCCCTTTCTGGGATGGGAGTAATGCGGATACTGGCCTGGGTGAGAATGCCCAATCTGCCTTCCGAACCCAACACTATTTCGCGCAGGTCTGGTCCGGCTGCAGAGGCGGGGAATGCAGGCATCAGCATCTCACCAAGGGGTGTTATCAGCCGGCCACCAGCGAATAATTTTTCTATCCGCCCGTACCGCAACGACTGCTGACCACTCGAACGAGTAGCAATCCAACCTCCGAGTGTCGAATATTCAAAGGATTGAGGGAAATGCCCGAGAGTGAACCCACGGGCACGGAGTTGGGCTTCCAGATCGGGGCCATTAACGCCTGCGTTGAAAGTAGCTAGCAGACTCTCGGAATCGAGATCGATGAGCCGATTCATCCGGCTCATGTCGATCGTTAAGATGGGGGATTTACTGCTGATTGGATCGATGTGACCCACCACGCTCGTGCCGCCGCCATATGCAATAATATGAATGCCTGACTGGTGGGCATGACGGATCAACTCTATCACGTCGTCAGCAGACATTGGATAGGCGACGCCGTCTGGAAAATAATGTATTCGGCCGCTACGGAGGGCTACCCAGTCGGGAAAACTTTGCCCACGAGCATGAAGTAAACGATCGAGAGGTTCACTAGATACCAATGGGTGTTTTGAAAGCCTGGTTTTCGGTATTTGTGTGAGTGCCTGGTCGAGGCTCACATCCCTTGGAGGGTGGCTCTTGCCTACTTGGTGGGTCAGAAATCCAAGTGCAGATGCAGGGATGGAATAGGAGATCGATTCATCACCCCAACCATTCCACCGCCTCATGATCCATCTCCTGGTCGAGAGGCCCAAAGCTTTATGCTCTCAGCCATTACATGCTGTGTTATTTTTTCTGCCAGGCTGGCATCATTTTTCTCTACTGCCTTGTAGAGCGAGCGGTAAAATTCCCGTGAAGCCTGCCGTGCGTTCGCTTGCTTGAAATATATCTGAGCCATTTCTTCATAAAATCCAGCAAAGCCATTTAATATCAAAGTAAAAATCGAATTACCACTGGCGATCGTTAATGTCCGATGGAGGCGCCAATCATAGGCAGCATAAACTTCAGGAAGATCCTTAAGGTCGATTGCATCTTTCAAACAGTCGGAGACTTGCGCAGGTGAGTGCTCAACTGCCTGGCGAGTGTAGGCTGGGGCAAGCACCAATCGAACCTGAAGCAGATTGGGGATGAAGTCAGGGGATATTTTTTCTGAATAATGAACAAGCGCATTCAGCACATTCAAACCACCCTCTCTCCAATAATCATTAACCCGTGTGGATTTCCCTTGCTGGATAGTCAGCCAGCCTTCGCGACTGAGACGTTGGAGCGTTTCCCTTAATGTCGGCCGTGTGACTCCAATGATTACCGCCAGCTCACGCTCAGCGGGCAGAATGGAGCCAGGTGGATATTCACCGCTCAGGATCGCTAAGATGAGGTATTTTTCAGCAAAGGCAGCCGGGTGTTTAGGTGAAGACAAGTCCTTCATATTTCCTTGTGATATTGATAAACGAATGTGCGAAGTGGTCAGACCAGTTATAAAAATATTAGCATTTTTACTGTTCAATGTCAATCATTCTTAATCTTCAATCCAATTACATTGCGTAATATTCGCTTAGCTTATAATCTCCATATGCAAAATAATGATTATGATCATTTATACTATCCTCTCATTGGTACGCTTAAAAACCGACTCCCGACACCGGCTTTAGTCATTGACCTTCCCGCACTGGAGTTCAACCTGGATTTGATGGGTGATTTCTTCCGACAGCGGAAAACAAAATTACGACCGCATTTCAAAACCCATAAATGCAGCGAAATTGCACATCAGCAGATTAATTCTGGTGCGATTGGTATTACCTGTGCCAAATTAAGCGAGGCCGAGGTGTTGGCGAATACAGGGCTAACCAACATTTTACTTGCCAACCAGGTGGTCGACCCAAGAAAAATCGAGCGCTTGGTAAAGCTTGCCAAGAATTGTCACCTGATTGTTGCTGTTGATAGGCTGGATAACCTCGTTCGGATTGATAGAACTGCCGTGGAAGCTGGAAGTGTTGTTCATATCCTGATAGAGGTCGATGTAGGTCTACATCGTTCGGGTGTTGAGCCAGGGGAACCAACCCTCGCATTAGCAAAAGAAGCCGCAAAGCTTACTGGGATCCATTTTTCGGGACTATTAGGCTATGAGGGTTTTACCATGTTTGAAGTGGATCGTGATCTTCGTCAGAAAAATGCGCAGAATGCAATGGAAGTTCTGGTGAGAACGGGCGAGCTGATTCGCCAGGCAGGCATCCCCGTGGAGATCGTGAGCGCGGGTGGAACCGGGACGTATGACCTGACAGGGGATTTCCCTGGCGTGACGGAAGTGGAGGCAGGCTCATACGTGTTCATGGATACGAAATACAACCGACTTGGATTGGCATTCAAACAATCCTTGACTTTACTGGCCATGGTGACCAGTGTTAATCAGCCTGGTCGTTGCATTATTGATGCAGGCATGAAATCGCTCACGACTGATAACGGGTTACCTGAAATTCTTTCACCCCGCGGCTTGAAGTTTCTAAAACTGAATGAGGAGCATGGAATTGTGAGTGTAAGCTCAGAGGAGGCATGCCCTGAGATAGGTTCCTATATAGAGATCATTCCGAGCCATGTGTGTACAACAGTTAACTTGCACGACAGATACTATGTAACTCAGGCTGAAAGATTGGTTGATATCTGGGAGATCAGCGGAAGGGGTAAATCACAGTAAGTTCGATTATTTAGCGATATAGATGCTATCAGTCAGACAATTTTGCCGGGAATGGGTCATTGGAAGCATTTTCAAAGGCGAGATTGATCTCCTCATTTACTTCGGTTTCTATGGTTATTTTCTCATCGCGATCCAGTCGATTACCATGAAGTTGGAGGGGGTCATGCTCAAGATAAAGCTGGTCTATTTCCTGTGGATCACGAGTGTCATCCCCTTTCGAATGGGGACCGAAACGATAGGTGTTTAAGATCAAGGCGTAGGGAGACGTATCGCGGCGAACCTTTGATAACAATTCGGCAGCAACAGGCAAAATCCCCAAGACATCCGAGGTATGCAGCTCATGCACCGGGATTCCAAATGCAGTGAACCGATTAGGGATTTCCCCAGCGAGAGAAAGTTCTACCCTTGTGGTTTGGGCAATACGGTTGTTCTCCAGGACATAGAGAATCGGAGCTTTCCACAACGAAGCTAGATTAAATGCTTCATATATTACTCCCTCTCCTAAAGTTCCATCCCCTAAGAAAGCAATCGTGACAGCCCCCGATTGCTTAAATTTTTCAGCTAACGCCATACCAGTTGCGATGGGGATAATCCCCCCTAGAACTCCGTTTGAATAGAAGTTCCGCCAGTGGAGGTGTTGTGATCCACCTCTACCCCCGCACACACCTGTCGCCCGTCCCATCATCTCAGCGAATAATGCCCTTGGATCACCACCATAAGCTAAAAAATGACCGTGACAACGGTGATTGCTGAATACGATATCGCTTTCCTGGATGTGAGCCAAGACACCGACGGCATCCGCTTCTTGCCCAAGGTAGGTGTGGGTAGTACCAAAGAATTTACCCTTGGGAAAATTTTCCAATACGGTTTGCTCGAACTTTCGTATCCGATAGAGGGCGCGATATAAAGTATCGTTTGTTTCCATAGTTATGACAATTATATATTCATAACAAAAACAGTAGTCCAACCCCGATGATGGCTAAAAACGTACCCACGACTGCGCGCCAGGTGATATGTTCTTTGAAGAAGAAATAGCCAATCGGGAGCAAGAAAATTGGAGGTAGGGCAATGATTGTACTGGCGATGCCTATGCTTGTCTGTTGAATGGCAAATAATGACAATGAAACACCGATCAATGGACCAAATACAGCACCAGCGAGTATATGTAGCATTCCAGAACGTTGACTATTTGCTCGCTGCACAGTTGCTAATACCTGACCCTGGATGATCGTCACCAACCATAAGGCCAGGAAGGCAGCTGTCATTCGGATTACATTACCTGAAAGGGGTGAGAAATTATCACTCAAACCATTTTTGGCCAGGACGACCCCTAAGGCCTGACCCGTCGCAGCGATTATTCCTGCAACAATCCCTTTTATGTAAACGCTGCGATCAACATTACTGGCTTTTTGGTTGGAAGATCTTGCATTCGTATTGCTTTCCAAGACCACCCAGGTGATCCCTGCTAAAGTTAATGTTATTCCAGTAATCGTGCCAAGGCTAAGTTTTTCACCCAATATCAACCACGCCAGGATGGAGGCTAAAGCAGGCGATAGACTCAGAAACAAGAGGCCTAATCGCGGACCTAATAAGACGTATGCCTGAAAAAGGAATAAATCTCCGATTGCCAGACCAACAATGCCGGAAGAACCCAACCAAAGCCAGCGTTGGGTTCCAGCATGCATTGGAATTGGACTACCGAAAATGATCCAATGGATCATCCCAAGTAACAATATCGCGATGACGAGCCTTAGCCGATTGGAAACAAGGGGACCGAATTTACGCCCTGCGAATGTGAAAAAAATCGAAGACGTGGAAAAACACAATGCGGTCAGGAGAGCTGCAATTTCACCGATATTAGGAGTCATGCGTGCCCATGAACTCCTCAGCCGTTGCCTGACCTGGTTGGTTGATACCTTCCCGGCGCAAAACTTTTACAATTGAAATCAGGATAATCTTGATATCCAGAGCGAATGACCAATGGTCGACATACCAGACATCTAATTTAAATTTCTCTTCCCAGGTAAGCGCATTACGCCCGTTGATCTGTGCCCAACCCGTAATCCCGGGCAATACCTCATGCCGGCGGGCTTGTTCTGGTGAATAGCGCTCCAAGTACTGCATCAGCAAAGGGCGTGGACCAACAATGCTCATCTCTCCCTTCAAAACGTTGAATAATTCTGGTAGCTCATCAAGGCTGGTTGAACGTAGGAAGAGGCCGAGATGAGTCAGCCGAAGGCTATCTGGGAGGAGATTGTCATTTTCATCATACACATTGGTCATCGTACGAAATTTATATACTAAAAATGGCTTTCCCAAATATCCAGGGCGTTCTTGCCTGAAAATAACAGGTGCACCGAATTTTATTCGAACGAGTATGGCCAGGAGAAGCATAAGTGGGGATAAGATCAGGAGACCAAAAAGCGCGATGGCCAGATCCAGGATTCGTTTCGAGATCGGAATTGGATGGTCCTTCCCATTAGCGAGCATAAATGGAATTCTACCAGATGTTCTGTCGTGCCAATCATCATGGAATCAGGCCTTTGCCCGTGGAGTGCATTACTACTCTGTATATATATTTTTAGTAAACACACGGATAAATATAAATAGCTGAAACCGTGACTTAGTTTCAGCTATTTTATAAGGATGCTAGATGGACTTAGACTAATGACATTTCGCAGGGGCGGATGATCATCACGATCTTGCCCTGAATATCTACCGTTGAGGGATCATCGATGAAGATCGGTTTCATGGTGGGATTCGCAGGTTGTAAGCGGACTTTACCATTTTCGAGGTAGAAGTACTTAAGAGTAGTTTCATCTTTATCACGCAACCAAATGGCGACCAGGTCTCCATTATGAACATCTTTGGCTGGTTTCATGATGACGATATCACCATCATTGACCATAGCATCGATCATAGAGTCGCCATTTACTTCCAGGGCAAATAATTCTTCGACTTTTTCACGCGCTGGTAACATGCTACGGGCTACATTCACCACGGATTCTGCATCCAGGTAGGCAAAGTCGGACGGGGGAACAGGAACAGGCTCACTGGCGAAAATCCGGCCCATAACGGGGATGCGCAAGACCTGTTGGACTGATTCGCGCACGTTTTGAATGGCGCGAGAAGCAGCCTGGGAAACCTCGGATAATGGGTGAACTAATCGGATACCGCGTGAAACATGTCCTGAACGCTTGATATGTCCCATACTCTCCAGCTGCTCTAGATAGTAATTGACGACAGAGGTGGAGGAGAAATCACCAATATCCTGGATATCCCGAATAGATGGAGGAAAACCGTTGGAGTTTTGGTAATCCTCGATTACCCTCAAGACCTTTATTTGTGGGTCGGTTAATGTCGAACTACGCCGTCTGGGTGTCATATTTAACCTCCAAAAATGGTTATCAGTACAGTTGTTCTATAAATATATAATACCAGAACATTCGTTCGATGTCAAGTACCTTCCCGGAGAAGTTGCAGCTGAGTACACAGGCGATTGATTGGTTGACATACCCTCACGAAATTGTGGGATAATTACCATTCGAGTTATTACGCTACTTTACACTCAACCATAATCCATGATCTCAAATCTGGAGTAGCGATGCAGTTCAATAAGGTGTGCATTCTCGGCCTAGGTTACATAGGTTTACCGACTGCAAGTATATTTGCTTCCTGTGGATTAGACGTCATGGGTGTGGATACCAACCCGGATGTAATCTCTATACTACGAAATGGTGGTATCCACATCAGTGAACCCGGATTGCGGGACCTGGTGCATAAGGCGGTAGATTCGGGGCGTTTGAGGGTGAGCGGGACCCCTGAGGCAGCCGATGCATTCATTATCGCTGTGCCGACACCATTTTTAGAAGATAACCAGGGGAGTTATAAGGGCCAATCATATCGCCTGGCAGATATGAGGGCCGTAAAGTCAGCAGCCGAATCGATTGTACCGCACCTACGGAAGGATAACCTGGTGGTGCTGGAGTCAACCTCCCCTCCGCAGACAACCCTTAACCTTGTACAGCCCATATTGGAAAAATCGGGGTTGAAGGCTGGCACTGATTTTTACCTGGCATATTCTCCGGAAAGGGTATTACCAGGGCAGATTATTCGCGAGCTGACGGAAAATGCCAGGGTAATAGGAGGCATCGATAAGCGATCAGCTGAGGCCGGCAGGGATTTATATGCTCATTTCGTCAAAGGCGAGATCGTCATGACCGATGCTACGACTGCAGAGATGGTCAAACTGATGGAAAATACCTACCGCGATATAAATATCGCTATCGCGAACAGCTTCTCTAAACTGGCGGTACGCTTCGGTATAGATATCTGGGAGGCGATCAGAATCGCTAATCGTCACCCGCGCGTGAAGATATTGAATCCAGGTCCAGGGGTCGGTGGGCACTGTATCAGTGTGGATCCGTGGTTCTTTGTTGAGGCTGCACCTGACCTGACTGAATTGATTTCTGCTGCCCGGCAGGTTAACGACCAGCAACCACATTTTGTTTTTAATCTCGTCAAACAATTATTTAGCAATGATTTAACCGGGAAGAACATCGTAGCCTTAGGCTTAGCATTCAAACCAGATGTAGACGATCTGCGCGAGAGTCCCGCTATTGAAGTAGCAAAGCTACTTTCAAAGGATGGTGCAATCGTCAGAGCTTATGAACCAAACAAAAATGACGCGCACGTTGCTGGTGTAATATCTGCTCCCACGCTCGAAGAAGCAGTAAAAGATGCAGAATTGCTGCTATTGCTGGTAGGTCACCGCGAACTGAAGGAATTGGATCCTACCAAACTACTCGATCTAACCCCTGCCCGCTTGGCAGTGGATACCGTTGGAGGTTGGGATCGACAATCCTGGTCAGAGGCAGGTTTCAAGCTCATACGGTTGGGTGTTGGGAATTCTCACCAGATTAAGTGATCATTTCGGCCTGGATAAACAGGCAATTATCATCAGAAGGTAATTTATGAAGCGTGACATATACTTCCGGCTGATGAAGGCGCGGACCAATCCGTTGGTCGGAGGAATCGCTTATTACATGCTGAAGATATTGGGGGTTGAGATACCTCGACCAGTCAAAATTGGAGAGGATTTCGAGTTAGCTCATGGAGGCTTTGGTGTAGTTATCCACCCAAGCACTACGATAGGCAATCGGGTGAAGATTTATCCCGGCGTCACATTGGGCAGGGCTGATATATTCCGTCCAGCGACACGATCACTCTTCGAAGGCATTGTGATTGAAGATGACGTCATCTTGTGCCCGGGGGCGAAGATCCTGTGCAAGCAAGGTATGCTGCGGGTCGGCAGGGGCACTGTTGTGGGAGCAAACGCAGTGTTGCTTGAATCGACGGGTGAGAATGAGATTTGGGCAGGTGTGCCAGCCAGGTGTGTGGGGAAGCGGGATGGGGACGAGTAATCACGCCAAAAGGGTATGCCTTATCCCGAAAGTAACTGGGATTGGGGGAATGGTCGCATTCCGTGATAAGTTGGTGGACGGCTTGATGAAACGAGGCATAGGCGTTACTTTTGAGTTATCCGATGCACCATATGCAGCGATCTTGATCATTGGTGGCACACGTGACCTAATGGGCTTATGGCGTGCAAAACGACATGGAGTTCGCATCACCCAGCGCCTAGACGGGATGAACTGGATCCATCGTATCAGGCGAACTGGTTGGCGACATTACCTGCGGGCAGAATACGGAAACATGATCCTTTCGTTGATCCGTTCGAGATTGGCAGATCAGATCATATATCAGAGCAAATTCTCACAGCAGTGGTGGAAGCGAGTATATGGAGTTAATGACATCCCATGGCGAGTGATATATAACGGCGTGGATTTGGAACGCTATACACCCGCAGGTTCAGAGAAGATACCGGATGATCACGTGCGGATATTACTGGTTGAGGGTTCCATCGGTGGCGGGTATGAATGGGGTCTAGAGACTGCAGTTCACCTGGCCGAGCGATTATATTCAATAAATAATCGTGATGTCGAGGCGATGGTTGCCGGACGAGTGGCTGAAGTCTTGCAGCGCGAGTGGAGCACCAAGACTATGGTTCGTGTGAATTTCATGGGGCAAGTACCTCCAGGACGAATTCCAGAGCTTTGCCGGTCGGCACATATGCTCTACGCAGCGGACCTGAACCCATCCTGCCCAAACTCGGTGATTGAGGCATTGGCCTGCGGTTTGCCGGTAGTGGCATTCGATACGGGTGCGCTCTCAGAATTGGTTACCAAGGTTGCCGGAAAATTGGTTCCTTATGGTGGAGACCCATGGAAAATGGACCCCCCAGACATGGAAGGACTGGTTGAAGCGGCGATTATTGTCCAAAACAACCAAGCTGATTTTCGGAGGGCAGCCAGAAAAAGAGCTGAAGAGGCTCTCGGAATTGATCTCATGGTGGACAGCTATCTGGGAGCCTTGAATATATGACGGCTGATACTTTTCCGGGTCGGTTGGGGCTCCAGCAGCGGGTGATCCCCTCCTATCGGGCGTTATTTTTGGATACACTGGCAAACAGCTGCGAAAAAGGGTTAAGTGTATTTGCTGGAAAACCCTTGCCGGATGAAGGAATCGAAACTGTAGAAAGCTTGAGAAGCGCCAAACTCGTACAGGCAAAAAATCGCCATCTTTTCAACCCTGGCTCAGCGTTATTCCTGTGCTGGCAGAGCGGTTTTTTAGACTGGCTTGAGGACTGGCAACCCGATGCATTAATCGTGGAAGCCAACCCGCGTTACCCAGTCACACGTGGGGCGATTAAATGGATGCATGACAGGGGTCGCAAGGTGATGGGCTGGGGACTTGGTGCACCTTCCATAAATGGACCTCTGTCCAGATTCCGTCGCTGGGAGCGCTCAGGCTTGCTGCGCTCATTGGATGCGGTCATTGCATACAGCCAACGTGGTGCTGAACAATACAAGCAGCTTGGATTTCCCCCAGAAAGGGTGTATGTGGCTTTCAATGCGGTGGATTCAGCACCCACCAGTCCACCGCCTGACAAGCCAGTATCGCCTGCTGGAAGAGCAAAGGTTTTGTTCATCGGGCGCTTACAGGTGCGCAAGCGAGTAGACCTGCTGATTCGAGCTTGTGCTGCTTTACCACCTGGGCTACAACCGATGGTGGTCATCGTGGGTGATGGTCCAGCACGGAGTGAATTTGAAAATCTAGCTGCGCGAGCTTATCCAAGTGTGGAATTTGTCGGTTCAAAACATGGGACTGAGCTTGAACCATACTTCTCCGAAGCAGACCTATTCGTCTTGCCTGGAACGGGAGGGTTGGCAATCCAGCAGGCCATGGCGCATGGCTTACCGGTGATCGTGGCACACGGAGATGGCACGCAAGATGATCTGGTGCAGGGTGAGAACGGCTGGCAGGTGCCGCCAGATGACCTGGAGGCATTAACGGATGTCCTGCGTCGGGCTTTGTCGGACCCCGAGCGACTGAGGCGCATGGGAAATGCCTCATACCAAATCGTTAAGAATGAAATCAACGTCGAAAAAATGGTAGAGGTGTTTATCCGGGCGCTGAATGACTTCAATAAAGCATCGTATATCAGTGGGTAAAGCCATGCGATGCATATGCGGTCGGGAATATTAGAATTTCAGCAAAAGTTCGCTATCTGAAAATCAAGGGTAGTAAGACGATCAATAAGAGAGACCACACCAGATAAGCAGTGGTTGCTTTGCTAAATATAGCTTGCAAACGTTCATGCCAACCATCGATGCCTTTACGCAACTGTGAGACAACCAGAGCAACCAGGATGACTACGTTGATGATGTTCCAGCCAATGATGGTGGTGCGGTTCAATGTAAGATGATCGATCGCTGTGCGGTAGAGCACGGCTGATAAAGCGTATAAGCTAATCAGCAAAGCCAATATTCCCACAGCAATTATCCCTCTGCGCAACCAAAGTTGTAATTTCAGAGGCAGATCATCCACCCTTAGGGGAGTAACCCCAATCAACAGACCGATGATGGCGAATTGCATCACGTTATATACAATAAGCAAATTGCGGTTCTGGAAAGGCGCCATGAAGTTAAACGGAATCACAAAAATATAGATGACCAAAACCACAATCGTCAATGGAAGAAGCAAGCGCATCATCGTAAAGATAAATTTGCTCAAACCTTGATTGAAATCCTGCATTTCGGGAGAAACCAATGGGTCATACATGGTGGCAACGGCCAGCACAGGGATCAAACCAAAACCACCAGCAGCAATCAGGCGCATGATGAGATCAGGAGGTGTGATGTTCAGGGCGGCAAACAAACCAAGGGTAATACCTCCAAATGCCAGACCAAAGATCAAATAGATCCCTGCGGTGATCATCACCTCGATGGATTTAATGAGAAATGCAAAGTGGTTGGCATGAGTTGACCGGAAGCCCATCACCGACACACCCAAACCAATCCAACAAAGCAAGGGGAGCTGGATCACCATTAGAACAAGATAATCACGACCGGGGTTATACGTCTGGATGGGCGAAATCAGGATGACATATATACTGGCGATTGCAAACACTACTCCAGCTATGGCAGTGAATGCATAATTCCTTCTTGAAATGACTGAAAGATATACCAGTGTCAGTACAGAGCAGATTGGAGCCCAAAAGAGTAATAAATATGGCAGCCGATTAAGAAGAATAAATTGCATATCTGAGATAGACCACAGAATCAACCCGGATATAACCCCCAACACAACTGCCAAACCCCAATTAATCGCACGCTTTGCTTTCGGTAAGGATATGTGCTCAAAGCGGGAATGCCAGGCAGAAAGAAGTAAATTCTCAGGCGATTTTTCGTACTCAGCAAGCAGGTCAGCACGAAATTCACCTTCCTGGTTAGCTTGCCTGGCAGCCTGATACAGCTGTTCCAACTTTTCCGGTTCTGTAGCAGCTGATTGGATCTCGGGGATGTACTTCATGTGCTGGTCTCCTTGTGTGATTAATGATGGCTAATTATAGATAACGCAACTCTGAGACGATAGTGACACATCGATTTGATACTTTTCCAGTATGCATGACAATCCTCTGTGGTGGTATTGCAATTCTGCGAGATGTGTTGTACCCTATAGCGGATGAAGCTATTATACATCGCAGATGGCCGTTCACCGATTGCCCTCAACTGGATCGATTATTTTATCCATGGTGGACACGAAGTGCACCTGGCATCGACATATCCGTGTATGCCGGTGGAACGTCTAGCCTCGATGCACCTCATCCCCGTAGCAATGAGTGGTAGTTACGGACAGCCAGAAGATGCCAGCTTGACCAGAGATCTATCTCGCAAGCTCATGCCAGTCGCGTTACGGACCAAGATCCGGCAGCTGCTGGCACCAATGACCTTTCCAAGGGCGATCAGCGCTTTGCAACACGTGATTATAGACGTACAACCTGACCTGATCCATGGGATGCGCATACCATACGAAGGGATGATTGCTTCAATGGCAGTGGAGGCAATATCGGTCAAAAGAGGGAGGCAGAACAGGGCACCATTATTGATCTCTGTCTGGGGCAATGATTTTACGCTGCATGCACGGTCCACACCGAGAATGTATGACTACACCCTCCAAGTCCTGCAAACCAGCGATGCACTGCACACCGATTGCCGCCGTGATATGAAACTGGCACAGGAGCTCGGGTTCGCATCCTCGAAACCAGGAATCGTCCTACCGGGTGGTGGTGGAATCAAGATAGAAGTCTTTTATCCGCCTGAAAATAACCAGGAAAAGGATATGCAGCCAGATGGGAGAAAGCCACTGATGACGGTCATCAACCCACGCGGCATCAGGTCTTACGTGAGGAATGATACCTTTTTCCACGCCATACCCCATGTGCTAAAAAAATATCCAGAGGTACGTTTCATTTGCCCTGGAATGGCCGGTGAACGGCAGGCGCAAAAATATGTGTCAGAGCTTGAGATTGAAAAAAATGTCGAATTATTTCCAGCACAATCTCAGCAGGCGATGGCAGGCTTATTCAGGCAGGCGCAAATCAGCGTTTCCATTTCCATGCATGATGGCACACCAAACACGCTGTTGGAAGCCATGGCTTGTGGGTGTTTTCCGATTGCTGGGGACCTTGAGTCAATTAGAGAATGGATCAGCACGGGGGAAAATGGATCACTGGTGGAGCCTGATGATGTGCATGGGCTGGCAGAGGCGATCCTAAGTGCGATCGAGAAGCCCGCGATGCGATGGCAGGCAAGGGAGCGAAACCTGCAATTGGTGAAGGAACGGGCAGAGTATTCGAAGACAATGCGGCAGGTCGAAGAGTTTTATAAATCGCTGGTATCAAAAAAATTATAAGGGGAAATAGAGTGGGAACAGGTTTTTGAGGGCAAGAAAGTGGGATCTACTTCGTTGATTATTTCATTTGGTTAACGAATTCTAAGTGTTTGAAAAGAAAACTTAGGGATTAGCCCCCTTCCAACCTCCCCCAGAATTTAGTGATCAGTAAATAGTGATTAGTCATTAGGGTCAAAGAACCCCCTCTCAGTCTCCCCAAACCGCGCTCGCATAAAAATGTTCGCGAGACTGCGGAGAAAAAAACAACCTTGACGAAAATCGGTTTGAGGGAGGAGAAAGCGTTTTACCTGAATAAAACGTGTACAAAACCTGGACATTTATTGTATGGTGTAGGACATGGGATGGACGTGCGAGCTTGCTTCGGGTAAAAATCACCCTTCCCCGAAGAGCTGTGGGGATGGCCATAATGACGATGAGCGGGGAAACCGCCCAATATGGAGAAGATGACTTTCAGATGCCTAATTTAGGGCGAAATTGAGAGGCATAATTGCGGTATTCCTGCAACTGTTGCGGGTTCAGCTCATCCTGAAAGATCAGATTCACCTGGGTAAGGGCTTCAATGAAAGTGCTGGCATATGGAGCAATTGTCACAACACCAGGTACGCTGCCTTTTTCCAGTTTTACTTTGCCCAGCATAAAATCGGTGATGAATTTATGCTCTTTTCGCAGGAGTAACTTCCATTCCTGGGGGGGAGCTGCGAGAATGAAATCTGCTTTCTCTTTCGCCTCAGTTTCAGTGTAATAGCGCAGGCCGGATAACATGCCTTTTGAGATGATTGCGCCGAAGATGAAATCTGCATCAATCCCCCATTCAGGCTTCGTAGTTATGCGAAAGAAAACGGAAGCCGTCAACCGTTTTAATGTTTCCTGAAAATGTGGTGTTACCTGGAAAATCCTGTCGCTCTCTTCCAGCCATTCTGGTGTGCAGTAAATGCAATCCATTTTCAAACCTCCTTTTGGATCTTCATCCTTGCAATCGCCTGCTCGCGCAGGGCGTTTTTAAACACTTTCTCAGTGACAGTTAAAGGTAACTCGTCGCGGAACTCAATAATCTTTGGGACAGCATAAGGGGGTAAATGTTGGCGACAAAAGTCACGTAATTCTCCTTCAGTCACCGAGCCGCGATACGCATCTTTTAGAGCGACCACCGCCATGACCCTTTCGCTGCCGGGGATATTCACATCCGGAATGCCGAATGCTGCTGCAACCTCAATGGCGGGATGCTTGAATAAGACCTCATCCACTTCAGTGGTATAGACCTTCAAACCAGAAACATTCACCATATCTTTGATACGATCAACGATGTGGAAATAACCTGTTTCGTCCATTACCGCTACATCCCCTGTGTGCAACCAGCCACCCTCCTCTAGACCACTACCCGGATCTGGCCAATATCCCACCATTACCTGCGGTCCGCGTATCACCAGCTCACCAGGGCTTCCAAAGGGGACATCCTCACCGGTGACGAGATCAACCAGGCGACAATCTATATCCGGGACGGGAACACCGATTCCCGGGATCTCTTTCGACATAAAGCCTGTAATGCGTGAAAAGGCAGACAAGTTCATGTGAGCGATAGAGGTTGATTCGGTTAATCCATAACCCTCCGAGACGTGCATGCCCGTTTTTTGTTTAATTTCATGCGCCACCTCATCGGGCAGGGGAGCGCCACCACTGAAAAGCATGCTATTCGATCGTTTTAAACCTGCGTCCGCCAGGCGCATGAATTGGGTCGGCACTCCTGGGACGAGGAAAGGCCGGTGTTCAAGGATCATGCTGAGAATCGCATCGATATCGCGTGCATCGGGTAATAACAGCAGGCGCACACCCAGGTTGATGGCTGATATTTGAATAAAATTTCCATAGATGTGAAATAAAGGTATCGATAGGAGAATCGAGGTCTTGCCCATGATACCACCCAGCAAGGGTTTCAGATACCAGGGCATGGTTTGCACTATGCTTGCATAGCAGTTGGCATGGCTGAGCATCACACCTCTGGGCACACCAGTTGCCCCGCCAGTAAATGCCAGCACACCCAGATCATGGGCTGCGTCGATATCCATCTGAGGTGGGAGAGAGTCGTGAGTAGCTAGCAATGTGGCGAAATCGTGAACACGCTCAGGAGGTGCGAGGCGTAATTTCTCCCCACGGAAACCTGCCATAGAGGTGACGACGATCATTTCCAGGTTGGTATGTTTAAATAATGCCAGCGCACGTTCCAGGTGCTCCTCCCGGCAGATCAATAATTTGCTTTCCGAGCTGCTCACCTCATGGATTAATCCATCATCGGTGCGTAATATGCTGATGGGCACCACCACACCACCAGCTTTGAGTATTGCCCAATAGGAGAAGATATACTCGGGGCAATTGGGGAGGTACAACGACACCCGGTCGCCTTTCATTATGCCCAATTGTGATAAGGCGTTTGCCAGGGTATCCACCTTGCTTTTTAGCTGGTGATATTTCACCTCATTGCCTTGATATAGGATGGCGGTATGGTTGGGGAATTTCTGCGCAGACCGGTCTAAAATATCGAACAAAGGTTTCTGTGGGTAAGGAGCCACACTATGTTCAAGCTTATAGGGCCCGAGGCTATAACTCTTTAACCAGGGACGATCGCCATAATTCATGCGCCTCTCCTCGTAATGGTTTACCTATAATTCCAGATCATTTATCAACCAGCTGGGGAATTAAGTCATCCAGGTCTAATTCGTGGAGCTTTGCAGCTGTCGGGATGCCCGTAGATACATCCCAGCCGCGGAGCTCATAATAAGCATCTTTCATTTTCTCAAGGGTGGCACTATCGAGTGCTGTGCCTTTGGCAGGACCATCCGGCAGGAGGTCCAGCATCAACCGGCTGGGGAGGGTATCATGTTGGCGACGCATCCCTTCCCGGACGGAATAGACACGCGCCATGTTCTGTAAACGATCGCCACACTTGCGGAATTCGTCGATGTCAAAATCCCAACCGGTGGCTGCCCGTACCAGGTCCACCAGCTCATTCGCCGAAATCAGCACGCCCATGAATTTACAGCCCCCTAATGCATCGAGCACGCTCAGGGCATTTTCCAGGTCGATCAAGACGCGAGCCTCCTTGGGATCTGCAACCAGCGGGTCGCGGATGGTACTATCGTCAATAATCAGAAATGGCATGTCGATAAAAGTAGGCGCCTGGACGTAACCATTCATGTGATCTCCCCCACGACTGGCTGTAACGTAACCCAGTCCGGTAATCTTGGCCGCGCGCGGGTCATAGGCGGGCAGCTCCAGTCCTTTAACATGCATGGCGAAATGCTCGCTCCCGCCTCCCAGGCGTTCAGCCATGCGCCGGGTCCCTTCCGCCAATAAATCACCGATACCTTCTCGTTTCCCGATCTTCTCCACGAGAGAAACGATCAGATCTGCATCACCGAATTTCAAGGGAATGCCCCCAGTTTGATCATCTTTCAGTATGCCGCGTTGGTAGCACTCCATCGCAAATGCAATCGTAGCGCCTGCGCTGATGGTATCCAAGCCATATTCGTTACAGAGATAATTTGCCTTGGTGATGGCATTAAGATCATCCACTCCACACATCGCTCCCAGGGTATTCGTCGTTTCATATTCAGGACCTTCTCCGCGTGCTCCCTTCCACTTTCCCTGGCGGATCTCAGTCCCGCGGCCACAGGCTGTGGGGCAAGCGAAGCAGCGCACACCTTCCACAAGTATCTGTTCGGTGATTGCCTGGGCATTCACATTTTCGATTTGTTCAAAAGTCCCTTCTTGCCAATTGTGAGCAGGATACCCACCGCGTACATTGACCATATCAGCGATCATATTGGTTCCAAAGGCATCAAAGGCGATCTTCATGATTGACTCATCCATATACTGACGCTGCTTCTGAGTGACACGATTGAACTCAGCTGGATTATGTAGGGAGATATGCTGATTTCCACCACATGCAATGGCTTTTAGACACTTGGAGCCCATCACAGCCCCCATTCCGGTGCGGCCTGCAGCGCGGTTTTTATTATTCATGATGGAGGCATAACGAACCAGATTCTCTCCGGCAGGTCCGATACAAGCAACTGTCACCGAACGTCCAATTTCTGATTGCAGTCGGTCATCACATTCCGGTACAGTCAAGCCCCACAAATGGTCAGCTTTATGGAGCTGTGCTTTTCCATCCAGCACCGAAAAATAAACCGGTTCCGGAGAGATACCTTCAAAGATGACCCCATCGAAACCACTCCATTTCAAAGCTGGGCCGAAGAAGCCTCCTGAATTTGATTGTCCCCAGAGATTGGTTTGCGGCGATTTTGCAACCACGGAATAGCGACTGGCACTGGCGGAAGGTGTGCCGGTGAGTGCTCCGGTCATGAATATCAACACATTCTCTGCCCCCAATGGATCAATCCCGGGCTTGGTGAGCTCGAAGAGATAGCGTGTGGCTAAACCTGCGCCACCCAGGGTCTGGCGTGCCCATATAGGATTGAGTTCTTCAATGCTGATGGTGCCTGTGGAGAGATTTACCCGCAGGATTTGGCCCACGAATGCGTTGCTCATGCGTTGTTCTCCTTTTCATGGGTGTAGGATAAATTTATTCTATGGACAGTTGTAACCGAGTATGCTGGCGGACAAATTAAAATGCCCCTAAAATACCACCATGATTTTTGTACGGTTATATCTGACAATTTCGTACTGAGCCAACCAACCGGCTCCCTACCAATAATTGAAGACGCTAGAGCTGATCTGTTTCCATGATTATATCAATTTATTATGCTTTAGGCGATGATGAGGATGACTAATCAGGTCGCTAAAGCCTATTGGATAATGGTCTTATTAGCGGATGAGCGATATGTCTTGCTCAGCTTACTTTGGATATAGGGATCCGTGGTCAGTAATAAGAAAAAACTACCCCCTCGCAGCCTCCCCCAAATCCCAATCTACAACAATTGGGACAGGGCAAAGACCAGTTTGTGGGAGGAGAACAACATACTCTCCGTTTACCCAAGAGATAGTGATTAGCTATCTGTAAAATAAAGAATTGCCGCCTACCAGACTCACCCAAATAAATACTGTATAGACTGGACACATGGGGTACAGGTGTTGGGGTGGAGAAGAACACTCTACAAGCCTCCCACTATCTGATGGATTTTTGGGGAGGAGCAAAAGTTCAGGTTATATCACTGGCAATGGCTCATCCACCGAGCGTCCAGGTACATATTGCCATTGTTCGTCCAGTAACTGGCGAATATGGGCAAAAATCGCCGAGGTGGGGAGGTGGTTTGGGCAGGCTTGCTCGCACATGCCGCAGCCCGCACAAGAGACCAGCCAGCGCATCACGCTGGTGCGGTTGTAATGACCATCAGCGGAGCGCGCAGGGCGATCCACGGAGCAAATCGGACAAACGTCGAG
>Ga0153916_10000692_pt1 | contig 23164 bp, 22 predicted proteins | sample Opewatmetagenome_FD_109642 | JGI IMG/M metagenome (GOLD analysis project Ga0153916, IMG submission 109642) | Freshwater wetland microbial communities from Ohio, USA - Open water 3 Core 3 Depth 4 metaG | ecosystem: Environmental > Aquatic > Freshwater > Wetlands | place: USA: Ohio, Lake Erie...
ACCAGAACAATTCCCAGGACTAGTATACAGATTAAACGAACCAAAAACCGCAACCCTTCTATTTAGAAGCGGAAAAGCAAACTGCACAGGAGCAAAAAACGTAGAAGACGTACGAAAAACAGTTGATATAATAGCAGATAAACTCAAAAAACTTGGAGTTGATGTTTACAAAGATCTAAAGATTGTTATACAAAATATTGTAGCAATATCTGATCTAGGTACTGAACTTAATTTAAATGAAGTTGCAATGGGCCTTGGTTTAGAAAATGTGGAATACGAACCAGAGCAATTCCCAGGACTTGTTTATAGAATAAAAGAACCAAAGGTAGCAATGTTATTATTCGGTTCCGGTAAAATAGTTTGTACAGGTGCAAGAAAGACAGAAGATGTTTCACTTGCTGTACAAAAATTATCAGAAGAGCTCACCTCTTTGGATTTGATTCGAAAATAAGAACCTTTTTTTATTATATTTTAAATAATAAATCAAACGAAAAAATATTTTAATAACATATATGTATCCAACCTGAAATTATTAAGTCTTATTGGGGGAATAAACTTTGAAAAAAATTACGATAATCATTGCTGCAGCAATACTATTTTGTTCTTCATTTTGTCAGTTAACATTAGCTACATCAATTCCAGGTCAAATATATGAAGGAGGAGAATCTATTACATATAGAAATGTCACTGTTTATGCTCCAGCTGTTGCACAAACAGATAGCGGATATGTTGGAGTGATTTCTACAATAACTGTAACTATTCAAAGTAACGGAAGTGGAAGGGTTTTTGTGGACACATTACCGCTGACACAAGTAGATATGCAGGGTTCTGCCCGTCTTGCTGTTAAGGTTGCAAGTACTGTTGTTGAAAATGATAAAAATGTTAACATTGACCCATCTACATACGATTATTTCTTTGTTGTTAGAACCTCTTCACCTATCATTGGTGGACCATCTGCTGGAGCAATTATGACTGTTGCAACAATATCTCTTCTTGAAAATTGGCAGATGGATAATGAAACTATTATGACCGGTATGATAAATCCAGATGGAAGTATCGGCCCAATTGGTGGAATACCACAAAAAATTGATGCTGCTTATTCTGTTGGTGCTAAACATTTTCTTATTCCATTTGGCCAAGGTACTTACACTGAGTTGATAGCAACAACTGAAAATATTAATGGTTGGACAAGAATTGTAACTAAACAAGTCACAAGAAATGTCGCAGATTATGCAATGGACAACTATGGTATTACTGTAACAGAAGTTGCCGATGTTTATGAATCACTTGAAAATTTTACAGGATACAGGTTCTTTTTTAATGAAACAGATAGCAGGATTACAACAGAGGATTATATTGAATCTATGAAACCACTAGCAACTACACTATTACAAGAGGCTAGATCAGCTTATGAAAATGCTGAATCAAAATTTAATGAATCAAATATTCCTAGAGGGTATCCATATTATAGAACCCAAGTAGAAGATAGACTAAGTTTATCTAAAGAAAATTTAGATAGATCGGAAGAGTGGTTCGAACAAAAAATCTATTATACTAGTACAAGTAAATCATTTCAATCATTAATTTACTCTCGTTTTGTAAATTATTCTTGCGATTTTTTTGAGTCTGAGGAAGAAAATTATATAGAGGATTTAATAAAGGAAGTTCAATCTGAATATGAAAAAGCAAGTTTAAAAGCTAAAAATGCAGAAGTAACTGGTTTTATTTCACTACAAAGTGTTGGTGCTGCTCAGAGAAGAGCAGGAGAAGCCAAAATGTATCTTGATGCGGCAGGAGCTGCTTATGAAAACAGAAATTCTTTTGGATTTGATGTAATTGAGTTTTTGTACGATCTTGCTTTTGTTGTTGAACGAAGTAAAAGCATCGGTTGGTGGCTTGATATAGGTTCTCATTTCAATGAAACAGGTGAATTAAAAAACGAAACACTTGAAAACCTTGCATTAGAATATATAGAAGAAGCACAGCAAGCAACAGTTTATTCTGGTATTATAATAGAAGAAGCAGGAATAACTGGTGATTCAACAACATATTTGAGCTATGCAGAAGATTTATTACAAACAGCAAGAAATAATCTTACAGCAGGTTACCCTGCTGCTGCTTTGTTTCAAGCTTTAGAAGCAATTGTAAGAGCAAATCTTGCTATAGAAGTAATTGGAACTGAACCTGAGAATAAAATAGAGTTGGCAAAGAAAAGTGCAAGTGACAAAATAGCAAAAAGCAGGCTACATGGAATAGAACCTGTACTTGCAGTAAGCTATTATGAATATGGTGAAAGTTTATTTAATGAAACAGAATTTGATAGTGCCCTTTTATATTATAAATATAGTGGCATGATAGCTGGTGTTTTAAGTTTTACAAATGTTACAGCAGGAACGGCTTCTTCAAAATATGTAGGGATACCGGAGCTAAAAGAGCCTTTAGCTACAGATTGGTTTATAAAAAATCTTGAAATTATTGCCATAATCGCAATACTTTCTGCAATTGCTGGTTTAGGCCTAGGATTAATAATAAGTGGAATGACATTGAATAAAGAAGAACAAAAAAAAGAGACAGCACCTAAATTTACGCAAGACTATAGGAAAAGACCTAGGCATCCTTATTTCTCAAAAGAAGACATGCCCCGAAGCATAATAGATTATTACAAAAAAAACAAATAACCATAATAATTATAGGACTTTTAAATGCAGATATCTGGAAAATTAATAAATGATAAAATAATTGTTGATAAACCAAAAGATGTAGGAAGGCTATATAACAAAAGCCATTTTGGTGAAGCTTTATCAGGAAATAAGTTGGAGCTTGACTTACTTGAAGGAGTTTTTTTATTAGAAGAAGACAAAATAAAAATATTTAGTAATAAATCAGAATTAAATTTTGATGAATTGGTTAAAATCGCAAATCAGAACATTACTGATTTTGAAATTAAATATCTTGTATTCAAAGATTTGAGAAAAAGAGGACATGTTATTAAACTCTGCAAAGAAGATAAAAAAATAAATTTTTATGAATTCAAAAATAAGTTTCTAATAACAACATTTTCAGAAAGAGATTATCTAGATATTGATGAAACAAAAAAACTATTAAAAACCATAAAAAAGGATAATAAAGAGTTATGGTTCGCAATAGTTGATGAGGAAGGAGACCTTACTTATTACAAGGTAAATTTACTTGATATAAATGGTTTAAATAAAGAGTATATTTATGATAAAGTACAAGGGATCCTTTTAAAAAACAGGGTTGTAATTTTTGATAAAGAAGTATCAAAAAATCTTCATGAAAAAGAGTTTTATGGTAAACCATTTGGTAAAGGTTTACAGCTATCTTTGGTTGAGGCAATGTATCTTTTTGAAAAAGGTATTGTTGATATTCAAACAGAGGATGGTAAAAAAATTTCTAAAGAAAAGCTTGAACAAATAATCTTTAAATTACAACCAGATTTTAAATCAAGACTTGTTGTCTTCAAGGATTTAAAGAAAAGAGGTCTTATTGTTAAAACTGGTTTTAAGTTTGGTGCTCATTTTCGTGTTTACACTTCAAAACCAGATGATACACATGCTGAATATTTAATTCATGTTGTAGATAAAGGTTTTAGAAGTACTTGGGCTGAAGTAAGTAGGGCAGTAAGACTTGCACATTCTGTTAATAAAGAGATAATCTTTGCTAGAGTAGATTCGGATAAAATAGATTTTATTGATTTTGGAAGACTACGGCCATAATTTTTTTATAATCATTTTGTGATAGCGATAGTTTACCGGGGAGAAAAAATGTTGCAAATAAGATGGCATGGCCATTCATGTTTTGAAATTACAAATGAATTAACTTTAGTTACTGATCCACATGATGGAAAATCAATAGGAATACCTGCACCAAATGTTCAGGGTGATATCATACTATTGTCACATGATCATTTTGATCACAGTAGCGGTATAAAAATAGTTGAAAAAGAAGGATCTAAAATTGTTACAGATGTACGTAAAAGAACTATTTCAAATATTGAAATTAGTGGTTTTGAATCTTTTCATGATGAAAATTTTGGTTCAAAACGTGGTAGTAACATTATTTACAAATTCATAATGGATGGAATGAAGTTTTGCCATCTTGGGGATTTAGGTCATGAACTCGATGATAATACTGTACAAAAAATAGGCTCTGTTGATATTCTTTTTATACCAGTAGGTGGAAATTTTACTATTGATGATAAAAAAGCTTGGAATGTAATCAAAAAAATAAAACCAAAGATAATTATTCCTATGCATTACAAAATAGGAGGATTATCAATTTCTATAGCGGGGCTAGATCCTTTTTTAGAACAAGCAAAGAACAAGGTTATTTATGTTGGAAATGAGATTGACATAGAAAAAGAGGACCTTCCTAGTGAACCTGAGGTTTGGGCGTTTACTTTGTAAATTATAAAAAGATAATTACAATTTCTCAGGAGGGACGTAATCTCCATATGTTTTTCTTGTTTTTTCAAGTCTTTTTTGCTGTTCATCTAAAATCTTAAAAACAATTTTTGGTGTATCAGTAACTCTTAATTTGTAAATCTCTATTAGTCTATTTATTTTAGCTATATTTTCCGGGATTCTTAATGTAAATTGTTTTGAGTATTCCTCTTCAGTATAATCTTTTTTAAGAGTTGATTTAAATAGTTTTTTAAGATCATTATATCCTGGAATAAGTCCTGTTGGTGTTTTTATTGCATCGGCATCTTTGCTGACTCTTAATTCCATCCATTTTAACCAAACATGTTTGTCGTTCTTATGATTCATGTATTTACGATTTGAATCTTTTAAAAAATAATTTACTGAAAAGATTTTGGGAGGGTTATTAATACCTTTACCAAAATTCAAATTGTCTTGGATGTATCTACCTATCGGTATTGATAAGAAATCAAGATTAGACATAGGATTAAAGACGCGGACACCTTCTTTACCAAGTGTAGCTGCTGTTGTTTCTGATTCAAGACAAGCACCTTTTGTAACAATACCATGAGTCCAGTTATATGCCTCTTCAACTGGAACAGATGTATCAGAATCTCGGCCTCCATAAATAAAACCACTAATTAATACACCTTTTGGATCATCAAGGTTAGGATTAACATTCTCAAGAATTTTTAAATCAAAAGTAAAACGCGCATTTTTGTGAGAAGCTGAAATTTCTTTACCTTCTTCATTTTTCTTACCACGGTACCAGTTACCCGAAAAATTCACTCCTTTTTCAGGAATAGCCCCATCTTTTCCGTTCCAATACACATTTTTATCATCTGTAACCAAAACATTTGAAAATATTATTTCGTTGTTACTATGAATTGCTTTCCACTGCAGTGTATCATCTGTAGAATTAATTCCGTCAATAATACCAAATAGTCCTTTTTCTACATTAACAGCACGTATCTGCCCATCGATTTTTTTTAAATATGCAATATCGTCACCAACTATAGTTTCACCCTCAATCATGGCAGTAGATGTTTTACCGCACATAGATGGAAATGCTCCAGTGAAATAATTTAGTCGTCCTTTAGGACCATATACACCCATAATCAACATATGTTCGGTGAGCCAACCTTCTTTTGATGCTCGATTTATGGCAAGACGCATAGCTAGTTTTTTCAATCCGATTGTATTTCCACCGTACTGAGTATTTGTACTAAAAATTATTTCGTCCTGAAGATCAATATAAACTCTGCGTTTTTCGATATTTTTACTAACAAGTAACCCTAATCCTGCTTCAACTAATTCTCCTTGAGAATGCAAAAATTTGAAAAAACGTGCATTTTCACCTAATCTGATAAATTCTTTGTATCCTTGTCTATAAAGTAAATTCTCACTATGAGCAACATAACTTGAATCAGTTAGTTGAACACATGGAACAGTAAATTCTGAGTTCTGTGGACCGAGACAATAAAAATTTACATATAATTCGTGATCCACCATTATATCTTTTAATATATTATGAATTTCTTTAAGTCCCTCTTCTCTTTCTATTGAGTTAATTTCTGGTCCTAAATCAACACCATGAGGAATAAGAAACTTGGTTTGTTTTTTGTCTCTAGCTTGATCGTAATATCCATCAAAATGAATTGTATGAGTTTCTATAGCAAGTTCTGCTTCCTCCTTATTTCTAATAGCCACATCTCTAATATATTGTATGTCTCTTGGTGAATCAGTGCAGACAAATACCTTAGAAGGATTACAAAGATCAATATATTTTGATAGGAATTGATTAAGTTTAGTATTATTTATTCTTAATAATTTTTGATATTCATCTGGTCCTAATCTGTTTTTAAGAGTGTTTATTATCTCTTGATCCATATTTTAGCCTTCTGAAATTTATAATTTTTAATCTGTTGACTTCGAGCCATTAATTCATATTCATATCTTTATAGTTTTGGAATTAGTAAAAAAATAGTAAAATTTCTGGTTTCTAATATTAATTATTTAAATATTTCAGGGTTAACACAATTAGGTGGTTTTTCACCTTTTAAACCTGCTAACATATTCTTTGCTGCCATTATCGCCATATTAGTACGAGACTCAAACGTTGCTGAAGCAGAATGAGGTTGAAGAACTATATTGTCTAATTTTTTGAGATCTTCAGAAATTTTCGGTTCATGTTCATAAACATCAAGGCCAGCACCAAAAATCCATTTTTCTTTCAAAGCTTTAACAAGGGCTTTTTCATAAACTACAGGACCACGACTTGTATTGATAAGAATCGCGTTCTTCTTCATCATTTTTAGTTCTTTTTCACCTATTAAATGATATGTTTCTTTTGTTAAAGGAACATGAAGAGAAATGTAATCTGATTCTTTCAGAAGTTTAACTAACTCAACCTTTTTAGCCCCTAATTCTTTTTCTAAAATTGTGTTTACTCTATCATCAACATAGAGGATATTCATTTTGAATCCTTTACTTTTTAATGCAAAAGCTTCCCCGATTCTACCAGCACCAACAATTCCTAGTGTTTTATTAGTAACACCTTGACCAAGCATAAGCATCGGTCCCCATCCCTTAAATTTACCAGCTCTTGTGAACTTATCTGCTTCAACAACATGTCTTGCAACAGAAAAAATTAGTGCCCATGTCATCTCGGCTGTAGCATCTGTTAAAACACCAGGAGTGTTACTAACAGGAATTTTCTTTTTTGTGGCTGTTTTAAGATCTATATTATCATATCCAACTGCATAATTTGCAATCATCTTTAAATTTGGTTCCGCATTAATTACTTCTGCATCTATTGGATCCGATAGTAAGCATAAAAGACCATCTTTTCCCTTAACACCCAGTATTATTTCTTCTTTTGTTGGAACTCGATCATATGGAAATACTTCCAGCTCATGCTCCTTTCTTAGTAATTCAAGTCCTGGCTCGAGAAGTTTTCTTGTTACAAATATTTTCATAATCCTGGTATAGAATAAAGAAAAATATAAATTTGTTTCTAATAAGTAAAAAAATGGGGAAAATGAAATCACTAAAAAAAATTTATTAATAGGATGTTCAACATAACATTTGCCTATTTTTTGCATACTTCTTCTTTTCTAATAGTAACAATAATACATAGCTGCTGAATAAAAATAAGAAATCAACACTGATGTTACAAAAATATACTTTTCGGCCCAGTTAAATAATGCTGGGTATCTTTGAATTAAATCTGGATTCTTCTCAAATATTGACATAAGTAATGAAGAAAATGTAAGTAAAATAAATAATGGAATACATATTAACATCAAACAAATACAAATAATTGGATGATCCTTAACCGGTGAATCAATTTCTAAATCGTTATTCATTATTTCAAGTGTTAATATTCTATTTGAAAGTTCTTTATCATTTTTTATAATGTTATTTAATTCATTCAAAACATCTAGATTAGAAATATTAATAGAACCTGCTAGTTCTAATGCTTGTTTTTCACCAACAATATTTATACATTTAATACCTCTATCATATGATTTATCAAGATATTCATATGTAATAGATGGTTTAGTGAAAAAAATACTTAAAAGAAGCTCTGGTTTCTTTAAGAATAACTTTGAAAATATACTTTTATAATCATAATCAGAAGTAAATAACCTTTGATTATATTTTAATTGCTCAAATAATTCCTTAACCTTTGGGTTATTGGATATATCAATAATAGTTTGAAACAAATACTCTTTTGCTTGATCAAAATCTACATTATTGTAATCTGATTCTTTCTCAGCTGATACAGTTTTTTCTGCTATTATAGGTTGAAAACTAACACTGATAAACAAAGCAACAACACTCAAAGCAAGGGTTTTTACCAACCACTCTTTCTTCATGCTAACCTCCCTCTAACAAAATCAAATCTGATTAATAGTATTTAAAGACTATGCTAAGAATTATCACAGAATGATGAAATAATATTAATAAAGCATTTTTTATGTTTAAGATTCATTTAATTTATTAAATTAAAGATTCAACAGAATAAATTAGAGTCTCATTAAGTAATGTTTCTAGATTATGCTTTTTGCCAATTTCAACTAATCTACCATTAATTGATTCAATTTCTGTTCTACCATCTTTTTTTAGGCTTTGAAGCATAGATGAGTAATTTTCAGATGTTTCTCTAATTACATCTTTTGTTTTTTCAAGAGCATTTTTATAAGATATATCAACACCATTTGCCCTTGCAATCTTTGAAGATTCTTTACATATTTTATCTAGGAGATTTTCAAGAACAGGATTTTTTAAAAGATACCCATTTTTACATTCAAAAATAGCAGTTAAAGGATTAATACTTGAATTTATTACAGCTTTGTACCATATCTCTTTAATAATATCTTTACTAAAAACAGCCTCAATTTTGGATTGATTAAAACAGTTGACAATATCAACTATACGCTCTGTTTTTTTACCATTTAATTCACCTAATATAGTAGTTCCTTTACCAGTATGCATGACTACTCCGGGTTTAGAAAAGAAGGCACCATGAGTTGTTACACCAGCAATAATTTTCTCATAACTAATGTATTGTTTAATTTTGTCAATATTATCTAGACCATTTTGTAATGATAAGACGGTTGTGTTCTCATCTATGATTTTTTTTATTTGTAGAATTGCTGTTTCTGTATCATATGATTTAACAGTTAAAATCAAAAGATCTGGTTTAAATTTTAAGCCATCAGCTGATTCCTCAGCTTTTATTTTTACTTTTAAATTTATTTTGCCCTTAATAATTAGTTCATTTTTTTTAATTGATAATATATGAGACGTCCTTCCGATTAATAATACATTGTTATTTTTTGAAAGATAAGCACCCAATAATGAGCCTATTGCACCTGCACCGAAAATGATTATATTCATAATATAATTCCTATCTCCTTACACTTTTTGTTTATCTCTTTTATATCCATTGCTATCAGTGGATGTAAAACAGGAAAACCAACTGATTTTTTAAGTGTTTTAATATCCGATAAAGTTTTTTTATATTTATCAAAAAAACTATTACCTACTACAATTGCTTCACACTTTTTTTCATATGCAATTTTATTTAAATCTTTAATAAGATTTTCACCAGGTTTGCGCTCATATATATCAGAGTCTATATACCAGTTTTTTATAAAGGAATTTAAAACATTAATGTTTGATTTTTTAGTGATTATAAATGTTGCTTTACAGCCCCGGCGTATTAAATACCATGCTGCTAAAATAGAATATTTACTATCAATTAATGCTAGTATTCTGCCTTGAGTCCCAAAAGGCATACCTCCAACTCCACGTATTTTTTTTGTAAAAATAAATGCTTTATCGCCCCTAATTTCTATAAATAATTCGAAATCAGGTTTTGTTAAATTTACAATTGCTTTTGTTGCTTTGACAATATCATTACCTACTTGCACTGCAACATCTTGACTAGTAAAATCATGTTTTCCTGTTCTAGTAGCCCTTATTGCAAAAGACTTTCTTTTAGTCAATTCTCTCTTTGAAATCTCTACACTAAGTTTAGATATGAATTTCATTTTACTTAAAGTTTGCATAACGGGGCTTATTGAAGTTATTCCAAAAATCTTTTTTAAAACAAGTAATGATTTTTTTATTTGTTCTGTATAAACATAAATTCTTCCCCATTCCTTTACTATTTTATTTGGAATATCATTTTTTTTAAGAGCATTTTTTATATTTTTTATTAGGATGCTTTCAAAATGTTTACGTGTTTCTTTACCTTTTAAAGCAATTTCTCCATATCTAACAATTATCAGTTCGTAATTCACATTTCTAAAACTGAATAACATTACATTAATATTTGGTAAAATAAAAAAGAGGTAAAGGTAAATTTGTTTTTAATCAATCTTTGGTGGCAACCACTTCTTTTGTCTAAGTATAAGGTACATTATCACTGTTGCAATAACTGTTGATGATAAAATCCAAAAGTAAGCCCACATTGGATCCATATATTCACCAATGCTAGCAATACCAAAAATAGTTGCAATAGTGTTTGGTACCATAACTGCTGTTGCCATAATTGCTAGCCATGTTGCAACAAACGCTAGACGGTTATTTAGCATCTGAAGCTGGTTATTATAGATAGTTTGTAAAACTTCTAGACCTGAAGCAAGAACCTCACTCATATGCTCACCCAGGGCAATCTGTCTACTGATATCATCACCCAATATGCCTATTCTCTGAAGGAGTTTTTGGTTATCTGAAATCGTCTCGGCATCACCGTATCTAAGTGAGTTAACCACATCCCAAGACGCCCAGAGAGTGTTTAGGTAGGTGATAAGTGCGTGCTTCATATGGTAGATTTCATCACCGATTTTCGTCCGCGGTGCTTTCACATCAACCATATATTTTCCAAGCTCATCGCCTTCCTCTTCAATCATTCTTAGACCATTGAAATTTTTTTCATTGTTTTCATCTATTATTCTTGTTAATAAAATTGTGAGTTTATCATTCCATGGAATATCATGTCTAATTTTCTTTATGAAAATATCAGCATACCTATAGATTTTCTGTAGACGTACAACCTCCCTCGGATGAATGGTAACGATAAGGTTTTTCCGTATCAAGATGAGGAGTGGATAGACTTTAACATCGAATTTATCAACACGTACTGCAGGTACCATAATCCCAAGCTCTGTATCAAGGTCCTCATAAGCAGAATGCCGCTTCGAGAGGACACTCGCAGTAAGTTGAAGACTGAATTTTAAAGAAGATGCAATAAAGTAACTATCTTCGTTTATATTTTCAACAGAAAAATCCATCCATTCAAGTGCATCCTCTTTTAACATACTGACTATTTCAGATATATCATCGCTCTCGACCTTTTTTGGTATTCCATCTGTACCAAGTGAAACATAGTATGCACATTTTTCATGGCATTTTTCATTTTCTACCATAATATACATCCACCATAAAATGTGTTCAAGAGGACCCTAAATTGTTTATCTTGCTTATAAAGTTAGAGGATTAATTAACATAAATTGTAATATTAAAATTGAATATAGGTAAAAAGATATTTTAACTTAAGTGAAATTATTAAATGTCTATGGATACTTCATTAGGAAATATTGGATTTGCTCTACTTCTCTCGGTTCTTGCAGGTCTTTCAACATGTATCGGTGGAACCATTGCTTATTTTATAAAAAAATTAAACTAGTTTACCTGTTACTTGTTCTTGGTTTTTCAGCGGGTGTAATGATTTATATTTCAATAGATGAGCTTCTACCCATGGCCCATAGACATGATCATAACCTTACGGTTATTATTGGGATTGTTTTGGGTATGTTTGTTATAGCAGTTAGTTTATTTTTATTTCAGATGTAAGTATTAAATAATTTTAAGCTCAATTGTTATAATATTCTATTATATATGCGAAATGAATTAGTCTATTTTTAGTCTAAAAGTAATATTTTACTTTTATTGCTGATCTGTTCAATTTTTTTATGTCTAGTTAGTTAAACCAAATTTATAAAAAAACAATTTTTCAATTAACGGAAATTGTTTTATAAATTTTAGTAACAACGAATTGATGTTTGCTTTGTTTCTTGGCATAATAATCTGAAATGACCCCCAGCTACTTTCATCATTATAAACATCTTTAGCTTTACAACGAATGTTATATGTTCCACTTTCAGACCAAGTATGTGACTGGATTATTTCTTCATCTGAATGATAGGGTCCTATCCATCCACTATTTGTTTCATCGCCCCAATTAATATAATAGTAAAGATCATCACCATTTGAATCTGTTGCAACAAATGTATAATCATATTCAGTTTTAGGTTTTCCTTTTGCTGAGCCTGTAATTGTTGGTTCATTTGGCGGATTATTAAAAGTTGTTATAAAACTCCAGATCGGACCAGCTGTTGATGCACCATACTCATCAAAAGCTACTATTTGCCAATAATAGGTTGTTAAGTTAATTAATTGTCCTGGATTGTAAGTAGTTTCAGGATGATTGCTAACAATTTTTGGTGGTGGACTTGTTGTTCCAAAGTATATGTCGTAGGTTACTGAGTCTCCATCTGGGTCTCCTCCTGTCCAACTTAGATTTGTGTTAATTGATACATTTGTTGATTCATCTTCTGGATAGGGGTAATTCGGTGTAGCTGGTGGATTATTCGGATTTTCAGAAGGATGACCAACTGGAATAACAGCCCATGGTAGAAGATTTGTTTGTGAAGATATACCCAATGCAGAACGTAAACCAGCTTCATCAGATATTTCAGTAACTACATTTGCATTTAGAATCAAAGCAGTAGCTTCTAAAAGAACGTTGTGTATTATAGCACCAACTTCATAATACCAAAAAGTTTGGTACGTAGAGCTCCCAACATTTGTATCAAGACATGGTATAATAATCCAAGTTGCTGAAGGAACATCTATTCCTTGAGATTCTATTGAGTCATTTATTTCCTCCCTTCTATCATCTTGAACAATTGTTGTTATTGAATGAGTACTTGGTGCATATTGATAAACACCGGTTTGGTTTGCAGCAAAAACTTTGAATGGATAAACATTAATTGCACTTGGAAGAGTACGATGTCTTTTAGCATTCAAATTATCCCATAAATAAGAAGTACCATATGAGCCCCAAATTAACTGGGATTCTTCTAAAAGTGTAAGAGGCACATTATCCCAACTATTTATAATATCTCTTTCATTGGTTGCATCTTCAAGACTAAGCGTATTATTTACAACAGTTGGCAGGTTTGATGCAGGAAGTGGATTATATGTAAAACTATAAGGTGTGGAAGGATGCCCAAGAGGCATTATTATCTCAGGTTTTTCATTTGAGGGAATACCAAGCTGAAGAAGGTCATTAACATACATACCCGTTGTTACAGTTCCTAAATTAAGAGCATTGGCATCAAAATATATATTCTGTCCAATCATCCCGATCTGAGCCATTGCTTTCATTTCATCAGATTCAATATTCTTATCCCATACAAGACCAAATTTTATATTTGCAGAATCATAATCGCCAAGATAGAGATAGTTACCTGTTTTAAATAATGATAAAGAATGGTTTTCAGGAACGTATTTGTATGTGGCATCACTCCGAATAACATAGATAACTGTTGAATAGACTCCATTTGGACTAAAAATTGTGCGTTCACCGTCATTTCTATAACCATATGCAGCCCATAAAATTGTTGACAATTCCTCATCTGTAACTGCCTGTGAAGTAAAATATCTTACAGACATTCTACGACAGATAGATTCCTCAAGAATCATATCAACTGAAATAGGATCTGGAAGAGGATACTCATCCATAATAATATTTTCTTTAATTTCTTCAGTTTCTATTCTATTTAATTCTCCTGCCACAGTTAAAAGAGCAGTTAATATCAATAACGCACCTACAATAACACCTAATATTTTTTTACTCATACTTTTGTCCCCCTAATTTTTAAAATTTAATAAATATTGTATTAAGGTAAGTTAATTTAAATGTTTTGCATATAATAAAAACATTATTATTTCATTTATTAAATCCCTATATACTCTAATTATATCTTAATTTTGATAAATTCATTTATAAATTCTTAAGTATTAATTTTCATAAAATCAAATAAAGTTTTTTTATATGAAAAAGAATAAAAGTGCAAGGTGAGGAATTTGAACCAATGGTTACCTATAACAGGTTTTTTATTCCAAGGTATTTGATTGGTTATAACTTTTTTTTATGAAAGAAATTATTTTCTGAAGATCAGATTTCTCATCAACTGGTATTTGCGGCCAACCCTTCATTGTTCTTGTTGCTGCTTGGAAGGGTTTTATCTTAAATTCTTTTGATAATTTTATTTTGTCCTGTTCACTGGCTTTGGTTATAACAATCCCGTCTGTAACCATAAAAGCAAATAATTTATCCTTATATTTATAACAGGGACAACCATACATTTTTTTCGTAGTTACATTAGGCCAACTAAGAATCTCTTTTTCTATTCTCAATCTGATGTTTTGCATTTTTTCTTCATTGTAATATTGCATATTAAAACGCTATGAAGATTTGATATAAAAACAGTATGTTAGAGGGTTATAAAAAAAGCATGCAGTAGGATTTGAACACATTTTTTCTATCTTAAAATATAAATGTCATAAAACCATATGAAAAATAAGAATTATCAATCTGTTGTTGAAAGTTATGAGAGCTGAATTAATTACACCTTGCGGGATGAACTGTAGAATCTGCATCGCTTTTTTTGGTTATACGATGAGTGGGAATAAAAGAAAAATTAAGTGTATAGGTTGTAAACCATCTGGAAAAAGTTGTGCACATCTTAAAAAATACTGTAAAAAACTAACCAAAAATGAAATCGAATATTGTTATCAATGTAGTGATTTTCCTTGTAAACAATTACAAAAACTTGATAAAAAATATCGTGAGCGATTTGATATGAGCATGATTGATAATCTTAAATACATTAAAGAAAACGGTATGAAAAAATTCCTTCAAAAACAAGAGGAAAAATACAGATGTTCAAGATGTGGAGGAGTGATTTGTGTTCATAAAGGTATTTGTTTTAATTGTGATTTAGATAAACTGCTAAATAAGAAAAAACATTACCAATGAGAAGATTTCAAAGTTAATTAATACAATGGGAAATGGAATTCGAATCCAAAATTACCCTTAAAAATTAGCTTTTTTTCTATTGAACTATACTCTATATCCATGGTATCAAAGTCAATCCATAAAGTATACCAAGTAGGAGCATCTCGCACAATCCGGAAATGAGAGTGTATAGCAATGTCCCAATTGGTATGTCGAACATCATCAATTGTGAAGCTGCATACATAACAACACGGAAAAACCAAGCCAGTAAGGCGAAACTTATTCCTTTCAATAAGCCTAATTCACCAGGTAAACTGCTGTAGAGAATCAGGAATATTCCGGCCATGACAAATCCATAAAAAATGTCGATTACGATTCCTGCTGGAACATTTATAGATTTTTTTGCAATTGGCTTGTAGACTTCGTAGAGTCTTTTAGCAAGAGGATTGACGTTAAACAAACCATCCATTACACCAAATAGGATTCCACTGACAATGCTTATTATAATATAACCAATCATTTTTTACCTCTTCTAATGCATCACTCTTTTAAACAAGGTCGGAATTTCACTTAACAACTTATTTTAGAACTTTATTTGTATATCATTACAATTAATTATTAATTTCGAAATATATGAAGTTATTATTTTATAAAAAAATTCAAAGGGTAGGAATTTTAATACCAAATTTAATGGTAAAAATTATGGTTTTAAAACTAAAATAATGTAAAATGCGATGCCTGTATATGATTTACTAAAAAAACTGTAGAGTTATGGAGTTATATCTTTCTTTTCAATCCTTATAAAATACAATATTAATAATGCAGGACCAAGACTTAAAGCAGTATAAAGAAATACACGACCAAAACCAAGCATAACAACCAAAGAACCTGCAACCATTGTTCCAACTATGTCCCCCAAATTAAACAAACTCGTTAATAATGAAAATTGAGTAGCACCGATTTTAGGATTAGTAATATCCATACACATTGTACAACCTGCAGCATTAAAACCACCATATAGGAAGCCGACTATAGCATAGAGAAATGTAAATATTTGCCAAGAAATCCCAAAAATTAGTAGAGCAATAAAGAATATGCTCGCCCCTATGAAAACATATAAAGCAGTTTTTCGACTAAATTTATCTGCAATTGCCCCACCAATTAACGCACCAACAGCCATCATTACAGTATAAATTCCAGTAATAAGTCCTATTTGAGCAATATCTAAATTGAGGCTAATATCCAAGTATAAAGGTACTATAATTAGTAAACCGATGTTTATGTCTGCAATAGGCGCAAATAGAGCGATCAGTTGTGTTGTTATTTTCTTAAACTCTCTAACAAGTAAAGAACCAACTTTTTGTTGTTTTTTTGAAATTATTTTATATTTTACACACAGTGGATAAATAATTATTAGAATGATTATCAACCCTGCTATTATAAAAGCAACATTGTAACCAAATATATTTGCAAGAATTGCAAGCAAAGTTGAACCAACAGCTAAACCTGTAAATTGTCCAGCAAACATTGCACCGTTTATTTTTCCCCGTTCTTTTTCCTGTGAAATTTCAATTGCCCAAGCATCTGAAGAAACATCAAGAAAAGCTATTCCTATATGGCTTATAAACATTAAAAAAGCAAAAGGCAGTAAAGCTATTGTTGGATCAACAAATGCAAGAAGTAAAAGACCAAATGCTCCAAGTATACCACCAACAATTATAAATCGCTTTCTACCAAAACCAATAAAATGATCTACTATTCCACCCCATATAAATTTAAGGACCCATGGTAAAGCAGCAATAGCAATAATGAAAGTGGTAATCGGCAGAGATATGCCTAATTCCGCAAAATAAATCGGTATAAGTACTGTTATCACAGCTAGTTCAATACCTTCTGAGAAATACAAACTACTAAATAAGAAGTATTTACGCCAACTTTTTTTACTGATATCGATCATGATAAATTTGAATAAATTCTATAATATATAATTATATTCTTTTATGTATTTTGCCACTAAATATTTTTAGATATTAATTTTATAACAAATAAAATATAAATTAATATATAGGAAGAAATTTGAACCCATAAATATTGGTAAAAATTAACCTTTACTCCTGGTGGATGTCAATTAATGTATGTCATATGGTTCTTTTGCAGGCGTGTAATCAAATAAAACCCAAGGTATAGGTATTAGCACTGGATTTCCAAATAAAATAGAAAGAATAACCGAGATTTTACTCGCTCTACCAAAAATGGGTTTTGGAAACAATCGTGGTTGATACCAATAATTTTGATAAAAATTAATTTTTAAAGGAGAAATAGTAGCGAATAAATAACCATCCCAATCCATAAATGCGTTTTTATAAGAAAGAAAATTATTCTCATAAACTTGGGTTCTTGTTACGAAAGATAGCCAAAAAAGGTCATTACATTCTGTAAAATTGTTCCTAAATATCTCGATGTTATCGCCATCACAAATCCAAAGGACTGTGTCTTGTAATGAAGTAAATTCATTACTAAAAATTTTTATATTCGACCCATGCGATTCAATACACATTGAGTGATCGTCAATTATTCTATTGTAACTATAATGATATTATCATTAAAATAAATAAAAATACCATGACCAGAAAAATTTTGAAGAGTAAATCCACTAATCGTCACATTGTCACTATATATTTTTATCAATGTACTTTGATTGTTATTGTCGATTATCGTAGAATAACAATTTTCTCCTATAAGGTTAATAGATCTATCAATAACAAGTGTCATATATTCAATATATGGTGATGAATCATCATACACAAAAATGGTATCACCGTCATATGCATCCTCAATAGCATCTCTAATTTGGCTATAATTCCCAGGTCCACTGCCACCAACATATAAGATATTACCATCGAAAGATAAGATAGATGATTTTGTTGATACAGCAGCATTTGAAGGAATAATACCCATTCCAATAAACAGGACTATTATCGCTACAGCCAAGCCTTTTTTAATTAAGCTTTTTTGCATATTTTCCCCCCTTTATAATAAAATAAAGACCCATGGATATATAAATCTTTTTTGAAAAGATTATTTAGTCAAGTTGTTACAATTTTTTTCCTGTTAATAAACCATGCTAATACTTGTTACGCCCGCATCTGGATTCGGGCATCGATTTAATGCATTTAGGGTTTAAATCTTTTTTTAACCATAAAAACATGATCGATTAAAAAATAAGGGTTTTTCTCCTTTTGGAACCATATGAGTGCAGGGGAAGGGATTTGACCACAAGATTACCGGTATGACAATGATTGACTATTTTTGATTTTACTCTTTTTAATCTCCATCTGGCCGGAAAAACCAATCAATAGTTAATCGTTTTATTTTCCGTTTCAAGGATTCCTCATCTTTAAAGGCATGTTTCATTTCATTTTTATGCTTTGGATTTCCATGAGAATTTTTCTGTCCGGAACTATTTACATCATGGATTTTTCCATACGCTTGCTTCCAGTATCTTTCGGGCATATATGTTCTGCTATATAAGAAAGAATATCTTTTTAATGTTTTTTAGGAAATCTACAAATACCTTTTTTATACTATAGTAACGATTTCATTTTAAATTATAAGAAGGACGAACTAATGCAAGATAGTCTCGTAACTCTTGAAAAAATATCTCTTGGTGGTATCAAACAATGGATATCTATTAGAGCAAAAGATGTTAAAAATCCTATTCTTCTCTACCTTCATGGTGGTCCAGGAACTCCCGTAATGCCTTTATTTCGACATTTTCAAGCTCCCCTGGAAGATTATTTCATTGTTGTCCAATGGGAACAGCGGGGAGCAGGTAAGTCGTTTTCATGGCGTATACCAAAAGAATCCATGACTATCGAACAATTTATTTCTGACTTACATGAGTTGATAGAATTACTTTGTAAGCGGTTCAATAAGGAAAAAATATATTTGATGGGACATTCCTGGGGAAGTGTTCTTGGCATAATGGCTGTTCAAAGTTATCCACAGTTATTTCATGCATATATTGGTGTTGGTCAGGCAAGTGATACAGTCGAAACTGAAAAAATAATGTATCAGTTTGTACTCAACAAATCAAAGGAATTAGACGATAAAAAAGTAGTTAAAGTGTTAAAAAAAATTGGTCCTCCTTTTGAGGGAATGAAACCTCCTTATGTTAATTTCTATAAGGGAGGATATTTTTCAAAAATGAGAGTGTATGGACTTGTAGCAAGATTTGGAGGTTTGATTTACAATTTTAACGGATACAGTTCTTTTATTAAAGGTTTTTTCAGATATCTTCCTTTGTTAAAACCTGAATATACTTTGTTGGATTTAATCCGAATAACACAAGGTAATTTCTTTTCTACAAAGACGATGATGAAAGAATTACTGACAATTAATTTATTTGAACAAATCCCCGAAATCAAAGTCCCTGTTTATTTTTTAATGGGACGACATGACTACAATTGGTCAGCAGAACTTGCAAAGAAATATTTTGATGTATTGAAAGCACCTAAAAAGGAATTCATTTGGTTTGAAAAATCAGCACATGCTCCAAATGGGGAAGAGCCGGCGAAATTCAATAAAATAATAATTGAAAAAGTTCTTTTGGAAACCTTTGAAAAGTGAAATTGAGATTATACATGATTTTTAATCCTGTATTTCAAATATATATGTTCAGATTAAATTTATTCTATAAATATGATAAATTAGTGCAGGGAAAGTGATTTGATCACGAAAGTAGTCATAAAAAATAATCCTGTGACCATCAAATAATAAAAAAACTACTTTAATTTTTTAATAAATTTTTTATAATTTTTTTCAGAGTCAAATTCCATTGGTTTGCCTTGATATCCGCAATCCTCGCATTTAAAAGGAATATCGAGTTTTACAAAAACTGGTTCTTGAGCAGTAACCTTGTGAATTCGTTTACTGCCGCATTGAGAACATGCTATGATTTTCTCTTTTTTAAATCTATTATCCCATTTATTTTTAAACATACCCCAAAAATATAAATCTTCATCAGATGTCGCGTTTCGCATATGACTTAGTATCTGGCCTTTATTTTTATCTCTTTTGTAATATTCATTTTTTCCAGATATAAAATCAATGTAAAATAAATTAGTGCAGGAGAAGGGATCTGAACCCAAGATTACCATTATTATTCAGATTAATAAATAATAATTATCTATCAACTTGTACCTGGAATATCATATGGTTCTCGTGACGGATGCAAATCAATTTGACACCAAGGAAATATAAAAGGAATTCCAGCATATTCATCACCCCAAAAATAACTTAGCAAACCTGGTATTAATTTTGGACCTATTCTTGGTATATCCCAATAATTATTATACCATTGATTTCTTTTTAACGGATGTGTGATATAATGAACCAAATCATAAATCCACCAAACATGCTGAATCATTGATGTATTTTTTATAAAATTATTTTCATAAATACGATTTGAATAGCTTAGATCAATGAATATAGAATATGTTTGGCTGTTTGATATTTCATTTCGATAGATTGTGTTGTTAATTGAGGTAATGACATTAAGAGAGTCTAGTCTAATTCCTTCGCCATTGTTAAGGATAAAATTATTGTATATTGTGTTGTTATCACCGAAAAGAAAAATACCATATAAATGTCCTTGTATAATATTATTTGAAATAATATTATCTGAAGTTGATCCCTTAATTCCAGTAGAAGAGCCTTTATCAGAATGTTGAATTGTAAAACTACTGATTTGCACTTTATTTGCAGTAAAAAAAACAATAGTTCCATTATTTTCAATAATTGTTGTTTCTTTATTTTCTCCAAGTAAATCGATTGATTTATTAACTACTATTTTCTCTTTATAAGGGGAACTATCATCATAAACAAAGATGGTATCACCATCAGAAGAATCATTAATCGCATCCTGAATCTTTGTGTAGTTCCCAGGTCCACTTCCACCAACATACAACCAACTGCCTCTTGAAGATGGTAGGATATTTTCAATATCTTGTGCAATTGCTGGAATGATACAGGTTCCAACTAACAAGAGAATGATGCCAACCATTAAACATTTCCTTACAATAGGATTCCCAACCATTACTTTCCTGCCCCTATAAAAATAAACAATCCTTGTTATTTAAATCTTTGTCAGAAGGAAAAAGTCAAGGGGAAGTGATTTAAACTTCAAGTTCAAATCTCTTTTTTAAAAATACAAAAAAGATTACTTTAGAGGTGGCGGAGGCACACCTTCAGGCAAAGATGGTTGAATATCAGGTGTTTTCCATTCACGCAGATTATCAATGTTGACAAGAAGATACATGAAAAAAGGTAGAGTTGTTTTCATCCAATGAACAAGAGAATCATGTTTTCCTCCCCACCAAGGATCATACTCAAGAGAACATATTTCAAATGAAAAAGAAGGTATACGAAATTCTTTGAAACACCAATCCATTGCAACACCACCAGCTTTATAATCATATCCTTCACCTCGATATGCCTCGTATTCTGTATTCTTTTGAATCCACTCAATGATATAGTCAAATACCTTTTTTTCTTTGGATGTCATTTCAAACGGAGGTTTATACGAAAGCCATGGCATAAATACCGTATGGAGAGCAATATGGCAATTAACATAAAAAGAAAAATCCTTCTTCTCAAGTTCTCTCATTAAATCTCGAATAGCTTGTGTTTCAGGCTCAGAAAAAGGAAATCGCCCACAATTCCAAAGATATTTCATTGGATCTTTAGAAAAAAATTTTATCACAGGGATTTTTATTTTACCAAATAATTTTCCAAGACGAACCGATTTTCCTCTTATTTTTCCAAAAAAAACATCAAAATTTCGATTCGGATCAACACCGTTATCAGTAAATCGTTCATTTGCCTCTCGTCCATCAGGATTCAATAAAGGAATAATATAAGCTTCAGATGAATTTAGAATATTAGTAATTGTTTCATTTTTATCAAAATTTATTAAAAGGTATTCAGCAAGATACAAACATGCCTCTCCAGCCTCCCACTCATCTCCATGTATGCAACCATCAATAAGACATGATGATTTTGGTTTGTTATTATTTTCATTTGTTATCCTGATGCACCAAATATCCTTTCCAAGAACACTTTCTCCTATTGAAAATACATTTACTAAATCAGGATACTTAACCTTAAAATCTGATAATATGTCTGTTGTTTCATAATAGTCATGATAATCTCCATCTTTCCATTCAGGCAAGATAGAAGGTTGGTCCAATTTAATTTCAGGCGCTGATGATTCTTCTTTCCCAGGTTTTTGTTTTTCTTCAATACAACCAGAAAACGTTACAACAAGTAAAATACAACAGAGAAAAAGTGCAATTATTTGAGATGATTTCTTATTCATTGCTTTCCCCCTGTTTAAGATTAGAATAAGTTTTATAATATATAATTATATTTTTTGAGATATTTTTACTATTAGTGCAGGGGAAGGGATTTGAACCCATGATTACCGGTAAAATTACCGGTAAAAAATATGGTTTTCTCCTGTTGGACCAAAAAGAGTAGATTTATGAGCAATTAATCTACTTTAGGATTGAGGAATAGTTATGAAAAGAATTAATCAACATCTTACTTGCACCTTTCCTTGCGGTGATGTAATTCATACTTGGATAGTCCCAGAAATTCAGATTGAACCTGAAATAGTTAAAATTGTTTTAATTTCTGAGGCACCACCTAACAATAAAGAAGATTACTATTACAGTAATAGCATTGGTTCCTTTCAAAACACTACTCGTATTGCATTTGAAGATGCGGGATATCCTGTAAAAAGTATTAAAGAACTTATTGATAAAGGCATATATTTCACAACCGCAATAAAATGCTGTAAAAAGGAATATATTGTATCATCAAAGACATTAAAGAATTGCTCGAAAATTTTGTCTCAAGAATTAGCACAGTTTCCAAATAAAAAAGTAATTATGTGTATGGGGGACTTTGCTATAAAATGTATCAATTATATCATGAAAGAAAATAAAGGACATACAATAATTCCACCTGGTTCAACATACAAAATTCGAACAGGAAAATTTATCGAAGATTCTATTCTTTATATTCCTTCATACACACAAACTGGAGATTCATTTAATAT
>Ga0153916_10000693_pt1 | contig 23154 bp, 17 predicted proteins | sample Opewatmetagenome_FD_109642 | JGI IMG/M metagenome (GOLD analysis project Ga0153916, IMG submission 109642) | Freshwater wetland microbial communities from Ohio, USA - Open water 3 Core 3 Depth 4 metaG | ecosystem: Environmental > Aquatic > Freshwater > Wetlands | place: USA: Ohio, Lake Erie...
GAATTGACTATGCGCAATCTTGAGATGGTCGACTGGAATGAAATCCCTTTTCTCAATTCCTATCAATGTTTCACAATGATCACGGGATCTTGCCGTATAAGAACCAATATTTTTCTCGGGGAAATCCAGCTTGGATGTCCGCATCCCAGATGAAGCCGCCTGGGACCATCACGCTTTTTACATACCTATCCAGGCTATCCAATAATTTAACCTCCGCAGAATCGTGTGTGTCAATTTCAGGTTCTAATAGGGTAAGCATTGCACGCAGACGTACCTCGTAGCCATATCGATCGGCATTATCTCCAGGATTCTTCTGGTATTCCTGGATGAAATCTCCCCACATACGCAGCCTTACCCGATAACATTGCCAAGCTTTCTTCTCCCAGGCTACCCTGTGTTTGGCGCGTTGTAAATCTGTAGCTGAATTAATCTCTGCTGCCTGGCGTGCTTGGTCAGATTCCATTGGATGGGCTGCCAGTCTCGTCTTTGCCAGGAGTAACCCATCCAATGTAAATCGGGGATAATCTGGCTCACCCTCCGGTGGAACTATTCCCAGGGGCCAAAATATATCATCAGACAGTAAATAGCTGTCCAAGATTTCTAGCCCAGCCTGAACATAATTCAAATCATATTTAAAGGATCTCGATGTTGTCATAGGAACCACTTTATTCAAATAAAAACGGATGAATATTCGATTTAAATCTCGCTCCCTCCAGAATTATTATCGATCCACGGATGTGGAGGGTATGATACTGGAAGAAGCAGGGGTGAATTAAATTAATAATCTCAATGGTTCCTCGATGTATTTTGCCAAAGCTTGCAGGAACCTGGCCCCTTCTGCTCCGTCGCTAATGCGATGATCCACCGATAACGTGGCCTTCATCCGGGTGCCGATCCTGACCTCCCCATCTGCGACTACTGGCACCTGCATTGCTGACCCAACCGCTAGGATGGCAGCTTCAGGAGGGTTAATGATTGCGGTGAATTGGTCTACGTCATACATGCCCATATTGCTCACCGTGAAAGTCGAGCCTTCGATATCCTCAGAGCGTACTTTTCCCTCCCTGGCACGCGCGACCATGACTTTTAGCTCAGATGAAATCTGGTGCACGGTTTTTTGGTCTGTATTTCGGCTCACCACGGTGAGCAAGCCATTTTCCACTGCCACCGCCACCCCGATATTGATCTCCCCATGGTAGATGAGTGAATTATTTTTTAGGTCTAGCGAGGCATTCAGGTTCGGGAATTCCAATAATGCCAGAGCTGCTGCCCTGACGACAAAATCATTAAGTGATAGCTTGTCATCCTCAGATAGCAGTGCGTTAATTTCCTTACGCCGTTCTACCAATGCTCCCACATTGTAATCATGGGTCACGTAAAAATGGGGTGCCTGTTGCATCGACTCAGCCATACGGCGTCCGATGGCAGCCCTCAATCTTGGTAATGGCACATTGCGGGTTTGGCGGACAAATGCTGGTGCAGCCACAACGCTAGGCGCCTTTGCTGCCACAGCCGCAGGAGGTTTAGCGTGGTACGATTCGATATCCTTCTTGGTTATCCTCCCTCCCGGACCAGTCCCTTGTACCAGGCGTAAATCTATGCCTAAATCTGATGCCATCGAGCGTGCCAGTGGAGAAGCAAGCACAGGTGCAGCAATTGCCGGGGCAACCTCGGTTACTGGGGCTGGCATTGGTTGTGCAGGTGCCTTTCTCTCCACCACTTCTGGCGCCGGGGGTCCTTCCACAGCGGGTTTCTCAGCCTCAGCCACCTTCGGTATGAGTGCCTCCAGGTCCACAGTCTCACCTGGCTCAGCAATCACGGCAATGGGATCATTAATGGGCACGACTGTTCCCTGTGTGACCAGCTGGCGGTATAACACACCGCTGTAGGCTGATTCCACCTCGACAGTGGCTTTATCTGTCTCGATTTCCGCCAAGATGGCACCTTTAGCAACGTTCTCGCCTTCATTGATCACCCAGCGTACCAGGGTGCCTTCTGCCATATCAAAGCCAAGCTTGGGCATGTTCACAACTTGTGCCATCACACCACCTCCTTGACCGCTCGGATCACATCTTCCACTTGGGGTAAAGCCAGCTGCTCCAGCGTCCGGTTATAGGGCAGTGGCACCTCTTTCTGAGCCACACGCTGAACGGGTGCATCCAAATAATCAAAAGCTTCCTCGTAAATCCTGGACGCGACCTCTGCTCCAACACCATATGAACGCCAGCCTTCCTCAACAATCACGGCCCGGTTAGTTTTTTTGAACGATGCGATCACAGGTTCCATATCCAGGGGGCGTAATGTGCGTAGATCCACTATCTCCACTTCAATCCCTTCCTGTGCCAGCTGGTCAGCTGCTTTTAGGGAAATCTCCAGCATCTTGCTGTAAGTCACGATGGTCACATCCTTCCCCTGGCGCTGCACCCTGGATTTGCCTATGGGGGTCAATATTTCTCCCTCTGGCACTTCACCTCTCATCTGGTACAGGGTAGCTGATTCGATAAACAAAATCGGGTCATTGGACCGGATGGACGTCTTCAGCAATCCCTTTGCATCCTCCGGCGTGCCAGGGGCTACCACTTTCAACCCCGGAAAGTGAGCGAAAATCACGTCGGGTGTCTGCGAGTGGGTGGCTGCCAGCTGGCGCCCACCCCCGCTGACTGTGCGGATCACCATGGGTAAGACCATCTGACCTGCGAACATGTAATGCAGTTTGGCCGCCTGGTTGACGATGTGCTCGAAAGCTGAGAAAGCAAAATTGATGGTCATGAGCTCCGCCACCGGGCGCAAGCCAGTCAGGGCTGCCCCGATGGCTGCTCCGACGATCGTGGCTTCGGAGATGGGGGTGTCCCTCACCCTCTCGGATCCGAAATGGTCATAAAATCCCCTTGTGACAGCATAACTGCCACCCCATACACCGACCTCTTCGCCCATGATGAACACATCAGGGTCACGTTCCATCTCTTCCCACAGCGCCTGCGATATGGCTTCACGCATTGTGATTCTTTGCATTCATCCCTCTTTTTATTCCATTTCCACATATAAATTCTTGTACAGATCTTCAGCCAGTGGTTCTGGGCTGCTTTCAGCAAATTGCAGGGCTGATTGGACTTCCTGTTCAGCTGATTTTTCCACCTCATCAATCTCCTCGGAGCTGGCAATTTGATTATCGAGCAGATATTTATGATAAATCCCGATTGGATCTTCTTCGTTTTGCCATCTTTTCACTTCTTCAGAGGTCCGGTAACGTTCGGGATCACCCATGGAATGCCCGCGGAAGCGGTAAGTCTCAACTTCGAGGAAGTAAGGTGTCTTATCCGTGCGCACCATTTCGATGGCTTTTTGGGCTGCCTCCCGCACTTTCATCACATCCATTCCATCTACCCGGCTGTTGGGGATCAGGTATCCCTCGGCTTTTTGGCGGATCTCGGATACTGCTGAGGCGCGCTCAACGGAAGTCCCCATCCCGTAGTGGTTATTCTCGCACACCCACAGCACCGACAAATTCCACACCTTAGACAGGTTTAAAGCCTCGTGGAAATATCCGATATTGGACGCACCATCTCCAAACATGCAGATAGTCACTGAATCTCTACCCTTGTATCGGTCCCCAAGAGCTAACCCAGCCGCAATGGGTAAATGGGCACCCACAATTGCATGCCCACCCCAGAAGTTCTGACTGACGTCTGCCATGTGCATCGATCCACCCCTACCCTGTGAGCAGCCTGTCTCTTTGCCGAGCAGCTCAGCCAGGACACCATTTACTGGAATGCCACAATTAATCGCCACTCCGTGATCACGATAAGCTGTGATGACCCTGTCCTGTGGTTGGCGAGATGATATTATCCCGGTGCTCACCGCTTCCTGACCGATATAAAGGTGCAAAAAACCGCCTATCTTCCCTTGTTGGTATAGCAGGGTGGCTTGTTCTTCTACCAGACGGATTAATATCATCTGGTGGAACAATTCCAAGTAATCATTCTTTTCCATCACCTATTGCCTCCCATTTCAAGTGCACGGATTACGTTGTAAATTGATCTACCTTATTGAACAACCGAAAATTATACCAACATTAACCGGCGTAGCTCCTCTCGGTTAGGTTAGTAAACAGTTAAGCTGCCACCTTCTTTCTATCATCACAACAATCAAAATATTGCGTTGATGTATAATTTCATCTATGGATCTGCTCGCAATCACCCATTTTTTGAACTGGTTCTTGATGATCACCGTGCCCATCTTGTTGGGTGTTTATTTGATCAATAAATTTCACTTCGGCTGGAAATTATGGGGTATCGGTGCGTGTACATTTGTTATCTCCCAGATATTTCACCTCCCATTTAATCTATATATATTAAATCCTCTGCTGGTAAAACTCCAGCCAGGATTAATGGGAATTTCCGCTTTGTTGATCCTGGCTGCATCAGGGGGATTAAGCGCTGGGATTTTCGAGGAGACAGCCCGCTATTGCATGTATCGTTGGTGGATCAAGGATTTCCGCACCTGGCGCAGCGGTATCCTGGCAGGAGCCGGGCATGGAGGCATCGAAGCAATTATTCTCGGCATCCTGGTGATGCTTTCTTACCTAAATATGATGGCTTATCGTAATTTAGATTTTACCAGTCTCAACCTTACCTATGATCAGCTAAATACTGCCACCCAGCAGGTGCAAGCCTACTGGAGTACACCATGGTTTGCGACACTGCTCGGGGCCCTCGAGCGAATATTTACTATACCATTCCACATTGCTGCCTCTTTGCTCGTTTTGCAAGTCTTTACACGCCAGCAAGGTCACCAGAAGTTAGGCTGGCTGGGACTGGCCATCCTCTACCATGCCTTTGTGGATGCAATGGCGGTATTTATTAACCATCAGTGGGGCGTCTACATTACCGAGGCTGTGTTAGGTGTGTTTGCAGTGCTATCTATCGTGATAATATTTGCATTGCGACAACCTGAGCCTAAACCTGTGACCATCATCCCTGAGCAGACCCCGTATAAGACACCAAACTTCACCCCTACCCAAATTGAAGAAACTTCAGATAACCTGGAAAAAACGCGCTTCCAATGAGATAAAATAGTTATATTAAATCTCAAGATCACATACTTCCCATCGAAAAAATCATTATGATCAAAACAGAAAACCTATCCAAAAAGTTCAATACCACACTGGCAGTTGATAATCTCAATCTTCAAGTAGATGAAGGTGAGGTATTCGGCTTCCTGGGTCCGAATGGAGCAGGCAAGACCACCACGGTGCGCATGCTTACCAGCTTGATTGGGCCTACCTCCGGTACTGCCATCGTCAATGGCTTACGCATTGGGCATCAAGATACTGAAATCCGCCGCACCGTGGGCATCCTCACCGAGACACCTGGGATGTACGATAACCTGAGTGCTGAATTCAACCTGGAGATTTATGCAAATCTCTATGAGGTTAAGGATCCAAAGGGGCAGGTGGAAAAATATCTACGCATGCTGGGTTTATGGGACCGTCGCCAGGATGAAGCCGGCACGTTCTCAAAGGGTATGAAACAAAAATTGGCTATCTGTCGAGCATTGCTACATGAGCCGCGCATCCTATTCCTGGACGAACCGACCGCTGCCCTTGACCCCGAGGCTTCACATCTGGTGCACGATTTCATCACAGAATTGCGTAAGGAAGGTCGCACCATATTCCTGTGCACACACAACCTGGATGAAGCGGACCGGTTATGTGACCGCATTGCTGTCTTCAAGACCCATTTACTGGTCGTGGACACGCCATCCAACTTGCGCTCACAATTGTTTGGACGCAGGGTGGTCTTCCACCTGGCCAATAGCAACGAGACGATTGCCACCTCGATACGCTCGCTGCCATTTGTACGTGAGGCAAAAGTAGTTGAGAACAAGCTGCTGGTCAATATTGACGATCCCGAAACACATAACCCCGAGATTATTCGCATTTTGGTTGGTAATGGAGCTGACATCCAGTTCGTTGGGGAGCTGCGTCATTCTCTCGAAGACGTCTATCTGCAGCTGGTTAAAAACGCCTGACAACCTTCCTTTTATAAACCTTATGGACAAAATCATATGAATAAGATTAAAACCATCATCCGCAAAGAGTGGGCTGAAGTATTTAAAAAACGCATGGTACTTTTTACCGTGATCTTCTTGCCCTTGTTTTTAAGCGTCTTGCCATTGATCATCCTGTACGGCATGGGAGGCTCGAGCACAGCTACATCCACCTCTGGAGTTCCTGGCCAACTTCAACAATTCTGTAAAACGTCCATGACCGCTGGCGAGTGTATGCAATATTATATCGTCAGCGCGTTTCTGATCATGTTCATGCTGATCCCATTGTTTATCCCAGTCAACATCGCGGCATACTCCATCGTAGGAGAAAAGACCACCCACAGCCTGGAGCCTTTGTTAGCTACACCAATCACCACAGGCGAGCTGCTGGCTGGAAAGAACCTGGCGTCAGTCATCCCGGCAGTGATTGCCACCTGGGCCGGTTTTGGAATCTTTGCTGTGGGTTCGTTGATCATTACAAGAGGTGGTGCACTCGCATCCGCCTTGCTCGACCCCATGTGGATGATCGCCATCTTTCTCGCTGGGCCATTGTTGGCAGTCTTATCCGTTAACTTCAGCATCATGGTATCCTCACGGGTCAATGATCCGCGTGTGGCAGAACAGCTTTCCGCTGTCGTCATCCTGCCTTTAATGGCGGTCTTCTTCGGACAAATTGCAGGTCTGTTCATACTCAACAGCACCCTGGTTCTGGTCATTTGCCTGGTGCTAATCATGCTGGATGCATTGATGATCTATCTGGCAGTCCGCCTCTTCCAACGAGAGACTATCCTGACGCGTTGGAAATAAGTCTTAACGCTTCAAGTTCTGCCTATGAAAGGATAAATTCTAGTGAAAAAAATCGCTTCCATTCTTATTGTCCTGCTAATATTTGTCCTGGCAAGCGTCAACAGTGCATCGGCTCAAACGGCTGGTGAGCTGCAATTGGGGTTAAACAGGGACTTCGGTATGAGCGGATTTGGCGACAATATCCAGGGATTATTCACCTTGAAAATCAAGAGCCCTCCAGCCAATCTGACCAGGGTGGAATTTTTTCTTGATAGCAAGTCCATGGGTGAGGACACCCAGGCACCTTTCAGCTTGCAATTCAATACAGATTCTTATGCGTTGGGTCAGCACACATTTAGCGCGGTTGGCTACACAGCAGATGGGCAGGAAATGAACTCAAATCCAATCACGGCGGTGTTCGTTACCGCAGGTGAAGGAGGCAATTTAGCTCTGAAGATCGTGATCCCAATTGTCGGGTTACTTATTCTCGCCATGGTAGTCTCATATGCTATACCCACTATACTTAATAAAGGGAAAATATCCTCCTTACCTCTCGGAGCAACCCGCAACTACGGCATCGGTGGCGGGGTAATCTGCCCCAAATGCGGGCGCCCTTTCCCACTGCGCCTGTGGATGTTCCACCTCGGGTTTTCTAGGATCGACCGTTGCCCGTTTTGCGGTAAATGGTCTTTCGTCCGCCAGGCTTCATTAACCGATCTACGCGCCGCTGAAGCTGCCGAGCTGGCCAGAGCCCAACCAGAAACTACAATATCCGGTGAGCCGGAAGCTGATAAATTAAAGAAAGAGCTGGACGATTCGCGTTTTCAAAATATGTAGGAAACCAACCTCCCCGGATAAATGACCGGGAAGGTTTTATTTTTCAACCGGTCGCTTCGGGTCTGTGATCCATTCGCTGTAAGAGCCAGCATACAGGCGGGCCTCGCCCAATCCGGCCATGATCATGGCCAGGATATCGTGCGTAGCGGTGACTCCCGATCCGCAATAGCAAACCACACGCCCCATTAGCACCCCACCAAGTAGTTGTTTATACCTCAATTCCAAATCTTTTTTCTCTCGAAATGTCCCATCTGGTTTCAAGTTATCGGTATATGGTGCTGAGATCGCTCCCGGGATGTGTCCGGGTATCGGATCGATAATTTCATTCTCTCCCCTGAAGCGATCTGCTGTACGAGCATCCAGCACCCGGTAATCAGCATCCTTGCGTATGGCATCTACATCTTCAGCTGTAACGATCAGGTCATTCCTGGGATGCGAGACAAACCCACAAGATGAACGTGACTCAGCCCCGCTCCTGATTGCATACCCATTCCTCACCCATTCCTGCCAGCCCCCATCCAATATCGCAACCGTATCATGGCCCAACCAACGCAATAACCACCAGACCCTGCCTGCTGCCAGTGCCCCTGCCATATCATCGTAAGCCACCACCTGCACACCTGCGCCAATCCCGAGCCGGGAAAATGTCGCAGTAGCTTTCTCAACCGATGGTAATGGATGCCGCCCCGTCACACCTTTTATGATCGGTCCAGAAAGATCATCATCCAGGTGTGCAAATACCGCCCCCGGGATATGGGCTGCTTTGTAATCGATCAGACCTTGATCGGGATTAGCCAGCTTAAACCGGCTGTCCACGATAACCCAATCGGGGTCATCCAGGTGAATTACGAGTTCAGCCGCTGGAATGATGGTATTGAAACTCATGGGTCATCTCCTTGCCATTTATCTTATATGCTGGTTTTATTTATAACGTATTACAATTGACTGGTCAATACAGCTTGACCGTTGAAAACTTGTTTATCTCCTCATTGGGTGAGATAATTCTTATAATATAAATTTGGGGTCTGTGTGTTAGTCAGCGTGATCAAGGTACTCAACCCATTCAAGGTGATGCTAATCAGGAGACAAATGTCATTCATACCACCTATTTTCGAATTCCACATCTCGCGGCAAGCACGCGACCGCTATAGATTCGACCAGCTGATCTATGGATTGACGGGCAATGTGATCTTTGCTAATTTTCATGCTGCCCGTCTTTTTGCAGCAAAAATGAACCAGCAGCGCGATGTGATCAATTTTCCAGAACGCACGGTGCGCGCCGGGCAGATCAATGCCATGGGTTTAATTGATGAAATCCTACACATGATTGTTGAACTTTACCGGCAGCAGGTCAATCCCAAGGTTATGCAGGATGCATTGGATTGGCTGGAAGGCATGCTGGGGAAGGATGCCCTGGAAAACACCCTGCTCCAGTTTGTCATCGAATTTCCACCTTTAGCCGTTTATCGCCGGGCGATAAGCCCGCAAGATTATCTGAACTCAGAAAGTGACGGCGTTTCCAACCGCCAGATCGTTCTTGAAGAGTTGCTGTTATTGTGGTTGGCAAATGCAAATCCGGCATTTTCTCTCTTCCAGGAGCTTTTCGATGACAGCCGCCTGGTGAAGGAGACTGCCTACAGTAGATTAATGCCACTGGTGCATGCCTTTTTCGAGACCCAGCCGCCATTTGGACCTGATAAGCAGAACCTGGTGGACATGCTGCGCAGTCCAGCCATCCATGCTCCCCATTCTCTCTCTGCCCAATTGGAATTCATTCGCCAGCACTGGGCAGCATTGCTGGGGAAATATTTATACCGCCTGTTGAGCAGCCTGGACCTGATAAAAGAAGAAGAAAAAGCAGCATTTCTTGGTCCAGGTCCGGCCCGGGTCTATGATTTCACCGGCATGGAGTTCGAGCCAGAGCGCTTCAGCCAAGATAAAGATTGGATGCCAAGCTTGGTGCTGCTCGCAAAAAACGCTTACGTCTGGCTGGACCAGCTATCCAAGCAATACCAGCGGGCCATCTATCAATTGGACCAAATCCCTGACGAAGAGCTAGACAAGTTATCGCAATGGGGGTTCACTGGTTTATGGCTGATTGGCTTGTGGGAACGCAGCCCGGCCTCCCGCCGCATTAAACAGCTGCGCGGTAATCCTGAAGCAGTCGCATCCGCTTACTCATTAATGGACTATCAGATCGCTGGCGACCTGGGAGGTGAAGATTCCTACCAGAGATTGCGCCAGCGCGCCTGGCGAAGGGGTATCAGGTTGGCCTCTGATATGGTCCCCAACCACATGGGGATCGACTCGCATTGGGTCATCGAGCACCCCGATTGGTTCATCTCACAGGATTACAGCCCATTTCCATCATATACGTATAATGGAATTAATCTTTCATGGGACGAAAGGGTGGGTATCTTTGTAGAGGACCATTATTTCAATAATACCGATGCTGCAGTCGTCTTCAAGCGCGTAGATTTCTGGTCTGGCCAGGAAAAATATATCTATCATGGAAATGACGGCACTTCGATGCCCTGGAATGATACTGCTCAGCTGAATTACCTTAAGCCAGAAGTACGCGAGGCTGTAATCCAGACAATTCTGCATGTGGCGCGCAAGTTCCCCGTAATACGCTTCGATGCCGCCATGACCTTGGCTAAGAAACACTACCAGCGCTTGTGGTTTCCCGAGCCTGGCACGGGTGGCGCCATTCCCTCCCGCGCGGAACATGGGCTGACGAAAGACCAATTTGACGCGGCAATACCGGTTGAGTTTTGGCGCGAAGTCGTCGATCGGGTTGCCCAGGAAGTCCCCGATACCCTGCTCCTGGCGGAGGCATTTTGGCTAATGGAGGGCTATTTCGTACGCACGCTTGGCATGCATCGTGTGTATAACAGTGCTTTCATGAACATGTTGCGCGATGAGAAGAATGCCGAATATCGCCTAGTGATAAAAAATACCCTCGAATTCGACCCCGAAATCCTCAAACGCTACGTGAATTTCATGAATAATCCAGATGAACGTACCGCTGTGGAGCAGTTCGGAAAGGAAGATAAATACTTCGGCATCTGCACTATGATGGTGACCTTGCCTGGACTGCCGATGTTCGGACATGGTCAGGTCGAAGGCTATACCGAGAAATATGGGATGGAATACCGCCGTGCATATTGGGACGAAATGCCTGATGAATACCTGGTCGAACGGCATATGCGCCAGATTTTTCCCTTGCTCAAGAAACGCTATCTCTTCTCCCAGGTACGAGACTTCTTGCTTTATGATTTTTATACCGCCGAAGGCTATGTGAACGAGGATGTGTTTGCTTACTCCAACAAATCTGGCAATGAAAGAGGATTGGTAGTCTATCATAACAAATTCGCCACTGCTAAAGGCTGGATTCGCACCTCTGCTGCCTACCTGCTAAAAACCGAAAGCGGTGAGCACATGCTCATCCAAAAACGATTAGGGGAGGGTCTTGGATTAGCTGATGATGCGAATTCGTATTGTATCTTCCGTGATCCTATAAACGGCCTCGAGTATATCCGCAACAACAAGGAGTTACACGAGAAAGGACTATACATAGAACTCGATGCGTATAAATGCCAGGTATTTATGGCGTTCCGTGAAGTTCAGGATAATGAGTGGCACCAATATGGCAATCTTGCAGTTTACCTGAATGGCCGCGGAGTACCCAGCATGGATGAGGCCATGAAAGAGGTTTTCTTCCAACCTGTCCACCAGGCATATCGCGAGCTGGTCAATCCTGGCTATTTCCGTTGGGTTATTACCAATCGCTTGACTGCTAAATTAGACCATGAGAACCACCTGCTTCTTTCTGATAATGTTATTGCTGTGCTTAATGAGGTCGGGTCTAAAGCTACTCACTTACTAGATGAGGTGAAGCGCATCACAAATGGCTCAGGAGATGTCATCTCTACCTCTGATGCGATCAAAGGAGCTCTGCTGGCTTGTCTATACCTGCCCCAATTCCAGGACAGATTTCCAGCACCCCGCTCCAGGAAATTCCAACAAGCCATGAAATACCTCCACGCAGGTAATCTGAAAACCTCCCCCTGGAGGGGCGGTGATACTTTTACATGGAGCGTCATCTTGGGTTGGTTGGTGACATTCTCTTTAGGCAGGATGGTTACAGATCAGGGCTATGGAGAAATCAGTCGCAGCTGGATCGATGAGTGGATGCTGAATAAAATCTTGCTCAGCACGCTCACTAGCCTTGGTTTGGATGAGCGCTCCAACTGGCGGGCACTCACGCTGGTCAAGCTCTTGACATCCCATCATTCATGGTGGAGCGATATCGCCACCGGTCGTGCGAAGGAGGATATAAATGTCGCTTACCACCTCCTGACCAGGCTTCTTTCCGACAGTGATGCCCAGGTCTACTTGGGAGTAAACCGCCATCAAGGTATTCTGTGGCTTAACAAAGAGTCCTTTGAAGACCTGCTCTGGTGGCTCTTTGTAATTGCTTCTGTGGATATTTCAGGGCAGTTTCAAGCTGAGCAACCTGGCGAAGCTGTTAAAATTATCGGGCGTTGTTTCAACCAGATCTCAACGCTTGTTGAACAGGCTCAAGCTTCAGGATATAAGTTGGAAAAGCTGGTGGAATTACTGGAATAAATTTACTGGTAGGGTTTTTTGCATTTCTCTTTGAAAGACTTTGTCCCCCCGCAGCCGTGTTCTCTGGCTGACGACGTAGCGCAGGTCAGCATTGAATTGTGCTGATAAGTCAATCCCGGTTGCCACTGCGGTCAAACGGATGGCTTGAGCCGCATAAGCCACACTATTCCTCGGCTCAAGGCGTGAAAAATCATCAAAATACCAGCCACATGAAGTATAGATCCGTTGGCGCTCACGCTGGGCTTCGAGCAGGATCCTGATCTGATTGATTGATTCTGGCTCTAATTTACGGCCGGCGTGCTGATGGATCAATTCAGTAACTGGGATCTCATCCAGGATGGCGTGAATATAAAAATTCCGCAGTTTCCATGGATCGATTTTATATTCCATGAGTGTATCTGCATACACTCTATCAACATGATGAGACAGGCGGTTGAATGCTTGCCTCAGGTAGCCCTTCCAACGCCCATCTCCGTGAGTGCAATCACAATCACCGCGCCATCGTTCGACCCCATGATGGCATGACCAGGAGGTACTCTCACGAATACTGATCCATTTATGAGCAGGATACTTCTTCAGCCACAGTGCTGGATAGGATTTTTCCAGTCCAAGATTAGCGCTGGCACCATTCACTAAGTGTGACAAAAATCGGTCGCGGAATTGTTGGTGATGCCCATACAACTCGCCATCAGAGGCGATGATGAGTAATTGGGGCTCATTCCGCTGCTCTTTTTCTGCTGAGAAAGTGGGCAGAACTGAGTTCCTGGCAAAATCATCCGCATTGATCGTCAGGTGGGGATTAAAGCTGACCCCCGTACTTAATCCCTGGTGATAGAAAAACACCGTAATGCTTTTCCCAGCTGATAATGCTACCCGGTAGGGTTCGGTCACATCGAGATGATCACATTCAGCTTGCCATGGCGCCAGGATGGTGAATTCGATCCCGTGTTCAGCCAGCACGTTCAGGGTTTCCTTGTCCACCGCTGTCTCTGGCAACCACATTCCCGATGGTTTGTGACCGAACTGGTGTGAAAAATCCGCGATCCCCCACTCCACCTGTGTGACCTTATCTTCCCTGGAAGCTAATGGCAAAATGGTATGGTGGTATGACTGTGCCATGGCATTGCCGACCCCATGTTGTCGGACATTGGCAATATCCTGTGCCACAATCAGACGGCTAGTGGACGGGTCGTATGATTTCATCCATGAAAACAGCGTCGGGCCGATATTGAAACTGATCTTCTCAAAATTGCCTAACTGAGCATTCGGCAGGTAGCACTCGGCATAGATGCGCTCATTCCAATTGCGATATGGCGATGCCCCCAACTCACGTGGGATTAAACCGGTAATCGGATCCTCGCGTGGAGGTTGGTAAAAATGGCCGTGGATTGTGAGCGCGCGCACCGACACTAGACTATCTTTCCCCCAGTCTGGCAGCTATGAAACAAAATATCATGCATTGTGTTTTAACCCAAATCTCATTTTTTTGCAAGGGGGAACTATCCTATTTTAGATTAAAAAAGTCTGTTTTATTTGCAAGGCTTGATCAGCATAATCGTGTAAAATTAGACAAACTTTGATGTTTTAAAATATTAGATGGTCAATTCTCCAAAAGTGAATGTCCTGTTCATGGCTTCCGAAGCTGATCCGCTCATCAAGGTCGGCGGTTTGGGCGATGTAGCAGGTTCACTCCCGCGCGCGTTACGGTCTGTTGGCTTATCTTCAAGCCTGACCTCAATAGGCTTGGATGTCAGGTTGGTGATCCCTTTCCATCCAGCGATACGCAGTGATCTGTACTCGATCGAACAGGTAGCGGAATATACAGTCTATGGTGATAAACGTTACATCCCGGTCAGGGCATTTGCTCTTGATCTGGATAGCCTGCCAATTTACCTGGTTGGCGGCGCGCCCATCGAGCAGGAAACTGGAGTCTATTCTGCCAATCTGGAAGCGGATAGCTACAAATACGTATTTTTCTCAATCGCTGCCCTTGAGCTGGCAAGGAGGTTGGATTGGAGGCCAGATATACTACATGCCAACGACTGGCACACCTCAGCAGCCATATATTCATTGGCCTTGAATCGCCCCACCGATCATTTTTATGGCCAGACAGCCTCCCTGCTCACCATCCACAACCTGCCCTATCTGGGTGCGATGACTGGCCCAGCCCTGGAGGCTTTCGATCTGCCCCCCGCGGAAACCACCAGCCTGCCTGCCTGGGCAGGGCACATGGCTCTGCCGTTGGGCTTGCTGACTGCAGATGCCGTCGTTGCCGTATCACCAGGGTATGCCAAAGAAATAATAACGGAGGAATTCGGCTCCGGACTGCAATTCTTCCTGCGTGCACATGCACAAAAAATCACTGGGATACTGAATGGGCTCGACACACATAAATGGGATCCAGCTTCAGACGTTGAATTGACTTCGAATTTCTCAACCATTAACCAATCAGCTCGAGCTGCCAATAAATCTTTCCTCCAGGCTCAGCTGGAATTGGATGTTAACACCTCTCTTCCGGTACTAGCCATGATCACGCGCATGGATCCCCAAAAGGGCGTTGACATTGCTGTTGATGCCCTTCGATCTTTGCTTCAATCTCCGTCTGATGACAGTGCCCCGTTTCAAGCCATCTTCCTCGGGACAGGTAACCCAATCCTTGAGGAGATGGTCCGCCGCCTTGAGACTGATTATCCCGGTCGAATACGAGCCTGCATAACCTACAACGAAAAATTAAGCCGGCATATTTACGCCGGTGCAGATTTGTTATTGATGCCCTCCCGCTACGAGCCGTGTGGGCTTTCCCAAATGATCGCCATGCATTATGGTTGCATCCCCATTGCACATGCCACTGGAGGTTTATCCGACACGATTCATGACGCAACCGACCCAGGTATGAGCACCGGCTTCCTGTTCAAACCCGTCACACCTGCCACCCTGGCCGAAGCGATCCAACGCGCTTTATCAGTTTACCTGCATGACCCAGCCGCATGGCAGGCTATGCAAGTTCGCGGGATGGATCAGGATTTTTCGTGGGACCGTTCAGCCATGGAATACTTAAAACTGTACAAATTCCTTCTCGACCATCGAATGGATCAAGGAAAATATGTATAATACTTGTTCAATAAACAGGAGGCACATATGAAGACCCGTGCTGTCATTCTGGCTGGTGGCGAGGGTTCCAGACTGGGCACCCTGACTGCAAAGCGGACTAAACCGGCTGTACCCTTTGCTGGAAAATACCGTATCATCGACTTCACTTTATCCAATTGTGTCAACTCTGGGATCTTCGATGTGATGATAATTGCCCAATACCGGCCTCATTCCCTGATTGAGCATATTGGTGCTGGTGGTCCCTGGGATCTTAACCGCGATTTTACCGGTGGGGTACGCATTTATACCCCTTATAAGGCACGTGGCGCCTCCGATTGGTTCTTGGGCACAGCTGATGCTGTCCAGCAAAACTTTCGTTTTGTCAAGAGTTCTTCCCCCGATTATGTGCTCATCCTCTCCGGGGACCATATTTATGAGATGAACTATGCCATGATGGTCGATGCCCATGTCGATAAGCAGGCTGATCTTACCCTGGCGACTATCACTGTTACAATGAAGGATGCCACCCGTCTCGGTGTAGTAGGTGTGGATGCTGAGAACCGGGTCACCTCATTCGTGGAAAAGCCCGCTGAGCCAGCCTCAAACCTGGCGAATATGGGCGTGTACTTATTTTCTACCGATGTGCTGAACCAATATTTATTGGAAGATCATAACCTGCCTAACTCGTCCCACGACTTCGGCAAGGACATCCTGCCTAAGATGGTTGCTGATGGTGCCCGCGTGTTTGCTTATTCCTACAAAGGCTATTGGATGGATGTGGGGACGGCTGCGTCTTATTGGAAAGCCCATATGGATCACCTTGAGGATAATCCCCCATTCGATTTGAATGATCGCTCCTGGATCATCCATACCCGCACTGAAGAGCGTCCCCCAGTCTGGATTGCCCGGAGTGCATCGATCGATAACAGTTTAATTTGCGATGGCTGTGAGATTGATTCCAACGCCAAGGTGATCCGCAGTGTCCTCTCTCCGGGTGTTTTCGTCAGGTCCGGAGCGGTTGTGCGCGAATCTATTATCCTCACCGATTCAGTCATCGAAGCAGATGCAGTCGTCGAGCGCACCATTATCGATAAACGCGTGCGGATATACCCTCATGCCCGGGTGGGCGGCATCGTTGATACTGCAGAACCCGTGTTGACCATGATTGGTAAAAATAGCGAAGTCCCGAAGGGTTATGTTGTGGAACCTGGGGCTGTCATCGGTACCGACGTGATCGAAAGTGATTATCCAGCCTCAGTCGTTCACGGGGACGACTATATCTTGACCAAGAGGCTGGCTCATGAAGTTTAGGCGCTCCTCAGGCATCTTGCTGCATCCGACCAGCCTGCCCGGATCGTATGGGATTGGAGACATCGGCCCTGCTGCTCATCGCTGGATTGAATTCTTGTGTGGTGCTGGTTGTGGCCTCTGGCAGGTGCTTCCTCTTGGCCCCACAGGATATGGCGATTCACCGTACCAGTGCTTTTCTTCATATGCCGGTAATCCCTATCTGATTAGCCCGGAAGACTTGTTGAAGGAGGACCTGCTTCATCCAGATGACCTTTCCGACCGGCCTCGTTTTCCCACTGATCATGTGGAATTTGGTGAAGTCATTCCATGGAAGTTAGGTCTGCTTAACCGTTCTTTTATCCGTTTCCAACATACCCATTCCACTCGCCTGAATACCCAATTGGCGGAATTCCGAGCAAAACAATCCGCCTGGCTGGATGATTTCGCCCTATTCATGGCCTTGAAAGAAGCTCATGGTGGTGAGCCCTGGCCTACCTGGGAGAAGCCGCTGAGAAACCGAGATCCTGCAGCGCTTGAAACTGCACGCCAACATTATGATGTAGCTATTCAGCGCCAGATCTATAGGCAATTTATCTTTTACCGCCAGTGGTCAGAGCTACGAGCCTTGGCCCACGCTAACCACATTCAGATTATCGGCGATATCCCGATCTTCGTCGCCCACGATAGTGCTGATGTATGGGCAAATCCGCATTTGTTCTACCTGGACGATCAAGGAAAGCCAACTGTGGTTGCCGGTGTGCCTCCCGACTACTTCTCTACCACCGGCCAGTTATGGGGCAATCCGCTCTATCGATGGGATATCCATGCTCAAAGTGGCTATGCCTGGTGGCTTCAGCGCATTAAAACCACCCTGGAGATGGTGGATATTATTCGGATCGATCATTTTCGGGGTTTTGCGGGTTATTGGGAAGTGCCCGGAACAGCGAAGACGGCAGAAAAAGGGAATTGGGTGCCCGGCCCGGGCAAGGATTTCTTCCAAAGCATTCGAAAATCCCTTGGCGACCTCCCCATCATCGCCGAGGATCTGGGTGTGATCACCCCGGATGTGATTGACATGCGCGACTCCTTTAACCTACCTGGGATGCGGATTTTTCAGTTCGCATTTGATAGCACGCCTGAGGACCCTTTCCTGCCACATCATTATCCTGTGAATTGTGTCGTCTATACTGGCACCCATGATAATGATACAGCGCGTGGATGGTATAACCGCGTTCCCGAGAAAGAAAGGGCCTTCTACCGTGATTACCTGCACCGCGATGGTAGTGACGTCAGCTGGGACATGATCCGGGGTGTTTGGTCATCTGTGGCGGTCTTTGGATTGGCACCACTGCAGGATTTCCTTAGCCTTGGTAATGAAGCCCGTATGAATTATCCAGGAAATCCCAGTGGAAATTGGACCTGGAGAATGCCTGAGAATGCTACAAGTCCTGAGCTTCAGAGGAAGATCAAGGATTTGAACTATCTTTATAGTCGCTTGAATACAGATTCATGACCTAGTATTTCCTTCCCCCGTATTGAGACGACAATAGAACATGACTTCGCCGAATCCGTCATCGCCTGGCACTCGCTTACACCCCAATATCTGGTATCTGACCATCGGTTCATTCCTGACTGACGTGTCGTCTGAAATGCTGACCAATCTGATCCCGCTGTTCCTGTATAACGTCCTGGGTGTGCAGACGAGCATTATCGGCCTTATCGATGGGATTGCAGAGACAACCGCCAGCCTGGTAAAGATATATTCAGGTGCTCTATCCGACAAGCTAGGAAAACGCAAACTGCTGACTGTCGCCGGGTATGCTCTATCCACTATCTCCAAACCATTTCTATATTTCGCAATTACCTGGGAATGGGTGCTGGGAGTCCGCTTTTCAGACCGGGTCGGCAAAGGCATCCGTACTGCCCCGCGCGATGCCTTATTAGCTGGCAGTACCAAATCTGACCAGCGTGGCCTGGCATTTGGCGTCCATCGGGCAGGCGATACTGCCGGAGCATTCGTGGGATTGGGTATTGCAGCCCTGATCATCTGGCTGGCGCAATCGGGTGTGGCTCAACTGGAGAGGCACACCTTCCAGCTCGTTGTTCTGGCGAGTATATTCCCTGCTATAGCTGCAGTGTTGGTGCTAGCCCTGGGAGTGAAGGAGGTAGCGGCAGCCAGGCAAAATAACCAGGGCTCACCTCCATTCAGCTGGAGAACCCTGGACAAGAGGTTCAGGTTTTTTCTCGTGGTTATGATCGTATTTACTTTGGGCAATTCATCTGACTCATTTATCGTCTTACGCGCTCAGGACCGCGGGCTAAGTGTGCTCCAGATCATGGGTATGCTGATGACCTTCAATGCCATCTATGCTTCGCTGGCTGGGCCATTGGGTTCGCTCTCCGACCGCATCGGAAGGCGCCGGCTGATGTTGGCAGGTTGGACAATTTACGGATTCGTTTATCTTGGCCTAGCCTTATCCCACACCGGGGCTGAGATATGGATACTGTTCAGCATCTACGGCATCTACTACGCCCTCACTGAAGGTGTGGCAAAAGCCCTGGTAGCCGATATTGTGCCTCAGGAGCAGCGTGGCACTGCTTACGGGTTATTCAATGCCGCTATCGGGTTGACCGCCCTACCTGCCTCATTTATTGCCGGTATCTTGTGGCAGACGGTCAATCCGGCTGCTCCATTTATTTTTGGTGCTTCGCTTTCCCTATTGGCGGGTTTCCTGTTAATTACCTGGTTTAAATAGCCATAAAATACAATTCTGGCAGACAGAAAGTCTGCCAGAATTGTTACTTGCCCGTAAAACGAACCCCACCGTGTCGTGTGCTGCACAGTTCTGAACCTGCTTTCGCAGGTTGGGGTCCTGCCAGAAAGATCCGCCTTGGCTCTAGCCTATCGCGTCACAATCCTGAGATTGGACCCCTATATATCAGTGTTGGCTCAGAACGCTAAAGCAACAACACGTGCACAGTAGGGTAACTATCTTATACCACAAAAAAAGACGCATGAGTAGATATTTATGATTAGAGCGATTTACAGAAATATTAGTTCCGGCTAAATCGTCAGGATCTAATAGCTATGGATAGATGCGATTGATCATGCGTGGGAATGGAATCGCTTCACGAATGTGCTCGATCCCACACAACCAGGCTACGGTCCGTTCTATACCCATGCCAAATCCGGAGTGTGGAACGCTGCCGAAACGCCTCAGCTCGAGGTACCATTTGAATGCCTCTTCGGGCAGGTCATATTGGATCAATCGTTTCCGCAACAGGTCAAGATCGGAAATCCGCTCACTTCCGCCGATGATTTCGCCATACCCTTCCGGTGCTAAAAGGTCCACACTTTTACACACTTCAGGGCGACCAGGCCAGGGCTCCATGTAAAATGCCTTTACAGCGCTTGGATATCCATAGACAAACACTGGTTTTTCATATAGGTTGGTCAATTCTGTCTCATGCGGTGAGCCAAAATCCATTCCCCAATCAATTTTCAGCAACTCCTTTTTTTCTTCGTCAGCTGTCTGGGCTCGAATCCCTTCAATCGTTTCGATCGCTTCATCATAAGATATGCGGGGAAATGGGGGTAAGATTTTTTCCAGCCTGGAGACATCTCTCTTCAGAAATTTCAATTCAGGCTGGCACTGCTCAAGCACCCGTTTCACCAAATGCGATACAAATTGCTCCTCAATCTCCATCAGCCCATCCAGGTCACAGAAGGCTGCTTCCGGCTCGACCATCCAGAATTCGGTCAGATGGCGTCGTGTCTTTGATTTCTCCGCCCTGAAAGTTGGTCCGAAGCAATATACCTTATTAAAAGCAAAGATGTTGGCTTCGTTATATAATTGCCCGCTTTGCGCCAGATATGCGATTCCCTCGTCGAAGTAGGGCGTTCCGAAGAGGGTAGTGGTGCCTTCGCAGACTACGGGCGTCAGGATGGGAGTATCCATCCCGATGAACCCATTTGTATCCAGCCACTCCCGGATTGCCCGGATGGCAACCGCCCTCACACGGAGGATCGCCCATTGGCTGGGCATGCGGATCCATAAATGCCGGTGATCGAGGGCAAAATCCACCCCATGTTCTTTGAGTGCCATGGGATAATCTTCATCAGCGGCTTGCAGGATCTCCACCTTCTTAACCCCCACCTCATAACCACCCGGGATAAGGGGCGCGCGTGTATCAGCGCGCACCACCCCGCTGATGATCATCGATGATTCCTGGGGCAGGCGTAACAGCTGGTCAAATACCTCCGCCTCAAGATCTCCTTTGAAAGCTACGCACTGCACGAATCCATAACCATCCCGAAGCAACAGAAAGACTAGCTTGCCTTTATCCGTTCGGTTGTATACCCAACCTTGCAAGGTGACTTCTTGACCGACATAATCTGCGATCTGCTCAGATCGAATCATGGGTGCCATGTTACTACCTCCCTGACCCTTTATAGGTCCAGCTTGAGATGCAATTCCCTGAGCTGCCCAGGTTCAGCCGGCGATGGGGCGTTAGCCATCAAGTCGCGCCCGGTCTGGCTCTTGGGGAATGCCATCACTTCGCGGATATTGGGTTCATCTGTCAGGATCATACAAAGACGTTCAATCCCTGAAGCAATCCCGCCATGTGGTGGCGTGCCATATTCGAAGGCTTCTAAGATATGGCCGAAGCGTTCACGTGCGACTTCTGGATCGAGCCCAATCAGCTTGAATACCTTTTCCTGCAACTGACGCTCATGGATCCTGATCGAGCCCCCACCCACCTCATAATCATTCAAAACCATATCATATTGCATACCACGCGCTTTGCCTGGATCCACATCCAAAATTGGAATGTCCTCCTCCATGGGCGATGTGAACAGGTGATGGCTTGGGTCCCAACGCTTCTCTTCTTCACTCCATATAACGAAGGGGAAATCGATTACCCAGCAGAATCCCAGGACGTCCTTATCGATCAATCCCAACCTCTCGCCTAGCAGTACCCGCAATCGCCCCAACACATCGAATACGACGGCCGGCTTGTCTGCCACAAACATCAGCAAGTCTCCTGCTTTGGCTGCCATGCGTTGCAGAATGGATTGCATGCTTTCTGGTTTGATAAATTTCGCAAAGGACGAGCGTTGCTCTCCGTTGGCTGTGATCGCCACATATGCCAACCCTTGTGCGCCATACTTTTTGGCTAATTCAGATAGTTCATCAAGTTGCTTCCGGCTGTAATCTCCTAATCCGCTGGCTTTAATCCCGCGCACGTGCCCCCCAGCTGCAACCGTGCTTTCGAAGACCTGGAAACCCGACTGGCCGGCAAGATCCGTTATATCCTGCAACTCCATTCCAAAACGAATATCAAATTTATCATTGCCAAAACGCCGCATCGCTTCCTGATAGGTAAGCCTTGGCCATGGGCTGGCGAATAATCGCTTGTTGGGTACTACTTCTGCCACCATCTGAGTGAACATTTCCTCCACCAGCTGCATCACATCTTCACGCTCAACGAATGACATTTCCAGATCCAATTGAGTAAATTCTGGTTGACGGTCTCCACGCAGGTCCTCATCCCTGAAGCAGCGACCAATCTGAAAATAGCGTTCCATACCCGCCACCATGAGCAACTGTTTCAGCTGCTGGGGTGATTGCGGCAAGGCATAAAACTCACCCGGATAGATGCGCGATGGCACCAGATAATCCCTGGCTCCCTCTGGGGTAGTCTTAAACAGAATGGGGGTTTCAATCTCAAGGAAGCCTTTACGATCCAGGTAATCGCGAATGAATTTGACTACCCGGTGCCGCAAGATGATGTTTTTTCGCATTCTCTCACGCCGTAAATCCAGGTAGCGGTAACGTAAGCGGATTTCCTCGTTCTCGTCTTCCTCTTTACTGATGGTGATTGGAGTGGTCTTCGCCTGGTTAAGCACCTTTACTGTGCTGTCCAATACTTCAATCTCTCCTGTAGGCATATTTGGGTTTGCCAAACCTTCGGGCCGTAAACGGACCGTTCCTTCCACCTGGATCACCCATTCCGGTCTGACAGATTCCAACGCCTGGTGTGTCTCCGGGTATTTGGCTGGGTCGGTCACCACCTGCACCAATCCAAACCGGTCGCGTAAATCGACGAAATTAATCCCACCAAAGACTCGCCTGCGGTTCACCCAACCAGCCAGGGTGACCTTTGTATCAGCATGGCTAGCCCGGAGTTCACCACACGTATGTGTTTTATACATTCCTTGCCTCCATCATCCATCGCCCGAACACCGGCTGGCAAAATAAATCGCCCTCCGCGAGGTGCGTCGGGCGATTGGCTATGATTGTTAATGCTCAGCTTGGTAGCAGCTGTAAGTCTCTCGCTCGACGCAAGATTTGATTATCATTATCGTTCAGATTTGAGAGGTCACAGCTTGCCATCATTCTACTCTACCTATAGATTTTGAGCATTATACACGAGAATAGGTTAGCATGGAAGGAAAAGTAGTGTAAA
>Ga0153916_10000694_pt1 | contig 23148 bp, 20 predicted proteins | sample Opewatmetagenome_FD_109642 | JGI IMG/M metagenome (GOLD analysis project Ga0153916, IMG submission 109642) | Freshwater wetland microbial communities from Ohio, USA - Open water 3 Core 3 Depth 4 metaG | ecosystem: Environmental > Aquatic > Freshwater > Wetlands | place: USA: Ohio, Lake Erie...
ACCTCGCCCACCAGCTCCGGGTCGAGCGCCGACGTCGCCTCGTCGAACAGCATCACCTTCGGCTGCATCGCCAGCGCCCGCGCGATGGCGACGCGCTGCTGCTGGCCGCCCGAGAGCTGCGAAGGGTAGGCGTGCAGCTTGTCGGCCAGCCCGACCTGCGTGAGCAGCTCGGTGCCGGCCGCCGCCGCCTGCTTCTTCGAGACGTGCTTGACGTGGACGGGCGCCACTGTGACGTTGGCGAGCGCGTCCAGGTGCGGGAAGAGGTTGAAGCGCTGGAACACCATGCCGACGTCGGCGCGCGCCAGCGACGCCTGCCGGTCGCTCAGCGCCTTCAGCTTGCCGTCGCGCTCCTCGTAGCCGACGAGCTTGCCGTCGACGTAGATGCGGCCCGCGTCCAGCTCGTCGAGATGGCTGATCAGGCGCAACAGGGTGCTCTTGCCGGAGCCGCTGGGCCCCAGGATCACGACGACCTCGCCGCGCGCGACGTCGAAGGTCACGCCCTTCAGCACCTCGATGCGGCCGAAGCGCTTGTGTACGTCCTCGATGCGCACGACGGGCTCGCTCATTGCCGCTCGCGGCCACCGAGTGAGCCGTACCAGTCCGCCGGCGGGTTGAACGCATGCCAGAGGATCTTCAGCGGACCGCGCGCTTCGCCCTCGGGCCGCAGCCGCGCCTCCAGCTCCGCCTGCAGCACGCTGAACACCGACGTGAAGAAGAGGTACCAGATCCCCGCGACCGTCACCAGCTCCAGCACCTTGTAGTTCGCCGCCCACTTGTCGCGCGCGACGAACAGCAGCTCGCGGTACGAGATCACGGCCGCCAGCGACGAGTTCTTGAGCATCGCGATGAACTCGTTGCCCGTCGGCGGCACGATCACGCGGAGCGCCTGCGGCAGGATGACCAGCCGCATGGCGCCGAGGTTCGTCATGCCGAGCGCCTTCGCCGCGTCCATCTGGCCGCGCTCGATCGCCTCGATCCCCGCCCGCACGATCTCCGCCATGTACGAGCCCTCGTTCATCGAGAGGCCGATGAGCGCCGCCTCGAACGACGAGAAGAGGAACCAGTCGTGGTGGAACTGGAACGGCCCGAAGCCGAAATTCGCGGGGGCCATCTGAGGCGCGGCGTAGAACCAGAACAGGAGCTGGAGGAGCAACGGTGTGCCGCGGAAGAACCAGACGTACACACTCGCCGCCTGTGACGCCACGGGGATCTTCAGGTTGCGGGACACGGCCGCCGCGACGCCGAGGATTACGCCCAGTGCCTGCGCCATCACCGAGATCTCGAGCGTGCGCATCGCGGCGTGCACGATCGTGTCGTTGAACAGGAACTCCCGCACGACGCCGGCGTCGTATTGGAAGAGCAGCGGCCATGTGATCGCGTCGAGCTTCATGTCGGGTGGGACGGGAGAGCCCCCGTTGATCCCGGGGGCTCTCCCGTTGGTGAGCGCCTCCGCTCGCTACGGCAGCTTGCCTGCCTCGAGGTTCCACTTCTGGAGGATGGCGTCGAGCTTCCCGTTCTTCTTGATCTCAGCGAGCGCCTTCGTCAACGCGTCGTTGAGCGCGGTGCTCGTCTTGCGGACCGCGATGCCGTAGGGGGCCGGCTCGATCTGGTTCGGGATGATCTCGAGCTTGCCCTCACTCTTCTGCGCGGAGTACGCGGCGACCGGGAAGTCCGCCATCTCGGCGTCGGCCTGCCCGGCGACGAGCGCCTGCACGGCCTCCGGGTCCGTCCCGAACTTCAGGACGGTGATCCCGCTCTTGCCGGCGTCCTTGCACTTCTTGTCCTGCCCGCCCGGCGAGTCGGCCGGGCCCTGGAGGAAGTCGGACTGCGTCGTGCCCTGCTGCACGGCGACCTTCATGCCGCAGAGGTCGTCCGCGCTCTTGATGCTCTTGGGGTTGCCCTTGGAGACGATGATGCCCGAGCCAGCGTTGAAGTACTCGACGAAGTCGACGGTCTTCTTGCGCTCGTCGGTCGCCGTCATCGCGGACATGATCACGTCGTAGCGCTTCGCGTCGAGCGCCGGCAGGAGGCCGTCGAACGCGCTGTTGTTGAACTTCGCCTTGATGCCCAGCGTCTCGGCCAGCGCGTTGGCGACGTCGACGTCCAGGCCCATCTGCTCGTTCGTCTTCTCGTCCAGGAACTCGATCGGCGCGTACGACATGTCCGAGCCGATGTCGAGCGAGCCGTCCTTCAGCTCGTCGACGCCGGAGATGTCGATCTTGGCGGCCGCGCTCGTCGGCGTGCCGGCGGCCTTCGTCGCAGCGACGGTGCCGGCCGGCTTTGCGGCCGCGGTCGATGTCTTGTCGGCGCTGCTCGTGCCGCCGCCGCACGCCACGGCGGCCAGCATGGTCAGCCCGGCGAGCGCCAGCAGCGCGCCCATCAACTTGCGGGGGTGGGTCAACATGGTTCAGCTCCTCCTCGTTCTCCGATGCCTCGGTTCGCCAGTCGGCATCATCCCGCCGCCGCCCGCCGAGGTCAACGGCCGGTTTTGGCGCGCCCAAGAACCGTGAACCACGGGGACTGCCGGTGCAGGGGCCGTCCGCCCCCGCAGTTCCTGCTATTCGGCCCCTCTCTGGCACGGTCCCGCGCCGATAGCATCCGTTTATGTCTTCTCAGGCGGCTCCGGCGCCGCGCCTCAAGCTCGTGCTCGTCGATGACCACGACGGCGCCCGCGACGCGCTCGTCCGGCGTCTCAGCACCGACACGCGCATCACCGTCGTCGGCGCCACCGCGTCGCTCGAAGCCGCGCTCGAGATCGCGCGGGGCCACGAGCCGCACGTCGCCCTGGTTGACACGCGCCGTCAGGACGAGCAGGGGCTGCAGATCGTCTCCGCCCTCGCCGCCCTGCCCGAGGCCGCGCGGCCGCTGGTCGTGGTCTACACGTCGTTCTTCGACGCGGACGACTGGCGCCGCTCACATCTCGCCGGCGCCCGCGAGTGGCTGCTCAAGCAGATCATCGATGTAGACGTGCTGTACGCGCGCCTCACCGAAGCCGTGAAGCGCGGGCTGCCCGCGTGCCGGTGGGACGGCGTCCGCTGACGGCAGGCTGCAAACGAGCGGCGGCAGTCTCCGGTCGATGGGGGTGGTCCGGAAACATACCGCCGCTCAACTGCTTAACCGCCGTCGGGCCGGCCGGGTGACGGGCCTCGCAGCATTTTTTCCACTCATCCCGGGGCGCGTCCGGCCCGCTATTCCGCTGACGCCGTCGCCTGTACCCTGTGCCGCAGGAGAGGAGCGGCGGCATGCGCCCGAAGGTCGGCGTCATCGGCGCGGGGGGCATGGGCACCGCCCACGGCAAGACCACCCACTTCTGCTTCAAGTCCGGGCTGATCGACGGTGAATTCGTCGGCATCGCCGAGCCCGACCCGGACCGCCGCGAGCGCTACGCCCGCGCCTCCGGCGCCCGGCTGGTCACCGCCGAGGCCGACGAGCTCATCGCCTCGCCCGAGATCAACACCGTCTACGTCTGCACGCCGACCGCCAGCCACGTCGAGCTGGCGCGGAACGTGCTGAGCCTCGGCAAGGCGCTGTTCTGCGAGAAGCCGCTCGCCTTCAACGCGCGTGACGCGCGGGCCATGCGCGACGCCGCGAAGGCAGCGGGCGTGACGCACCAGGTCGGTTTGGTGATGCGCTTTTCGCCCGTGATCACCGTCACCCGCGATCTGATCAACGACCCTGCGTCCGGCCGGCCGATGACCTGCACCATGGTCGACGACCAGTTCTTCCCCATCCAGGGGCACTACGCCAGCACGTGGCGTGGCGACGTCAGCCAGGCCGGCGCCGGCACGCTGCTCGAGCACGCCATCCATGACGTGGACATCCTTATCTCGTACTTCGGGCGCGTGAAGCGCGTGTATGGCGTGACCCGTCATTTCTTCGAGCGCGCGGGCGTTGAGGACCTGAGCAACGCGATCATCGAGTTCGAGAGCGGTGCGGTCGTCAGCCACACGTCGATCTGGCACAACGTGCTGCACCGGGGCTCGAGCCGCCGCATGCACGTGACCTGCGAGAACGCGCAGTACAGTTGGGAGGACGACGACTACGCCGGCCCTATCCGCTGCGAGACCAACACCACCGGCGGCCGCACCGACCTCGCTTCCGAAGAGGTGATCGCCCGCTTCATCGAGAGCGCCGGCATCACCGACCCGCGCCTCCGCGAGACCGTACTGCCGCACGACTTGGGCCAGGCGTACCTCCTCGAGGACTACACGTTCCTCAAGGCGGTCAGCGAGGACCGGCAGAGCTGGCTCGATTTCGACGTCGCGCTCTACGCGCACGAGGTCGTCGATGCCATCTACGAGTCGGCGCGCAGCGGCCGGCCCGTCGAGCTGAGCTGAACCTACGGAGGCGCCATGCCGGACTACGACCTGATCATCCGCAACGGCAGCCTCATCGACGGCACGGGTGTGCCGCCGCGGCTTGGTGACCTCGCGGTCAGCGGCGACCGCATCGAGGCCGCCGGCCGCGTCACCGGCAGCGCGGCGCGTGAGATCGACGCCCGCGGCCTCGCCGTCGCGCCCGGCTTCATCGACGTGCACACGCACGACGACGCCGCGGTCATCCGCGACCCGCGCGTCGACTTCAAGATCATGCAGGGGGTGACGACGGACGTCGCCGGTAACTGCGGCGCCGGCGTGGCGCCGGCGAACGACGCGTTCCGCCTGTACTACGCCGCCGGCTTCGCGCCGATCCTGGGCGAGTGCAACCTGCCGTGGTCCACGACCGCGGAGTACTTCGCCGCCGTCGACGAGGCGCTGCCGGCCTGCAACGTCGCCGCCTACGTGCCGCAGGGCGTCGTGCGCTACAACGTCGTCGGCCTCGAGAAGGGGCCGCCCACGGAGGCCGAGCTGGCCCGCATGGCCGAGCTGGTCGAGGAGGGCATGCGCGCCGGCGCGATCGGCATGTCGACGGGGCTGGTCTACCTCCCCGGCGCGTACGCGCAGACGCCGGAGATCGTGGCGCTGGCGAAGGTCGTCGCGAGGCACGGCGGCATCTACACCAGCCACATCCGCAACGAGGGTACGGGCCTGCTCGGCGCCGTCGAGGAGGCGATCTCGATCGGCGAGCAGGCCGGCTGCCACGTCCAGCTCTCGCACCACAAGTCGGCCGGCCCCGGCGCCTACGGCCTGACGAAGGAGTCGCTCGCGCTCGTCGCGCGGGCGCGTGCCCGCGGTGTCAGTGTCACGCTCGACGCCTACCCCTACGTCGCGTCATCGTCGTCGCTGGCCGCGATGTTCCGCATCGGCCGCGGCGCGGCGTTCGAGCAGGTGCCGGCGATCATCGCCAGCGTCAAGTACGACCACGAGCGGTACGAAGGCCGGTACATCTCCGACATCGCCGCCGAGCTGGACCTGCCGGTCCTCGATGCCATCCGCAAGATCCTGCACGACGAGGAGAACTCGCCCAGCGTCATCATGTTCGTGATGGATGAGGACGACGTGCGTCGCGTCATCGCGGACGCGCACTGCATGATCGGCTCCGACGGCCTGCCGTCGGAGGGCAAGCCGCACCCGCGGCTCTACGGCACGATGGCGCGCACGATCCAGCAGTACGTGCGCGAGCAGCCGCTGCTGCCGCTCGAGGAGGCAGTGCGCAAGATGACGTCGCTGCCGGCGCGGACGCACCTGCTGAAGGACCGCGGCGAGTTGCGCCCGGGTGCGTTCGCCGACGTCGTCGTCTTCGACCCGGAGACGATCGCCGACGTCGGCACGTACCAGGAGCCGCGCCAGTACCCGGCCGGCATCGAGTACGTGGTCGTCAACGGCAAGGTGGCCGTCGATCAGGGGCGGCAGACCGACGCGCGCGCGGGCCGCATGCTGCGCCATGCCGCGGCCGGGGCCTGACACGATGGACATGCCCCCGATCGACCGGCAGGTGCGGCGGAACGTGGGCGCGTCGCCCGAGACGACGGACTTCGGTAGCGTCCACTGGGCCGTCCGCGCCGATGACCCGTCCGGCGCCGAGCAGACCGTGGGCCTGGCCGTGTTCGACGCCGGCAAGAGCAATGTGGAGCATACCCATCCGGACTGCGAAGAGATCGTCTACGTGCTGGAGGGCGAGGTGGAGCACACCCTTGGCGACCAGCGCACGCTGCTGCGCGCCGGTGACCTGATCGTCGTGCCGCGCGGCGTCCCTCACCGGCTGATCAATGAGGGCGACGCGCCCGTCCGGGCGTTCATCGTCTTCTCGTCACCGGATCGGCGGTTCGTGCCGACCGGCCGCTGACGCGCACCCTCACTCGCGCGTCGTCGGGTGCACCACCAGCACCGGCGCCACGCCCGAGCGCACCACCTGCTCCGTGACCGACCCGAACAGCGCCTGCGCCAGCGGGCCGCGGCTGTGCGTGGCCATCACGATGACGTCGACGCCGCGCTGGCGTGCCGCATCGACGATCGCCTGCGCAGGGTCGTCAGAGACCTGCGCGTTGACCTCGATCGTGGTGCCTGACGGCAGCCGCGCGGCCAGGTCGTGCAGGTAGTCCTCGAGCTGCGCGCGGCGCCGCTCGATCGCCTGGCCCTTGTTCTCCGCCCACTGCTGCGCGGGCACATCGACGACGACCGGCGTGGTGCCGAGCATCTCCGCCATGGCCTCCGGGCGCGTTGACTGGAGCTTCTGCCGCCGCCCGTGCGGCTCGTGCGCGACGGCCAGGAACGTGAACTCGGCCGCGGGCAAGCCCGCGATGAGCGTGAGCTGCGCCATCACCGATTCCGAGAACTTCGAGCCGTCGAACGTTGCCAGGATCTTCATCGCGTGCTCCAGTCGCGCCGCATCCGCCAGGGTATGCATAGTGTACGCGCGTGGCGCCTGTTGTATAGCCCCTGGTTCGAGCCGGTCCCGCCCGTGCGGCATGAGCATGATCGGCGCCCGACTGCTCCGGCGGCAGGGTGGCCCGGCGTCCTTCGCCCTGATTGTCTGTTATGATCCCGCCGATGCCTCGATTCGCCACGCTGCGCCTGTCCACGCACGGCTCGCTGGCCGTCGTGCACCTCGCCCGCCCTGAACGCGGCAACCCGGTCGATGCCCGGTTTCTCGACGAGCTGGATGAGGCGGCCGCAGCGATCGCCGACGATACCGCCCTCCACGTCGTCCACCTCAGCGCCGAGGGCGGCGTCTTTTCGAGAGGCTGGTCCGGCGACGCGCCGCCGCTCCGCGACCGCCTCCCGTTCCGCTGCCTGGAGCTGCTCCCGCAGCCCGTCGTCGCCACCATCGACGGCGACGCGCTCGGGGCCGGCCTGGAGCTGGCGCTGGCCTGCGATATCCGCATCGCGGGCGCGGAGGCGCGGCTCGCCATGCCTGAGGTGGCGGCGGGCGGATGGTTCGGCGGCACGCAGCGCCTGCCGCGGCTCGTCGGCCGGGCGCGTGCGGCCGAGATGCTGCTGCTCGGCGAGACGGTCGACGCGAAGACGGCGCTGGCCTGGGGGCTCGTGAACCACGTCGCGGCCGATGGTGATGCCGCCCGCGACGAGGCTGAGCGGCTTTGCAGCGCGATCGCCGGCCGGGGGCCCCTGGCCGTGCGCTACGCCAAGGAGGCCGTCTCGCGCGGGCTCGACATGCCGCTCGACCAGGCGCTGCGCTACGAGACGGACCTCACCGTCATCCTGCAGACGACGGCCGACCGCGCCGAGGGCGTCCAGGCGTTCCTCGACAAGCGTCCGCCTCGTTTTGGGGGGCGATAGCCGTGACCGGCGACGCGCCACGCCGGCGGCGGCCGAGCCTTCGGGCGGTCTTCTCGAACTGGCGGTCGTACGACGCCCCGCTGCTGGCGAAGCTGCGGATGGCAGGGGCCAATAGCATCGTGAAGCTGCGCACTCGCCGGGACTGCTGCGGGAACCACGGCCAGCCCGGCTGTTGAACCCCGCCGCCTGGGCCCGGTACGGGCCCTCCCGGCCCTGCGGCGTGATGCGAGATCGCGACAGAAATTTCCGCCGAGGCCGTCACTCACCCGGGCCGGCGCCCGTTAAGCCCGATGAACGGCGCCGGTGGCGGGCCACCCCCATCGACCGCAACTGGGAGCTGTTCGGCAGACACTCCGAGCTGGTCCGGGCTCCGGGCCACCCCCATCGACCGGGGCCCGGACCAGCTCAATGTCCCCCTTCCATTTCCCCTACCGCCGTAGACTGCAGACGTGAAGCTCGATCCTGGCGCCGGCCTGTGCCCGTCCTGCCTCCACGTCCGCCGCGTCATCTCCGGCCGTGGCTCGACGTTCCTGCTCTGCCGCCGGTCGGACGATGACCCGCGGTACCCCAAGTATCCCCGGCTTCCCGTCCTGCAGTGCCCGGGGTTCGACGAGAGGCCAGCCGGGCATGCCCCTGCCGAGTCCCGGCGCGAGCCCTAACCCGCCCCGGGCGCAATCCCCATTTGGACGGTCAACGGGGTCCATGTGACCTTTGGCCCTGAGATGAACGTCTCCCCAGTCGATACGTGGTTGGAGCCGTATGGGTGCGGCCGACCCGCCGATCGTCTCTGACGGGCGGTCGTTGGGCGATCGACAATCAAGTCGAATGACGGACCCAGAGTGAGGTGAAAGGAAGGAGAAGGCCATGACGAAGCTGACAGCAGTCGTCCTGGGCATGGCGGCATGGGCAGCCGTCGCAGGGCTGGCGGTGGTCATTGCGTTCAACATGGGCAACAAGAACCAGGTGCTGATGTTCCTGCCGATCCTGGTGGCGGTGTTCGCCGCCTGGGGCATCGGAGAGGCAGTCACCGAGCGCGTGTTCAACGGACACGAGGAGGGGATGTGATGGCGTTCCTCAACCGAGCCTTCGAGAAGAAAGAGCTGCGCGACCCGAGCGCCGTCCGCGCCGTCTTCAGCAACACGTGGCTGGCGCCGCTGTGGCTGGTGGCACGGGTGTACCTCGGCTACCAGTGGATCCTGGCGGGCTCCCACAAAGTGTGGGGGGACCAGCGGTGGATCGGCGTGAGCGGGCCGGATGGGCTGGGCCTGAAGTCGTTCTGGGACCGCGCGATCGCCATCCCGGCGCAGGGCTCGCCTGCCATCAAGTACGACTGGTACCGCACGTTCATCAAGTACATGGACGACAACGGCTGGTACCACTGGTTCTCCTGGGTGATCGCCTGCGGCGAGATGACGGTCGGCGTGCTGCTGATCGTAGGCGCGTTCACGGGCCTGGCCGCACTGGCGGGCGCGACGCTGAACTTCAACTTCATGCTGGCCGGCTCGGCGAGCACGAACCCGGTGTTGTTCATGCTCGCCATCCTCATCCTGATCGGCTGGAAGGTCTCCGGCTGGATCGGCGTCGACCGCTGGCTGCTGCCGGCGCTCGGCACGCCGTGGGAGCCGGGGCGCGCGTTCAAGGGGCTCGCCCACGAAGGCGGTGGCGGAGCGGCGAGACTGACGCCGCGCCGCGGCGCCGCCTGATTCGCCGTCGGGCGAGCGCAAGACAGTCAAGAGGCGTGCAGGGATGCACGCCTCTTCTCATTGTGCGCCGCGCGGACTTGCACCGGCGCTCCGTCCCGACGTGTCGTGCCCCTCTGTCGATCCGCGGCTGTGAGCCCTCTCCCGTCGATTGACGCTCTCCGCGGGCCCTCCATATACTCCGATCACCATCGCATCGACCCCCGTAGACAAGTGTCGCCGCGGCGACGGCAGGAGTTCCCATCATCATGGAAGACGTGGTCATCGTCAGCGGCGTCCGGACACCCATCGGCAGGTTCCAGGGCGCCTATAGCAGCCTGTCGGCCTCGGACCTCGGCGCCATCGTGATCAAGGCGGCGGTCGAGCGAGCCGGCCTCAAGCCGGAGCACATCGACCACGTGATCATGGGCTGTGTCGGCCAGGTTGCCGAGGACGGCTATATCTCCCGCCACGCCGCCGTGAAGGCCGGCATGCCCGTCGAGACGCCGGCGCTCACTGTCAACCGCGTGTGCGGGAGCGGCCTGGAGGCCATCAACACCGCCGCCCGCTACATCCAGACGGGCGACGCAAGCGTAATCGTGGCCGGCGGCACCGAGAACATGACGTTGATGCCCTACTACGTGCGCCAGGGCCGCACGGGCTACCGCATGGGCAACGGCGTGCTCGAGGACGGTATCCTCCACCTCCTGGGCGACCCGTTCAGCAAGGTCCACATGGGTATCACCGCCGAGAACCTGGCCGAGAAGTACGAGGTCTCCCGCGAGGCCCAGGACGAGTTCGCCGTGCGCTCGCAGGAGCGGGCGGCGGCCGCCATCAAGGCCGGCAGGTTCAAGGACGAGATCATCCCCGTCGAGGTCAGGCAGGGGAAGGAGACCGTCAGCATCGAGCAGGACGAGCACCCCCGTATGACCAGCATGGAGGCGCTGGCGAAGCTGAAGCCGGCCTTCAAGGACGGCGGCATGGTCACGGCCGGCAACGCCAGCGGCATCAACGACGGCGCGGCGGCGCTCGTCGTCATGAGCGAGGGCAAGGCCAAGGAGCTGGGCGTCAAGCCGCGCCTCAAGCTCGTCGCGCGCGCCGAGGCCGGCGTCGAGCCGTCGATCATGGGCAGCGGCCCGATCCCGGCGGTCCAGAAGGCGCTGCAGAAGGCGAACATGACCATCGACCAGATCGACCTCGTGGAGCTGAACGAGGCGTTCGCGTCGGTCGGCGCGGCGTGCGGCACGGCGCTGCGCCTCGATCCGGAGAAGGTCAACGTCAACGGCGGCGCGATCGCGTTGGGGCACCCGCTCGGCGCGACCGGCGCGATCTTGACGGTGAAACTGATGCACGAGATGGAGCGGCGCGGCTCGAAGTACGGCCTCGTCAGCCTGTGCATCGGCGGCGGCCAGGGCATCGCCTCCATCTTCGAGCGCGTGTAGCACGCCGCATATGGGCTATACGAAGGAGCGGACGATATTCGTCCGCTCCTTGTTGTCGAGAGGGCGCCGGAGGGTCGGATCAGGGCCGTTCCGGCGTCCGCCGGCGGTTGATTACGTTAAATCTCCCCTAAGGGTCTTAGGGCCCGGCTGCGGAGCCCTCTCCAGATTCAAACTTGACAGAATCCGCATCTCACGGAAGACAGGCCGTCTGGCCCATACCCGCCGGAAACGGACCCCGATGGGGGTTGATCGTCCACGGTTCATGGCTATAATCCGGACGTTTTGTGCTCTGTGACAGGCGGCACAAACCCGGCAACCCCGCGCCGGTCTTGACCAGTTACGACCCCGCTCGCTGAGCCAAAGGAGGTACCGCCTGAGTTACCGAGGATTCGTTGCGGGCGCGAAGGCGACGGTGATGGTCGCCGGCACCGCCGCTTCGGTGGGCCTTGCGCTCGCGAACGACCGAAGACTCACGCCCGTCTTCGTCGAAGCCGCACCCCAACCGATTCCCGCTACAGCCGTCGCGATGCCGCCGGCCGGGCCGCTGGTCGCACTCCGCGAGTTCATCGCTCGACGCGTCATGATCGCCGCCGCGCTTGCTGCGGCCGTCGTCATACTCGCGGCATCGATCCCGGCCGTCACGGCCGTCGCCAGCACGCTGCGGTCTGCGTCGCCGTCGTATGGCCCGCCCGCCCAGCTCCGTGCGGCCGCGGGCGTCGCCGGTAACTGGGAGCAGTCGAACGCCATCGCCGCCCCGTCCGCCGACGAGCTCAGCGTGGCGGTGCTGGCGGGCGCCGTCGACCGCCGCCAGCACGAGTTCGAGCAGGCGCTGCTGAAGCTGGGTGACCTGAGGCGCCTGGGCGAAGAGCTGCTTCGCCAGCAAGGGGCGGCGGTTCCCGTGGATGCGGCGCCGTACACGATGGGCGCCCCGTCCGGCTTCGCGCCGGGCACGGTGCTGCGGTCGCGCATCACCATCTACGGCTGCACCGGACCGGGCGGCGGTTTCTGCATCCGCATGTCGAGCGGCGGGGCGCCGTTCGCCGGCGCTGTCGCCTGCAGCGACAACCTCCCCTTCGGCACGAAGCTGAAGATCCGGGGCGACCCGACGGGCCGCGTCTACGAGTGCCTCGACCGCGGCCGGCTCTCCCCGACCTGGGTCGACGTCTACTTCGACGACACGTCCGCCGGCATGGCCTGGCAGAGCAGCCTCGGGACGACGCTGACGGACATCGAGATCGTCAACTAGCGCCTCGCGGGCGCACAAGGGCAAAGCAGACGGCCGGACCATCCCGGTCCGGCCGTCTGGTATCCGGGCCGCCCGCTGGTTCGCCCGGCGCCCCCTGTCGTATCCTCGCCCTATGCTCCGTGCAGCAGTCAAGCCACGCCCGCGTGCGCCGAAGCCGCACCCCAACGTCGCCCGCGTCCCGGAGATCATCGCGCGCCTCGACGAGGCGTACGGCCTGCCGGAGTGGCGCCCGCACCACGACCCCACGTCGGAGCTGGTGCTGACCATCCTCTCGCAGAACACGTCCGACGCGAACTCCGGCCGCGCCTTCGTCCGGCTGCTGGAGGCGTTCCCGACGTGGGACGCCGTGATCGAGGCGCCGCTGCCCGCGTTGATCGCCGCCATCCAGCCCGGCGGCCTCGCGCCGACGAAGGCGCCGCGCATCCAGGCCGTCCTGCGCGACATCAAGGGGCGCCGCGGCGGCTTCGACCTGTCGTTCCTCGGCGAGCTGCCGCTGGAGGAGGCGCGCGCCTGGCTGCGGAGCCTGCACGGCGTCGGGCCGAAGACCGTCGCCTGCGTGCTGATGTTCGCGCTCGGCCGCCCGGCGATGCCCGTCGACACGCACGTCTTTCGCGTGGCGATGCGGCTGGGCCTCATCCCGGAGCGCGCCGGCAAGGCGGCGATGACGCCCGAGAAGGCGCACGGCCTGCTCGAGGCGGCGGTCGCGCCGGACGACTTCTACGCCTTCCACATCGGCCTCATCAAGCACGGCCGCCGCACCTGCTCCGCCCAGCGCCCCCGCTGTCCCGACTGCGTCCTCCGTGACCTCTGCCCCAGCGCGACAGAGCTACACCCAGCGCTGGCGCCTGCCCGGCGGCGCTCCCGTCGTTAACCTTCTCCTTCGTTGGCGCGTTCTAAGATCGTGCGAATGTTGATGGTCCGGCTGGCGCTCTTCGTGCTGACTGCGCTCGCCGCCGTCGTGGCGGCTGGCAGGCCGTCCACTTGGGCCGCCGTGCCCGTGTGGGTACCGGTGTACGACCGTGCCGCACCGGCGACGACGGCGCTCGAGATGTTCGACGACGAGCGCGGTCTCGCCGTGATCGGCTACGGCGTGCAGCGGACCACGGACGGGGGCCGCACGTGGACGGAGCCCGATCCGTCGATCGGCATCGGCGGCGGCTACATCGCGTTCGGCGATGCTGATCACGCGTGGATCGCCGGCTTTTCCGGCGTCATGCTCCGCACCGATGACGGCGGCCGGAGCTGGAGCCCTCAGCGGACCGGCACCGACGCGCACTTCAACGCGATCGCCGCCATCACCGAGCGAGAGGCGTGGGCGACGGCATACGGAGTCGGCTTTAGCGACATCGGCCCCATGGAGCACGCCGCCAGCGTCCTGCTCCACACTGTTGATGGCGGTGCGACGTGGCAGCCCGTCCGCATGTCGGATTTCGGCATCTTCTACGGCATCTGGTTTGTCGGCCAAGATGGCTGGCTGCTCGCGTCCCAGTGTCATCCGGGCGACCGCTTCGCCCCGCCAGAAGGCGTCGGTCCCGCGTGCCAGGACCGCTATACGCTCCTCCATTCCGCAGACGGCGGCCGCTCGTGGGCGGCGGTCGCGCCGCCGCCGGCGCTTGTGCCGGTGCAATTCCAGTGGCTGGACGCCACGCACGGGTTTGCTGTCTCGCGCACATGTACGCCTTCGGTCTGCAGCGACCAGCTCTACGCGACGGCTGACGGCGGCCGTATGTGGGAGGCGCGTCATCCGCTGGCGGAGGGCAGCTCCTACGTGTACGGGCTGCGCTTCACCAGCGTCAATGACGGCTGGGTGGCGGTTGACGACTGCACCGTCCCCGACTGCGGCTTCCGGCTGGCGCACACGATGGACGGCGGACAGACCTGGACCTCCGTTGACGCGGCGTCGCCGATACCACCGTCGTCCGCGCTCGACGTGACGTCTACGCACGTCGTAATCGCCGCGCCCGACACGGGCATTTCACGCTATGACCGGCGTACCGGGGCGTGGGATCCGTCGGAGACGGCCGCGAGGCCGGTGCTGAGCCGGTTCGTGTTCACGACGCGCGATCGTGGCTATGCCGTGGCCGGGAGCCTGTGGGTCACCGAGGACGGCGGCGAAACGTGGGCTCCGGGCCCACCGGTGCCGGAGCCGCTGAACGACGTGGAAGCCAGGGGCGGCGTCCTGTGGGCGATGGGTCAGCACTCGCATATCTTTCGCAGCGACGATCGTGGTGCGACGTGGCGCCAGGTCGCGGTGCCGCCGGAGGCGTCGTCGTCGTCACAGTTCACGCTGCAAGCAGCGGACGGACAGCGGGCGTGGCTCGCCCTGACCGGCGGCCTCTGGCGCACGGATGACGGCGGTGCCACATGGAAGCACGTAGACACGACATCAAGCGGGCAGTACACGTTCGTCGACCACGACCACGGCTGGACAACGTCATGCGCGCAAAGCTTCTGCGAGAACGCGATCCGCGTGACGAGCGATGGCAGCGAGACGTGGGAGCTTCGGCCGCTGCCCGCGAACGCCTATGTGCAGTCCTTCGCGACGCCGCTGGACGGCTGGGGCGCCGTGTTCGAGTCGAATGCAACCGTCGATGGCGTCCAGTGCCCGTGCGTGATCGCCACGCACGACGGCGGGCGCTCATGGCGCGCCGCGTCGACGACGCCCTGGACGCTCAGCTCGATGCACTTCGTCGACGCGCTGCGCGGCTGGGCGATCGGCTACGACACGAGCGTCCAGTACCCGGCGTACGCCCCGCCCGCGATTCTCGCCACGCGCGATGGCGGCCGCACATGGACGAAGGAGTTCGATCTGAGCGGCTACGTCGGTGCCGGGTTCACCTCGGCGGCCGGCCGGGTCTGGCTGTCCGTTGCGCGCAGCTCCGCCCCGTGGTCCTACGGCCGCATCATCATCTACCGTCGCGACGTGGCGTCCGCTCCCCTCATCGCGCCCGACACAGGCACTGGGCCGCCTGGCGCGGCGGGTGTGCCGGCGAAGCTTGCGCTGGCAGGCGTGCTGCTCCTGATGGCGGGCATGGCCGGCCGCCGATTCTGGCGATCCGTCCGCTCCAGAGCTTGACACTGAGACGAAGTCTCGGTTACTCTGTTGAGACCAAGTACCAATTCCACCGAGGCGGCATGTCCGACATCGACCTGATCATCGAACGGCTGGAGCTGCGCGGACACCGGATCACCGGCAGCCGGCGGCGCGTGCTCGACGCCGTCCTCGCCCAGCCGGACCACTTCACCGTGGACGACGTGCTCCACAGCGCGCGCAAGGTCGGCCGCGCGACCGTCTTCCGCACGATGCGCCTCCTGCTCGACCTCAACATCCTCTGCCGGGTCATGCTCGACGGCGGCACGCTGCACTACCGGCTCAGCTCGCGCGGCCACCACCATCACCTGGTGTGCAACAACTGCGGCCGCGTCGAGGACTTCACGAGGTGCGACGTCGAGCCGCTCGTCCGGGAGCTGGCGAAGGCGATGGACTACGAGATCGAGGCGCACTGGCTCGAGGTCTACGGCCGCTGCCACGCGTGCCGCCTGCTACAGCCCCGGTCCGCCGCTGAAACGTCCGAGGTCCGGCCGTAACGCACATGGCAAGGAGCAAACCGTGTCTCGCGGACGTAAGCTGATACTCCGTCTCGTTACGGTGTGCGCGGTCGCCGGCGCCGCCGCGCTCGTCGCGGCCTGCGGGGGCGGTAAGAGCGGCAACCAGCCTCCCACGACGTCCCAGGGCGCGAAGCTGCGCGTGGTAGCGACGACTGTGCAGGTCGCGGCCCTGACGAAGGAGGTGGGCGGCGACCGCATTGCGCTGACCGGGCTGATCCCGGCGGGCGCCGACCCGCACGAGTTCGAGCCCCGCGCGAGCGACCTGGCGGCGATTGAGGACGCCGAGCTCATCCTGCGGCACGGCATCGGCCTGGATGGCTGGCTCGACGGCACGCTCAAAGCCGGCGCGAAGGCGCGGGTGGTCACCGTCACGGATGGCATCTCGCTGCTGAAGGGCGACGAGTCGGGCAAGCAGGTCGACGACCCGCACGTCTGGCACGACCCGGAGGACGACAAGATCATGGTCGCGAATATCGCCGCCGCGCTCGACGCGGCGGATCCGGCGAGCAAGGCGCAGTACGACGCCAACGCCGCGGCGTACGAACAGAAGCTCGACGACACGAAACGGCAGGTGCAGGCGATCATCAACGAAGTCCGGCCCGATGGCCGTAAGCTCGTGACGAACCACGATGCGTTCGGATATTTCGCGAGGGCCTTCGGCCTGCGGATCGTCGGCGCGGTGATCCCGAGCGTGTCCACCGAGGCGGAGCCGTCGGCGCAGGAGACCGCCGCATTGCTGGATACAATCAAGAAGGAGAACGTGAAGGCGATCTTCGCCGAATCCAGCGTGAACGCGAAGCTGGCGACCACCCTGGCGAACGATGCCGGCGTGAAGATCGTGGACGACCTCTACGGAGACTCGCTCGGCAAGCCCGGCAGCGGCGCAGACACCATCGACGGCATGCTGCTGGCGAACGCACACAAGATCGCGGACGCACTGAAATGACGATGACGGACACGCTGCCCCGGACGCTCGACCACGAGGACTGCCTCGTCATCCGCGACCTGACGGTCGCCTACCAGCGGAAGGTGGTCCTGAAGGGCGTACAGGCGGACATCCGCCGCGGCCAGGTGATCGGCGTCATCGGGCCGAACGGCGGCGGCAAGAGCACGCTCCTGAAGGCGATCCTCGGCATCGCGCCCGTCATCAGCGGCAAGATCACGCTGTTCGGCCGCCCGGTGTCAGAGATGCGCTCGCACCTCGCGTACGTGCCGCAGCGGGAGGTCGTCGACTGGGACTTCCCGGTCACGGTAGGCGACGTCGTGATGATGGGGCGGTATCCGCGGCACCGGTGGCTTCGTCGCCCGGGACGTGCCGACCGCGAGGTCGTGGAGCGGATGCTCGCGCGCGTCGACATGCTCGAGCACAAGGACGCGCAGATCGGCCAGCTCTCGGGCGGCCAGCAGCAGCGCGTGTTCATCGCGCGGGCGCTGGCGCAGGAAGCGGACGTCCTCCTGCTCGACGAGCCGATGAACGGCATCGATGCCGCGACGCAGGAGGTGGTCCTGCAGGTGATCGAGGAGCAGCGGCTGGCCGGCAACATCGTGCTGCTGGCCACCCACGACCTCGTGAGCGCCTCCTGCGCCTGCGACTGCCTCTGCTGCGTGAACGAGCGGATGGTGTCGTACGGGCCGCTCACGGAGACGTACACGGCCTCCAACCTGGCCGCCACATACGGCGGCCCGGTGATCATGCTCGCCCCCGCGACGGGCGCCCAGCCGGCGCACACGCACCATGCCGGCGACCACGCGCACCACGAGCACGTCCACGAGAACCTGGGCATGGACCACCGCGATGGTTAGCTACTTCACCGATCCCCTCCAGTACGAGTTCATGAAGCGGGCGCTCATCGAGGTGATCCTGATGGGCGCCGTCACCGGCGCTGTCGGCGCGTACATCGTGCTGCGGGGGCTCGCCTTCATCGGCGACGCGCTCTCGCACGCCATCTTCCCCGGGATCGTCATCGCCTTCCTGCTCGGCCGCAGCATCTTTGCCGGCGCGCTGCTGTTCGGCGTGCTGACGTCGGCGGCGATCGCCGTCGTCGCGACGAACCGGCGCGTCAAGGAGGACTCCGCCATCGGCGTCATGTTCGCCGGCACCTTCGCGCTCGGCGTCGTGCTGATCAGCTCGTCCCGCAACTTCACGCGCGATCTCGCGTCGTTCCTGTTCGGCAACGTGCTGGGCGTGACGACGAGCGACATCTGGCTGTCGGCGATCGTCGGCGGCATCGTGCTGCTGCTCATGGTGCTCCTCTATAAGGAGCTGCTGATCACGTCGTTCGACCGCGTCGCGGCGCAGGCCATGGGCCTGCCCGTGTTCTGGCTCGACCTGCTGTTGCTGGTGCTCATCTCGCTGACTATCGTCGTGTCGCTGCGGGCCGTCGGGAACATCCTCGTCGTCGCCATGCTGGTGACGCCGGCCGCCGCCGCCCGGATGCTGACCGACCGCATGCCGGTGATGATCGCGCTGAGCGCCGGGATCGGTGTCCTGTCGGGCGTGCTGGGCCTGTTCGTCTCCTACCACGCCGACGTGGCGGCGGGCGGCACCATCGTCCTCGTCGCCACGGCGATCTTCGGCCTGGTCTGGCTGTTCGCCCCCGGCCACGGCTTCGTGGCCAGCCAACTGCTGCGCGCCCGGCTCGCCCGCTCGTCCGCGCCCGAGACGAAGGTCCTCTTCGAATCGCCCGAGATCCAGAGCCCCGGCCCGCACTGACGGGAACGGGCCGCTGCACCTGCACCGCGTGGGGGGTTAACCTTCTGGCCGCTTCGTGCGTTCTACGATCGTGCGGATGTTGTCTATCCGTTGTCTGGTGCCGCTCTTGCCCGTCGTGGTGCTCGCGTCTGCCTGCGGAAGGTCTGAGCGCGTAGAAACCACCACTGCGTGGGAGAAGATCTACGACCGCCCGGCCGACGCCGCCACCGCGATCGAGATGTTCGACGACCAGTACGGGCTCGCGATTATCGGCCACGGCATCGAGCGCACTACGGACGGCGGCCTTACGTGGCGCGAGACCGATTCCTCCGACGACGCCAGCGGCCACATCGCCATCGCCGACCGCGATCACGCGTGGATCGCCGGCGCCTCGGGCGCGATGCTCCGCACCGACGACGGTGGCCTCACGTGGCAGCACCAGCAGACGGGCACGCAAGCGCCATTCAACGACATCGCGGCGTTGAGCGCCGGCGAGGCCTGGGCTACGGCCTTCGTCTTCGGCTCCGGCCAGGGATTCCCCCCGCACGGGGACAGCGCGCTCCTGCACACCGTGGATGGCGGCGCCACATGGCAATCCGTCGACGTGCCGGGCTACGGCATTTTTCTCGGCGTCTGGTTCGTCGGCGACGACGGCTGGCTGCTCGCGACGCAGTGCCATCCCGGCGATCCGCTGGACGATCCTTCGGCAGAGCCGGGAGCTCCCGGCCACGCACCCTGCAACGACAGGCGCACTCTGCTTCATACGTCAGATGCCGGGCGGGCGTGGGATGTCGTCGCGCAGCGCCCGGCGACTGTGCCGGACATGATCGACCGCGTCGATAAAATGCACGCGTACGGCATCGGCGTCGGGCCGTGTGAAGGGGCCGTATGCGCGACCTACGGGTTGTACGCGACCTCAGATGGCGGCCGCACCTGGGAGCCGCTGGCTCCGCTCGATTTCGGCCTCGGCATCAGGGGCCTCCGCTTCGCCAGTGAGTCCGACGGCTGGGTCGCGGGCGCGCGCTGCGCGCCGCCCAACTGCGGTTCGATGCCGGGGTTCGCGCACACGCTGGACGGCGGGCGGTCGTGGGAGTATGTCGACACGCCCGCGGAATCGCTCCTTACTTTTGACATAGGCGCCGGGCGCGTCGTGTCCTCGGTCGCCGGCACGGGCGTCTCGCTTTATGATCCGGCAACGGGGACGTGGCAGCCGTCGTCAACCGACGCGCGCCCGGAACTTACCCGCATCTCGTTTGCCACACGCGACGTGGGCTATGCGACGACCGACGGCGGCGCGCTGTGGGTTACCGGCGACGGAGGGAAGACGTGGTCCCTCCGCTCGGACGCACTCCGTTGGGAGATCACATCGACGGGTGCGCTCTGGGCATCGGACGCGAGCAGGACCATTCATCTGACCGAAGACGGTGGGCGCTCGACGCGCGACCTATCGCCTCCTTCAGAGGCGCATTCGTCGGGCCGTTTTTCGATAGTGGCCGCGGCGGGCGACCGCGTCTGGTTGGTGTTGGATGGCGGACTGTGGCGCACCGATGACGGTGGCGTTACGTGGCGCCAGATCGACGCCGCGCAGAACGCGGACTATCACTTCATAGACGCCCAGCACGCATGGATGATGGCACGCGTCTCCGCCGGCTGCGACGACGCGATCCGCGTCACCGATGACGGCGGTGACACGTGGGAGCGGCGCCCTGTGCCGCACAACGCGTACTGCGACGTCGCCTTCTCCACACCGCTGGACGCCTCGGGCGTGCTCCACAACGAAACGGGTGATTGCTATTGCAGGATCGTCACGCACGATGGCGGGCGCTCCTGGCAGACCGTCTCGACGGCTCCGTGGTCCCTGAGCACGTTGCTGTGGATCGATGCAGCGCGCGCCTGGGGCGTCGCCGCCTTCCTTCCGCTGACGCAGCCTCCGGTTGTAGTGTCGACGCTTGACGGGGGGCGCACGTGGAAGGAGGAGTTCTCGCTGGAACGCCCGGTCCCCACACAGCTCGTCGCGCGGGACGACAGAATCTGGCTGTATCTCAGCACCACCCGGCTCAATCTCCCCGACGGGGCGCACGAGACCCCCCGGCGCACCATGATCTACCGCCGCGATATCGCCGGCGCGCCTGAAGGCACGCCCTCGGCCGTCGCCTCCAACCTGTTCCCCCTGGTGGCTGCGCCGCTGCTCGGCTTCGCCGTCGCGCTCGCTGCCGCCGCAGCCGTCTGGCGCGCCCGCGGCCCGTTGACGTAACACCCGAGCCCGTTCTGGCCGAAACCTGCCTTGACCCCCGCACCCCTCCTGCGCCATAATGTTGACTAAATCGATTTACTTTTTTAGGGAACCAGCCGAATCGGGAGGCCGTTATGGTCGCGCAGGCTATCCGCTCCGAATTCGCCCAGGACAAGTCCGACGACCCCGTCGTGAAGGCCGAGATCGATAACTTCGAGAAGGAAGCGCTGGCCTGGCGCGCCGGCGGTGGCCTCGGCGACGACTTCCGCCCCTTCCGCCTGCAGCACGGCACCTACGGCCAGCGCCAGGCCGGCGTCCAGATGATGCGCATCAAGGTGCCCCACGGCACGCTGACGCCCGATCAGCTCCACGCCATCGCCGACTGCGCCGAGCTGTACTCGCCGCGCAAGCTCGGCCACGTCACCACCCGGCAGGCGATCCAGCTCCACTTCGTCCTGCTGGAGGACGCGCCGAAGGTGATGCGCCGGCTCGCCGAGGTCGGCGTGACGACGCGCGAGGCCTGCGGCAACACCGTCCGCAACATCACCGCCGACCCGCTCAGCGACATCGCCGATGACTGCGTGTTCGACATCACGCCGTACGCCGAGGCGGCGATGCGCTACTTCCTGCGCAACCCCGTCAGCCAGAAGCTGCCGCGCAAGTTCAAGATCAGCTACTCCGCCAGCCCCGCCGACCGCGGCCTCATCCCGATCCACGACATTGGCCTGATGGCGGTCGAGCGCGGCGGCCAGCAGGGGTTCCGCGTCAGCGTCGGCGGCGGTCTGGGCGCCGCGCCGCGCGTCGCCGACGTGCTCGTCGACTTCATCCCCGTGCGCGAGCAGCTCCGCACGACCGAGGCCGTGATCCGGGTCTGGGACCGCCTGGGCGAGCGCCGTAACAAGAACAAGGCCCGCATCAAGTTCCTCATCGCGAAGCTCGGCATCGACGAGTTCCGCCGCCTGTATGAGGCGGAGCTGGCGACGCTGCCGCCGGCGGCCGACGAGCGCTACCGCGCGCCCGACTTCACGCTGCTCGAGGAGCCGCCGGCGTATGGCTCGCACGCGTCCCGCAGCGGCGGCCCCGCCAAGCCCCGCGACGGCTTCGACGTGTGGCGGCGCACCAACGCACTGAAGCAGAAGGTCGCGCCGTACCACACCGTCTACGTGCTCCTGCCCATCGGCGACGTCACGGCCGACCAGATGCACGCGCTCGCCGAGATCGCCCGCACGTACGCCGGCGGCCACATCCGCACCGCCGCGGCGCAAAACTTCGTCCTTCGCTGGGTGCACGAGGACGACCTGCCGGCCGTGCACGCCGCGCTCGCCGGCATCGGCCTGGCCGAGGATCACGCCATGACCATCTCCGACGTCATGACCTGCCCCGGCGCCGACACGTGCAGCATCGGGGTCACGTCGTCGAAGGGGCTGGGCTCGGAGCTCCGCTCGCGCATCCGCGCCGGCAACGGAAGGTATCGCGACCCGCTCGTCGACGAGATCCGCATCCGGATCAGCGGCTGCCCGAACTCCTGCGGCCAGCACCACGTCGCCGACATCGGCTTCTACGGCATGGCGATCCGTATGGGCGAGCGCCAGGTTCCCGCGTTCCAGCTCCTCCTCGGCGGCAGCCCGCACGGGGACGGCCGCCTGGCGAAGTTCACGATGAAGCTGCCCGCGCGCCACATTCCGGACGCCGTCGAGAAGCTGCTCGACGCGTACATCGACGAGCGGCAGGACGGCGAGAAGTTCGCGGCGTGGTCGGGCCGCGTCGGCACGCCGCACGTGCAGGAGCTGCTGGCCGAGTACAGGGTTGTGCCGCAGTTCAACGAGAACCCCATGGCCTACGTCGATTGGGGCCAGAGCAAGCTCTTCACCCTCGACGACATGGGCGAGGGCGAGTGCGCCGTCTGAGCGGAAGAGGACGATGACGAACCAGGCGACGTCTGTCGCGATCGATGAGGTGGAGGCCGCGTCCGGCGCGCTCGAGGGCAAGACGCCGCAGGAGATCCTGCGCTGGGCCGTCGGGACGTACCAGCCGGGGCTGACGCTGGCGTGCAGCTTCGGCGGGCCGTCCGGCATGGTCCTGCTCGACATGGTCATGCGGATCGACAAAGCCGTGGAGGTGTTCTACCTGGACACCGACTTCCTCTTCCCGGAGACCTACCGGCTGCGCGACGTCGCCGCCGCGAAGTACGGCTTCCGGCCGGCCGGCTACATGTCGCTGCTGACGCCCGAGCAGCAGGCGGCGAAGCACGGCGACGCCCTCTGGGCGCGCGACCCCGATGCCTGCTGCGCCATCCGCAAGGTCGAGCCCAACCGCCGCGCCCTCGCCGGCAAGCGCGCATGGATCAGCGGCATCCGCCGCGATCAGGCGAAGACCCGCGTCGACACGCCGGTCGTCGAGTGGGACGAGAAATTCGGCCTGGTGAAGGTCAATGCGCTGGCGGCGTGGACGGAGTCGCAGGTCTGGAAGTACATCCTGGACAACGGCGTGCCGTACAACGAGCTGCACGACCGCGGCTTCCCGAGCATCGGTTGCACGTACTGCACGAGCCCCGTGGCGCCGGGCGGCGAC
>Ga0153916_10000695_pt1 | contig 23140 bp, 29 predicted proteins | sample Opewatmetagenome_FD_109642 | JGI IMG/M metagenome (GOLD analysis project Ga0153916, IMG submission 109642) | Freshwater wetland microbial communities from Ohio, USA - Open water 3 Core 3 Depth 4 metaG | ecosystem: Environmental > Aquatic > Freshwater > Wetlands | place: USA: Ohio, Lake Erie...
AGCTGTAGAACACAGCGTGCAGCGGATTTGCTGTACGGACTGCGATACAGAGGTATCGGAAGATGATGCCGCTTGCCCCAAGTGTGGTCTGCGAAATCCCGCAAACCGCTAACGCAAACCGTTAGACCCCTGTCTTGCAAACAGGCGTATCTTATCAAATAAATGTTTCGGATGGTGGCGTGGAACGGGTCACGCGCATTGAGCATCGGACAACCCGAATCCATCCGTTCAGATATTCCCCGCCATGCCTAAGTGTCCCCGAAGGGTATAGAATGCAAATGGAAGGCGGGGTCTAACACAGTGTCCACCCGACGCGGGGGAAGCTGCGGCGTCTCAGGCATTATCCAAGCCCGAAGTTTTGTTCACTCAACAGGCGGAGTCTACACCCGCCCCCACGCTGGTAATGTAAACCGTTACGAAAGGATAATCAATGCACTATCAAAAAATTTTCAGCAAATTAGGTTTTCTTCTAGCCGTTCTCTCCACCCTCGAACTTGAAAGAATCATGGTTCTTGGAGAAACTTCAAGGCTCCCCATCGGGACCGACACCACGGGAACCGTGATCCTGCTGGCGGTCTCCCTTTGCCTGTATTTGGTTTTCGACAACTAATACAACGGCAGAACCGCCTCGGAAACAGCCCCCGGACATGAGATGTGACATTTGTCACGTTTTGCGTCCGGGGGCTTGACTTTTGCTCTGGAATAGGTAAAATGTAATTACAACTTAGCACTTTGGCAGGTGCATAAAAAACGAAAAGATTCACCTTTTTAGATGAGTCTTTGTCGAAGCAACCCGTTTATCGTTTTTCGGACTGCCAAGCAGAGACAAAGATTCATCCAAGAAGGTGATTTTTTATGCACCAAAAACAGGAGTAAGCATGTCAATAGAAGAATATAAAGTCAGAATTGATAACATCCTCTCCAGTATAGATCGTCACGCACAAATGATGGAGAAAAAAGAATACACCACGCGTGAGGAATTATCCCGCGACATGGCAATTGGTATTGAGTTGGGTCAACAATACGTAGACATGCTTGGAGAAATCCTGGAAGATGATGAAGTTTTGATGGTGGAGTGGTGACATGGAAAAGAAACAGGAGAATTACGTTACAGAGTCCGAGGAGGCATTGGAGATGCTAGGGAAAGGGTATAACAACGATCCAATAGCAACCGAATTTGTATCCACCCTTAGCGGATTTACACCAGCCCCAGACGTATTGATAACAGAGTATGGATACGTGACCGCACTTGTTTGGGGTCGCGCATGGAGATACTGCCAAATGGCGGATGGTGTATGCAGATCAGCACTCGAAAAATTGGCTCTTGGTTTGGGGATGTCAGAGCGAACGATTATCAGACACTTGGATACACTTTGTGAAGGCGGGTATTTATTCGACACAACCCCAGACCTGAAAAACAAACCTCACATTTACGCCGATACTGGCAAGATTAGAATAAGAGTAAACGTAGAGGCTGGTATGACTTTAAGTCAGGGCAGGGTGACAGAGAGTCAACGTGGGGGTGACAGAGAGTCAGTTGAAGAAAGTATTAAGAAAGACTTCAAGAATAAGCCTAAAGGCGATTTGGTTGATTTCGAGCTTTCAAAACTTCCTGCGAAGTCCATCCGTCAGTCAATCCATGAATATTTCAGACTTAACGTCAATTGGGAGACAAAGACGGCTCGGCAGTGGATGGAGTGGGCAATTGGCGAGAATATTACCTCCTCACAAATTGAAAAGGCGGCAGACCTCTGGAGGGTGGATAAACGCTTCAATTGGCAACATCCAACCCTCAAGGGAATATTCGAGAATTGGCAAATACTTAATGACACGCATGAGGAAGTCCGCAAAACAGGCGGAGAACATCCTGAATACAAACCGCTTCCTCCAGACCCCAATGAAGGACAATATGTTCCTCCACCCCCAAGAAGGAAAACAGCATGATACCCGATCCTTTTGATTCTTTTATTACGGAAGAACAAGCCAAACAGATTTCAGATCCAACCCCGTTCGCTTCCTTCGCGGACTTCGAGGTGGAATACGAGTTGATCGGGTCCATTCTTCGCAAGGGAACTATTTACGAGGATGTCATTTCTGCAATCAATTCCGATATGTTCCACAATTCAGTTTGTCGTGATTTGTTCAATTCAATGGGGAAAGTTCGTGAACACGGACTTGTTTTGGACGTGATTACAATCGCAGATCAACTGGAGCGCGATGGACTCCTTTCAACAATTCAATATTCTCCGTTTACAGGACGCACCGCCATCGGGGCGATTCGGGAACGCGGGAACCCCAAGAATTTCTCGTCTTATGTAGACCTCATCGTGGACTACTGGGCAAAACGTCAACTGGACTATATCGCCCAGACCATGACGCAACAGGCACGTAATGGGCGCAGGGCCGTTGATATTCTATCCGACACACGCGTAAAGTTTGATGAAATTGACGTTCTAGGGGGAAATCTGTCAACCAATACATATAATTCATCATCACTTGCATCTATGGCATACGATCATGCGACAGACGCTGCCAATGGAAAAATTAGGGGTGTTCAGACAGGTTATCTCGATTTGGACAAAATTATTAAAATGCTTGCGGGAGACTTGCTTCTTGTAGCGGGTCGTCCAGGTCAGGGAAAATCTGCTCTTGTGGATTCCATCGGACTCAACGCCGCTAAAGCTGAAAAGAAAGTTGCAATCTTCTCGCTGGAGATGAGTGGAAAACAGGTTGCCACCCGCCTTTTGTCCCAGATTTCCGGGGTTCCAACTCATCGGATTCTTGAAGGAAAGATGACTGAGTTGGAATGGCCTCTTTATACTCAGGCGGTTGAGATTTTTGAAAAACTACCGATTATGATAAACGACAAGGCGGGCATAACCATTCCTCAAATGAGGACGGAAATAAAACGAATGTCACGAGACTTGGGGGGGGTGGATATTTGCATAGTGGATTACATTCAATTGATGAAATCCATCAAGAAAGTCCAAAGGCGCGATCAGGAAATTGGAGAATTATCAAGAGGTCTAAAAGAACTTGGACGGGATTTTGATATTCCAATTCTAGCCGCCGCCCAAATGTCCCGTGCGGTGGAAATCAGAAGTGAGAAACGTCCTGTTCTTTCTGACTTGCGAGAGTCCGGGGATTTGGAAAATGATGCCGATGTAGTCATGTTCATTTACCGCCCCGATCAATACGAAAAAGATAGCACAAAACAGAACATTGCAGAAATCATTGTTGCCAAACAACGTAACGGGCCAGTGGGAAGTGCGGAATTGATATTCCGTGGCGCATTGGCAAAATTTGAAAACGCAATGACGAGAAATTTCAATCCAAATTCCGAACAGAACTGGCAAAATCGCCAAGACATAGGAGATGACTAATGACCATTATTCTCAATGACGGTTTCGGGAAGCCAGTTCCAGTCGGCGAAACCGTGACAGTATTCGACGCCACCAAAAACTACAAGATCGGGGACGTGGTGGACGTGGCAGATCAGTATCGAGTGCGTGTCGGCAGGGCGCGTTGCGTCAGGCGTTATGCAGACGAACCGAAGTGGACAAGCAGTGTCTATTCCGACCCCCGTCGTTCCGAATCGCTTCCGCAGATCAATTTTGGGGAAGATCACTACGATTTCGAGATCATCGAGGAGGTGTGAATAAGAAATCACCTATCAACACATTTTCATTGTCTATTTTTTGAAAAGGAGAACCGCATGAAACCGCTGTACAAAACAAGATTGTTCGTCAAGACCAACGATAAAACCCTCGCTCTCGCCATTGCCGGGTTCGTGGTGAGGGATGTAATTGACATGAACACATCGATGGAAACTGGAAACGATACCCGCACGATCACCGTCATGTTGACCGACGACATGGGAAAGAGGGTCGGACCCTATACCATCGACCAGGATGATACCGAAGTCAGAGAGGTATCTGCATCATGAACGCCGAAGAAGCCGTAAAGAAATTCAAGGATGACGTGGAGAACTTCGTGGACGGGGAAGTGTTCCATCAAGGTTCTGTGATCGGAGTGCTTGAAAAGGCGTGTGGTGGAAAGGAAAACCGCTACCTGCTCCTCAAAGCCTTGACCGGAAAGACTTCAAGCAAGTTACTGACCCACGCTGAATGGTACGCGCTGTGCAAGTTAGTCTTGCCCTACAAGCCCCAAAATGGGCATTGGACAACCCAGCACGGGGAAAATGACCTGCATAACCTGTGCGGGGCTATTTTGACCCGTTTTTGGGCAGAGAACGGGCAAATTTCGATGTTTCCTCCTCCCGAATCTTCTCCGCAACCATAAAAACGTGACAAATGTCACTTTTAATTCAGGAGTGACAGGAATACAATCAGGAAATGAAAGTTTCTCACTTCAAAACTGGAAACCGTGACGACAACGAAAAGGAAATCATCCTCCTGCTGAACAGGCGCAATGTCAAGTACACGCAGTTCAAGCCGGGGGATGGTGCCGACCTCCTGATTTGGATTTCACCGATGGAAGTATGGGAAGTGAAAAACCCAAAACAACCACCATCCAAAAGACAGTTGACAAATGAAGAAAAAGAGGCAATGGCCTACTGTCAGGAAATCGGAATACCGTTTATTGTGATCGAAACACTGGAAGAAGCAAACGACAGGTTGAACCTGTATTTTTCAAAAGGAGATTGATATGGACAATAAAACTCGAAGCGTTGTTGATGTTTTGAATCGCCCGTCGCAGAAGCAGGCTCAGGAAAGAGCCAAAATCGCTGACAATCGAAAACGAGGATCGTGGATCGTCCGCAATGCAAAATGGTTCCTGTTTGCGTTTTTCAACGCGGTGGCTCTTGTTTTTGACGGACTAGCCGTAACCACCGTCTACTCGCTGACACACGGCAGTATTCTTTTGTCTGCCCTATCGTTACTTCCAACCGGAATTCCGATGTTCCTGTGGGAGGCCGGGTGGTTGAATCCACTATCAGATACCGAACAAAAACGGCGCGCTATCTGGGGTGTTGTTCTGAGTGTTGCATCGGCAGCCGTTGTTGGATTTATGGCGATTCTGGCAGACATCGGCGGATCGGATTTGCGTTTCTGGCTTTCGTTTGTCCTGCTTGCATGGTGCGTTGTGGCTGTTATCGTTCATGGAGTAATGGCGGCGCTCTATTTCTACAAGGACCCGATCACCGTCCGAGATCATTCCCTCCAGGCGACCATTTCAGAAAATGAATTCCAAAAAGATACCCTCGAAGCTGGAAAGTCCCTCATGGATTCGGCTACTGAAATGCTTACACGCGAAAAAGAATTGCGCGAGACATTTGGTGACGATGCGGTCAACCGGACACTTGAAATCCTGCTTGGAATCGATCTGAATGGCGACGGAACTGTTGGCGGAAAGAAACAAACTTCTCCCCCAAATCAGCCAGTCAAAATGTTCAGCGGCAACGGAAGCAAGCCAGAACCGATCAAAGAACCTGTATACCCTCACCAGCGGTAACGGGCGGCCTACCCGTCACCGCGCAGGAACAGGGCGAAAAACCATCCCCGACGCAAGTCGGGGATTTTCCTCGTTCGGAAACTGACATGACGGTAATGTCAGACGAGATTTCTTCTTGGCTTGGGATGTTGCATGAAGGAACCGCCGAAACAGTCGTCATGTCAGATGGGAAGGGATATTATTTCAACTGCGATGGAACGGCGCATTACCTCTACGAAAATGACATGACAAAACGAGAACCGAACGGACGTTTCAAGCGTGTTTACAAAGGAAAGATAGAAAATGAAACAGTTACCTACAAAGGAAAAACAACAGAAATCCCCTGCAAGACCAGTCATGTCAGATGGTCAACTTCCCGTCATGTCAGATGTAGAATTCGTCAAACAACGGGAAACGATGCTGGACGCTCTGGCAATCCTCAAGGACGCGATGAATATGTACCCTTGCAGGATGCCGAATGGCAAGACCCCCGCTCCCAAATTGTTCACTAATTACGGTGTTTTGCTTGTTCCTTTCCCATCTGGCGGTCATGTCATTGAAACAGTCGTCATGTCAGATGGGAAAATGGATTTCAAGGTGGATGGAATTTCCATAATTCCCGTCATGTCAGGAGAAGAAGATGAGAAAAAATAGATTTTTCTTGTCAATTTTACTATTCACAACTTTCGCATGTTCATTTCAGGGTGTTACATCAAGATCAATTGCCGTCATGTCAGTCACGGAAACTTCCGAATCGTCTCTTGAAATGACCGTGGAAGCCGAGGAAGGTCTCTGGCTTCGCACGGTTCCGGACGGTCAAGGTGGAATCCAGATCGCTCTAATGCCGCCAGGAGCCGTACTTATTCCCATGTTTTGCCAGAACTTCGACGGGCAACTCTGGATTTACGGAACCTACGAAAACCAGTCAGGATGGTCGTCAGCAGAATTCCTGAGCGGTTCCTGTGATCCAAACATCGTCATGGTGGACTCCGTTCCCGATGCTCCGTTGTACCCCCCCATCCGATATAGATATGTGTGTGTGGACGAGGCTGGGGTGTATGGGGCTCCTAGGAAAAATCCCGATTGGTTCCTTTACACCATCCCGCGCGGAGAACAGGTACGTGTTCTTGAGATGGCACGCGGCACGCCAGAAGCGTGGGCGATGATTGAGACTGCCCACTGGGTGAAGTGGACAGATTTATGCGAGTAACGATATTCAGAACAAGTGACATACGTCACTTCCCCGTAATGCCTTGTTTTGGTACACTTTAGTCAATCCCTGAGTTGTGCGCGATTGGGAGTTAGGGAGTTTATCCACTTCCTGCCCCGTTGTATAAGCCACATCTGATAAGATGAGACTTTGTGAACGGCAACTTGGGGATGTTTTTTCAAAGAAATACTGGAGAAGTTATGAATTCCAACGATCTACTAAAAGTCTACTCAAAACAAGCTATTCAGGCAGATGGGGACGCCGATAAGATGATGTGGAAATCGGCTCTTTTTTGCTCCCGTATCGTTGGGAAGTACGATAGAGGCGCAAAACTTGGGTTGGCAAGTGACATGAACAGAAGTACAGATACCATCGAAGATCGCGCACACGCCTACATGATGTTCGAGGCGCTCTGCAATCTGGACGGCGGGAAACCCCGTCGTTTCGTTTTTGCGGCTCGCAGGATGCCGTATATCCACATCTCGCACTTTCGGGCATTGTACGACGCAATGATTACCTATAAGTTACAACCTGAAAGGATGTTGAATATTCTGTTCGATATTGTGCAGGGCGAGGGAACTCTTTCCAGTCGTGATATTGATAAACACATCCGTTCCCGATACGGTGCGGAAAGGCCGTGGACTTATTACACCAGCAAGGTAATGAAAGACATTCACAACACCTTGCAGCATCCTGAGTTACCGAAGGAAATCAGGGATGTTCTTGTCAAGACCTACGAAAAACTTGGAGACGATGAATGAACGTATCTGAGTTTATTACCGTGACCATCTGGGGGAGTATCCTGATACTCATGTTTGGAATTTTGACTGGGGTATTTCAGAACAATTTCACATCCTGGTTCTTCTTTACCTTCCTGTGCTTGTTTGGAATCGTAAAATATTCCATGGATAGGCAAACAAAAAGGCCGTGAATTCACGGCCTTTTTTTATTTAACAAGAAATCATATATTCTTTTTTTGCAACCTTTTTTCCAACTCTTCGACATACACTACCAAATCCAGCACGATTAGAGCAATAGATTTATCTGTCTTTGCCGCTTCTGCTATCGCCTCGGCATGTGCGAGCAGGGGATCAGCTTTTGGCTTGGGGGACTGGACAATAAAATCGGGGGCAATAATAGGCACATCGAATTTTTGTTCTGTCTTTACAAGATACTTTAGTCTGTCCGCTTCGGACTGAATCTTCTGAGCTTTGATTTGAGCTAGTTCTTCTGCGGTTAGTTCGACTAAATGTTCCTTACCATTTGAACAGTCTACAACAAGTTTTGAAACCATTATTTTGCTCCGTATAATGTTGCTCTTGTTCCAGCTTTCCAGTTAGAACTAGAGTGTGTAATAAGTTTCACCTCTGTAATTGCTGCCGTGTTTCGCCAATTCGTGACAGAATTCCAGAAGTAATTATTGGTAACGGTAGAATCGGAAAACCCTGAACAGACAAAGCAGACCTTCTCGAATGTCGTACCCAAGTAGTTCGGGATAATCATATCAACAACGGCCTGCATGGAACCACGAACTACATTTGTTCCGGGTATCACGCCTGCGTATGGGATAGAGGAACCTGCCACGCCTGCCGCCGCAATGGTGGCGTGATTGCCATATAAATATTGGGTGTCGTAATTTGCACCCGTATCCGCATTGAATTGAACTGTAAGATTATCTACTGAACCAAGAGTAGAGCGTCCACTTAAAACTAATCGCAGGTGCTTATAGGTAGCAGGTATGGAGGAAAATGTGATGCTTGCCGCATCCGCTCCTAAAGTACTGTCGGCGATTAGTGCCCAGTCATGCCCAGCATGATTTCCCGCCGCCGCCTGTGTTGCCCCAGTTCCAAGAGTATGGTGCAGGGAGGACGCGGCGGCGTCTGTGTCTGGAGATTGATGCGTGTTTGCTTGTGCCAGTTTCGGGCTGTCCGTTGTACCTGTGTGGGTGTGGGCAACAAGAGCATACAAGAGCGTTATTGCACTTTTGATACCTGCCCACGTCAGGCGATTATTTGCACCAGCACGCGCAACGATAAAGTCATCGGCGTCCTGCGGGGTGGTTCCATTGGGGTAGGAGGAAATCTTTGCCATGCTATTTCTTCATCAATTCCAATGCTCTATTCCAATCATAGAACTTCCTGAATATCTCCGGCATGTTTTCTTCTTTTCCGCCACTCCACTCGAAAATATAGGCATAGAGTTCTGCCGATGTGATTCGGAAGGGGTTATAGTCATACACTCCGCGGAATGCCATGATGTTGGTTGCAATTCTGGACGGGTGGCCGTTTTGTGCCTCGACCAGCACGTAGGTAATCACCGCCTCTTTGAATTCATGTTTATTGCTGATCCAGCCCGCCTCCCAATCCAAGCGATGAGCGATTTCATGAATACATGCGGAATCCGTCCTGCACCACCACAACCCTGAAATAGAGTTGAATCCGCCGCCATCACTTTGGTTCGGAAAAGGAATGGATAGAAAAATAAAAAACATCAAAAGCAGAATAAACGCAGGAATCTTTTTCATTATCTTGGTCCTATGGCAAGCCAGGTTACATCTATATTTACGGTTACAGGCGCATTAAATTGCATATAGATATTGAAAGTGCTTGCCGTGATACCCTGATAACCCATATCGTTGATTACGGCACCCTGATACGGAGTTGTCAGAAGAATTATTGGAGACTGGGAAAATGCAACAGGAAAAGTAACAGCAACAAAAGCAGCGGCAGCCGCCACAAATACAATTCTCGCAACTCCTCCCTGCATGATTGCATTTGTAGGTGTATAGTTATTTGTTCCCTGACTAAACCAAACACTTGAACTTCCTCCCTGCCGCCTCCATAACACGCCACTGCCATCGTCAATCAACCAGCGGGTCGTTGTGATGTCGTAATATAGATCAATACTTCCATTTGAGATAAGCGTAAAGTCGGAACCAGTGCTGACTGTAATTCGATTGGCAGCAGATGACAGGACGCTTTCATGTTTTAGTACAATTGAAAAACTCCCGACATTTTTCAAAGTAATCCGCCTGCCCTTCGACCCTTCGGCAATTCCCGTTATATTTCTAAGGGCGTCCGACGAAAGGCGGATAACCTCGTAACCTCCAACAATATAATTATTTTGATCGGCGGTAATCTGGGATGGAGTATTCTCCTTTGACAATCCGCTTCCTTCCAATTGCACACCCTCGATCCATCGAAGTTGCGTTGAGTCATAGTACACTACAACACTTGACCCAGGCATGACGATGGTATCAACGCTTGTCGCAAATTTGAAACGATTAGCCGCAAGTGACGAACTGCTTTGATGAGAAAGGACGAGTGGGTAACTCCCTGTATTGAAAATTTTAACAAATCTTCCCTTCACGCCCCCAGACATTCCAGTAATGGTTCTAATGGCGTCCCCCGAAATTCTCAAAATATCGTAGTTTCCGGGCACGTAATTATTCTGGTTGGCGGTCAGTTGTGTGGGGGTGTTCTCGTTGGCAATATCATACAGCGGCAAATTCGCCACCACGCGGCGAAGCGCAGAGCGAATATCATTGACATCACGTATCAATCTCAATAAAACATCATCGTGGCGAATGCTGGGCATATTGTTATTATACTCTTTTCATGATAAAATTATTTGTATGAACGGTTAGTCAGAACCGCCAATATTTCTTGAATAACACCTGCTTTGTTTGCTGACTCAAACAAGGTGGGTGTTTTCTATTGGAGATACAATGAAACTAATACCATTAACTCAGGGAAAATTCGCTAAAGTGGACGATGAGGACTACGAATGGTTGACACAATGGAACTGGTATTTTGAGAAAAGAGGTTATGCAGGAAGGCGCTCTGGAAACAAAATACTTAAAATGCACAGAGAGATAATAAAAACTCCAGACGGGTTGTTTACAGATCACATAAACGGAGACAGAATTGATAATCAGAAATCAAACTTGAGGATATGTACTATCATGCAAAATACACATAACTCAAGAGTTCGCAAAGATAATCTTTCTGGATATAAAGGCGTGTCGTGGTGTAAAAGAGAAAGAAAATACCACGTTAGAATTTATTGTAACTACATCAAGAAATCAATCGGATATTTTGATGACGTTATTGAGGCTGCTTTAGCATACGATAAAGAGGCGAGGAAATTATACGGTGAATTTGCAAGAACAAATTTCTAATCTCCTGTTACTGGTTACTGGCATCAATTTTACTACGGCCAGTCACGGTTTCCTTGCCCGTTTCGTCTTTCGCCACATACACAATATCCACTTCCACATTCCAGCGTTGCCCCGCGTACTCCACGGGAAGCAGGTCGCCCATGTCCCAATCTATCCCGTACAACGATTGAGGTGTGTCTGCACTTCCGGGGGTATTGAGAAAAACAGCGCTCAACTCCTCTTTGGGGGTATTTTGATAGAGGGTTTCATATCCGAATCCAGCGAGGTTGGCCTGATCTGGTTCGTTGGATGCGTCCTTGAAAATCTCACTGCGGTTCCAGCGCGAGGAGTATATTCCATCGCTATCCACAATATCCCATTCACGGCTGTCTCCCCTCCCGAAACCCTTCACAACTGCAGAGTTCGCTTCGTCCAGGTGATTGAGTGAATAATAGGGAGCTTCAAGGTTATTGTTTTCCACCGAGAAGATCAATCCCGAAGCAGTTCGGTCAATCCCCCGCAACCCTGCGAAGGTTTCAAAGCGAAATCCGAGGTCGGTATGCTGGATGAGTGTCAGTTCATCGAGAAGCGCAAAGCCCATTTCGTCCAGAATTGGATTATTTGGATTCGCCTCTTCAAGGATTTCCTCCACCAATCCGGTCAATTCCATCGGGATCACGTCGAAGTAAATCTTTTGGTTTGCGGTATTGTCGTTTGCGAGCTGGAAGGATGCGTCACGCAGTTCCTTCAAAATATCCAGCACGTTTCTTTCCTGAAAGTTATAGGTGATGCTGGGTCCGAGTGTCAGGTTTCCCTGAACTAGAAATTCGCCCGCAGGCCACGCGCGGTTCGCTAAAACTACACCATCAGGGTCGGTAGCGTTGTTGTAAAGCATCTGTTCCCGCACCACCTCTTTCATCATGTCGTCAATGGCCGCAGTCTTGCGGGTATAGGCCGTCCCTGCCGCCTGTACCACAATGCGCCGATTGAGCAGGTCTTTGGCGTCGCGTCCATATAGAACCACCATTTGCACCGCATCCGTCTCACGCGTGTAAATCTTATACATACGCAAGAGGTATGTCTTTTCCCTCCGCAGGGGAACTCCCTGTTTCGGGGATCGCCACACGTCGATACGCCTGTCGGGTTGGAAGAACGGACTGACTTGTTCCTTGAAGATGTTATAGGGAATCCCGATCTCGAACGTGGAAAAACCATTCACGCTTTTCGAGTACGAGAAGAAGGAATAATTCTCAAAACGCAGAATTCGCCTGCCGCCGTCATCGAGAAGAAAAAATTCATAGGTGGAAGTCTCTGTCATTAGAAACCTGCCTCGTCTGCCATTGCATCCGCCGACCAGTGGCGGGGAGCATAATAAATCCGCATACTTGCCGAAATGTCGTTTTCCATAAGCGCCGCAATCCTGTTTTCTCCGGGTAACAGACTCCACGCCCGCAGATCGCTGCCGGGTAGAATGGCATAGGAAATATCTCCTCGAATATTGCTCAAGACCTGTCCCGTCCCGAAATTGATCGTCACTTCCTCGCTGCTGAGGATCTCCAGATCGGCATACACCCGCTTTTGGGTGGTTTGGTTCTCCAGCCAGCGGAGAGTACACGGCCCCACGATATAAACAATGGGATTGGTCTCCGCCGTTCCCATCACATCCAGCAGGGTGATGGAGGCATAGTCGGCAAGGGTGGCGTTTGGCGAAACGAATATATTCCCAGCCTTATCCCACTTCGCCGCGTAACAGGTTGCGGCAACCTCAATGTCCAGGTTCACCCACGTTGCACCGTTGTACATGGCGACCCCGTTGGCATTGGTGCTTCCAATACGTGTAAATGCGCCTGCCGCAAGGATGTTATCGTGGTTGTCAACATCGAGATTGTAAATAACATCGTTCGCACCCGCTCCGAGGTTGTACCAGGCCGAACCGTTCCAGTAGGAGATATACAACATGGGTTGAGCGCCGCTGAGGGTGAAATCTCCGCCTGCATACAGGCGTCCAGCCATCGTCAGAACCAATTTGCGAACGGTATTGTCGAACCCATCCCCAAGCACAAAGAATTCATTATAGGCGGTCTCGTACAACGCGACGTAGTTCAGTGCAAGATTTCCGGGGCTGGTTCGTTCGTCTGTGAACGCACCTCCAAGAAATACCTGGGTTCCATCGTTTGAGATCACAATGGAATACACCGTATTGTTGAGTCCGAGATAGGTTCCCATGTTGTGCCACATGGAACCGTCCCAGCGGGCGCAGTATCCGGCGGTGGTTCCTCCAGCGGTGGTAAACGATCCGCCCACGTACACATCCCCGTTCGGCGCAACTTTCACGGAGAATGCTGCCGCATTGAGTCCGGTTCCCAAAGCACTCCATGCAGACCCGTTCCACTTTGCAATGCGGTTGCACGCCACGCCGCCGATGTTGGTGAAATCGCCAACCACGTATATATCTCCAGTGGGGGATATGGCAACGGCGTTGATGACCGTTCCCGTGTCCACGCCCGCTCCGTAACCCCGCCACTGGGTTCCGTCCCAATAGGCAATACAATCGCTGTGAATTTGTGGATCAATGGCTGTCGGCGAATTGTTGGATAGGTTGAAAAGACCGACTGCAATGATCTCTCCCTTCCTGCCAACCTCGAAATCGTAGATGACATTATTCATGCCGCCGTTCATGGCACTCCACGCCCCGTTGTATCTCTGCATGGCGTAGTTGATCGTACCGCGTTCACGGAAATTGATCTGTTCCGCCTCGTAGTTATCGTCAAGCAGGTACGGCGAAACGGCAAGGAAGCGTATCGGAAACGACTGAAAGAAACGATTCCGCACATCCCAGCTTCCCTCAAGTCCGGCCTCGTAGCGCACGAGACAATACACGGGAATGTCACCATCCTTGTATTCGATGGTGAATTCCTGCCCGCCGTTCGTTCTATCGGGTCGAATGATGTCGAAAAGCATCCTCCGCAGGGCGTGAAGTTTTCGGAGTGACTTGTCGTTCTTGTTGTGCAAATCGGGTGAATTGGCATGGAAGGTGATCGTAACCACACGATCCAGAGTTTTTGTATTTTGATAGTACGAACCTGGCGCATCCGCATAAGACTGAATGTTGTTTCTCACCGGAGCGACTCCCAATCCTCCAATGACCGTGATGTACAAATCCTGTTCGTCCCGGTCACATCCGGCCAACTCCACCCACCTGCCCCCCTCACGGGTATAGGCGGAGCGGGTTGAAATACTTCCGTGTTCGTAGATATTCCAGATACAACCCGGCTGGTCTCCGTCGCAATAGGTAGTCGGATATGCTTTTGGTTCCAATTGGAGCCCGTCGGCATAGAAGGTGACGGCCTGTGCGGTCTTATCCGTTTCAACGTACACCCGCACGTCATCGCCTCCGTGACACCTTCCAGAAACGTATAAACGTTGCCATCTTTGGTCAGTTAGTGAAACGGTTTCTGAAACCCACTGTTTCCCGGAAAGATTGTCGATCAAGCGCAGGCGCACTTTTCCAGTCCCGCGCACGTAAACACTTGCGGTAAGGGGGGATTGAATTCCAACCAGCCAGGTCAGGCGATAATAGAACCCCTCATACACCACACTTCCATTGGTGATGGATTTCAGGGAGGCGAATCCGAAACGTGCCCGATCCAACGTCCTTGAGATCGTACTGCCAGCGGCGGTGTATCCCGTCGTATCAAATCGGAGGGACGGATTCTTGATGTAGTTCGTCGTATTGTCCGGTATTAAAATTCTTAGACTTGCCATTAGCCACCTGCCAATGATGACATCATATTGAAATCAGCGATAACCGGCTCGTGGTTTGCGTTCGTATTGACGGTCTGGCTGAAATAGTTGTTCGTGCTGGAGTTGTTCGTAGTCTGCGAGGCCGCCGAAGCCATCATTTGCGGAGCCGCCGCGGCGGGCATGACCATTGCTCCCATTGCGGATTGCATGGCCTTTTGAAGCATCGGGATATTCGACAGGATGCCCTGTGAGAAACCTTCCATTGTCAATTCACCGAACTCCCATGTCACCTGTGATGGAGAACGCATCTTCAACACGGTTTTTGCAGTCGTCAAGGCCCCGTTAATGGCCGTGGACATGGCGGTTTGCAGTAACGTTACATTACTGAAAATTCCCCCGACAATTCCCATGATGATATTTCTGCCAACCTCCCACCAGTTTATATCCGTGGTAATGGCTCTTTGCATCATATTTCCGATTGAAATAATGATCTGTCCGAGGGGTCCAAGTCCCATCAGGATACCATTTATCAATCCTCCTATGATCTGGGGGCCAGCGCGCACAAAATCATCAATCAGGCTTCGGATGGTGCTGTTTGAGTTCGTATAGAATTCAAGGAATTTCTGCTTGACAATCTCAAAGGCAGTTATGAATCCAGATATGAATATCCCTATGACAACTCCGTAGATAAGGCCAATGATTGCGGCTGTCAGAACGATGATCCCAACTACAAAAGCCTCCCAGAATGTTACCAGGGTTGCAATGGCGAGTACGATACTTCCCACGAACAGGATGACTCCAAACATCAACTTCGCAATCCAGCCCGCCACTTCAAGAATAATGGCAAGTTTGGCGAGTCGTTCAATCCACAGGGCAATTTCATCCTTGTTGTCCTTGATCCACTGGGTCAATTTCTCGATGCCGGGAATAAGGTCTTTGTGTATCCAGTCGGAGAGGCTTTGGTTGGGTTCCCCGCCAAAAGCAGTTACCAGCACGTCGCCTATCGCTCCTGCAAGGGGGAGGAGGGCGATAAAGACGGGAATCAGGTCATCCCGAATGAACGGGACAAGCACTGTTCCGATCCAGCTCGCTACATCCTTTAAAACAGGCAGGAAGTCGTTCATAAACCAGGAACCGACTTTTTCGAGAAGTGCGAGACCGTCTCCTGAAAGCCAGTTGACAAATCCAGTAAAGGCAGGAACCAAAAAGTTGGAAACCCAATCCACTACGTTGCGTACCCAGTCTACAATATCATCCGAATGGACATCCAGCCATTCGGAAACATTGGTCAAGCTATCCAGTATCATCACTGAAAAACTGCTTGCGCTGGGGGCAAGGTCGAGTATTTTTCTGACGATGTTGGAAAGAGAATCTCCTATTTTTGTAGCAACAGACGTAAATTGATCCCACCTCGTTTCGCTGGTTAGATTATCCATAAACTCAGCTACGCGGCCGCCGACAACATCCAATATCGGCTTGACAACATTGAATCCGATGATTGATTTGACAAAATCCTTCAAGTTAGCCGTCGCACCTTGAAAAGTTCTTGCCATGTTTTGCGCGGCACCCTGAAAACGTTCTTCCACGATCTGCGAGAAAGCAGTCATGAAGGCATTGACGCCCTCTGTGGATGTTTTGAATTTATCAAACTCCGCACCAGTCAACCCCACATTTTCCTGCATCCTTTGTAGAATATCGTTCACTGGAACAAACGCGCCGCGAGCCAGGTCGTTCATTTCACGTTGAGTTACTTTTCCCTGCTGAACCATTTGTCCGAAGTTGACGATAATTCTTTCAATCTCCACATTACCCAAACCCATCCCTGCCGCAAAAGAGGTGATGTCTTTCGTTAAATCCTGAGCCTCCGTTGCCGCAAAGCCATAGGAACGGGCAAGGGTGAATACATTGGCAATATCCTGATTATCGTATGGAGTGGTTGCGGCAAGTTTTTGAAGCCACGCAAATTGTTCCTTCGTCAGTTCTATTGATTTTGTCTGAGCATCGTTCAAATCCATCCCGGATTCGACGAGAGAATTGAAGTTCAGGCGTTGAAGGCGTAATTCAAGAGTCTGGAATTCGCTTCCCGCTTCGATGGTCGCTGATACCAATTCGCTGATCTGTGTTACCACCCATTGCACCGCATCGGCAAGGATTTCCCCCAGCGCATAAGCCAGTGTGTTGGCGATGAAATCCGAAAATCCTGAGAGAATATTTCCCAGGCCGTCGAACGCCTTGCCCAGCAGTCCAGTGGACGGTATAAGTCCCTGAATACTGCTGTCCATCTTATTCATGCCGCCGAGGAAATCCTGCAAGCCCTCGACAACCGCTTCAACACCTACTTTTTCCATCTATTTCTTCCTCGGGGTTTTTCGTTTTGCGGCCTTCGCCTCCGCATCAGATTGATGATTTTTCATCGCAATTTCAATGCGGCGCTGGGCAATGATTATGGCACGTTCCATTGGCTCCATGCCATACCATTGCTCGATACTCTTGTCTCTTTCGATGCGCGCCGAGTGTTCCTCGAATAATGGAACCAAATCAGGGGCGAGTTTACGCCACGAGATTCCGGCACTAATCAGGTTATCCACTTCAAGGCGGGTAATGTTCTCTTGAACGTCACCCGCCCTCTTGGTCACTCCCAGAAAAGGTTTCAGCGGCGCTTACGTCCGCCTCCTTTACTCCCGAAAGGCGCTTGACATGATCGCCGATCAACTGCATATCCTTGTCGGTGGGAGCGGCGATGTAGAGAACCCAAGCAATGTAACGCCACGCCGGGCTGTCACTCACAACCGGAAGTCCCAGGGCTTTGTAATCCTTGATCCAAGTGTCATCCTTCGGATCGGGAACGCCCTTTGGTTTGCTTTTCAATTTCGTTCCAAGACCGATCAACGCGTTCAGCATGGCGGAGTTGTACTCCATTTCCCATGCCTTCACGCGCTTGATGTAGTCCGGGTCGTCCGGGTTTTCCATCGTCCTCCCCATCGCCTCCATAAATACCTGCGGGGGTTCCGGGCGTTCTTTGGCGGTCATGATGCGGATCAACATGCTTGGATTCGCCTGATGGACGTACAGTTCAACTCCGGTGGAAAGGGTGATGTAATCCTTCTCACCCTTTTCCACCTCGTCGATCTTCCTTGCAACCGATTTATCTGCTTTCGAGATACTCATTGCTTCCTCTGCTTCCGATACGATTCTCTTGTTACGCGCCGCTCATCTTGAGCGCAATGCCAGCGGTTCCATTGGACGCCAGACCAACCGCAAAGGCGGTATTGGCGTACTTTGTGCAACCGCGTACTTTACTGAGATAGGAATTCGCAACAGCGGTTCCCTTCTTGCCCTGCGGAAGTACAACCCACTCATTGCCAGCGGTGATGGTGCGAAGAATGTAGGACTGACCACCGGAACGGGCGGCGATAAATCCCTCCGCCTCGGATACGAATTCAATATCGTCGATGCGCGTGTAGGTGGCGGGCAGGCCAATCTGTGTCCAGGTAACGCCTGCGTTGACGGTCAACCAAAGTTTTCCACTACCGCCAGCACCTTCGCCGACCAGCCATGTCTTTGCATCCCACATCCAACATGCGCCCAGGTTGACACCCACGGAAGGACCTGTCACGGTTTCCCATGTGGAACCGCCATTGGATGTATACACCACGGCATTTGAATTTCCAACCGTAAGGACATTCTTGGTATCAAGCGCATGGACGGCATTGAGATTTTGTGTGGTCTCCACTCCGGCATCCTGCACTTCCACACTGACCTTGAAGTTCTTCGAGAAGTAGATATATCCGCCGTTGCCGACGATCCATATGTGGCGAACGTCCGCAACAGACATGGCGTTTGGATTCTTGCCAAACACAAAGCCGGTGTTGACCTGATTCCATGAATTTGCGTTCGTGTAAACTTCCTCAATATCAGTCCAGTGGATTTCGTTGGCGGTGTTCGAGATCAATACCAAAGCACTTCCGACAACCGCAGAATCGACGATGTTCTCATTGGAGAACAGGGTGGAAATGGTCTGCGAGGAGAACGATTCTCCGCCATCCTCCGAGTAGAGCAGGGAGGGTTGCGTGCCAGGGGTTGCACTTGCGCCCGCCATTGTCATCAAGACCTTCGAGCAGGTGTCCGGGCAGTCGTCACAGTTCTTCCCGTTGTATACGTCCACGGTGTAGATTTCCCGTGTGGTGGAGGCGGAACCGATCTGATCCTGACGCATGTACAGATATTCCCAATAATCCTCGGCGGTCATGTCAACCGCTTCATTGGTTGGATTGTTCTCATCCAGACCGTATGCGCCGAAGTTCTCGTATCCATGCCCTGAGATTTTCCCGTCCGGGAAATATACCCACTTTTCGCCGCCTTCGGTGAAGTCCTGCGGATTTCCGCATTTCCCGGAAAGGGCGAAGATGTCCACGCGGCACTGCTTGTTCTTCCACTCCAAAAGGATGGATTTCTGGGCGGTGGAACGAATTCCGATTGCAAGCGTGGCGCGTTCCCGTTCAGCCGCTACCGTTCCAACCTGAATGTCACGGTTGAAGTTGTTCGGGTCGGGTACGCTGATCTTTGTTTCCTCGCCAATGGTAATGGCGGGATCGTCCGAGAACTTCCCCAGCGCGAGGAATTGCGGAGATTTCGAGGGATGCACGCCGCCCTCGACGTACCAAACGCGCTGGTTGATTGCAGTAAGTTGTTGCAAGTTAGTCATGGGAACCTCCTAAACAGTTTCCTTTTCAAACTCTGAAAATTTTTCAAGTATCAATTGAGCGTCCACGTTATATGCTTCCTGCAACGCTCCAATCAGGACATGGGGTTTGCGGGCATCCTCATATTTCAGGATTCCGCGTTCGTATAAAATGTTGTGCAGGCGGGTCGCAAATGGTTCAGGGAGACCCAGTGCGTCCACAAGCCCTTCGACGGGTCCGATAATGATGTATGCGCCTTTTTGTTCATCTGGAGATACATAGGCCTTGTATTTTCTTTCTCCTTGCATTACTTCCTGTGTCTCCATTGGGTTATGCCTTTTCAATCCAATGCCATGTTCCAGGCTTTGAACCATCCGCCAAGAATGGAAGATGCTGATTGAAAAATATTCCAGTCGGATTTAGAACACAAAGAGAAACAATTCCCTGGTCAACATCCTCAATTTCGGTAATGACTGCCGCTCGGTGAACATTCTGAGGAAATTCACCTTTTGGAGTTCCATACGCAACATAATGAACCATTCTTCCTACCGTTAGACCTTCCATGATATTCTCCTATTTATTTACTCTTACACCTGAATGCTGTATAGTTCTGTACGCGTACAAAGCGCCTTGAGACGTGCCAAGACGGTTCGCCGCAAGTTCGGCGGTCATTCCGCCCTCTTCCTGCGAAGAAAATGCGCCGTCCCTGCGCCATTTGTCTATGAACTGATTGACGTTACTGCATCCGCAAACTGGACGTTCAAACTTTGATGCGGCGAAAAAGGCAATTGCGTATTTCCATTGCGGAGAAAGTTCAACGTAGGGACGGGCCAGGGAGTTATCACGATACCCTGAGTAATACCAAAAACGAACCTGGTCTGGTTCTCGACATGCTGAAAATTCCGCCGAATCAAATGTCTGGTCGGTGGAGTTCCATGAAGCAGGAGCAGGCACCGCAAAACCAAGACGGTGATCTCGCAGATGGAAACAAGCTGCCTGGGAACTAAATTGGCACGCCACGCACGTTCCACAACACCCAACAGGTTCGCTCTCCCACATTAATTGCGCTTGCGTAGCCGGGTCGTTGTAGACACGATAAATGTCAACCGTCGTCTCGAAATTTCCCGCCGTTTCTGCGTCCAGCGGATCGGGATTGAGTGTTTCCAGTTTGTTTGCCGCAACGATCTGCCAAATCTTGAAAGTAACAACTGCATTTGCGCCGGAAAGTGAAACCTTGATGGGTTTGATCTCCCAGCCGTCATCCCCGCTCTTTGCCGGATAGTACGCACGGATTTCGTTTATGTCCGTCACCGTGGTTGGGACGGTAACTGTGCAGGTCTCCTGAAACGTATCGGAATCTGTGTCGGATCGAACCACTGCCGCTCCTGCCTGAATAACAGCCTTTGCCTTCACACCCCCAGAGATGATGTATCCCTTCCCCAACTCCACAGATTTCAATTGATACCGTGGATTGATCCCGTACAGGTTGAATGATTCAGGGAACGCGGGTCGGGGGTAGGGGAGACGTTCGTCAACCGTCCAGTCAGGAATAAGATTGAACCCGATTTCCCGTGCGATTTCCTGCTCCGCCTGCTGAATTGCCATTGCAATTGTGTCACGGCCTACACGGTCTGAATGCTGCCAGTCACTTTGGAAAAAAATATCGCCACACGTATTGTTACGGCGGAACGTAGAGGATGACAGTTGATTAAACGCCAAAGGATCGAGTCCGATAATTTGAGACCATTCATCCAGACTGAGCCATGTTCGTATGTCGGAACGAGCCATTTGCAGTATTCCTTCCGCGCTTTTGGATCTCCTCTGCCCGCCGCCTCGTTTTTACAAAATAGTACCAAAACGATGGATGGGACGGTGGTAAATCCTCGAGCCGACGAATAGAGTCGTCCAACAACTTGGACGAGTACCAGCATGGCTTCCATAGCTGACAATGTGGACATTCATACCCTTCAACTGTGTAAATATTATCCAGTGGCCTTCTGGATAAGTTTCTCCAATCCACCATAACCAAATTTCGGCAGTTTGGACACAGGTCAGGCAGTTCCATATCGCAATTATACTTCAAAAGTAGTGACATTCGTCACGTTTCAAGGGTAGGAAAATAAACTATAATTTATTTGGTTAGATTTATAGTGTACATTCCGCTTAAGCAATAGTTCTACCGCCATTTTCAAAAGGAGTAGTCATGTCTGAAAAAGTTGAAATCGAAATTGAGTTGTTAAAAGATTTGGTTGATGCCGCTGGCTATGTCTCTACCTTCTACACTATGTTTCTAAATCACGAAACGCCAGAAGATTGTGGGGATTTGAATGCAACTGAATATCTCGCCAGTGAAGCGTCGTCTATTGCCGAACGTGGTCGCGCGGTCTTAGAGGCGGTAGAACAAAGCGTGCAGCCGACTTGGGGTAGGCTCCGGCAAAAAAGCGAAGTCTAAGCCCAAGCAGAAATCCGTCAAATCAGTTGGTCAGCGTCCCGCCCCAAGCGGGTAACGCGAGCCGTTGGCTGGCTAAAGCAAAGGAATCTTATGGCTAGAAATATGTCTTTCATGCTCACCACTGAGCAAGTCCGAAAGCAAAAGAAAACTGTCACACGCCGTTTGGGTTGGGATTTCTTGAAAGCGGGTGACGAATTGAACGCATGTGTAAAGTGCATGGGTTTGAAGAAAGGTGAAAAGATTGAGCGCCTTGCAAAAATCCGTGTAGTGAATGTGCGTCGTGAAAGGCTTTACGACATCACGCCCGATGATGTTATTCGTGAAGGCTTTGAAGGTCAGATTGTAGAATGGTTTATTGATATGTTCATGCGCGAGATGGGTGTGCCATCATCAACTGAAGTCACACGCATTGAATTTGAATACATCAATCCATCTACGCCTGCCAACAAAGCGTGCAGCGGATTGGCTTTGCCGTCCGCGAAATTGTCAGGTCTGGCGCAAGTCGCCAACCGCTAACGCAAACCGTTAGGCGCTTCGTGGCGCAAAGGAGAATATATGTCAATTGCAGTAGTCCGTTACGATTCTACAACCGGAATAATTATCGAAAAAATTGGTGATGGTTTTATGTCTGTAAGTTCTGCAAACCAATACCGGAACTCTCTACCAATAGTTCCCGGAACTATGACAAAACTTGAACAGAGTTCAACACCCGTTGTCGGATATGCTCCACCTGTTCACGCCGAATCTGCTGAGGATGCGCCAGTTGCTAGAAATCAATTTGCCGATCCTCCGTTTTATATCGGCATGATTATATGTGCATTGTTGATTGCGGGTATTGTGTTCTTTTTGCTCAATCCCGCATGATACACGCCTAACAAAGCGTGTACCCGACAAGTGCCTGCTGTCGCGCTGAAATCATATCTGGCATACGTCAGGGTGAACCTAGCTTATGTGCTAATTGTGGCGGCACTTGCGGGTAACGCAAACCGTTAGGCACTTACTTTCAAAAGGAGAATCGCATGATACGCAAATGTTATGCAGTCGTAAAGGTTACGCTTGTCCGCCAAGTTGAATTTGAATTGGATGACGATGACCCTGCGCTTGACGCAGAATCCGAAGCGGTCAGGTTCGCAGAAAAAGAATTTCACATTACGGTTCGAGAAGATGACGAACCGCAAGATGAAGAAGTCGAAGTGCTTGAATGTGATTGGGCAGATTAGAACGTGCCTAACAAAGCGTGCAGCGGACTTGCTTACGGGCTGGCGAAATTGGCTCGTCTTGCACAATCCGCCAACCGCTAACGCAAACCGTTAGGCGGCTGTGCTGTGCGGGTGGTGGAATTGGCAGACACAACCTCGAAGGCAAGTTCATGGCTTGCGTCGCCCACATCGTAAACCCGTAGGGTGTGGGGGGCGGAGGTCGGGAGCGTTGAAGGTTCG
>Ga0153916_10000696_pt1 | contig 23130 bp, 24 predicted proteins | sample Opewatmetagenome_FD_109642 | JGI IMG/M metagenome (GOLD analysis project Ga0153916, IMG submission 109642) | Freshwater wetland microbial communities from Ohio, USA - Open water 3 Core 3 Depth 4 metaG | ecosystem: Environmental > Aquatic > Freshwater > Wetlands | place: USA: Ohio, Lake Erie...
ACGAGGGCTAGCAAGATAACCCAGCCATAAACTGTTAAGAACTCAACTGCTGCTTGCGCTCTTTTACCACCCATATGTTGTTATAATATGGCACAAGCTGAATATAAACTTTTGTTTTTGAGTTGGTAATAAAAGCATTTAATTAAAGTGAGAATTAGGAGTATTTGGACATGTTTCTAACAAGCTTTGCCAGTTGTATTGAATCGCTACCGAAAATTATTATCATCGGTTCTTTTCCGAAATCTCCACTGTGATATATAACCTCTGGGATTGATTTGGAATTTTTAACCACATATTCAACACCCCAAGACATGCTGGACCCTTCTATTCTCTTAACATTTTTTGGCTCCTTTCTCCTATCAAAGAATGCAATCCTCATTTTTAATTTTTTTAACCTTGCTAATGCTTCCTCAGAAAAGGCAATGTTTATGGCCGCCCTCTTATTTTTATCAAACTCCAACATTTTTAAAATTGCCCTCGCCAGGTGCGTCGATGCGCCAAACTCAACACCACCTAAGGATTTTGGAGAATTCGCTGTTTTCCTAATCCTTCCGACAACTCCTGCAACATCGCCAATGTCTTTTGCATCTGGAATGGAGTAAACGATATTCATCCCAACTTCAGGAATTAGATTTATTACTCCTGGGGAGCTTTCAATAATTTCCAATGCCCCCTTTAGATTTTGAAGAACCACGTATCTATTTGAGTTTTCATGGAACTCTGCTAGCGGGTCAACGGCCTCTATCCCTTCGCCTATTTTCTTTCCCTTTGATATCGCTTTTTCAATGAATCTCTCCGAGTTTTCAAATGCTTGCCTAATTCTTAGGCCCTTTGCCAGATTTGCAGAAAGAGATGAGGAAAAACTGCATCCACCGCCATGGGTCCCAATGTTCAACTTTTCTTTCGAGTAGGTCTCAAATTTCCCATCTGAGTATAATATATCGATAACTTTCCTGCCTCCCTCAATGCCCTTTATTATAGTTGCACCTGCACCTAATTTTATCAGCTCTTCAGAAGCTCTTTTAGCATCTCCAATTGATTTAACTTTTATTCCCGTCAGCTGCCCGGCTTCAAACCTGTTTGGAGTTACAATTGTCGCAAGAGAAATTAATTTTTTGAGCTGAGATATGGAGTCTCTCTCAACAAGCCAACTTCCATCAGCCTGGGCAGTCATGACTGGGTCGACAACCAAATTTTTAATCTTATTTTTTTTGAGAAGAGAAGCAACTACCTCAATTATCTCACTATTGCCGAGCATGCCTATTTTTGCCGCGTCTATTTTCATATCCGAAAAAATTGATTCAAGCTGCTGCTCAACTGCCTTTTTTGGTAGGTAGAATATTTTCTGGACTCCTTTTGTATTCTGGGATGCGATAGCAGTTATTGCCACGGCTGCGTTGAAGTTGTGCGCCGCTATGGTTTTAATGTCGGCCTCTATGCCAGTGGCACCCGTAGGGGAGGAGCCACCTATAACTAAAATGTTCAACAAAATCAACTTCTTGCCGTTCTCTTCATGTGGAGCCTGTCCCTCTTGCTCTTCATCAATATCTTCTTTAATTCATCCAGGATCGATTTCAACACAACCTGCAAATCCCAGCCAAAAGAACTCACCGCATATTTCTTCTTGCTCGTTTTCAGTTTTCCATGTATCGAGTATTTTTTGCCATACTTCTTGAAATGCAGGGAAAGAGAGTTTATTGTAAAACTTCTTTCCATTTTTTTAATGAAATTCTTGCAATCAGCTTTTATATCCTCTATATACTGCCTATCCAGCTCATCTAAGCCGGAAATTAGTATGCTTGGCTCTTCTGACAATACGGCGCACATGAGCAAGTCTATCGCACTTATTATTCCAATCGGCTCCATATTTTTTTCGACAATTATTGTGGCAACATCTTTCTCTATCATTTTTTGTGCGCTCTCAACCAAGGAGGCATCTGGTGATATCGTATAGACTTCCTCCTTCATTAGGGATGTTACTGGCATCCCTTCCATTCCGACCTTCTCCCTTACGAATGGGGGTTTGTATTTCGGCTTGCTCAAAGTGGATGCAATATCGTAAGCGGTTAGAACTCCGGCAAGCATCTTATTCCTAACCACGACAAGCTTCCCAGCAGGATGCCCGTATATTTTTGCTTTTGCTTTTGCTATTGAGGTATCCGCGTCTATTAGCGGAACATCCTTTTTCATTACATCGCTAACCTTCATTTTTGGCAGCAGGTTAGCGGCCATTAGTGAGCGGAGTACCTCGTTTCTTGGAAGAACGCCAATTATTCTTTTTCCATCCATAACTGGAAGCGCCCTATAGGGACCGCTGGAGAATAGCTTGCAGATAGTTAGTAGGGTTGCGTCACTAGATACCGTTGGCGCATGAACCGCTATTGACTCGATCTTTGTTTCCGAGGTTGGAGCGAATCTAGTGATAGTCCAGTCATCTATAATTCCAACGTAATCTTTATTTTTAGTAACGATTATGCATGTTTTTTCCTTTGAGAGCTCACCAATCGCCTTTGAAACTGGCTGGTCATGCTCCAAAATAGGTGCTTTTTTTATCCCACTAAAAAGTTCCATTTTCTCACCTTTGAGTTCACCTATTAATTATTTAAGATAGGATAATAAATAATGTGGTTCGATGCTTGTCAAAGATATGGGAGAGAAAAGGCTGGTGGAGAAGATAACAAAGAAGCTTTACAAAAATAAGAATGTTTTGATAGGGGCAGGCGAGGATGACGCTGCGGTTGTAAATGCCCATGGCAAATTGATGGTTTTGAAATCGGACATAATGTTCGAATCAAGTCACTTTCCTAAAAATATGGAAAGCTATTATATTGGAAGAAAGGTAACAGTCTCAAACTTAAGCGATATCGCTGCCATGGGGGCCGAGCCGCTGGCTGTTCTCTTTTCTTTTGGCCTTCCTGAAAATTACAAAGCTGAGCAAGTTTATGAAATAATAAAGGGGATCGGTGAAACATGCAGGCAATACAAAACTCCTTTTGTTGGAGGAGATACGAAAAAAGCAAGAGAGTTGACTATAGGGGGAGCTGCATTTGGGATTCTTGAAAAAGATGAGATTCTGAAAAGAAGCAATGCTAAGGCTGGCGATGTTATCGCAGTGACCGGAAAAATAGGAGATGCTGCTTTGGGATTGGAGGTTTTGTTGAAGAGAATAAGAATCAGTAGGGACAACAGGAATTTTGTTGATGCTTTCTTAATGCCAAAAGCAAGGATTAAAGAGGGCAGGGCAATTGCAAAAAGCAAGGTTGGCGCTGCTGCTATGGATATAAGCGATGGATTACTTTACACTGCGTATGAAATTGCGAGAATGAGCGGAGTTAAAATTGAGTTGGAAAGGGAGAAAATTCCAATCTCAAAATATGCGACTCAATTATGTAGGGAAGTTGGCGTTGATCATGACTATCTATTGAATGGCGGGGAGGATTATGAGCTTCTAGTTGCTATAAGAAGAAGTAGGTTTGATGAGATAAGATCAAGGGTGGAGAGAGTAGGTGGCAAATTAATTGAAATTGGGGAGGTGGAGAGAGGTAGGGGAGTCAAGCTTGACGGGAAAATTGTTGAAGCGAGAGGTTACGACGCATTCTTGGGAAAGGATTTTAAGTTTCTTAGGTGAAAAATAAGTTGCTGGGCTCGTAGTCGAATGGTAAGACGTCAAAGGAGGTTTAACTCCTGCGTAACCCTGACACGGTGAAAACTCCCGGTTCGATCCCGGGCGGGCCCACTCCTTAATCTTTCAAAATTCTCTTGCATGCTATTGTGAATTCTGTTGCCAATTTTTCACCGAAGCCAATCAGAGCTTATAGCCAATCTTTCTCAAAAATTCTTTTCTCTCTTTGACATCTTTTTCGGTTTCAATCCCTTTTGATCTGAACCCATCAACAACACCCATGATTCCTCTTCCTTGATTAGTTTCGGAAATGACGACTTCGAGTGGGTTTGCAGTTGCCGCGAATATGCTGCAGACTTCTGGGACATTTTTTATTGCATTCAGAACATTTAGTGGATAAGCTCCCTTTATGAAGATGAGGAATGAGTGGCCGCAGGCGAGTTCGAATGCTTTGCTTGTTGCCAGCTTCTCAAGCTCAGCATCGGTTCCGCTATGCCTCACAAGACAAGGACCAGAGGATTCGCAAAAAGCTAAACCGAATTTTATATTCGGAACAGAATTTACCAAAACCTCATGAATGTCCTCGACGGTTTTTATGAAATGACTCATGCCAAGGATTAGATTGCAATCTTTGGGTGCTTCAACTTTAATGATTTTAAATTCCATGAGACCATCCTTCATTCAAAAGCAATCTTGACATCAGATTCGAGAAGGGATTTGAGCGCTTTCTCCAAAGTGTTTATGTCGATGGGTATCTGCTTGATCTCATCCTTGGAAAACCTCACTTTGTAGGTCTTCTCGCCTCCTTTGTAGAGTGTGTTTATTCCTAGGATTTTTGCAGGCGTAATGACATCTGAGATCGTTTTTTTGATATCCTTCCCCATCTCAGCAATCCTGACCTTCTTGCCAACTGCCTGAGAGATTTCAGCAACAACTTTCCCTTCCTTTCCTATCAGCATGCCAACGTCAGTCGTTGTGAGAAGCAGCACCACCCTGCCTAAATCTATCGCTTTGTTAAAACTTACCTCGTTCAAATTGTATTTATCTTTCATCTTGTAAAGAGTCCTGCTTATCTTCACGTCAAGCTCAGAAATTTTTCCTTTCTCCAATTTATCCTCACAGCCTGAGCATAGAATTGTGCTTTTAGCACATAACTCGCATATGGGAATTTTCATTAGCACCACCATTACAAAAAATAAAGTAAAAATAACAAAAAAGGGAAAAGAGGCTTACTTGCTGAGTGCTATCTCTATTGCCGATACTTTTGCCTTGCTTCCGTCCTCAGAAGTTAACTCTTCCGTCGTTATTCTTATATCCTTTACTTTTGCGTCTGGCATGAATCTGTTCCTCACTATCTCTGCCACGTCCACTGCCCTTGAGATTACTTTCCCTCTTGCTTTTATCCCGACTTCTGCTGCGCCGTTGTTGAATTGCGTTATAACTGCCAGCACATAGCTCATAACGCTCTTCTTTCCCACGTAGACGATGTTCTCATCCTTCTTTGCCTCTTCTGCCATTCCAAGCACCTCCGTTTTTGCTTTTCTCTAGCAATTGTTGCTGAGATATTTTTGTAGCCTAAGTTATAAATCTTTTCGTTTTTTCCTATACTCGCTGACAATACCATCCAAATCGACTGTTTGATTGCCCTCCTTGTAACCGCTCAGGTAGTTCTCCTTTTTCCTGCTCCTTTTTAGAATTTCCCTGAGCTTCATTATCTCAATTTCCCTCTTCCTTATTTCATTATCCCTGACAGCTTTCTCGTAAGCTCCACCCTCAAGCTTTTCGATTTTCATTTCAAGCAGCTTTTTCTCATTCTCAAGTTTTTCAAGCGATTTTCCCAACTCAAAACTAGACTGAAGCAACTTTCTTATCTCCTCGTTTTTTTTCTTAAAGTCAGCCTCCAAAGTCTCGCGTTTTTTGGTTTCCGGTATTTTTATCTCTCCTTTTTCAACCATTAGCAGCGCGTGCTGGAAAGAAACATTGTTTACGACAAGGTGCTTTATCTCTTCGATGTGGGTTGTTAGGTTCCTCTCAGAGAGCATCTTCTCTACCTGCCTCAGCTTGTTCTCAAAAAAATTGAACGCTTTCATTGCAGCTGCGGCTGCATCCCGCTCATGTTCATTTCCAGTCTCTACAGCCTTTGTTATGCTTCTTTTCTCCTCTTCTGTTAAATCTTTCTCAGGGAGGAAAGTTTTTGAGTTAAAGGATGAAGCGAGTTTCAAAATTAGGTCAGACGCTGGATTAACATCGCAAGCGATTATTGAGGGGGTTCCAAAAGATGCTATCTTCCCAATTAGCTCTTCCCTGCTCATCTCCCTCTCGCTTCCAATAGCAACCAATTTCCCTTTCAAATCAAAAATAGCATACGCGACAGTAGTGCCTGGGTCAACTCCAACTATGAAATAGTTCAGCTAATCACCAAATTCATTGCTTCTCGAATATGAGATTCTGCTTAACGAACACCCTAGTTCCACTTGGTATGTCTCTCTCAACCACAACTCCAGCCCCAATCCAGCACCCATCACCAATAGTTTTGCCAGGCATGACGCAAGCAAGAACCCCGGTTTTTGTGTTATCTCCAATTATAACACCAAGCTTGCTCCTTTTCGTGTCAATCTTCCTGTTCATCACTTCCATGCTTATAGTTCCAGCATCAAACCTCCAATTAGCTATTTGGGTTCCAGCCCCGAAATTGCAGTTTTCCCCAATTATGCTGTCACCAATGTAGCTGAGGTGCTTCGCATTGACATTGTTCATGATTATGCTATTCTTCACTGTTGTTGAGTCGCTTATGCTGCAGCTCTCACCTATGCTACTGTTTCCCCTTATGAAGGAGTATGGACCTACCTCAGTGTTCTTTCCTATGAAAACAGGTCCCTCTATAACGCTGTCGAATACATGGGCTCCCTTCTCTATGATTACCTTGCCTTTTGACCTGGAGTTCTCAACTTTTCCTTCCTTCCTAGCTGGCATCTTGTTCAAAATAAATTCGTTAGCATCAAAAAGCTGCCAGGGCAATCCCAAATCCTGCCAGAATTCTGAAATTCTTACCCCTTTAACATTGCCTTTTGGTGCTAGCTTTTTAATCAAGTCAGTTATCTCATATTCACCTCTCTCAGATCTGCGGATCTCCCTTATATCCCTGAAAATATTTTCATTGAAAACGTACATACTGCAGTTTATCAGGTTGCTTTTTGGTATTTTTGGCTTCTCCTCAAAATTTACGATTTTGCTTCTCTTCATAATTGCGATTCCATATTCCTTTGGGTCGGCAATCTCCTTAAGCCCAATCGTTATCTCTCCCTCATGCGATGAAACAAGTCTCTTAATCGCTGCGCTTTCAGTTATGATGTCGGCAGCCATACCAAAGAAATCATCATCAACATAATTTTCAGCAGCAAGGAATGCACCCGCAGTTCCATTTGTCTCCTTCTGCTCAGCGTAATTAATTCTTATTCCAAGCTTTCTTCCATCTCCAAAATGGTCGGTAATCTTGTGCTTTAAGTAGTTTACCACTATCGTCACGTCCCTGAAGCCGGCTTCCTTCAGGCTCTCGAGCACATGGTGAAGAATTGGCTTTCCTGCTAGCGGGATCATACACTTTGGCCTTGTGTGGGTTAGGGGCTTAAGCCTCTTCCCCTCGCCTGCTGCAACAACGACTGCCTTCATGCTATGCACTCTTCTATTATTTTGGCCGCTTTGTCATAAATAGCTTTCAGTTTCACCCTGTTCTTGTGCTCCGCTGTGAGCCTTATTGCTGGCTCTGTTCCAGATGCTCTAACAAGAAGCCATCCGTCATCAAAATCAACCCTTATTCCATCCTCTTCGTTAATCTCACCTTTGAATGAAATTTTAATAGCTTCCTTAATCTTTTCCATCGATTCGTATTTGTTTGCGCACTTGAATTTCGCTCTTTCAATTGGGTAGGATTTTATCTCTTTTTTCAACCTGCTCAGTTTACCTTTTTTGCAGAAAAGCTCAATAAATTTCAAAGAAGCTAGAATTCCATCCGCAGCAAGAACTTCTTCAGGAAAGATATATTCTCCGCAGGGTTCGCCTCCAAAAACCGCATTTTTGTATTTTATAACTTCAGCGACATTTCTGCTCCCAACTCTAGTTATTAGCAACTTCCCTCCTTTCTTTTCAATCGTCTCTCTAACTGCCAAGGATGCTTCGATTGTTGATACTATTGTTGCTTTTCTCTTTTCTTCCAAGATGCTTTTGCACATCAGGGAAAGCTGCTGGTCCAGTCCAAGCAATTCGCCATTTTCATCCAAAATTATCGCCCTGTCTCCATCACCATCGTAAGCTATCCCTATATCGCCATTCATTGCCTTCACAAGAGAGGAGAAGTCAGAAAGCGTTTCAGCATTTGGCTCCAAGCTCCTTGAGAAGATCCCAGTCGGCTCGCAATTGACACCAACAATTTTGCAACCTAGATCCCTCATAACGTAGGGTGCAATTAGAGATGCTGTCCCATTTCCACAATCAACAATAACTTTCGGTTTTTTCCTTGCTATGGGCCTGCAATCAACCAGACCGGTTGCAATTTCCATGTGCCTTTCAATCGCATCCTTTATTTTGTATATCTCACCAATTTCATCCCAATTGCTTGAGATGAATTTCTCGCTTTTTATTTTCCTTTCCATCTCTTTCTCTTCCTCACTGCTAATCTCCTTCCCATTTTCATCAAAAAACTTGAACCCATTATATTCTGGCGGGTTGTGCGAAGCAGTTATCATCACCCCATTATTTGCCCTCTCCTTGGTTGCGATTGCCGTTGTTGGAGTCGGCATTATCCCAGCTCTTATAACACTCCCACCAGATGAGATTACTCCGGAGGCTAATGCTTTTTCGAGCATCACTCCAGATTCCCTTGTGTCCCTCGCAACAAGTATTTTGCTCCCTTTCTTTTTTACAATTGCCCTTCCTATCTTCAAGGCTAGCTCTGCGGTTATCGCTTCATTAACAACTCCCCTTATCCCTGAAGTCCCGAAAGCAACATCCATTTTACCACAATAATTAAAAATTGCATCCAACTAATAAATACCTATGGCAACCGAGAAGATAACGGCGCCACAAAGCTCGACCGGAATCATAAGGTTCTATGACACTGATACCGGTGGCCCTGCATTGGAGCCACGTGCAGTGCTCGTTTTCACAATTGTTTTCATTCTTGTAGTGAAAATCATAAGCTACTTAGTAGGAAGCGGCTGATCAGCTTCCTGCATGCTTCGCTTACCTTATTCAAATTCTCCTTTGGGCATGCTATTATTATCTTTCTCCTCCTCTCCTCAGCTGTTCTAATCGATTTCACAATATCCGAAACATCCTCGAGCAGGAAACTATTCCCATTTTTAATAATGCTCACGTCGCTGCTCTGGAATTTATCAAGAGTTGACGGGACATCGATTATAACGCTCCTTGCCCTGCTTTTTCTTGCGACCTCTTCCTCAAGCCTCTTAATTTCCTTGCTGTTGCTGAAAACATCTTTGCCTTCATCGTTAAGCTCTGCCCATCCAACCTCGCAGGCTCTCTTAAACAATCTTCTCTCTTCAATTCTCTCCATAAGCTCCTTGCACGCTTTGCAATTTTTTAGAACAAATGCAACTTCCTCATCGGTGTATTCAAGCAAATTTTTAAGCGTGATTATTTTTTCCTCGAGCCCAATCTCTATTGCCCTTTTCAGCATCGCGCTAGCGATCCTCACCGCATGGTGGTAGTAGACTGATGAGAACATTAGAAATCGGGCGATGAGCAATGACTCAGCTGCCTCCAATCCACTCCAATCGATAACGGCTTTTCCACCGCGAAGCTTTATAGTGTGAATCAGCCTATCAGAATCTATAACTCCGTATGCGACTCCAGTGTAATGCGAATCCCTGAGGAGGTAATCCATCCTATCAGAGCCAAGCCCGAAATTAATTATTCCGCCTTCTCCATTTCCTTTGAAGATCTCCTGCAACCTACCAATTGGGTAATCATTCTTTTCCAAAATTTCTTTAACCTCGCCTTTCTTTATTTTCTCAGCTCCTCTCTCCTCGTGGTTCTTTCTTGTATGTTTTATTATTATCTCTTCGGTCTCGTGGGAGAACGCGGTATGCCCAATATCATGAAGCAGGGCTGCAACCCGCAAGGAAGCAGTTTCTTCAGAACCCAGCGATAGGTTCTCGCAAATCTTGCTCGTGAGATGCATCGTTCCGAGCGAATGCTCGAACCGCGTGTGGTTTGCCCCTGGGTAAACCAGGTAGGCAACTGCAACCTGCTTTATGCCTCTGAGCCTTTGCATATCTTTTGTATCAAGAAGCTCAAGCTCAGGGTCGGTTATGCTAATGTTTCCGTGAACAGCGTCCTTTATCACATGCATCAAACCAACTCATAATGGCCCCTTTTCTTCTCAATCACATCGCCGTGCTCGTTCATTATCTCAAGAACGACCTTGCACGCTGCATCGGTTATCTTCAATGAATTTTTCAAATCGGTCAGGTTCTTTTCACCAGAGCTGAGCAGCTCCTTCATTTTATCGCTCAGAATTGAGAACCACTCGGTCTTCGCAACATAAAATCTTTTATCGAAGCCTCTGGTGCCTATAATTTCGCCAGCCTTTATCCTTCTTTCGAGCAATTGCGAGATGTTCTTTGCTAATTGCTCATTTTCAACAATAAGGTAGCCGTATTTCTCAAGCTGCTCGATTGGCGGCAATTTTTCGCTAGGCTCGCCCTTCGCTTCCTTCACCAAGTAATAGAATTTATTCGGGATGTCGTATACTCCTGTTTTAGCGTATTTCCCCCCTTTGTAAACTATCACAACTCCCTTCTTAATCAGCTCGGCTAGAATATCTTTCTCCTCCTTGCTAAGCATTTTGTTCACATTGTATGGAATCCTATCTGCAAATTTTATTTTGTCCAATTTTTTAAGCAGCTCAATTTCTTCTTTACTGATGAACTCCTTTTTCTCAACATTCTCAGCAATGGCTGGCTTCTCCTCCTCAACAATTCCCTTCAGCATCTCGGCTATCTTCGCCTTTTTCACGAACACGTAGAAGCCCGGCTTCACCTCAAAAAAATCGACTTCCTCGTCCTCCTTTAGCTGGAGTTTCCTGCCCATCTCCTTCGGGATTACGCATGCTAAGTTATCGCCGAACCTGAAAACTTTAACTATAGAGACACCTCCAACACCTACAAATACTTACTATTGCGAGATATATTAAACTTGCTTCAGAATCAGTGTTTATTTGCCCATCATCTCCTCGAGTCTTATCTCCCTAACCTTCCCACTTGGCGTTTCCTCTGCGAAAATCTGCGACTGAAATTTGTAGAGTTTTGCCCCTGAATCAAGCCAAGAGTCCGGAGGCAGACCTGCCTTGTAGCAGATATGCGAGAGAAACTCCTCCTCATCCCACTTGTATTCAACAGGAACTATTGGGAGAAGAAGCCCAGCGCAATTCCTGCACTCGATAATAAGACCATCCTTTCCCACTTTTATTTTCTGCGGGTATTCTTTGCAGTTGCTAACTTTGATGATTTCAGGCTCGGTCAGCACGCTTATCTCAATTGTGCATCTCTCCAGCTCATCAAGACTCAATGGCTCGAAACGAGAGTCGAAAAAAGCAGCGTTTATCGCGCTATCAGCAACCGCCTCTGCAAGAGGCTTTACTGCTTGAGGGTAGCCTATGCAGCCCCTGAGTTCCTTGCTCGGGTATTCCTCAAGGGTCACGAAAACCCCCCTCTTCTCGAGAAGTTTTTTTGGCGCATTAGTCATTGGGGCGCTCTCACTTTCCAAATGGTTTTTTATCGCGTTCCTTGCGCACTTGACTAAGAACTCGCCATCTTCTAAGGAAAACATTTTGCACCTTTTAGTAAATAATATAAATATTTAGATTTAAATGTTGTTTGGAGGTGGATGTATGAGGCTGAACAGAAAAGCGTTACTTGCGAGCTTGTTTTTTGTTTTTTTGAGCGAAGCTCTTTTTGCGCAGGAAATTGATGTACGGACAAACATATGCCCAATTGTAACTCTGCTTAGGCAGGTAGGGGCATTTGTTGCAATAGTGATGCTCTCTTGGGCTGGCATCGGTTTTATGACTTCTGGAACCGACCCGATAAAGCATGGAGAGGCGCAGAAGAGGCTGGAGCACGTGATAATGGGGATTCTGGTGATACTCTTCGCCTTCTACATAGTTGCGAAGCTGTTCGCTGGAGTGAGTGTTTTGACTGGTGGAGACTGCCCGTGGATTTAGAGAATTAGTGAAACTCCATCTTTCAGGATTTCAACCCGCTCCTCGCTAGTGATTCTGCCGATTATGCTTGCCTTGCAGTTGTGCTTCCTGCATATTTCAATAACTTTGTTTGCATCCCTTTTTCCAGCAATTACGCAGAAGCCAACCCCCATGTTGAAAACAGAGTACATCTCCTTATCATCAACATCAGCTTCAGTTTGAATCTCGTTAAAGATTCTTGAAGGCTCAGGCACGTTATCCAAAAGGAACCCTTTCTTGGCTATTTTGCCGAGTCTATCTAATTTGGAGAATGCCCCTCCAGTTATGTGCGCCAGTCCATGCACATTTACTTTTTTCAATACTTCCAGAACCGGTTTAACATAAATTCTTGTTGGAATCAGAAGCTCATCTCCCCATTTATTTAAGCTGAGGACTTTTCTTGCCAAGGTGTAGCCGTTTGAATGTAAACCGCTGCTCTCAAGCCCGATCACAACATCATTAATTTTTATTTCCTTTCCGGTGATTATTTTATCTTTGTTAACAACTCCTATGCAGGTTGCTGCCAAGTCGAACCCATTCGTTGGTAGTCCACTGTAGTCAAGCCCCTCTTTAATTATATCTGGCAAGATTGCCGTTTCCCCGCCAATTATCGCAACATTCGCTTCCTGAGCGCCTTTCACCAAACCCCTCATCAACTCATTAACTAAATACTCATCCTCCTTCCTCAACGCGATGTAATCAACAAGAGCGATTGGAGTTGCACCAACGCAAATCAGATCGTTCACATTCATCGCAACGCAGTCTATGCCAACTGTGTCGTATTTCTTCAGAAATTGCGCAACTAGGACCTTGCTTCCGACCCCATCAGTATGCATCGCGAGAATTTTATTGCCGAAATTCACCAAGCCAGCATAATGGCCGAAAACTGGGACTATGTTTTTTGTGTGGGTTTGCGAGATGAGCTTCTCAATAGAGCTGTGGATTCCCTTAACCTTCTTAACATCAACGCCTGCTCTCGCATAATCTAGCTTCATAGAATCATTTCAACTCTTTTATTGCATTCTCGACAATTTCAACTGCTTTTCCAATATATTTGTGCACATCGAATGCATCTTCCAGTTCTTTTTTGCTCAAATATTTCGTTATGCCCTTGTTCTCCTCAAGCGCTTCCTTCAGGTGGATTTTCTGCTTCGCTGCTTTCAGGCTCGCTTCCCTCAGGAGTTCGTGAGCATCCTGCCTGCTCATCCCTTTTTGAGTTAATAGAATCATAAGCTTCTCAGCCATTATGTTCCCCTTGCTCGCTTCCAAGTTCCTTTCAATGTTTTCATAGAAGAACTCCAAGCCCGTAAGGATTTCTGTCATTTCCTTCAGCATGTAGTCATTTAGGATGAAAATTTCTGGAATGATGATTCTCTCGTTCGCTGAGTTTGTCAAATCCCTCTCATGCTCAAGCGAAATGTTCTCCAACGCGATTTGCAAGTCGGCCCTTACCACTCTTGCCAGACTGCAAATTCGCTCGCTTCTGTGTGGGTTCCTTTTGTGGGGCATTGTTGAACTTCCAACCTGCTTTTTCCCAAATGGCTCGGCAATTTCCATTATCTCGCTCCTTTGCAAGCTCCTAATCTCCTTTGCGATTTTCTCGAGAGTGGATGCAACAAGAGCCATAATAAACAGAACCTCTGCCAATCTATCTCTTTGAATCACTTGGTTTGTGACACCTGCCGGAGTTAGACCGAGCTCCTCCATAACCAAATCTTGAATCTTGAATGCTTTATCTCCAAAAGTCGCCATCGTGCCGACTGCACCCGTCATTTTCCCAACGAGCATTCTTTTCTTTGCTTCCTTCATCCTTTCCTCATGCCTATTGATCTCTTTCGCATAAAGAGCAAACTTCATCCCATAGGTTGTTGGAACGGCGTGCTGCCCGTGAGTCCTTCCTATGCAGACCGTATTTTTGTTCTCACTTGCCAAAACAACCAGAACCTGCCTCAGCTTTTTTAGCTTCTCCTCAATTAACCCAATTGCATCCCTGAGAATCAATGACAAAGCAGTATCCTCAATATCATAGCTTGTTGCGCCCAAGTGAACATAGCCGCCGCATTCCTTGGTACATACTTCAGTAAGAGCTTCCACCATCGCCATCAAATCGTGGTGGATTTCGCTCTCAATCTCCTTAACCCTATGGAGCTTTACTGATTTTGTGTTCGCCTTTTTGCCAATCTCTTTTGCACATTTTTTTGGAATATCCCCAAGAGAAGCATGTGCTTTTGCGAGCGCAGCCTCAGCAAGGAGCCATTTGCTCAGCTTGTTCTCCTCGTCAAATATGGAGTTCATCTCTGTTACATAGCGATAATCCAAAGGCGAAATAGCCATAAGACCACCACATTAGAGATTATGCCTAATTATTTATAAATTGTTGTGGATAATTTAAATGAGGTCATATGCAACTCTCAAAGTTGGCCGAACCGCCCTACTTGCAGATAGCTTTCGATTGCTTTGATTTGGATTTGGTTAGGAGAGTTGTTGCCGCACTCCCGAAGAGCGGCAAGGTAATTCTTGAGGCTGGCACTCCACTAATTAAAAGCTGCGGGATAAAGATTGTCGGAGATATGAAGAAGGTTGCAGGAGATAGATTTGTGATCGCAGATTTGAAAACACTTGATGTTGGAGAGATTGAAGCAAGAATGGCTGCACATGCGGGTGCGGATGGGGCAGTGGTTTCAGGCTTGGCCGCAGTTGATACAATAAGTGAGTTCATAAAGGAGTCACACAAGCATGATATGTATGCGATTGTTGACATGATGAATGTTAAGGAGCCGCTGGAGCTCATTGAAAGCTTGCCAGAGCTGCCTGATATTGTTCTTTTGCACAGGGGGATAGACACAGAAAGGAGCAATGCGGCGCATTCGTTTGAGAATCTCATTAAGATTAAGAAAAAGTTCGGGAAAAGATTGTTGGTTTCAATTGCTGGCGGAATAAGGCCAGATTCAGCAAGAAAAGCGATAAAAAATGGGGCTGACATATTGATTGTAGGCAGATATATAACACAGTCAGACAATGTAAGGAAAGTTGTTGATGAATTTTTAAATTTGATGGAATAAATTTCTTAGTCTAGAAAGTGATCACATGAAAAACATAAAAATTGAATTTTTAGACGCAAAGCCAACAAAAAGCAGAGAGGTGGAGGTAGTTGAAAGAAAAGGGTTGGGGCATCCTGACACGATTTGCGACTCTATAATGAACGAGATTTCTGTTGAGCTCAGCAAGGAGTACATCAGAAGGTTTGGCGCTGTGATGCACCACAACATAGATAAAGGCCTGCTCGCTGCTGGAGAGAGCAAGAAAAATTTCGGAGGAGGAGAGATAACTGAAAAAATGCTTTTGATAATTGGCGATAGAGCTACGGATGAAGTTAGTGGAGAGAAGGTGCCTGTTAATGATATCGCAATAAACACTGCAAAGAAGTGGTTCAGAGAGGAGATGAGATTCGTAGACCCCGAGAAGCATGTGAGATATCAGTCTGTGCTCCATAGGGGGTCTGAGGAGCTGATAGATATTTTCAAGAGAAAGGGTGAGATCCTTGCTGCAAACGACACGAGCGCCGCAGTGGGATATGCTCCCATATCTGAGCTGGAGCGCTTGGTTTACGAGACTGAGCGGCACTTGAACTCAAAAGAATTCAAAAAAAGATTTCCTGAATCAGGTGAGGATGTGAAGATAATGGGTTTGAGGATCAATAACGAAATCCATATGACAATTGCGATGGCTTTTGTTGACAGGTTCGTGAAATCCGAGGAAGATTATTTCAGGAAAAAGGATGCGGTTGTTGATTCTGCGATTGAGTTTGTTAAAGGTAAGACAGACAAGAAAGTTGTAATTGATTTGAACACATTGGATAAAGCAGGAAGAGGGATGGGTGGGATTTATTTAACTGTCACTGGAACTTCTGCTGAGGATGGGGATTGCGGCCAAGTTGGCAGGGGAAACAGGGTAAACGGGGTCATTCCTCTTAGCAGGCCTGTGAGCAATGAGGCAGCCGCAGGGAAGAACCCTGTGAGCCACATTGGAAAAATCTACAATGTATTAACACATAAGATTGCTGAGCAAATCTACAAGGATGTGCCTGGCCTCGAAGAAGTTTATGTTTGGCTACTGAGCCAGATAGGCAAACCTGTGAATCAGCCGAAAATAATTGCAGTTCAGGTAATTCCGAACAAAAAGAGCCTGGACGTAGCATTCTTGAAGAAGGACATAGAGAAAGTGATAGATGAGAGATTCGAAGTAGAGAATATGAAAAAGTTCATGGATGATTTGGTTTATAAAAAAATGCCGGTTTGCTGAGCTGTTTGAAATGGGGAATCCAGCGTGGTACCGCATCCTTTACCCAAGGCAGGTGATTTTGGTTACTAGCAAAAGCGGTAAGAAAAGTAATATAATCACCCTAGCCTGGCATACTCCTGTTTCCTTTGAGCCTCCATTGGTTGCGATTCTTATTGGAAAAACGCACTTCTCCCACCAGCTGATAGAAGAAGGCAGGGAATTTGTTATCTCAATACCTACCGAGGATATGAAAGAAAAAGCTTTGCTTGTCGGCAGCAAAAGCGGCAAGGAGATTGACAAATTCTCAGAAGCTGGGCTGACGCCTTTGAAATCCAGCAAGGTAAGGCCACCATTAATAAAGGAATGCCCAATCAATATCGAGTGCAAATTGGTAAATAAGGTTGAAGCTGGCGACCATACAATCTTTATTGGGGAAGTTATTGAAACCCATGTTTCGGAATCAAAGAAGAAGTTTCTTTTTGATAGGGGAGGTAGAAATTTCGCAGGGTTCTAGCCGACCTTCTCCCAAGCCATACACTGAACACTTTAACACGATAAGCGAAAGACCTAACACCATCTAGGAGTGGAAGGAGTGTGCATCATCTGGAAATTTCCCGCTCTTTACTTCTTCCTTGAAATCAGAAACTGCTTTTTTTATCACTTTTGATAGGTCGGCATATTTCTTCACGTATTTTGGGTTGAACCTCTCATCCATTCCCAGCATATCATTCACAACAAGCACCTGCCCATCGCAGTATTTGCCTGCACCTATACCTATTGTTATGCTCCTAACGTTTTCTGTTATCTTTTTGGCAAGCTGGTCTGGTATGCATTCAAGAACAATTGAAAAAACTCCGCCCTTGTCAATTGTCTGAGCATCCTCAAATATTCGTTCTGCATCACTCCCCTTTCCAACAAGCTTATATTTCTCAGCCGTCTGGGGCAGTAAGCCGAGGTGTCCCATAACTGGTATGTCGTTCGACACCAGTTCTTCTATTGTATCTGCCACACAGCCCTCAACCTTAACCCCTGCAGCGCCTGCCTCGATGAACTTTCTGGCATTCCGCAGCGCTAGCTTCGGTGTGGCATACGAACCTATGGGCATATCACCTATTATGGGGGTTCTCTTAGCACCTCTCGCAACCGCTCTTGTGTGATGGAGCATTTCTTCAATTGAAACTTGCTTTGTGCTTTCATATCCGAGTACAACCATCCCGAGGCTGTCCCCCACAAGTATCATATCCAAACCTTCTTCGTCAAGCAGTCGTGCAACCTGATAATCGTATGCGGTCAGCATAACTAGTTTCTTATTTCCCTTAAGCCCTTCTAGCATTATTGCCATATATTTATTTTGTAGCAAAAAGGTTTAAACTTGATATGCGAAAATTTTTAGGAGGGAACATGAGGAAGCTAGAGACTTTCTTTTTAGTTTTGCTCGCTTTGCTACTTCTCTCCACGCAGATAAAGGAGCCTAAAACAATTGACTGGATAGAAGTGAATGTGAACAGGATAACATGCAGGGAGCCCGTATGCATAATCGCAAAAACCGAGATAGGGGCATTCTTTGATAAGGCGCTTTATGAGAATGTAAAGAAAGATGCTCTTAACGGGAGCGTTTATGATGCGCTGGCCTTCCTGGTTTCCATAAATGATGAGAAGGTTAGGGAAAGATTCCACGATGAGATAGACCTTGAATTGAAGAACATACCTAAAGGCGATCTGAATAAGAATCTGCTGCTCGCAAATGAGCTTAACTATAGAGTGGAGGATGACCCAACTGATAATGAGAGCAGCGCTAAACTTGGCGAAATTTTGGATTACCTAAGAAATAACACATCGAATGACTTTTTGTACTTCTATGTGATGAAAGGGATAGATGAGGAGTATGCAAAAAATCTGAAGGAAACAGAAAACATGAGCAAAACCTTCATACTCTTGCTGAGGTTTGAGAGAATAGAGTTCGCAAAGTTTTTGTTAGGCTTCCCGAAAGAGGTAACCAGCATTATTGATGATATAGAAAATGATGCTAGAAAGGAAACCAACCAGCTCAGGCTAAGCGAGGATCTGATCGCCCTTTCGTACTTCTATCTTGGCGCATACCCAACCCTGATCCTAAAGGGATTTTTATTTGAGATCCTTGCGGCCTATGCGCTTCCATTGTTCTTCATATCACTGCTACAAGCTATAACATATTTTACTCTAAAGGGAGATGACAAAAAGGTGCTATTTCAGAGAGAGCACTCCAAGATTGTTCTGCTCAGTTCACTTATGGTTCTGATTCTGTTTCCATTGCTGGTGAATCTTTTCCTTCTATTCCCATCCCCTCCAGGAGTGATATACCTGATTTTCATCTTGCCGGTCATACTGCCAGTCGGCATAAGTTTATGGGCATCCTCTAAATTGCACAGGGAGTATGGATTGGCAAAGCCTGGCTACGGATTTTTGAAAGCAAGCATAAAGGAATCTTTGCTTGTGGCAGGCATGGGAGCGTTTGTTGCTATATTCGTAATAGCTGTAATCATAAACATAAAGAGGATATTTGCACAGCTTAGTTTTGAGGTTGTCTCGCAACTGATGGCTGTTTTCATACTTGTTTTGCTTTCAATTTTGATAGTGATGGCAATCCCTCACATAAGTGAGCTCGTAGCCGGGAGTCGGGAGATAGAGAATCAGGAGCTTAAGAGGAGGATTGAGTCCCTGGCGGAAAAATTTGGCTACTCTGCAACAAAGATTAGGGTGATTCCTTCCATCGGTTCAAGTCTGACAAATGCTTCACAGTCCGGTTTCCTCGGGGAAAATGTGAAGATATTCATATCTGAAACATTGATGGATGAAAGCATATTTACGCAAAGGGAAGTCGAGGCGATAATAGCTCACGAACTTGTCCACGCAAAAGAGAAGCATATCCCAAAGACTGTAGTTGGGTATGTTTCCATATCTTCGGTTTTGATTTTGATATTTGCGTCAGTAACCATACTTTTTGAATCCGTGGGCCTTAATGAAATTGCCGGGTATGTTACCTTTTTTGGCGGTTATATTGCCATAATATTATCCATCCTGGCTACGCTTTGGATTAGGAGGAGATTCGAGTATGATGCGGACAAAAAAGCCGCGCAGATGGGTTATGGAGCAGATCTTGTCTCCGCTTTGAGCAAGATTTACGAGCTTAACCTTATGCCAGCAAGGCTATCAAGAGCGGTAAACTTCTTGTCAAGCCACAGTGACCTTGAGGCAAGGATAAAAGTTTTGAATGAGATGAAAGAGGACTACAAAAACATCCTATAGATTAAATAGAGGATCACTATAACCGCTATTAATACGAATGAAAATACTATCCAATCGCTTGGGATGAAATCTACAAGCGAAAAAGGATTAAAAGTAACATAAATTTTCGCATCGAGATTGTGTGGAAGGTTTGCTATATCTATATCCTTAAATTCAGGAGTAGAATTCAGGCTTACTGCCTCCCCGGCCTTTACATGCATTGCCGCAAGTGCAGTTTTCACCGCGGAACTCTTTGCAAGCCTCATCACCTCATCATTACTAAAATTAACGGGAATTATGATGTTCATATCAGTGTTTGAGGGATGATATAGGAGAAGGGATTTATTTTTCAATTTTCTGCTATCCTCCAAAACTCTATGAAACTCACCAGACGCCACCAGAGAGAAATTCCTCATGTCAGTATTATATGAGACAAGAACCTGTGTCAGATATGCTTCTGGCTCAAGCACTTTCTCAACCCTTGCGTTCGTTGGGTCTTTTACATCAATAAATGACATGTTCAGCGTTCCTAGCAATGAGGAATTGTAGAGGAAATATAGAATGCGGTTATCATCCCTCAACATCTCAACCTCGTTCTCATTAAAGTAATCAGAGGCTAGAACCAAGCCTATGTTTCCTTTCCTATAGAAGAGCAACCTATCGCTGCTATTTAAATCTGCTTTAAAATCAGTTTCAAGCATTAACCCATTTATTTGTTGCTCAGTCACGTGAATCGGATATATTGCTTTCTTTCCACCTATGCTCAGTACTCCTGTTTTTTGAGGTGAGATGATTTTGCTTATGGTTGCATTGTTTGCGTTTACTATGCTCTTTGTGGTATCGATTTGCCATTTGCTTGCTATCTCTGAGTAAGAGATGAGGTTTGCTAGGAGATATGCACTAAGGATAAGAAAAATAACTGGGAGAATGATTCCCTTGTCCACAGTCGCACCTAATAAACTCTCTCTCCAACGTAAACTTCAACACCGCTTGGTGTTATTTTGAATGGAGTCAAAACTTTCGAATGGTCTGTTCCCCTCATTTTTATAATCTCCATCGCGGATATCCTTTTTTCCTGCTGCTCAAGCAGGTAAAGCAGCATGACCCCATCCGCTACAAAATGCTCAACTGCAAACTCAACTGCACTCCTGTTCACGGTGGGAAGCTCTGCTGTCAATATGGCTGTGCAATCAAGCTCTTTTAGGGTTTTAAGAAGGTTGAGCATGTTTCTTCTGAATTCCAGATCATCCTCAAAAAAAAGCCTAAGAATTGCTGTTGAATCAATAACAACCCTCTTGATTTTGTAATCCTTTATTACCTGCACGATCCTTTCCTGCAGCTTGCTGAATGTGTACATTGGGCTGACGCCGGTTTCAGGCATATCAACATGTATGTAGGATTCCTGGGTTATTATGACCAGTTTTTTATCCTTCACCAGCTGATCGAATTTATTCCATTTTGGGAATACTGCCTTGATATTTTCAATAAGAGACTCCCTGGCTTCCTCAAGAGATAGGAAAAGCCCGTTCTCCCCCTCAAGCGCACCTCTGTAAAGAAACTCCATTGAGATCGTTGTCTTTCCGGTGCCGGGGCCACCGCAAATGAAAACATGATGGAAGATCGGTATGCCACCCCCAAGCAAAACATCAAGCCCGCTTATGTTAGTTTTAATTTTATCCATTGCACCACCCATCATTTAAATTTCTTCCAATTAGTATCGAACTTCTTAAGCTTAAATTCTTTTATCCTATAGTAGGAGGTCAGCTTGTCTTCCTCTTCCCTTATCTGGAACTCTATTATTCCATCGAACAAGCTTTCAATTATTGGCAATGTTTGAGTCTGAATTTCTTTCTCTGTAACAAAGATTGCCGTGCAATCAAAATTCTTCAGCTTTTTGAAAGTAGAGCCCAGGAAGTCACTTAAGACATTTGGGCTGTATACTGGCAGCAGGTGGAATAGTATGTTGAAAAAGATTATCTTTGGCCTTTTCTCCAAGGCCTTAGTTATATCAAGTGCCATCTCGGTTATGTTTGGCTCAAGCCCAACAAGCTCAAGCCTCTTCTTCTCCTTGCTGCTAAACCACTCTGCTTCCTTCCCAGGCTCGTAGGAGCATATCATCGCAAGGTTTCCTTTCTCTATTTCGGCTTTCAGAAATTTAAGGCAGAATTCTTCCTTCCTGCTTCCAATAGGCCCTTCAACAAGCAAGGTTGAGCCTTTTGGCAGCTCTATAATCTCCTCCTTTGTAACTGGTGGCAAAAGCGAGGGCTTCTTTGGGATTTCCACCTCCGTCTCTTTTAAGAGTTTTTTAGCAGTCCCGAGCAATGCTTTTGCTTTGTCTTTTGATTTTACATCATAAATCAGTGAAAGAGCCGTAAACTGACCGTCAAATCTTTTAACAATATCCTCGGCAGTATCCCTATCATAATTGCTTATGTCCTGCATGAATTTCTTTAGAGAGAGGATCAATGGCTCATATGGGTCTTCCTCTACCTCCTCTTCGGCTTCTTCTGAAACAAGTTCCTTTCTCAGTTTGTTATACCTTACTTCCTCACCAACTATCTCCCTTTTCAATTCTAAAGAGTAGGATATGACTTCGTGGATTAGCAATGCAAGTGAAATCATGAACCCATTTGAAACTATGGAAAGCCAAGCAATTGAGATGAATATCTGTGCCACCTTATTTGCAAGCTCACTGAAATGACCTGAAACTATTATGTCAATTCCAAATATCCTGACAGTAAAAACAAGGGTTAATAGGATTGCTGATATAATTGATGCCTTTAAAACTGCATAAATCCCATCAGCAGCTTTTTGTATTTTTGATATGTAGCGGACGAAGATAAATGAGGAGAGGGCAAAAATAACGCTGCTTATTATGAACCGGTCTATGCTCCCAAAATCTAGAGGGCCTTTCGACAGGAGCAGGGCAATCACTGAGGTTGCTGTAAAAACTCCCCCATACATGTACCCGTCTATGTAAGTTATTATGACTGCGATGGTGTTTACTGCTGCCAGAAATAGGAATGGGATAAATGAGAAGAGCTTCGTCTCCTCACCAAGGGGAACAAAGAAAACATTTCCAACAATCCAGTAGCTTATGAGGCCAAGCGATATATAGCAAAGCATCTTTACAGTTTTGCTGTCAACAGGCCTAACCGCTATTGATAGGAAGAGCACAGAAACGAGAACAAACATTGAGAAGTATTGGTTATTCTGCCAAACCCAGACCCCGAAAGGAACAAGCAGAAAGCATAAGGAAAGAAGCAAATATTTGAAAATGCTTGAAGTTTGGAGCATTATCTACCACACCTCTCCTAGATTTTAGATTATGAGAAATATTGTATATTAAACTTATCATAGTTTACCTGAACCAATCCCCGAGCTTGCTCTGCTCTGCCCTCTCTGATAAAACCGAAATTAATGAGCTTACTGTTTTCTCAACCCTCTCATCTGAGAACCCGTGCTCCTTGCAAAGGAAATCAATAATTTTGTGTTTGTCCGGCATGCCGAATTTGATTGAATAGTTATGCTCTACATTAGGTTTGAGGAATATCTCTTCTATTTTTTTTGGGTCAGTTTCGAATGTACCTCCGGACTCTTTCACAACTTCCTCCAATGAACTACACTTTGAAACAATTTTCAAAGCTTTTTTTGGTCCTATTCCCTTCACCCCTTCATTGAAATCGGTCCCAATCAAAATCCCAAT
>Ga0153916_10000697_pt1 | contig 23121 bp, 19 predicted proteins | sample Opewatmetagenome_FD_109642 | JGI IMG/M metagenome (GOLD analysis project Ga0153916, IMG submission 109642) | Freshwater wetland microbial communities from Ohio, USA - Open water 3 Core 3 Depth 4 metaG | ecosystem: Environmental > Aquatic > Freshwater > Wetlands | place: USA: Ohio, Lake Erie...
AAGGACGTCCTGGAACAACTGATGAAAGACAACGGCATCCCGGTAGAGATCCAATCCCGGATCAAACGCCACTACAGCATCTACGACAAAATGAGACGCCGGGAGATCGACTTCGACCAGGTTTTCGATTTCAAGGCGCTCCGGATCATCACCGATACGATCAAAAACTGCTATGCCGCCCTGGGGATCATCCACCAAAAATGGCCGCCCCTGCCGCAGCGGTTCCGCGATTTCATCGCCATGCCGAAGCCCAACCTCTACCAAGCCCTGCATACGACCATCCTCACCGATGACAAGCAGACCTTCGAGATCCAGATCCGGACCCAGGACATGCACAACCTGGCGGAGAACGGGATCGCGGCCCATTGGAAATATAAGGAACAGGACGCGTCGAGCCTGGTCCGCGAGGACAAACGGCTGGAATGGCTCCGGGAGATGGTCGACCTCTACAAAGAGCAGAAGAGCCCGCGCGAGTTCCTGAAGAATCTCAAGACCGACCTGATCCCAGAGGAAGTCTATGCCTTCACCCCGAAGGGCAAAGTCATCACGCTCCCCCTCGGCGGCTCGGTGCTTGACTTTGCCTTCAAGGTCCACTCCGAGATCGGGCTTCATGCCGCCGGCGCGATCATAAACGGCCGCGTCGTACCTCTCAAAGCGATCGTCAAGACCGGCGATATCGTCGAGGTCATCACTTCTCCCGAAAGAGCGCCCCGGCGCAGCTGGCTGAACATGGTCTTTACCTCGGGAGCCCGCCACCAGATCAAGCATTGGCTCAACCAGCAGGAGAAGTTCAGGAGCGGAGCCTTGGGCCGGAAGATCTGGGAGCGGCAATCCCGGCGCTTCGCGCTCCCCGCCGGGCTCCTCAAAGAGGAAAATCTCCTCCGCCGGCTGGCCGAGGTCCTGCCTTTCAAGATCAAGAACTTGGAGGATTTCTTCTCCCTCGTCGGGCTGGGCCGGGTCGTGGTCAACAAGAAATTCATGGCCAAGCTCAGCCCGGAAACAGAGTCTAGGGAGCGGAAGGAGCGGCTGTTCAGAAAATTCGTGGACAAGGTCAGCGGCCGGACTGACGCCGGCATCGCCGTCGGCCGGGCTGCCGGGGAGGCCTATCATTTGGCCCGTTGCTGCGCTCCGATCAAAGGCGAGCCGATCGTCGGCTACATGACGTCAGGCCGTGGCATCACCATCCACGCGACCCGCTGCCCGCTTGTCAGCAAAGAGGTCCTGAGCAATGAAAGGATGGTGGAGGTCTCCTGGGACTCCGCTTCGGCAGGGCCCTACGGAAGCCGGATGCTGATCATCGCCGAAGATGCTCCTGGCATCCTGGGCAAGGTCGCCACCGGGATCGCCGCGCTCGGGGGGAACATCACCAAGGCCGAAGTCCTCACTCAACCCGGCAAGAGGGCCGAGATCAAGCTGAGCCTCCTGATCAGGGATATCAAGCATCTCGAGACCATTACCAAGAAGATCTCAGGGATCAAAGGGATTATCAGCGTCGAGAAAGCCTGAGCCGGCGGTCAAGCGGCTTTGGCCACTTTGCCGGAGCGCAGGCAGCGAGTGCATACCCAGATCTTCCGAACCCCCGCCGCGGTCTGGGCCTTGACCTGCTGGAGGTTCGGCTTCCACTTCTTGGGTGAGGCTTTGTGGGAATGGCTAACGCTGTGCCCGAAGGCCGGGCCTTTTCCGCAAACATGGCAAACTTTCGGCATCGTCCTTACTCTCTTGTGTGATGAAGCGATGATTTATACCATAAAGACAAACCGGGGTCAAACCCGTGTGCGGGGTCCTGTCACGGCGCGTCCCCGTGCGTCCTCGCCTAAGACCCTCCCACTTGCCGGAACGCCGGACGGCAACGATCACGGCGGAGCCGTAATGCCCCGGCGCCGCTTGAAGGCATCGAGGGTATTCTGCATCAGCATGGCGATGGTCAGGGGTCCGATCCCGCCAGGCACCGGAGTCATCGCCCCGGCCCGCTCGATGGCTGCGGGGTGGACGTCGCCAACCAGGGTATAACCCTTGGACTGAAGGTCCTTTTGCCTTTTCTCGTCCTCTCCGAAATACTCCTTCACCCGGGCCGGATCGCTCACCGAGTTTATCCCCACGTCGATGACCGTCGCTCCCGGCTTGACGAACTCCGGCTTGACAAAGACCTCTCTGCCCATGGCCGCAACCAGGATATCCGCCCGGCTGCAGACCTGGCTCAGGTCTTTGGTCTTGGAGTGGCAGGTGGTGACGGTGCCGTTCTCGTTGGTCAGCATAGCCGCCAGCGACTTCCCGACGAGGAGGCTGCGGCCGATGACCACCGCATCTCTTCCCTCGATAGGAATCCGATGCTCTTTGAGCAGCGCAACGACACCCAGTGGAGTGCAGGGACGGAAACCGGTCTTGTTGGCCAAGATCGTGCCCAAGCTGAAGGGATGGAGCCCGTCCACGTCCTTGTCGGGTGACAGCCTGCAGATGATGGCATAAGAATCGATTTGCGGAGGCAGGGGGAGCTGGACCAGGATGCCGTCAATCTCGTTGCGGCCGTTGAGCTCGTCGATCTTCTCCTCGAGGAAGGCTTGGCTGATGTCGCCAGGAAGGGCAAGGATTTCGGAGAACAAGCCAAGCGCCTTGCAGGCCCTCTCCTTGGAGCGGACATAGACCTGGGAAGCCGGGTTTTCCCCCACGAGGACGGCGGTCAGTCCAGGGACCTTGCCCATCGTCTGTTGAAAATGGGCAGCTTGCCGCCTGACGTCTTCCTTGATCTTCTCGGCCAGAGGCTTGCCTTCGAGCCAGATCCCCATGGAACCTCCTTTCGTCCTCCGCCCGCCATTATATCTACAGAGAACCTCTTTTTGCAAAGGCGAGGGGGTATAGGCGGATTTGCCTATCCTGGCATGCGCTTGACGGAGGCCCGGAAAAAAGGTACCTTCAAAAAAGGCAGCATGTCCAAGACCTCTGCGGCGGGAATCGCCCTGGCCTTTGTGGGGTTGTCCCTTGTTTTCGGCTGTGCCGGGCCGCGCCTCGCGGACCAGGTCGGGTTCGGCGTCTGGGCGGCGGACAAGGAACTTTGGGACGAAGCCGTTTTCAGGTGGCAAAAGGTCCTCGTCCAGGACCCGCAATCGGTCGCCGCCCACAACAACCTCGCCGTGGCCTATGAAAAAAAGAGACTCTGGGAAGATGCCCGGAAAGAATACGAGACCGCGCTGAAGCTGGCCCCCGATAACCCCTGGGTCAAGCTCAACTTCAAGAACTTCAAGGATAACCTCGCGCCGGGAGAGCCAGGCCAGAAAGGCAAGGCCCCAAAAGATGAGAAGAAGTAGCCCGGTCCTCTTGCTTGCGCTGTGCCTGTTCGCGGCCTGCGGCGGCGGGGACAGGTACCGCAAGATCCGGGTGGAGATTCCCGCTTATTCGCCCCTCCATCTCGAACAGTTCGAACAGGCGGTCTTCAGCGGCTTTCTTGTCGGCAAGGAGAACGCGGGCCTCGACTTGAACAAAGAATTGTCCGAGTACTTCGGACCGGAGTTCGAAAGGAAGCTGCATTTTAAGGTCACTTCTCAGCCGGTCGCACTGGAAGGCGACGAGCTCTTCCGGAAGCCGGATTTCTGGAAGTCCCTGGCGCCCGGGTCCACCCGCGTGCTCTATGTCACCGGCAAGGCGGAGCTGACCAGGGAAATCCGCAAGACCATCCTCGACACCTCCAAGGCCGACCGGGACGACCCGCTGCTGCGGCAGAGGGGGATCGCCGAGCGCACCGTCTTTTCGCTCAGCCTGCATCTCTACCTGATCCGGGCCGACAGCGGGGAGGCCATACTGGACAGGGATTTCAAGGAGACCAAGGCCTATTCGAGCACCAAGCAGCGGGCCGACTTCGCCTTCTATGAACTCGCCCAAAGGGTTAAGACGAAGCTCTTCCGTCCGCTGTTGAGTGAAGAGAGAATTCAGGAAAGGTACCTTCTTCTCAAATGAGGAAGCCCCGATGACGTTTCCTTCCCGCTCAGCGGCCAGGCTTGCGCTGATGTTATTCCTCATCTCTGCGGCGGCCGCCGCCCAGGAGTTCATGTTCTACCCTTATTACGGAAAGAACAAAGTCATCTACGAAACCTTCCGCTGGAAGACCTATCCGACCGAGCACTTTCGCATCCATTTCTACGCCGATGAGCCGCAGGCCCTTAAGAACGTCGCCGAGCTGTCCGAGAGCGCCTACCAGAAGCTGAGCGAGATCCTTAAGCACCAGCTCTCCGACCCCGTGCCGCTCATCTACTACACCACCTTCACGGATTTCGAGCTCTCCAACGTGTTTGACATCTCCGAAGGCGTGCTCGGGGTGAGCGAGCCCCTCCTCCACCGGATCGGTATCCATGGCGATATGCCCCTCGACGAGCTCCAGCGCCTCATCGAGCACGAGTTGGCCCATATCTTCGAGTTCGATATCCTCTGGGGAAGCCAGACCGCGTCCCTCATTGCGCTGAATGTTCCGCCACTCTGGCTGTTCGAAGGGCTGTCCGAGTACGCCACCCAGGATTGGTCCTCCTGGTCGACGATGATCGTGCGGGACGCCGTGCTGAACGATCGCCTTCCCGATATGGCAGAATCCGGGGACCTCGAAAGCCGTTTTCCCATGCCGCGCGACCCCTCCTACGACTTCGGCCACGCCATCTATGATTTCATCGAGGTCCGCTTCGGCAGGAACGCGGTCCAGGACCTCTGGCAGTCGATCAAAGGCTCGCCCCTCATCAGGAAGATCGCTCCCGTCAAGCGGGCCTTCAATATCAAGACCCTGGATTTCAACCAAGAGTTCCAGAAATACCTCCGGGAGAAGAACAGGAAATACCTCCTGCGCGAGAATCCGGCCGACTACAGCATCGCCCTCGGCCCCAAGTTCCCGCTCAACCCTTATTACTTCACGTTCTCCCACGCCGTCTCGCCCTCCGGAGACCTGGTCGCGGCGCTGACTTACAACGTCTCCGATTTCGACGTCGACCTCGTCCTGGTCTCGGTCGAAGACGGCTCGATCGTCAAGAACATCACTCCGGGTTTTACCACGAAGTACGAATATATCATCTACGAGTACGACCCCTCTCTCGGGAGCGATATTGCCTGGTCGCCCGACGGGGACGCCATCGCCTTTATCGCCCGGGACGGCCGGAGATATTCCCTTTATCTCGTCGACCCTGTCCGCGGTGTCATCACCAGGAAATATCAAATCGATTATGACCGGCCATCCGCGCCCCGTTTTTTCCCGGACGGCCGGTCGGTCCTGTTCACCGCCTTCATCAAGGGGACGCACGACATCTTCAAGCTCGACCTCGAAAGCGGAGTGACCGTCAACCTGACCCGGGACGATTATTTCGAGAAAGCGCCAGCCGTCTCTCCCGACGGCCTTTCTATCGTCTATTCGATCCGCTTGGACGATACCGACAAGCTCTTTCTCTCCCCGCTCGCCGACCTCAGCCAAAAGACCCAGCTGACTTTCGGACCGGGGAACACCACCTGTCCATCCTTTTCCGCCGACTCGCACCTGGTCTATTATGTCGGCGACGTCCGGGAAGCCTTCAACATCTATTCCGTTGACCTCACCAAAGGAGAGGTCAAGCGGTATACGGATGTCTGGACCGGAAACTTTTTCCCCTCGGCCCATCCGGCCGATCCCGGAAAGCTCTTCTTCTCATCCTTCAATAAAGGCTCCTATCAGATCTTCTCGGCCAGGCTCGAGGGTACGGTCGAGGACCGGTTCACCTTCGCCCAACTCGGGAGCGCTGAGCCGCTGCGTCGGTTCAAGCCGGCCCTCACCTTGGACATCGATAAGGAGAAGATCGAGCCTTACCCTGGCTTGAATGAGCTTTATGTCGCCGGGCGGCCGCCGATCGATATCCTCGTCTCCTCTGACGGCTCGATCTACGGCGGCGCCGCCCTCTCTTTTGGTGACCTCCTGGGCGATCACAATTTCCTGGTGATGCTCTATCAGGCCCGGGGAATGACGTCCTACTATCTGTCTTATCTCAACCAGAAACGCCGGCTCCAGTTCATGCCGACCTTCTACCAGTTCACGATGTTCTATTACCCTCCTTATGCCTATATCGACCCGCTTCTCTATAATCGCCTCACCTACCAGGATGCCATCGCCTACCGCAAGATCACAAGCGTCAATATAGACGCCTATTATCCGCTCGACCGGTATTACCGGCTGGAGGGCAACTTCGGGTTCTTCCGCTACGAGGAGAGTTTCCTCGACCCCTACGATCTCTTCCAGCAAGGCGTCGGCCCGGGGAGCTACAGCTATTTCTGGAACGGCAACGTTCTTTCCGCCTCTCTCGCCCTCGTCGGCGAAACGACCCATTTCAGCCCTTATTACGGACCGCGCGCCGGCCACACCTTCCGCTTTTACCTGGCCCAAGCCATTCCGGTCGCCGCAGGCTTCTTCAGCAACACGACGGTGCGGGCCGACCTCCGCAAGTATCTCTACCTAGGAAGCGACGCCCTCCTGGCTCTTCGTTTCGAAGGCTGGGCCAGCCGGGGCCGGGACCCTTATATCTCCTACTACGGAGGGAATAACCAAGTCCGGTCCGCCTATTTCTACAACATCGCCTGCACCGAGGGCTGGTTCGGCAACGCCGAGCTGCGCCTCCCTCTGATCAACATCGCTTCCACCATCATCGGCACCATCGGACCCATCCGCGCCGTCTTCTTTTTCGACCTCACCCGCTCCAAGTTCTACGATTATCCGGCGGAGTTCTCCCTTTACCCCGCGCCGTTTGAACCGGCGGTCGTCCTCGATGCCATCGGGTCCTACGGGTGGGGGATCCAGCTCTTCTTCCTGGGCCTCCCCATCCATATCGAATGGGTCAAGCAGCTGGGCTGGCCGGACTTCGCCAACCCTTTCTCCATCCAAAGCTTCGGCGGCTTCAAGACCAAGTTCTGGATCGGCCTGGACTTCTGACACATTACCCAGACTCTTGCCTCTTTCAAGAACCCTCTTGAAATCAGTTTTTCGGAATGCTATGATTCCCCTCGCCTTCGCGGACGCCGTTTCAGCAAAGCTGCAAGGTTTTCCACAGTTGTGGATTTTTCTGTGGAAATTTAAAAGGCCGTCATGCAAGATAAAGAAAAACTTAACGCTTGGCAGGATATCCTCCAGGGCGTAAAAAAAAGGGTCGACCAGAACAGCTACGAGACCTGGTTTGAGCCGACCCTCTATATCGGCCAAGAGAAAGACATTCTCTACATCAAAGTCCCCAATTCCTACTTCCGCGACTGGCTCTCCTTCCATTATTCCGAGCTGATCGGCGAGACGGCTCAGGCCCTGTTCGGCAAGCCTTACGAGATCAAGTATATTTTCGACGAGACTCCCGGCCCCTTCATGCGGCGCTCTCCTGAGGAAAGGCGCACCCAGCACGGCCCTCTCCTCAGCCCCAACCTCAACCCCAATTACAGCTTTGAGACGTTCGTTGTCGGCGGCTGCAACCAGTTCGCCCACGCCGCCGCGCTGGCGGTGGCCAAGAACCCCGCCAAGTCGTACAACCCGCTCTACATATACGGCGGCGCCGGACTCGGCAAGACCCATCTGATGAATGCCATCGGCCATTCCGCCCTGGCCAAACAGCAGCGCCTCAAGATCCTCTACGTCACGACCGAAAAATTCATGAACGAGTTGATCAACCATATTCAATACGGCAAGATCCTCGAGTTCCGGCAGAAGTACCGCAGCATCGACCTTCTCCTCATGGACGACATTCATTATCTCTCCGGCCGGGAGCGGACCAAGGAGGAGTTCTTCCACACCTTCAACCATCTCTACGAAAACCAGAAACAGATCGTCATCTCCAGCGACTGCCCGCCCAAGGAAATTCCACAGCTCGAGGAGCGCTTCAGCTCGCGATTCGAATGGGGGCTGATCGCCGACCTCAAGCCGCCCGATATCGAAACCCGCATCGCTATTCTCAAGAAGAAGGCGCAGGTTGAAGGCGTCGTCCTCCCCGAGAGCGTGGCCCTTTTTATCGCCGACAAGGTCCATTCTAACATCCGCGAACTCGAAGGCTACCTCCGCCGGGTCATCGCCTATTCATCGCTCAAGGGAGAGAAAGTCGACCTCGAGATCGCCAAGGAAGCGTTGAAAAGTCTGCTTGATTCAATGAGCGCGGTCATCTCTGTGGAAAAGATCCAAAAACTGGTCGCCCATCAGTTCAAGATCAAGCTCGCCCAGCTCAAGTCCAAGAACAACTCTCCCAAGGTCGCTTTCCCCCGGCAAGTCGCCATGTACCTTTGCAAAGACCTCGCTAAAGTGAGCTTGCCTGAGATCGGCAAGAAGTTCGGTGGAAAACACCACACCACAGTGCTCTACAGTGTGCGCAAAATCGAGAAGATGCGGCGCAAGAATCCCGAATTCAACAAAGAAATCAACAACCTGATCGGCTTGATTCAGTAAAATTATCAATGGTTTAGCGATGATCTGCACATTTCCAATTGATTTTCTTCTTCTTCTTAAATAGAGTAACTTAATAATAAGATAATAAAGAAGAATAATGTCTCGGAGAAAGGTGGAAAAATGAAATTTTCCGTGGCCAAGGAAGTCATCCTCGACGAACTCCAGCTTCTTCAGGGCATTGTCGAGAAAAGGAACACGATGCCCATTTTAGCCAATATCCTGGTCAGTGTCGGTGAAGACAAGGTCGACATGACGGGGACCGACTTGGAAGTCGGGCTGAGGACCCATTTTCCGGTCAAAGCGGAAGAGCCCGGTGCGGTTACGGTTTCAGGCAAGAAGGTCTTTGAAATCGTCAAGTCTCTGCCCGATGATAAGATGATCACCTTTGAGGAAAACGATGATCTCATGCTGGAGATCAGCTCCGGGAAGAGCGAGTTCAAGGTGTTGTGCCTGCCCAAGGAAGATTACCCCATGGTGCCGGGGGCCAGCTTCGAGAAAAGGATCACTCTGCCTTTAGACAGGTTCAAGGAGATGATCGACCGGGTCTATTTCGCCATCGCCCAGGAGCAGAGGTACTATCTGAACGGCGCGCTTCTTGTCTTGAAGAAGGACGGGATGGAGCTTGTGAGTACGGACGGTCACCGGCTCTCGCATACATCTATGGGCGTGGACGGGATGGACCCGGCGGAGGAAGTCCGGGTCATCGTGGCCAAGAAGTCCCTGGGAGAGCTGCGCAAGATGACCAACGATTCGGTGGAATTCGACCACGACGAGAACAACCTGTTCTTCAGGGTGGGGAACCGGATGCTGATCTCGCGGATCATCGAGAGCAAGTTCCCCAATTTTGAGGCCGTTATTCCCAAGGATAACCCCCACCTCCTCCGGGTAGACAAGGAGGAGTTTACCCAGGCCATCCGCCGGGTTTCCCTGCTGTCGAGCGAACGCTCCAGGGGGGTGAAATTCTCGATCGGAAAGGGAAGCCTCAAGCTTTTCTCGTCCAACCCGGAGATCGGCGAGGCCCGGGACGATCTCGACGTCGACTACAAAGGCGCCGATCTCGAGGTCGGATTCAACTCTCAGTATCTCCTGGACTTTCTTCAGTCCATCGGCTCCGAGAGGGTCCGCCTGGAGCTTAAGGACGAGAATAGCGCCGCCATCATGAGGCCGGATCTGGACGAGGACATCAAATATACCTATGTTCTCATGCCGATGAAGATCTAGATGGGACCGGAAGGACCGTCCAAAAGGGAGAGGCGCATGGCCATTGACATCCGTGAGGCCAAGACGCGCCGGGACATGAAAGCGTTCATCTACCTTCCGGAGAAGCTCCATAAGAACCAGCGCAACTGGGTTCATCCGATCTATATGGATGAATGGAAGTACTTCAACCCCAAGAAGAATAAAGCCTTCGGCTATTGCCAGGCCATTCTTCTGCTCGCCTATCGGGACGGCCGCCTGGTCGGCCGGATTATGGGGATCATCAACACGCGGTTCAACGAACACCGAAAGGAACACCTGGCGAGGTTCGGCTATCTGGAGGCTGTCGAAGATCGAGAGGTCGTTCATGCCCTGCTCAGTCGGGTTGAGGAATGGGCGCGCAGCCTGGGGATGACCCGGATCGTCGGGCCTTACGGATTTTCCGACCAGGACCCCGAGGGATATCTGATCGAAGGCTTCGAGCACCGGGCCACCATCGCGACCTACTACAATTTTGAGTGGCTGCCGCGGATGGTCGAAAACGAAGGGTACACCAAAGACATCGACTACTACGTTTACAAGCTCGACGTGCCCCAAGAGCTGCCGGAGTTCTATCACAAGATTTTCGAGCGGGCCAAGAAGCGGGGGAATTTTGAGGTGCTGGAATTCCGCAAGCGCCGGGAGATCAAGCCCTGGATCCGGCCGATCCTGGCGCTCATGAACGAATGCTATACGGGTGGCAATATCTACGGGTTTGCTCCGCTCGAGGAAAAAGAGATGGATGACCTGGCCAAGCGGTACATGCCGGTTCTCGACCCGCGGTTCGTCAAGGGCGTAACCAAGGAAGGTGAGCCGGTGGCCTTTGTTGTGGGGATCCCCGATATGACGGCCGGGATCCAGAAGGCCAGGGGCCGTCTATTGCCTTTTGGGTTCATCCACATCCTCCGGGCGCAAAAAAAGACCAAGCAGCTCGACCTTTTGCTGGGTGCCGTCAAAGAAAAATACCAAGGCATGGGGCTCGACGTCATGATGGGCTTCCGGATGCTCTCCTCGGCCCGGGAAGCCGGGTTCGAGTACCTGGACTCACATCACGAGATGGAATCCAACGTCAAGGTGCGGGCGGAGATGGAGCGGATGGGGGGAGAGGTCTACAAGCGGTTCCGCGTCTACCAGAAGAACCTCTGATCCGCTCAAGCCCCCCCCGGGTCGGACCTCAATCGACTCACAAAATCCTATGCAGATGCCAAAAGTGGGTTACTCCCTGGAGTTGACGAAGGCGAGGGGCATGGGCGAAGAGGGTCATCCGGAGACGAGCGGGCAGGGTTCCTCGAAGAAGAGAGCGAGTCGAGGAAATAAGCGAATTTGCCTCGCCGGGGCAAATTCGCGGGCCCTCGAGCCCATGCCCTGAGCCCTATTTCGCGTCGGCCCAGCTCTTCCCCCAGCCGAGATGGGCTTTCAGAGGTATGCTCAACGGATAGACATTTTCCATCTTCTCGCGGACCAGCCCTTCGACCGATTCCTTCTCTTTCATGGGCACTTCAAAGACGAGCTCGTCATGGACCTGGAGGATGATCTTGGCGCGCAAACGGCGTTCCTGGAACTCCCGCCAGATGTCGATCATCGCCTTCTTCATCAGATCCGCGGCCGAGCCCTGGATCGGCGCGTTAAGGGCGATGCGGCGGCCGGCTTGCTGAGTCATCCGGTCCTTGTGCTTGAGCTCGGGGACCTGGCGGACGCGGCCATATAGGGTTTCCGTGAAGCCCCGTTCCTCGGCCTTGCGGACGGTCTTTTCCAGGAACTCGGCGACCTTTGAATGCTGGGAGAAATAGCGGTCGATGAAATCCTGGGCGTCATGCTGGGTCGTGCCCAGCTCCTTGGCCAGCGAGAACGCCGATGTCCCGTAGATGATGCTGAAATTAATGATCTTGGCCTTGCGCCGCAGGTCGTCCTTGAGCTGCGGCAGCCCTTCTCCGAAGACCCGGCGGGCTGTCTCCTCATGGATGTCCCTGTCGGCGACGAAGGTTTCGATAAGCGCCGGGTCCTGAGAGAGATGGGCCAGAACCCGGAGCTCGATCTGGGAGTAGTCAGCAGCCAGCAGGAGATGGCCCGCCTCGGGGATAAAGGCCCGGCGGAAACGCTGCCCCATGTCGCCGCGCATGGGGATATTCTGAAGGTTTGGGTCGGAGCTCGACAGCCGGCCGGTGGACGTGACCGTCTGGTTATAAGAGGTGTGAAGGCGCCCCGTCTCCGGGTTGATGAGAAGGGGGAGCGCATCGGCGTAGGTCGACTTCAGCTTGGCCATCTGGCGGTATTCGAGGGCATGCTGGGCCAGCGGATGAAGCGGCGCCAGTTCCTGCAGGATGTCCAGCGAGGTGGAGTAGCGCTTGGTGATCCTGGTCTTGCGCGATGGCTGGAGCTGGATCTTGTGAAAAAGGATGTCGGCCAGCTGCTGCGGTGAGTTGAGGTTAAATTCACAGCTGCTCAGCGCAAAGATTTTTTTCTCCAGCTTGCGCAGCTCTAAGCCGAGCTCGGCCGAGAGCTCCTCGAGCGCCGTTTGATCGACCTTGACGCCCCAGATCTCCATCTCGGCCAGGAGCTCGATCAGCGGCTGCTCGAGCTGACGATAGAGACGGTCGAGCTTCTGCTCCTCTACTTTCGGCCAGAGCTTTTCACTCAGGGCGAGGGCTAGGTCCGCATCCTGGCAGGCATAGGGCACAACCTTCTCCAGGGGGACGGAGTTCATGGTGAGCTCGTTCTTGCCCTTGCCGGCGACCTCTTCATAGGGGATGGCCCGAGTTTGGAGATAAGCCAAAGCCAGCTTATCCAGGTTGTGCTTGCCCCAGTTGGGCTCCAAGAGATACGAGAGGACCATGGTATCCTGATCGATCCCCCCGAGCTTCAGCCCCTCTCTCTTGAGCACGATGTAATCATACTTGATGTTCTGCCCGATCTTCCGGACCCTGGGATCCGACAGCACATCCCGGAGGATGTCGTAGGCCGATTTCTTGGGAATCTGGGCCGGCGCTCCCGCGTAGTCGTGCCCCAGGGGAAGGTAGAAAGCCTCACCGGTTTGGAGAGCGAAAGACATGCCGACGAGATGAGCGCGGGTGGGCCAGATGCTGTCGGTCTCTGTATCCAGAGAGACAAACCCGGCCTTCCGGATCCGGGATACGAGCTCGCGGAGCGACGGTTCGTCCAGGATGGTCCTGTAGTCCTTTTCGGCCGCTTGTCCGGACTTTGTGACGATCTCGGCCAGGAGCGAGGTGAATTCCAGCTCCTGGAAGAGGGCCGCCAGCTCCTCGGCGTTTGGGGGCGACACGCAAAACTCGTTGAGGTCGAAGGGGATGTCCAGGTTTCTCTCTATTGTCACCAGCTGCCGGCTCATTTCGAGCTGGTCCCGGTTCTGATCGATCTTCTGGCGCAGCCGGGGATTCTTGACCTCGGCCAGGTGGCTGAGCAGGTTCTCCACCGACCCGAATTGGCGGATGAGCTCCTTTGAGGTCTTCTCTCCGATCCCCGGCACCCCAGGGACATTGTCTGAAGGGTCTCCCCAGAGGGACAGGATATCGATAACCTGGGAGGGCTTGACCCCAAAAACCTCCTTGACCTTGGCTGCATTGAGGTGGATCTCTTTGGCCGGATTGAAGACCGTGATGCCCTCATTGACAAGCTGAAGAAGGTCCTTGTCCGTGCTTACGATCACGGCCGGGATCCTCTTCTCCTCCGCTTTTCGAGCCAGGCTGCCCAGGACATCATCGGCCTCGTAATTTTCATACTCAAAAAGAGGGATGTTCATGGCCTTGATGACCTTCTTCAGAACGGGGACCTGGGGGATGAGATCCTCGGGCATGGGCTTGCGGTGGGCTTTATAGGCCTTGAACATCTGGTGGCGAATCGTCGGCCTCCCGGTGTCGAAGACGATCCCCAGGTAATGCGGCTTCTCCTGTTCGACGATCTTGCGAAGCGTGTTGATGAAGCCGTAGATCGCGTTGGTCGGGAATCCCTGGGAGGTGGAGAGTCTCCTGATAGCGTAATAGGAACGGTAAAGGAGTGAATTGCCGTCGATGAGGAAGAGCTTTTTCTCTGAGGCCATCAGCCCTTGTCGGGTTCGGGGTGTCTTTCCTGGGGGGTCAGGTGGTGATCGAACTTCCCGTCGGCAATCTCTTTAAGAATGGCCGCGTGCTGCCCTTCCATGATCTGCTGGACTTTGGCCTGGAGCTGCGGGCTGCCCAGAGAAGGAGTGTAGTCGGTCTTTCTCGAGGAGAGGAGTTTCCCCGATTTATAGATGAGCGACTCGACGCAACGGGCACCCGGACCCACATCCTGGGTCTGGACATGGAAGACGGCGGCCAGCCGCTTGACCTCGCTGTTGAATCCAGGCATTTGCTTTCTATTATACTTATCATATAGCGGATATCAAGAAGGTGAGCAGGCATGGGCCTTCGAGCCTATGCCCCGAGCCGTTGCGTTGACATTGGAAGGGCAGATGGTATAATAAAGTGAATTTTTGAGAGAAAATCCATGCTGATCGACGTCGATAAAATCCCGAGAGACGGGCTCTCTTTCTCCCGCGATTTCGAGTTCCTCAACGCCGACCTGGTCGAGGAAGACACGGTCTTCCTGTCGCCGGCTCATGCCGACGTCACCGTCCGCAAGGTCGGCGATGAGGTCTGGATCAAAGGGAGATTGACCGCCCGGCTGAGTTTCGTCTGCAGCCGCTGTCTCAGCCCATACGAGTTTCCTGTCGATTCCACTTTCGACCTCGTCTACCTTCCCGAAGAGCTTGACCTTATGAAGGACGAGCTGGAGGAAGATGAATTGGGCCAGGTCTTCTACCACGACAATCAGGTCGACCTCGGGGAGGTCATCCTCGAACAGCTCAACCTGACCTTCCCCCTCAAGCCGCTCTGCTCGGAGAGCTGCGAGGGGATCTGTGCGATCTGTGGCAAAGTCCGGCGCAACGGAGATTGCAGCTGCGAGGTCAAGGAGGAAGATCCCCGGCTGCTTAAGCTAAAATATTTCGTGAGAGACAAGAGTTAAATGCCCAACCCAAAACGCCGTCACTCGCCTTCGCGCAAGGGAAAACGCAGGGCCCATGATGCCCTGTCGCTTCCGGCCTTTTCTGTCTGCTCGAACTGCGGCACCCCCAAATTGCCCCATCGGGCCTGTCCCGAATGCGGCTTTTACCGCGGGCGGCAGGTGATTGAGGAAGCGGAAACCAAATAAAGGGGAACCCATGAGGATCGCCCCGGGCGCGAGGGTGAACCATCGTTCCCAGCGGGGTCGCCCCCAGCACTGCGAGGAGAGCCATGGAAGCTAAGCCGAACCCGATGTTTCCCGGGGGAATCGCTCTGGTTACCGGGGCTTCCCAGGGAATCGGGGAGACGATCGCCCTGGAGCTGGCCAGAGAAGGCCCGTTGGTCTTCCTGGTCGATATCCAGCGCGAGAAGCTCGAGGCCGTGGCCGAGAAAATCGCCCGGAACGGCGGACGCGCCTCCGTCCGGGTGGCCGACGTCTCGCGCTTCGACCAGGCCGCAACGGTCGTCGAGGGCATCGTCAAGGAACATCAGCGGCTGGATTACCTGGTCAACAACGCCGGCATCACCCGGGATAATCTCCTCATGCGGATGCGGGAGGAGGAATGGGACGCGGTCGTGGCCGTGAACCTGAAGGGCGTGTTCAATTTTTGCCGGGCGGCTATCCGGCCGATGATCGGCAAAAACTTCGGCCGGATCGTCAATATCTCCTCGGTCGTGGGAGTGATGGGGAACGCCGGGCAGGCCAACTATTCCGCTTCCAAAGCGGGAGTGATCGGACTGACCAAGTCCCTGGCCCGGGAAGTGGCCGGCCGCAACGTCACGGTCAACTGCGTGGCTCCGGGATACATCATGACCGCCATGACAGAAGGCCTTCCCGAGCCCATCAAGAAGGCTTTCCTGGAGACGATCCCAATGAAACGCATGGGGACTCCTGAGGATGTGGCTCAGGCGGTCAGGTTCCTGCTGTCCGAACACGCAGCGTACATCACAGGTCAGGTCATCCACGTCAACGGCGGGATGTACACCTAACAGCATGAGATAAATTGAGGAGGTCAGAATGGAAAAAGAAGAGCTTTTGAAGAAAGTCAGGACGATCGTGGCCGACAAGCTGAGCATCAGCGAGGACCAGGTGACAGAGACCGCGTCCTTCATCGAAGACTTGGGCGCCGATTCGCTGGATACAGTGGAGCTCGTCATGGCCCTCGAGGATGAGTTTGGTCTGGACATCCCCGATGAGGAAGCGGAGAAGCTGACCACAGTCGGAAAGGCGCTCGACTACATCAAGACGCGTCTCTCCAAATAAAGCGCTCAATTTATGAACCCGAGTGGCCTGTCGCCCGGGCCCTCTTCCGCCCGGAGGGTCGTTATCACCGGCATCGGACTCGTCTCCCCAATGGGAATCGGGGTCCGGAAAAACTGGGAGGCCCTTCTGCGGGGACAGAGCGGGATCGGCCCCATCACCCGGTTCGACGCTTCCCGGTACTCCACCCGGATCGCAGGGGAAGTCAAGGATTTCGACCCGCTCGCCTTCATAGACAAGAAGGACGCCAGGAAGATGGACCTCTTCATCCAGTTCGCCCTGGCGGCATCGGCCTTGGCCGTCGAGGATGCAGGGATTGACCCGGCACTGCTGAAGGGCGAGCGGACGGGCGTCTACATCGGCTCCGGGATCGGCGGGTTGGCGACGATCGAGGAGAGCCATAAAACCCTGCTGGAGAAGGGCCCGGACAGGGTCTCCCCCTTTTTCCTCGTCTCGATCATCATCAACGAAGCGTCCGGGTACGTTTCGATCAAGTATCGGAGCCGCGGACCGAACTCGGCCACGGCCACGGCCTGCGCCACGAGCACCCACTCCATCGGCGACTCCTTCCGGTTGATCGCCCGCGGCGACGCCGACCGGATGCTGGCCGGGGGGGCCGAGGCGCCGGTCACGGCGCTGGGAGTGGCCGGGTTCTGCGCTCTGCGCGCTCTGTCGACCCGGAACGACGAGCCGCAGAAAGCCTCCCGTCCTTTCGATGCCCAGCGCGACGGATTCGTGATGAGCGAAGGGGCGGGCATCCTGCTCCTCGAAGAGCTCGAGGCTGCGCGCCGGCGGGGAGCGCGGATCTACGCCGAGATCGTCGGCTATGGCATGAACGCCGACGCCTATCATGTCACCGCGCCGGCCGAAGATGGGGTCGGGGCCAAGGGCGTTATGCGGCGCGCCTTGGCGGATGCAGGAATCGACCCGGCCGAGATCGGATACATCAACGCCCATGGAACGAGCACCCCGTATAACGACAAGATCGAAACGATGGCTATTAAAGAGGTCTTCGGCGAACACGCCCGCCGCCTGGGAGTGAGCTCGACCAAATCGATGACCGGGCATCTCCTGGGTGCGGCGGGAGCCTTGGAAGCCGGCGTTGCCTCGCTCTGTTTGGCCAACCAGATCATGACCCCGACCATCAACTACGAGCATCCGGACCCGGAGTGCGACCTGGATTATGTTCCCAACGCCCCCCGACCGGCGGAGATCCGCTACGCCCTGAGCAACTCCTTCGGGTTCGGCGGGACAAACGGCTGTCTCATCCTAAGGCGGTATGCCGAATAGACTTGGGTTCCCAACACATTCCTAGAGGAGGGGATAATGGACATTCTCGTCTTCGTCAAGCGCGTTCCCGACACGGAATCGAAGATCAGGGTACAGCGGGAGACCAATTCTGTTATCGAAGAGGGTTTGAACTTCATTCTCAGCCCCTATGACGAATACGCCCTGGAAGAAGCCCTCCGGATCAGGACGGCCAAAGGAGGGAAGGTCGTCGCCGTGACCGTGGGCCGGGAGGAGTCGCTGGTCATCCTGAGAAAATGCCTGGCCATGGGAGCGGACGAGGCCGTCTTGATCAAAGACCCGCTGCCCGAGACCTATGACGGGCTCCGGACGGCGCGGGTCATCGCCCGCTTTGCCCAGGCCAGATTCCCCGAGGCCAAGCTTCTTCTCTTCGGCAAGCAGTCCGTTGGGGCCGACAATTCCCAGGTGCCGTCGATGGTGGCTGAGTTCCTGGGGATTGGCCAGGCGAATGTCGTCGTCAAGCTTGATGTCGAGGGCGAGACAGCCACCGCTCTCCGGGAGATCGAAGGGGCCCAAGAAAAAGTCTCTTTGGCGCTCCCGGCCGTGGTCAGCGCCCAGAAGGGGCTCAACGAGCCGCGGTATGAAACGCTCAAAGGCATCATGATGGCCAAGAAGAAGGCCATCCCGGTCGTTCCGCTCGAAGAACTTGGGTTTAAGCCCGATGAGCTGACGCCTTGCGTGACAGTCATCAAGATGGATCAGCCGCCGGCCAGGAAGGCAGGCCGGGTGGTGACGGGAGAAGCGCCCGAGACTGCCCGTCAGCTCGTCGAGTTCCTCCACAACGAAGCCAAGATCATCTGAGGAAGACGACCATGATCCTAACCTACATCGAAACCAGAGAGAAAAGAATAAAGAAGTCCTCGCTCGAGGCTCTGTCGGAGGCCAGGCGGACGGCCGAGGCGCTCGGCACGGAAACGGCGGCGGCTGTCCTGGGGACGGGGATGGACGGGTTGGCCGCGGAGCTGGCTTCTTGCGGGGTGGCTCGTATCTACCTTCTGGAAAACCCTTCGCTGGACCGGTATTCGACGCAGGATTACGCGGCTGTCCTCGCCGAGCTGATCAAGAAGCTCGGCCCGCAGGCCGTTTTCTTCTCGGCCACGGCGATGGGCAAGGACCTGGCGCCCCGGCTAGCGGCCAGGCTGGGCGTAGGGCTGGCGGCGGATTGCACGCAGGTGTCGGTCCGGGATGGCGCGCTTGAATTCACCCGGCCGATCTTCGCTGGGAATGCCCTCCTCAGCTTCCGGCTGACGTGTTCGCCCCAGATCGTTTCTCTGAGGCCCAACGTCTTTCCCTTCGGCGCAGCGGCGTCGGCCGGGGAAACCATCCGGGAAGCCGTCGAGATCCCGGCGGCTCGCACAAGGGCCGAGGTCACCGAGGTCCTCCAGGAAGGCGGGGAAGAGATCGATGTCTGCGAGGCGGATGTCATCATTTCCGGAGGCCGGGGAATGAAGGGTCCGGAGAATTTCGCGCTCCTGCGGGAAATATCGGAGCTCATCCCGCGGTCGGCCGTGGGCGCATCCCGGTCGGCTGTTGACAGCGGCTGGATCGGGCACCAGCACCAGGTCGGCCAGACGGGGAAGACCGTTTCCCCCAATCTGTACCTCGCCTTCGGCATCTCGGGCGCCATCCAGCACCTCGCCGGGATGTCGTCCTCCAAGGTGATCGTGGCCGTGAACAAGGATCCGGACGCCCCGATCTTCAAGGTGGCGGACTTCGGTGTTGTCGGCGACCTCTTCCAGGTCATTCCACCGCTCAAGGAAGAGCTCAAGAAGCTTCGCGGCTGAAAATGCTCAGGGTCTTGCTCGTAATCGGGTCAATCATTCAGGCCACGGGTGCTCCGATGGGGAACCCATCCCAGAGCGCCATAGAGAAAAAGTATGGGGAGCGCCTCCGAGAGGTTTTTGCTTTTCAGGCAAAGATCGAGCCGATCCATGCCATCTTTAAGGAAGTCTATCCTATCGCCATCGTCGAGGACAAGACCTTTTCTATCTTCGAACCTGTTCCCGAGAGGAAAGTCTATCGACTCGTCTCGACGGCTCCGGATACGTTCAATATTCCCAAGGGGATCCGCGCCTCCATGCCCCTCGGGTTCTGGGATAACCGTACCGCTTGCGTCGTGACTGGTGAAATCTTCGGCGAGCCGGACGGCTATGTTTTCATTTTTCATGAGTTCGTCCATTGCGCCCAGTGGGAAGGCTGCGAGCCGAAGCTCAAAGGCAACCTGGCTGTCTTCCAAGAGGCCATGAAAAGAAAGGACTATTCGTGGGAACTTCAATTCCCCTTTCCTTATGATGACAAGACATTCGTCGAGCGCTACGCGGCCTTCATCGTAGCCTGTGATCAAGATGACCTTGCCGGAATGCGATCCCTGAGGGCCGAACTCAAAAAACTCCTTCCAGCCCAGGCTTGGGAGTACATGTGCTGGCAGGAATGGAAAGAAGGGCTGGCCCGCCACTTAGAAAACCGGATCAGAAAAGGGGTCGGATTGCCGGAAAACACGGGCGGAAAGAACCCACCCTTCAACCGGGTGACCTTTTATCATGGGGGAGATCGATACATCGGTTCCCTCGAGAGGCTGCGTGCGGGAGTGAGCAGCGACTTAGAGGAGCTGTATCGGCTGATCAGCGATTGAATTCGATTTCGCCGGCCGTCCCCTATCTGCTATAATCCGGCCATGCCGGAACTCCAGGGAACAAATATCCTCTATCGAAAATGGGACGCCGTTCCGTCCCCCGGTTCCCCCAGAGCCGTTTTCCTCCTCGTGCACGGGCTCGGGGCCCACTCGGCCCGCTGGGGCTTCCTGGCTGGTTATCTTGCCGGCCGCGGCTACGCCTGCTATGCGCTTGAGCTCCGCGGCTTCGGCGGGACACCGGAAAGGCCCCGCGCTCATGTCGCCTCGTTCCGGGTCTGGGACCGCGATATCCTGGAGCTGCGTGAAATTATCGGCCGGGACCATCCGGACAGGAAAGTCTTCCTGCTCGGCGAGAGCATGGGCAGCCTCATCGCTTTCAACTTGGCCGGCCGCTATCCCGACCAGTTCTCCGGCCATGTCCTTATCGCCCCGTCTTTCAAGAACGGGATGAAATTCCCCCTGAGCGCCTACCTCAAGCTCGTCCTGTTCGGGTTGTTCTATCCCAAGCTCATGGTCGACGTCCCTTTCACTTCTGAGATGCTCACCCGCGACCCAGAATATCTTCGGGTCATGAACGCGAATTCGGACGAGATCCGGACCGCCAGCCTGAGACTCCTCGGCGGCTTCTTGCCCGAACAGGCCCGCGCCCAGCGGCTGGCCAAGAAGCTTTCAGTCCCGACCCTCTTCCTCATTCCGGGCATCGACCATCTCGTTGACGAGCGGGCCAGCCGAAAGATCTTCAAGAAGATCGTATTTGCGGACAAGACGCTCATCGAATATCCCGATATGCTTCATGCCCTCTCGCTCGACATCGGCCGTGAAAACGTCTTCCGGGACATCCTCGATTGGGCAGAACAGAGGCTCTGACGTGATCCACATCCTGGCCATCGACCAGGGCACGACCGGAAGCCGGGCGATTGCCTTTGACCGGCGCGGCCGGACGGTCGCCTCCGCTTACGAAGAGTTCCCCCAGTATTTCCCCCGTTCCGGCTGGGTCGAGCACGACCCCGAGGAGATCTGGCGGAGCGTCTACCGGACCATCCAGAAGGTCCTGGCGACAGTCCCGGCTAGGACCATCGCCGCCCTCGGCATAACCAACCAGCGCGAAACGACCGTTCTCTGGGACAGGAGGTCGGGGCGTCCCGTCGCCAACGCCATCGTCTGGCAATGCCGCCGCACCTCCGGGCGCTGCCGCGAGCTCGCGGCCGAGCGGGGGACCAGCCGGATCATCCGGAAGAAGACCGGCCTTCCGGTCGATGCCTATTTTTCGGCGACCAAGGCCGAGTGGATGCTCGACCGGGGCGGCCTGCGGGCGCGCGCCGAACGCGGGCGGCTCGCTTTCGGGACCCCGGACTCCTGGGTCCTCTGGAACCTCACGGGTGGCGCGAGCCATGCGACAGACCCGACCAACGCCTCCCGGACCATGCTCTTCAACATCCGAAAACTCCGTTGGGACGCCGACCTCCTTGCCCTGTTTGGCATCCCCTCCGGGATCCTGCCGATTGTATTGCCCTCCTCAGGGGAATTCGGCCGGACCGTCCGCTTAGGCCGGCTGCCCGCGGGCATCCCAATCATGGGAATTGCCGGGGACCAGCAGGCGGCGCTCTTTGGCCAGGCCGGGTTCCGGCCGGGCGCGATCAAGAACACCTATGGGACGGGGTCCTTCGTCCTCCTGAACACCGGCCGCGAGCTTGTCACGTCCAAGCACGGTCTCATCACGACCATCGCCTGCGGCCCCGCTGGGAAGGCCGTCTATGCCCTCGAGGGATCCGTGTTCGTCGCCGGCGCGGCCGTCCAGTGGCTGCGTGATAAGCTCGGCCTTCTCGACTCCTCGGCTGATTCGGAGGCGGCGGCGGAGGCCGTTAAAGACAACGCCGGAGTCTATTTTGTCCCGGCCTTTGTGGGCCTCGGCGCACCCTACTGGGATGCCGACGCGAGAGGCGTGATCGTTGGCTTGACCCGCGGCGCCAGTCGCAACCACCTTGTCCGCGCAGCCGTCGAAGCGATGGCCTATTCGACCCGCGATGTCCTTGAGACCATGCGCCAGGATTCCGGACTCAAGGTCCGGGAGCTTCGGGTGGACGGCGGCGCCTCGGTCAACGATTTCCTCTGCCGGTTCCAGGCCGATATCCTCGGCGTTCCGGTCGTTCGTCCGAAAGCGGTGGAGACGACCGCGCTCGGCGCCGCCTATCTTGCCGGGCTGGGAGTAGGATTGTGGGATTCGACGGCGGCCATCGAGCGGCTGGTTGTCAACGAGAGGAAGTTCAAGCCGGCCATGACCCGCAGCCAGGCCGACAGGCTCTATGCCGGCTGGAAAGCGGCTATCCGCAAGGCCCGGGCCGTCTGAACGTGCGTTCGGCGCTGAATCTCACTCCGGCGTCTAAAGATAGAGCTTCATAGTAGACATGAACCAAAATATCAATCTAGATCATCAAGCGGCGGCTTTTTCGATCCCCTTTTTTAAACCGCGCAGCCGGAAGCCCAGTACAAAGAGCAGAAGGCCATAAACGATAGCGAACGTTCCTATCAGCCAAACCATGCTGACGATAGTCCATGCCTGGACTCTTTTTCCCATTGACGGCCTTTGCCAGGCCTGCGCCCGCGTGACAGGCGGGGACTAGGACACGTTTTCCACCACTGCCCACCCGAGGTTTGCCGTCTCCTTCTTGGCCGTCTCCGACATCCGGCCGGCGAGTTGCATCTCGAGCTTGGCGGCGCCGAGCTCCTTCCTCGCCCGCTCGCTGCCTTCCCGCATCGCCTTCTCGTAGGCCTCGGTCCATTGGATCCAGTCCACCGGAAGGAGGACGGCGGCCCGGCCATCCCCAGTCTTGGCGACAAGGGCGCGAGAATCCGTGAGGAGTTCCGCGACCGGCGACCCCTGGAGGAACCTGCCGAGCATCTCCGCGCTCTCGACGAAGAACAAGGCCTCCCTCTCCGTCACCGCCTCGGCGGCCGCCGCCACGTAATCAGCGCTGCCCTTCGCCTTGACCTCGGACAGCGCGAAAGCCAGCCGGGTGTGAAGGGTGAGAGTGAAACCTTTGCTTTGGTAGAGTTTCTTGATCACGTCATCGGTCACCCCGAGAGCGCGCAGCCGCTGTTCATTCTCCTTGAGGAGAGCATCCGGGTCCTTGGCCCAAACGAGGTTGCCCACGGTCGCGGTTGCGGTCACGGCCGTGGGGATCGGCACGGCGATTTTCGCGGCGATCGTCCCCGCGGCGTCTATTTGTCCGATGTCCGAGAG
>Ga0153916_10000698_pt1 | contig 23120 bp, 18 predicted proteins | sample Opewatmetagenome_FD_109642 | JGI IMG/M metagenome (GOLD analysis project Ga0153916, IMG submission 109642) | Freshwater wetland microbial communities from Ohio, USA - Open water 3 Core 3 Depth 4 metaG | ecosystem: Environmental > Aquatic > Freshwater > Wetlands | place: USA: Ohio, Lake Erie...
ACCTGCTCGACTGCGGGACAGGGGCGATCGAGGCAAATCGGCCCGAATTGCTCCAGCCGCCTGCCATCGCCAAAGTCGAGGAGTTGATACTGCCCGGCGGCAAACATCGGGGGCCCCCGCAGCGCGGGAATCGAAACCGGGGACTCCGGCTACGAAGATCGTCGGGAATGGTCGAAGGAGAAAATGCGAGCCCAAATGGCATTCTAGCCTTTTGCGCCGGAGCCACGAAAGGGGGGGCCCCCTCGAATTGACCTCGCGGGAGTGGGGGCCCAGGCAGTAAAATGGGGGACTTCTCCCGTCCACTCCCTTGCCGACACGTGCAGGAACGGAAAACATGGACACGTGGGATATTGCGCTGTTGGCCGTCGCGGGCCTTGTGGCTGTGCTGGCGTTGGCACGGCTGATGACCCACCGGCGGAACCAGTTGGTCGAGGAGCTGCTCGATCAGGCCCGGCGTCACGAGGGATCGGGCAGGAAGGAGAAACCCTCCGATGCCGAGCGGCGTCCCCCGCCCGGTAAGGCCGCCTAGTCGGCGGGCGTGTTGTCCATGTCCAAGCGTCTGTACATCGAAACGATCGGCTGCCAGATGAACGTCCTGGACAGCGAGCTGGTGGTGGCCCGCCTGCTGGAGGCGGGCTACCAGCTTGTCGATCACCCCCGCCGCGCCGATACGATCCTACTGAATACGTGCAGCGTCCGCCAGCACGCCGAAGACAAGGTCTATAGCGCCTTGGGCCGGCTGAAACACGTCAAGGAGCACCACCCGGAAAAAATCATCGGCGTGCTCGGGTGCATGGCGCAGAAGGACCGGGAGCTGATATTCCGTCGGGCGCCGCACGTGGACCTGGTGGTCGGGCCCGGCCAACTGGCGCAACTGCCGGCCTTGTTGGAGCGGGTTGCCGCCGGCGAGGGCCCCCAGGTCGAGGTCAGCCTGGACCGGAAGGCGGGGCATCGGCAGGTGGTCGAGGAGAGCTTTGCTCCGTACGACCCGGCGCGGAGCGTCGAGGCCCGGCACGGGCGGCACCAGGCGATGGTGCGGATCATGTTCGGCTGCGACAAGTTCTGCACGTTCTGCATCGTGCCCTCGGTCCGCGGACCCGAACAGAGCCGGCCTCCGGCCCAGATCGAAGCCGAGGTCCGGCAACTGGCCGATCAAGGATGCCTCGAGGTGACGCTGATCGGGCAGACGGTCAACAGCTACCGGGGCATCGACGCGGGGCGGACGGTCCGCTTGTCCGATCTGCTGGAGCGGCTGCACGGGATCGACGGGATCCGCCGGATCAAGTTCGTGACGAACTACCCGCGGCACATGACGCCGGACCTGCTCCAGGCGGCCCGCGATCTGCCCAAGGTCTCTCCGTATTTCCACGTCCCCGCCCAGAGCGGCTCCAACGCCGTGCTCCGGCGGATGAAGCGGGGCTACACCGCGGAGGAGTACCGCCAGATGCTCGCCCGGATCCGCGAGGCGGTGCCGCAGGGGGCCGTGACGAGCGATTTCATCGTCGGCTTCTGCGGCGAGACCGAGGAAGACTTCCAGAAGACGGTCGCGCTGGTGCGCGAGTCGCGGTTCAAGAACAGCTTCATCTTCAAATACAGCCCGCGGCCGGGGACCAAAAGCGCAGTGCTCTACGCGGACGACGTGCCCGAGGAGGTGAAGCGCCGGCGGAACAACGAGCTGTTGGCCGTCCAGAACGCAATCAGCGCGGAAGAGAACCGGCCCTACCTGGGGCGGACCGTGGAGATCCTCGTGGAAGGGCCGAGCAAGGCGAGCCGCAGGCGCGCGGAGGAGGGCGAAGTCGTCCAGTTGACGGGCCGGACGGTGTGCGACCGGATCGTCGTCTTCGAGGGGCCCCGCGCGCTCGTCGGCAGGATCATCCCGGTGAGCGTGATCCAGACCGACGCATTCACGCTGTTTGGGAAAGTTTAGCCGCGGCACTTGTGCCGCGCGTTGTTTTCCGCGGTCGGCAGTTTAGCCGCGGCACTTGTGCCGCGCGATCGTTGTTAGCGGGGCGCGGCGTCATCCCACCATGGACATCGCTCACGTGCGACAGTTGTTGGACGATCCGGGCGCGGCGGCCACGTGGCTGGGTCCGTTGGGGGTGGCCGACCTCCGGCGGGCCCACAAGAATCTCGTGAAGATCGCCACCCACGGCATTCCCCTCGACCTCCTGGCGGCGATCTGCGATCAGCTTGCCGGGTACCTGGGCGGCTCCGCCGATCCCGACATGGCGCTCAATAACCTGGAGCGGTTCGTGGCGGCGGCGCGGAGCCCGTTGGCCCTGGGAACCTTCTTCCAGCGCGACCCGCAAGCCCTGCCCACGCTCCTCCAGATCTTCTCCACCAGCCAGCACTTCAGCGACCTGCTGGCTGCGGATCCCGAGAGTTTCGACCTCTTGCGGCTGACGGAGGGACAGGCGGTGAGCCGCCAGGCGCTGGTCGAGGACATCGTCAGCGAGGTCTCCGTGCTGGAGCACGAGGGGGCGGTGATGCGGGCCCTGCGGCGGTTCAAGCGCCGCGAGATGCTGCGGATCGCCTACGGCGACATCGTCCGCGAGCAAAGCCTCCAGGCGGTCACGATGCAGATCTCCTACCTCGCCGACGCGATCCTCGAGGCGGCGCTGGTGGCGGCGTGGAAGAAACTGCACAAGCAGCGCGGCGTCCCCCGCCGCCCGGACGGCAACCCGGCACGGTTCGTCGTTCTCGGGATGGGCAAGCTGGGCGGGGTGGAGCTGAACTACTCCAGCGACATCGATCTGATCTTCCTCTACGACGCCGACGGGCAGACCGACGGCCAGCGGCCGGTCTCCAACGACGAGTTCTACAACCGGCTCGCCCGGACGCTCGTCGCGCTGCTCACCGAGCCGACGGAGCTGGGCGCGGGATACCGGGTCGACCTGCGGCTCCGCCCGGAGGGCCAGCGCGGCCCGATGGTCATCGGCCTGGCCGCCGCGCTGCAATACTACGACCTCCGCGGGCGGACCTGGGAGCGGCAGGCGTACATCAAGGCCCGCCCCGTCGCCGGCGACCACTCCCTGGGCCGCGAGCTGCTCGAGCAGTTGCAGCCGTGGATCTACCGGCGCTATCTCAGCCGGGCGGACATCAGCGGGATCAAGGCCCTCAAGCGGCGGATCGAGGAGCAGGCGCGACGCGACGGCGGCAACACCCGCAACGTGAAAACCGGCCACGGCGGGATCCGCGACATCGAGTTCGTGATCCAGTTCCTCCAGCTCCTCAACGGCGGCAACCTCCCCGCGCTGCGGACCGGCAACACCCTGGAAGCCATCGTCCAGTTGGAGAACTGCGGCTGCCTGAGCCACCAGGAGCGGAGCATCCTCCAGGAAAACTACCATTTCCTGCGGAAGATCGAGCACCGGCTGCAGATCATGTTCGACCTGCAGACCCACCTCCTTCCGGAGCATCCCGAGGAGATGCGGAAGCTCGCGCTGCGGATGGGCTATGCCGACGCAGCGCCGCAAAGCGCGCTGGCCGCCTTCGAGGCGGACTATCGCCAGAAGACCGACCTCAACCGCCGCATCCTCGACCACCTGCTCCACGACGCCTTCGGCGACGAAGCCGGGGCCGAGGCCGCCGTGGACCTGGTCCTCGATCCCGGCCCGCCCGGGGAAAAGGTCGCCGAGGTGCTGGGCAAGTACCGCTTCCGCGACGTGAAGCAGGCCTGCCGCAACCTGATGGCGCTGGGGGAAGAGAAGGTCCGTTTTCTTTCGGCGCGGCGCTGCCGGCACTTCCTCGCCTCGATTGCCCCGCGGCTGCTGGAGGCGATCGCCGCCACTCCGGACCCCGACTCCACCCTGGTGAACCTCGACCAGGTGAGCGACTCGCTGGGGGGCAAGGGAGTGCTCTGGGAGCTGTTCAGCTTCAACCCGCCGTCCCTCAAGCTGTACGTCGAGATCTGCGCCTACAGCGCGTGCCTGTCCGGCATCCTCACCAGCAACCCCGGGATGATCGACAGCCTGATGGACAGCCTCGTGCTCGACAAGCTCCCCGCGCGCGAGACGCTCGAGCGGATGCTGGCCGAGCTCTGCTGGTCCGCCGAGGACCTCGACCCGATCCTCCACAGCTTCAAGAACGACCAGCAGCTCTGCGTCGGCGTGCGGGACATCCTCGGCAAGGAAGACATCTCGGCGATCACGGGAACCCTGTCCGACATCGCCGAGACCTGCCTGGCGCAGATCGCCGGGCACGAGTACGACCGGCTGGTGGGCAAGTTCGGCGTCCCCACGGTGGGCGAGGGGCCGCGCGCGGGCCAGCCCTGCGAGCTGGTGATCCTCGGGATGGGCAAGCTCGGCGGCCGGGAAATGAACTACCACAGCGACCTGGACATCGTCTTCCTCTACGAGGCCGACGGGCACACGACCTTCACCCGCGTCGCCCCGCGGAACCCCACCACCACCAACCAGCACTTCTTCAGCGAGCTGGCCCAGCGGATCATCCGCGCCACGAGCCGGCTGAGCGCCTACGGGCGACTATTTGAGGTCGACGCCCGGTTGCGCCCGACCGGCAAGAGCGGGGCCCTGGCCACCTCGCTCGACGAGCTGGCCCGCTACTTCGCCCACGGCGCCGGCCAGCTCTGGGAGCGCCAGGCGCTTTGCAAGGCCCGCGTGGTTTACGGCTCGCCGCGGGCCGCGAAGGCCGCCATGGCCACCGTCGCCCAGGCGGCCTTCGAGCATCGCTGGCAGCGCTCCTCGGCCGACGAGATCCGCCAGATGCGCCATCGCCTGGAAGAGACCGCGGCCGGGAGCAACCTGAAGCGCGGCCCGGGCGGGATCGTCGACATCGAGTTCCTCGTCCAGATGCTCCAGTTGAAGCACGGCCGGCGCAGTCCGCGGGTCCGCGCGCCCAACACGCTGGCCGCCCTGGTGGCGCTCGGCGAAGCCGATCTCCTCTCGCCCGACGACACCGCGCTGCTGGCCGCCAGCTACCGCTTCCTTCGCACCGCCGAGAGCCGCCTGCGGCTGATCAACTCGACGGCCCGCGACAAGCTGCCCGAGGACCCGACCGAGCTGGCGAAGCTTGCCCACCTGATGCGGGCCCCGGGGACCGACGCGCTGCTGGCCGACTTCGAGAGATACACCCACAAGACCCGCGCCCGCTTCGATCGCATCTTCGACGCCGAGGGGACTTGAGGTTTAACCGCGGCACTTGTGCCGCATGACGAACCGTGTATTCCGTTTAACGGCGGCACTTGTGCCGCGCGCCGAACCGTGTATTCTGTTTAGCGGCGGCACTTGTGCCGCGCGCCGAACCGTGTATTCCGTTTAGCGGCGGCACTTGTGCCGCGCGCCGAACCGTGTATTCCGTTTAGCGGCGGCACTTGTGCCGCGCCACGACCGCGGTCGCAAGCGACCGGGCTAAACAGCTTTGCCCACCAGGAGCACGCACCATGAAACCATGGCTGACTCGCAGGGACTTCATTGAGGGATCGGGCGGGCTCCTGGCGGGCCTCGGGGTGGCTTCGCTCGCTTCCGGCGCCGCCCCGGCCGGGCCGCAACGCCCCCGGCTCACCCCAAGCTGCCGCGATCCGCACCTCAAGCTGACCGGGGAAAAGGACTGCTGGTCGGCGCTCCGCAAGATCGGGGCCGAGGGGGTGGAAGCCACGATCGGCGAGGACCTCTCCTTTCCCGTCCTCTTCCACCCCGACCGGAAGTACTCCGCCGCCACGCCCGAGGGCATCCAGCGGCTCGCCGCCGATCTGGAGGCCGCCGGACAGAAGATCACGGCCTTCTGCACGTACAACCGCTACGAGGAGCGGCCCGAGTTCGAAATCGACTGGGGGACCAAGGTCGCGCGGGCCGCCCAGGCCCTGGGGGTCAAGGCGATCCGCATCGACGTCGTCCCGCGCAAGCTCGCCAAGGCCGAGTTCCTCAAGTCCTCCATCCGCACCCTGGGGAGACTGCTGGAGGCCACCCAGTCCACCGGCGTGGCCTTCGGCATCGAGAATCACGGCAACACGACGAACGATCCCGGGTTCCTCAAGGCCCTCTTCGGCGGCGTCGGCTCGCCGCGGCTGGGGCTGACGCTCGACACGGGGAACTTCTACTGGTTCGGCCACCCCCTCTCGAAGCTTTACGAGATCTTCGAGACCTTCGCCTCCCGCGTCTTCCACACCCACTGCAAGAACATCAAGTTCCCCGAGGAAAAGCGGGAGCAACAGCGGCCCGTCGGCTGGGAGTACGCCAAGTACAATTGCCCGATCTACGAGGGAGACGTCGATTTCCGCCGGCTGGTGGCGATCCTGCGGAAGGCCGGTTACGCCAACGACCTCTGTGTCGAAGACGAATCGCTGGGCAGGTTCCCCGCCTCCGAGCGGGCGGAAGTCCTCGCCAAGGAAATCCGCTTCCTCAAATCGCTCGCGTAGACTGTTAGGAGCCGCGCAAGGATTACTTCTGCAAGTCTCGTCCGGGTGGCACGCCCTGAAAGGGCGTGGTGAATCGGCAAACTCAGCTTTGATGCCTGCCACGCCCTTTCAGGGCGTGCCACCCAACCGACGAAGTTGTTCCTGCGCGAGTCCTCAGTCTCCCGTGACTTCCCGGACCAGGCTGAAGAAGGCCCGTTTCCGCGGCGTGTTGATCTCCCAGCGGACCGGGGGCGATTGGTAGCCGTCAAGGTAGTTGCTCTTGCCCGGGTCGAAGTAGCCCCACGAGGCGTGCTGGCCGATCGCCGCGAGCATGTTGTTGGTGGGCTTGTCGAAATCGAAATGGTCGTCCTCGTTGAACAGGATCGGCTTGGGCCGGTAGCCGGGGACAAGGCGGCACTGCTGGACCATGGCGGCGATCCGCTTCGGATCGCCGACGCCGTTGCCGTGGATCAGGAGGAAGTCGGCCGCGCGGACGACGTTTTCCTTGGGGATCGTCCCGCCGCCGTAGCTGGTGCTTACCAACAGCCGCGGCCGATTCACTCCGGCGATGTCGTGCGGCGGGTGGCGCTGGACCTGCTCGATCAGCTCGTGGACCCGCTCCGGCCGCAGCACGGCGTGATCGTAGCGGACGTTGCACTCGTTATTGACCTCGATCATCACGTGGCGGTAGCCGCGGTCGTAGACCCAATCGACCGCCCGGTCCAAGGCCCGCTTCACCGTCGCCTCGTCCGGGAGCCGCTCGTCCTGGCCGAAGTAGAACACGCCGAGGATCGCGACCATGCCCAGCTCGTCGGCCCGGTCGAGGATCGCCTCCAGCCGTTTCATGTACGCCGGCCGCAACTGGCCCTCGGGCGTGATCGCCGAGTTGTGCCAGGGCTGGGCATTGGAGTAGCCTTGCGGGCTGCCCCCCTGAAGGTTGATCGTGAAGCAGAGCAGGCCGTGCTTGCGCCACTCGGGCATGGCGGCCACGAACTCCCGCGTGTTCCGCTCGGGGTCCCAGCGGCCGGTGTCGGGATAGGCCCAGCGACCGACCGTTTGGGGATTGAGGTCGTCGAAGATCCCCTGCACGAGCCGGGCGTTGAGCAGGAGCCCTTCGATTTTCATCCCCTTCCACGTCCGGCCGGCGCAGGTCGGGCGGCCGTTGATCCAAAAGCCCTCGCCGCGGATCGAGACCTCGGTCTTCCGCGCAGCGGGCTGGGCGGCCAAGGGCCAGGTCGTTAGCGGGCCGCACAAGCACGCTGCGGCCAGCATGGCAGCCGTCGTCGTTCGGTTCATAACGCCAGATGATACCCTCGACCCGGACGCCTTTCAAGTGCCTGCATGCACCCGGCGCAGCCGCACGCCTTCGGCGTGGCGGCTACACGGGCGAGCGCGTCGATTCCGCGTGACGTTCCAGTACCGCGCGTCAGGGGGGACACGCTGCTACCGCCCGGCGGTCCGGCCCACCAGGGCGATCGCCTGCCACTCGACCAGGGACCGGCCGTTGCGGGACTCCTGGATCAGCTCCACAGTGACCTGCTTGCCGTGCCAGCGGGCCAGGGGGACGAGGATCGGAGGCGATTGCGGTCCCGCCCGGGCGGGGATCTCGTATCTCCCGATCGACTCGCCGTCGATCCGCACCTCGATCCTGGTCGCGGGGCCGCGCGGCCAGCGGTTGACCGCGAGGAGAAGATGGTCCTTGTAGGGCCGGACGGAGACCTTGCCGCAGAGCCGCAGCACGTCGTGCCCCGTGGCCACCAGGAGACGGTAGCCGTGATCGTAGGAGCGGCCCTCCTCCGCCTCCGCGTGGCTCACCAGCCGCACGCCCTCCACGTCCCCCACCGTGACGTTCCAGTTTTGCCAGGCGGGGATCATCCGCGGGCCGCGGCGGAGCACTTCGGCATCGAGCTTCTCCCGGTCCAGTTCCACGAGCGGCTCCAGCCAATCGAACAGATCGCGGACGTCCAGCGGGTCGGTCCCCGCGGCGCGGGCATCGCCGGCCGGATCGACTTCGAGGATCAGCCGTGCCGGAGGCGATCGCCCCTCCCAGGCCAGCCGTCCCGTGTCGAACACCTGCGAGGAGCCGACGATCGGCCCGCCGGCGAAAAGCGGCTTGCCCTGGGTCGAGTCCAGGAAGACTGCGGCGCGGACGCAGCCGCCCGTCCCGGCGAGCTGGTCCAGTCCCCCTTGGGTCCGGAAGGACCGGGCGGCGGCGGGCAGGGGGAACTCCAGCTCGGTCCGGCCGTGGACGCCGAATCCCCAGGGGTGCTCCACGCCGCCGCTTTCCAGCGGCCCGGACCGCACGCTCCGGTCCGCCTGCCAGCGCCACAGGGGACCGCCCAGTTCCGACTGCTGCCGGACGGCCGAAGGCTCGATCCGCGACAGCGGGACCTCGTGGGGGAGAAAGTACTGGCGGACGCGGATCGATTCGTGGGCCAGCCAGAACGGGTCGAGGCTCCAGGCGGGCTGGGTGAGGTGGTACCAGTGGGCCGGCGTGTCCGTCCCCCTCTGGACCCGCGCCCGAAATCGGTCCGTCGTGCTCGTCACCCGAAGACCCCACGCGGTCTCCAGGCACACCATCCGCGCTTCCGGGCTGAGCCCCAGGGCCGTGACCTGCTCGAGATACGTTTCCCAGGGGTCGAGCGGGGCCATGTGCAGCTCGGCGATCTCCCCCAGCGCGATCTCGCGGATCCCGTCGCCGCGAAGCAACCGGACCCCGGTCGGGGCAAAGCGGAGGGAGCGGAAGTCCAGTTGCCGGCCGTCCAGCAGGAACAGGGTCTGCGGCTGGTAGCGGTCGGTTACCCGCTGCCAGACGATCCTCCGCACCCAGGCAGGCGTGACGCGAGTCCCCGACCGCGGCGATCCGGCCGGCCAGTCCGATCGCTGAAGGGGAGCCACCTCGAGGTGCGGCGGGAGCCTTTGGCCGGGCGATTCCAAGCCTTCCTGGAAGCCGATCACCCGCCCCGGAAGGCAATCGCCCCCGAAGAACTCGACCATCGCTTCCGGCGGAGCGGGCAAGGGGATCGAGGTGTCCACCAACCAGCGGATCGGCCGGTCGGGATGGAAAAGCTCCCGATCGGCCAGCTTGGGCGAGGACTTCGTCTCGTGCCACGGGGCCACGGTGTCGCCGGTCAGCCGGGTGCCGTCGACCCATTGGCCGACGTATCGCAGGGAGGGCTGGCCGGGCACCGCCGTCCCGCCCGCACCCAGCACGATCAAGGCCGCGAGACACGCCGTCTGCCCAAGTCGCGATCGGAGGATTGGCATGGGTGAGGAAACTCGGCAGGGGGCGAACCGGAAGGTCGCTGGTGGCGGGCATCGTTAAGACTCCATTGTGCGGTCCCTTGGGGGGCGGGTCAACACGCCTTGGCAAATTGGCCTACCCAGGCAAACGGGGTTGTGCTACACTCGGGGGGCCCGCAAGACGAAAGGGAAACACGGATGCCTCGCAAAGCGTTGATTACCGGCACCACCGGGCAGGATGGGGCGTACCTGGCCCAGTTTCTCCTCGACAAGGGGTACGAAGTCCACGGCATGGTCCGCCGCTCAAGCACCGAGACGTTCGAGCGGATTGCCCACCTCCGCGACCGCATCACGCTCCACCAGGCGGACCTCCTCGACCAGCTCTCGATTGTCAATCTGCTGGAACAGGTGCAGCCGGACGAGGTCTACAACCTGGCGGCGCAGAGTTTCGTGCCCACCAGTTGGCTCCAGCCCCTGCTGACCGGCGAGTTCACCGCCCTGGGGGTCACCCGGATGCTCGAAGCCGTCCGCCTGATCAATCCGGGGATCCGCTTCTACCAGGCCAGCTCGAGCGAGATGTTCGGGGGGGTGCGGCAGGAGCCGCAGGACGAGAACACGCCGTTCTGGCCCCGCAGCCCCTACGGCGTGGCGAAGGTCTACGGCCACTGGATCACGGTCAACTACCGCGAGAGCTATAACATCTTCGCCTGCTCGGGGATCCTTTTCAACCACGAGTCGCCGATGCGGGGCAAGGAGTTCGTCACGCGGAAGGTGAGTGACGGCGTGGCGCGGATCAAGCTCGGGCTGGCCGACAAGCTCAAGCTGGGGAACCTCGACGCGATGCGGGACTGGGGCTTCGCCGGCGACTACGTGCGGGCGATGTGGCTGATGCTCCAGCAGCCCGAGGCCGCCGACTACGTCGTCGCCACCGGCGTGAAACACTCCGTCCGCGAGCTGGTCGAGCTGGCCTTCCGCTGCGTCGATCTGGACTGGCGGGACCACGTCCAGATCGATCCCGCGCTATTGCGCCCCGCCGAGGTCACCACGCTTCGGGGCGACGCCTCCAAGGCGCGGACCGTTTTGGGATGGGAGCCGACGGTCAACTTTAGCGGGCTGGTGCGGATGATGGTCGAAGCCGACCTGGAGCGGGTCCGCCGGGAGATGCCTCGTTGAAACGACTGCTGGTCCCCCTGCTCAAAATCGGGATCTCGGCGGCGATCCTCGCGTACCTGGGGATCCAGGCCTACCGGAACGACGTCTTCCAGGTCTTGGCTTCCCGCCCGAAGCACTGGGGGCTCTTGACCGCCTCGACCGGGGTCTGCTTCCTCGCCGTCCTGCTTACCTTCCTCCGCTGGTACTGGCTGGTCCGCGCCCTGGATCTCCCGCTCCGCTTCCGCGACGCCCTGCGGATGAGCTTCCTCAGCTATTTGTTCAATCTGGCTCCAATGGGGATCGTCGGCGGCGACCTGTTCAAGGCCGTGATGCTCGCCCGGCACCAGCGGGGACACCGGGCCAAATCGCTGGCCTCGGTGGTCGTGGATCGAGCGATCGGGCTCTACGTGCTCTTCCTCGTCGCGTCGGCCGCGATCCTGGCCACCGGGCTTTGGCGAGTCCCGGTCGTTGAGGTCCACGTCGCCTGCCAGGCGGCCTTCGTGCTCACCGCGGCGGGCACCGTGGCGGTCGCGATCCCCCTGCTGCCCGACGTCACCGAGGGAAAGCTCGTTGCCCGGGTCGGCCGCCTCGCGCGGGTCGGGCCGAAGCTCTTGACGCTCATCGAGGCGGTGCGGATGTACCGCTGGAAGTTGCCCACCTTGGCGGCCTCGGCGGCGATCACCGTGGCGGTCCACAGCCTCTTTGCCCTGGGGATCTACCTGATCGCCGTCGGCCTGTACGACGACGTCCATCCGCTGGGCACCCAGCTCGTCTTCGTGCCCCTCAGTGCGGCCACGGGCGTCCTGCCGATCAGCCTGGGGCCCTTCGAGGGGGTCCTCGACCTGCTGTACGCCAAGATGCCCCTGCCCGACCACGGGCAGATGGTTGCGGGCCAGGGCCTCGTGGTCGCCCTCGGATACCGCATCATCACCCTGGTGATTGCCGCCGTGGGCCTGGCGTACTATCTCGGCAGCCGCCGCGAGGTCGCCGAGGTCCTGCACTCGGCCGAGGTCCGCGACGATTCGCCCGCCGCCGCCCCGGCCGACTGCGATCGGTCACCGCTCGTCGAACCGTGACAGCCCTTCCTCGCGAGCGATCGCGACGGCCTCCGCCAACTCGCCGGGCGCAAGCGGGCGGCTGATCGACGGGAAGCGGAAGGCCTGCCCCTCGGGATGGTACTGGGGCATGATGTTGACGTAGGTGTCGGGCGAGATCTCGCGGGCGAGGAACCGCATCACCTCCCGGGTGCCGGCCTTGCAGTTGGGCATCACCAGGTGGCGGACCAGGAGCCCACGCCGCGCCAGCCCCCCCTCGTCCAACACCAGGTCCCCCACCTGCCGGTGCATCTCCCGGATCGCGCGGCAGGCCACCTCGCGGTAGTCCTCGGCCCGGGCCAGCTCGCGGGAGACCTCGGGGTCCCAAAATTTGAAATCCGGCATGTAGACGTCGACCACGCCGTCCAGGAGCCGCAGGGTCTCCACGCGGTCGTAGCCGCCGGTGTTGTAGACGATCGGCAGCCGCAGCCCCCGCCCAGCGGCCAGCGAGAGGGCCTCGAGGATCTGGGCAACGACGTGGGAGGGGGTGACGAAGTTGACGTTGTGGCAGCCGCGGGATTGAAGATGGAGCATCATCCCGGCCAGCTCCTCCGCCTCGACCGGCCGGCCCTCCCCCAGCCAACTGATGTCGTAGTTCTGGCAAAAGAGGCAGCGCAAGCTGCAGTGGGTGAAGAAGATGGTCCCCGAGCCGCGGGTCCCGCGCAGGCAGTTCTCCTCGCCGTGATGGGCGAAGAAGCTGCTCACCCAAGCCTGCCGGCCCGTGCTGCAAAACGACTTCGGCTCGGCGGCGTGCAAGCGATCGGCGTGGCACTGCCGGGCGCAGAGCGCGCAATCGGCCAGGGACTCGACGGCCCGGCGCGCCCGCCCGGCCAGCTCGCCGCGCTCGAACAGCTCCACGTAGGCGGGATACGTAGCGGGCATTCTGCGTCACCTTCTACCTACTTGGGGCCGTGCGGGAATTGGACAGTCCAGCCCCGTCAGGGGCGCAAGTCAATAGCCCAGGGCGCGAGCCCTGGGTCCTGGGAAGCCAATCTCCGCGGAAAGCCCCGCAAGGGGCGACAGAACCGCCGCTATTGTCTATCGCCGCTACGCGGCTGACGAGCACAGGCCCAATCCCCGGTTCTGACTCGGCCAATTCCCGGACACCCTCACCTACTTGTCGTCGATCTTGGCATCGATTCCGCCCGCCTTCTCGGCGCTCTCCCGCTGCCGCAGGTAGAGCTTGATCGGCACCTCTTTGAAGGGAAGGTGGTCGCGGAAGACGCCCAGCAGGTATCGCTGGTACGGCTTGGACAAGAGCTTGGGATCGTTGCAGAACAGGACGATCGTGGGGGGCTGGATGGCCACCTGGGTGGCGTAATAGATCTTGGGCTCGCGGTTGCCGGCCAGCGGCGGCGGGTTGCGCTCCAGCGCCGCCCGCACCAGCCTGTTCACCCGGGCCGTGGGGACCCGGCCGCGGGACTGCGCGTACAGGTTCTGCGCGTGATTCAACAGGGCCTTCACGTTCTTCCCCGTCTTCGCGGTGATGAACGCGATCGGCACGTGCCACATCGTGCGGAAGGTGTCGCGGAGATAGGCCACCCACCTGTCGGTGGGCGTGGTCGCCGCCAGCAGGTCCCACTTGTTCACCACGAACACGCAGGGCTTGTACTCCTCGGCGACGTAGTCGCTCAGTTGCTTGTCGACCTTGCTGATCCGCTCGGCGGCGTCGAAGAACAAGAGGACCACGTCGGCCCGGCGGATGCTCCGCTGGGCCCGGTGGGTGCCGTAGAAGTCGACGTTGGTGGCGATGCTCTGCGGGCGGCGGAAGCCGGGGGTGTCGATGGCCAGAAACGGCTTGCCGTCGAGCTCGAACCGGACGTCGACGCTGTCGCGGGTGGTGCCGGGCACTTCGCTGACGATCATCCGCTCCGCCCGCGCCAGCGTGTTCACCAGCGTGCTCTTGCCCACGTTGCGGCGGCCGACGATCGCCAGCTTCATCGTCGCCTCGGCCACGAGGACCTGGTCCCCTTCGACCGGCGGCGGGAGCCGCTCGCAGATCGCGTCGATCAGCTCCTCTCTCCCGCGCTTCTGCTCCGCGCTGACCGGGATCGCCCTCCGGCCCAAGCGGTAGAACTCGTTGGCCCCCGACTCCAGCCCCGCGGTGTCCGCCTTGTTGGCCAGGCAGAGGACCGGCACCTTCACGTAGCGGAGCCGCCGGGCAACCTCTTCGTCCAAGGGCGTCAGCCCGGAGCGGGCATCGACCACGAACAGCACGACCGCCGCGGAGTCCAGCGCAGTCTCGATCTGCCGCTCGATGTGCTCGGACAGGTTGTCGCAGTCCCTCACCCCGATCCCCCCCGTGTCCACCAGCTCGATGAACCGGTCCTGGATCATGAACTTGTCGTAGACCTCGACGAGCTGGGTGACACGGTCCCGGGTCACGCCGGCGGCCGGATCGACGATGGCGACCCGTCGGCCCGCCAACCAGTTGAACACGCTCGACTTGCCGACGTTCGGCCGGCCGACGATCACAACCTGCGGTACGCCCATCAACGCATCACCCAAGGGCCGGGTGGTTACTGGCTCGCGCAACCACCATCTCAGCCCCCCAAGGAAGAACCCCCCTTGCCCCTTTCCTATCATATCCTCTGTCAATCCGGGAAGAATAGGGGGTACAGCAAGTTCTCCGCGGGCCTACCCCGCGTTTCTCGCTGGCGTAGGACGGATTGCCAATCCGTCCTACGGCGCAGCGGATTGCCAATCCGTGCCTAGGAGCGGCCGAACGATAACTTCCGCGTTCACCACGGGGGCCGCGTTCACGTGGGGGGGGCAGAGCACTGAGTACAGAGTACTGAGTACTTGGCTCCCGCGTTTACGAGGGAAACAGCCCCCAGACGTTCCCCCATTCTCCCCGCCCAGGTCCTTGCTTATGATTGCAGTGGTATCCTCTCGCTTTGCGTATCACTTTCTGGCACGAAAAACCGGCACCAAGGAAGACGATGGCAGAGCACGAAGCCTCCGCCGCCGACCGGCTGATCCGAGGGGTCGTCGGAAAACTCGAGGACTTGCAGCGGGCCGGAGTCAGCCATCTCGGCAAACCGGCCCTGGCGAAGGCCCGCTCCCCGTCCGCCAGTCCGCACCAGCAGTTGCTCCCCTTGGGCTTAGGCGGCGGAGCGTCGCCGTCGCAGGCCGAGTCGCGCGAGGACCGGACCGCCGCCCTGGCCGACGTCGCCCGGCAGGTCGCCGCCTGCGTCCGCTGCGCCGAACTGGCCAGGACCCGGTTGCAAACCGTGTTTGGGTCGGGCAATCCCCGCGCCCGGCTGGTTTTCATGGGAGAAGCCCCGGGGGCGGACGAAGACCGCCAGGGGCTGCCGTTCGTCGGCCGGGCCGGACAGCTTCTCACCGACATCATCGTCAAGGGCCTCCGGATGCGGCGGGAAGACGTCTACATCCTCAACATCCTTAAGTGCCGCCCGCCCGGCAACCGCACCCCCCTCCCCGCCGAGGCCGCCAACTGCCGCGAGTACCTCGACCGGCAACTGGAGATCATCCGCCCGGAGTTCATCTGCTGCCTCGGCGCGGTGGCCGCCCAGAACCTCTTGGGCGTGGGAACCTCGATCGGTCAGCTCCGCGGGCGGGTGCTCAACTACGAAGGAATCAAGGTGGTCTGCACCCACCATCCGGCCTACTTGCTCCGCAACCCGGCCGCCAAGCGTCCGATGTGGGAGGACCTCCAGGTGCTGATGTCGGCGATGGGCTTGCCGACGCCGAAGAAGTGAATGAACATGCCGCCCAAAAGCTTCCGCTGTTATCTGGTCCAGAAGAACCCCGACGGGACCGTCGCCGGGCAGATCGCCGAGCGGCCGCTGGAAGCATTGCCCCCAGGCGACGTGCTGATCCGCGTGGCCTATTCCTCGCTGAACTACAAGGACGCCCTGGCGGCCGCCGGCCATCCCGGCGTGAACAAGGTCTTCCCCCACGTCCCCGGGGTCGACGCCGCTGGCGTGGTTGTCCAGAGCGGCGTCTACGAGCTGGTGCCCGGCGACCGGGTGCTCGTGACCGGGTTCGACATGGGCTCCAACCGCTGGGGCGGACTCGCCGAATATGTCCGCGTGCCTCAGGATTGGGTGGTCCCCCTCCCCGCCGGCCTCAGCCTGCGGGAAAGCATGATCCTCGGCACCGGCGGCTTCACGGCCGGGCTCTGCGTGGACGCGATTGAGCGACACAACGTCCGCCCCGACGGCGGCGAGGTGGTCGTCAGCGGGGCCAGCGGCGGCGTTGGGAGCATGGCGGTCGCCATCCTCGCCAAGCTGGGTTACGACGTGGTCGCGGTCACCGGCAAACCCTCGGCCCATCAGTACCTCGCCCGGCTCGGGGCCGGCACGATCCTCGGCCGCGAGGCCCTGGACGACCGCAGCGGCAAGCCGCTCCTTTCGGCCCGCTGGGCGGGAGGGGTGGACACGGCGGGAGGCAACATCCTCGGCACGATCCTCCGCGCGACCCGCCACGACGGCTGCGTCGCTACCTGCGGCATGGCCGCCGGAAATGACCTGCCGGTGACGGTCTATCCGTTCATCCTCCGGGCCGTCGTGCTGGCGGGGATCGACGCCGCGTGGTGCCCGCTGGCCCTGCGCCACGCGACCTGGGCCCGCCTGGCCGGCCCCTGGAAACCCGACCGACTGGAGGAAATGGCCGAACTGATCGACCTGGCCGACGCCCCCCGGCGGCTCTTGGATTTCCCTGCCGGCCGGGTCCAGGGCCGGATCGTGGTCGAGATCAGCCCCGAGGAGCGGCTGGAGAGCGAATAACGCAGAATTGGAAATTGTAGCATCGATATCGGGCTCCGTGGCGGTCCGCACACCAAAGAGACCACGAAAACGCGAAAGTACGAAAGCACGAAACCATTGACACGTTGGCAACATCATTGGGCGGGAAGTCTCTCGCAAAGGCGCAAAGCCGCAAAGGATAGGATGAATTCAGCAAGCCCGTCGGGTCATCGTGTGACGATGATCTGCCGAAGATGCGGTTCCGAGTATTCCTCTGCGCCTTTGCGTCTTTGCGAGAGATATTCCCAATGATGATGCTAAAGTCTTCAAAACTGACGGGCCTGGAACTGCGGGCGCAGAGAGCGATGTACGAGGTCTTCGAGCATACCGCGGACGTGGGGATTCGCATCCGGGCGACCGACTTGAAGGGGCTGTTCGAGGAAGCCGCCCGGGGGCTGTTCGCGATTCTCGTGGCGAACCCGGAAGCAGTGCGGCCTGTCCAGGAGATGACTTTCCGCCTGGAGGGGGAGCGGCAGGACGACTTGCTCTTCGACTGGCTGGCCGAGCTGCTCTTCGTGTTCGCGACGCGGCGGCTGGTCTTCTCCGACTTCCACGTCGAGCTATGTCCGACGGGGCTCGCGGCGGTCGCCCGAGGTGAGCCGATCGACCTGGCCCGGCACCAACTGGACATGGAAGTCAAGGCGATCACCTATCACGGCTTGAAGGTCCAGCGCGACGGCGAAGGGTGGCTTGCGGAAGTGATCGTGGATCTTTGAGAGGGATTGGGGATTAGGGATTGGGGACTAGTGGTTAGGGGTTATGGCTTAGTGGTTATGGTTGGGGGTGGCGGCCGCGCTGGTTTAGCCGCGAGCCGGAGGCGAGCGGTTCGCTCGCAAACAAGTCGCTACGCTCAACGATGGATTCCTGTCAACGACAGTTCGCGGTTATTCCTCCTCCGCACCGGAAGCGATCTCATGACCAAGCAAGGCTATCAAGGTCCGCTGGAAAAGATCGACGACTACTGCTGGCGGATCCCCAAGGAGCACAAGGCGGGGATGAAGGTCGAGGGGCGGATCTTCGCCGACGACCGCCTGCTCCAGCAGATCCGCGGCGATCAATCGCCCGAACAAGTGGCCAACGTGGCCTTCCTGCCGGGCATCCAAATGGCGAGCCTCGCCATGCCCGACATCCACTGGGGCTACGGATTCTGCATTGGCGGGGTCTGCGCGACGGACCCTGAGGAGGGCGGGGTGATCTCGCCCGGCGGCGTCGGCTACGACATCAACTGCGGCGTGCGCTTGATCCGCAGCAACCTCCGCCGGGAAGACGTCCAGCCTCGACTGGCGCCGCTCGTCGAAGCCCTCTTCCGGCGGATCCCCGCCGGCGTGGGCACCGGCGGCCCGTACCTCTTCGACAACAAACAGCTCAAGCGGATCCTGGCCACCGGCGTGCAGTACCTCGAAGCCCAGGGCCTGGCCACCCCCGGCGACATCGAGCACACCGAGGCGGGAGGGTGTCTGCCGGAGGCCGACCCGGAGCGGGTCAGCCCAAGAGCCCTCCAGCGGGGCAGCGACCAGTGCGGCACCCTCGGCTCCGGCAACCATTTCCTCGAAGTCCAGGTGGTGGACCAGGTCTGTGATGAGGAGGCGGCGCGGGTGATGGGCCTGGAGGAGGGCGGGATCTGCGTGATGATCCACTCCGGCTCCCGCGGCCTGGGATACCAGGTGTGCGACGACGCCCTGCGGGCCTACCGCAATCTCCCCGCCCGATACGGCATCTCGCTCCCCGACCGCCAATTGGCCTGCGCCCCGATCGAGAGCCCCGAGGGGCAGGATTACCTGGGGGCCATGCGGGCCGCGGCCAATTTCGCCTGGGCCAACCGGCAGCTCTTGATGTGGCAGACCCGCGAGACCTTCGCCCAGTTCTTCGGCCGCAGTTGGGAATCGCTGCAAATGGGCCTGGTCTACGACGTGGCCCACAACATCGCCAAGATGGAGCAGCACGTGATCGAGGGAAAACCCAAGACGGTGTGTGTCCACCGCAAGGGAGCGACCCGCGCCTTCCCCCCCGGACACCCCGAAGTCCCTTCGCGCTATCGCCCGATCGGCCAGCCCGTGATCATCCCCGGCGACATGGGCCGCTCCAGTTGGGTGCTGGTCGGCCGGCCGGGGAGCATGGAGCGGTCCTTCGGCACGACGTGCCACGGGGCGGGCCGGGTGATGAGCCGAACCGCGGCCATCCAGGACGCCAAGGGGCGGCGGATCGATCGCGAGCTGGCCGAGCAAGGGATCATCGCCCGGGCCCGAAGCTGGAAAGGGCTCGCCGAAGAGCAGCCGGCAGCCTACAAGGACGTCAGCCTGGTGGTCGACGTCGTCGATCGGGCCGGATTGGCCAGCAAAGTCGCCCGGCTCCGCCCGCTGGGTGTCGTCAAGGGGTAGAGGGGGCCAAGGGAGCCGGCGGGCTTGCCCAATACGGTTGAATTAAGCAACCAGCGCGCCTTGTTCCCACGCTCCGCGTGTGGGAACGAGAAAAAGTCCGCCGCCTAAAGGGCCTGCCGACGGATAACCATGTCGGGTGGTGACGGGCAACTCTTAGGTTGCGTGGCGGCGGCCTCGGCTCCCTCCAATCCTTCCGCCATCTCTTGCACGCGGCGTTCCGGGAACGGAATAATGAGGTGCGTTGAACAACCCGTGGGAACGGCGATGCCCACGCCTCGAATATCCGTTTGGTTGAATCCGGCGTTGGTGGTTGCGGTCGCGCTGGTGGGCTGCCAGGCACGAGACCCTGCGAAGAGCCCACAGCAAGCGGCGGGCGATCGACCGCAAGCAAGCCCGAAAGGAGCCAGACCCATGGCGATCGAACTCAAGAGCCCGGCGTTTGCGGATGGAGCGGGGATCCCCAAGAAACACACCGGCGAAGGAGAGGACGTGTCGCCGCCGCTCGCCTGGTCGGGCCTGCCCGCGGGAACGAAGGAGTTGGCGCTGATCTGTGACGACCCGGACGCGCCGACCTCCGAGCCGTGGGTACACTGGGTGATCTACAAGATCCCCCCCGACCTCAACGGCTTGCCGGAAGGGATCGACAAGGCCGCGCGGCTGAAGAACCCGCCCGGGGTGTTGCAGGGAAAGAACTCGTGGATGTCGGGTCAAACCGTGGGGTATCGGGGGCCATTGCCCCCGCCAGGCCACGGGGTCCACCATTACCACTTCCGCCTCTACGCGCTGGAGGCCCGCTTGTCGGCCGAGCAGGGGCTGAGCAAAAAAACGCTCCTGGGGGAGATGTCGGGGCACGTGCTGGGCGAAGCCGATCTGATTGGCACCTACGCGAGGTAAGCCGTGCCCGACACGCGGACGCACCGCGGGCCCCACCCCGAGGACCTCCAGTTGTTCTCGCGCGACGCCCAGCCGGTGCTCCGCGAGGCCGCCGCGGACCTGGCTTGGCTCCGCAGCCGCGGCTACGCGGGGCCCGGGTCGTTGAAACTGATCGGCGACCGCTACCAGCTTACGGCCCGGCAGCGCACGGCCATCTCGCGATCCGCCTGCTCCGACGCCGAATTGGCCCGCCGCCGAGCACACCAGGCCGGCCCCGAGCGGCTTCGCGGGTCCCCGCTCCGGCTGGACGGCTACAACGTGCTGACCACGATCGAAGCGGCCCTGGCTGGCGGGGTGATCCTGGTGGGCCGCGACGGCACCTGCCGCGACATGGCCAGCATGCACGGAAGCTACCGCAAAGTGGCCGAGACCCTCCCCGCCCTGGAGATCCTCGGCCAACTGACCGCAGAGCTGGGCGTCTCGGGGTGCCTCTGGTATCTCGACCGCCCGGTGTCCAACAGCGGGCGGCTGAAGAAGATCATCCAGGCGGTGGCGGCCCGCCACGGGTGGAGCTGGCAGGTCGAGCTGGTGCCCAATCCGGACGCCCTTCTCGTGCTCGGCGACCAGATCGTCGCCAGTGCCGACAGCGCAGTGCTCGATCGCTGCGCGGCCTGGTTCAACCTCGCCCGCGAAGCCGTCGCCCGACACGTCCCGCAAGCCAACCTCATGAGCCTGTACGAGCGGTGAGAATCGGCCGGACACCTCCTCAGGCCTCTCCACCGGGAAGGTCCATGGCCGCGCTATCCGCCCTTCCCGGCTCTTGACTTCAGCTCCTGGAGGGCCTTGCAGAGCTCCAAGTTGACTTTGGACTGGACCACGGTCAGGTGGGAAGTGAAAGCGATCGCAGCCACTCCGAAACACGCGCCGCAGGCGGCCCCCAAGCCGCCCACCTCAGGAGTCGCGAGGGCCGCTAACAAGAACAGCATCCCCAGCACCAAGAAGACGATCGCAATCGCCGCGTGGATCCACGGACTCTTCCTCCGGATCTCCTTTTCCCTGCCCAGGATTTTGTCGATCTCGCTGTTCATCTCACCCCTCCACGTTGATTTGGCCACTTGACAAGTACCCAGAGAACCCGAACCGCCGGAAGCCCCTTTGACTGCAATTATGATTAGGGCCAGAGGCCGCTTCAAGCCGCAAAACGCCAGTGTGCCGACGCACCTGATCTGACGGGTGCCGTGGCCAAGCTTGCTTGGCCATGCTGCCTCCACAACATGCCCACGACAAGCGTGGGCATGGCACCCAACGTGTCAGATGAACTGCGTCGGCCCACCAGGACTTTCCCGGCCGCAACTCCGGTGCCCCGAGGCACTTGCGGGTCGATGGCCGGGGGACGATAATCGGCGCGATGTGGCCCGCCTGAAACGAGAACGAAGAAGCCCGGGAGAATCCCCCATGATCCGCCCGCCGATCGTCGCCTTGGTTCTGTTGTCGTTGGTGGTCGCCGCCGGGCCGGCTCGGGGAGCCGGCGCCGAGTGGAAGGCCGGCGTGGCCTCCGTGAAGATCACCCCGCAAACGTCGATGGCGATGGCCGGCTACGCCGCCCGCAAGAAGCCCTCCGAAGGAGTAGCCCTGGATCTCTTCGCCAAGGCGTTGGCGGTTGAGGACGCCGGGGGGCACCGGCTGGTGATCGTGACCTGCGACTTGATCGGCGTGCCCCGGGCCTTGCGAGAGAAGGTGGAAAAGCGGGTCCTGGAAAAACACCGGCTGCCGCCGGCGTGCCTCGTGATCAACGCCTCGCACACCCACTGCGGACCCGAGCTCTGCGTCGAGCGGCTGGCCCAAAGCCCCGTCGGCGAGGAGCAGAAGCGTTCCGGCGCGGGCTACGTGGCCGAGCTGGAGGAGCGGCTGGTGGCCCTCGTCGGGCAGGCCTTGGCCCAATTGGCGCCGGCGCGGCTGGACTACCTGCACGCCCGGTGCGGGTTCGCCATGAATCGCCGCCGGCCCACCCAGCGCGGTTTCACCAACGCCCCCTACTCCGACGGCCCGGTGGACCACGACGTGCCCGTGCTCCGCGTCAGCGACCCTCAAGGCAAGCTGCGGGCGGTGATGTTCGGCTACGCCTGCCACAATACGACGCTCGCCTATTACAAATTCTGCGGCGACTACGCCGGGTTCGCCGAGCAGTATCTCCAGGAAGACCAGTCCGGCGTGACCGCCTTGTTCGTGGCCGGCTGCGGGGCCGACCAGAATCCGTACCCGCGGGGCACGGAAGAGCGGGCGCGGCAGCACGGCCGGACGCTGGCAACCGCCGTCGAGGCAGCCTTGGAGACGGTGCCCAAGCCGCTCGGCGGGCCGCTGGTCTCGGCGGCCGAGGAGATCGAGATCGACTTCGCCCCGCCGCCATCGCGCGAGGAGCTGCAAAAGATCGCCGCCGGCAAGAAGGAGCCCGATGCCGGCCACGCCCGGCGACTCCTCCAAGAGCTCGACACCAGCGGCAAGATCCGCACCACGTACTCGTACCGGATTCAAGTCGTCCGCTTCGGCGACGACTTGACGCTCGTGGCCCTGGCGGGGGAAGTCGTGGTCGATTACTCGCTGCGGCTGAAGCGCGAGCTGGCCGGACCCGCGGTGTGGATCGCCGGATACTCCAACGACGTTTTTGGGTACGTGCCCTCGCTGCGGGTGCTCAAGGAGGGCGGTTACGAAGCGGGCGACGCGATGAAATACGGGCCCCTGCCCGGCCCCTTCGCCGCGTCGATCGAGGAGCGGATCGTCGCCGGCGTGAAGAAAGTCAACCAAGCGGCGAGCCAACTGGCCCTGCCAAAGTGAGGTCACCCGGAAACTCAGTAGGACCGGCGTCTCGCCGGTCCGGCGAATTCAGTAGGGCCGGCGTCTCGCCGGTCCGGGGGGCCCTGAACGCGCATCGTGCCAGCAAGCGGCGGGCAAGCCCGCCCGCTACACGGCTCTGCGGTCTCTACTTCCCGCACTGTTTCCCGAGGGCCCTGGCCATCGCGTCGGTCATGAGCTTCTCGGTCATCCGCGGGACCCAGCAGTAGGAGTCGTCGTAGCCGTCTTTCCAGCACTGGTCGGTGGGGATGTAGCCCCCGGCGCCGTCGCCGAAACCGGCCACGACCACGAACGAGTCGGGCCGCAGCCGCTGGGCCGCGAGCTGGTAGCCGACGAAACTCTCCGCCGGCATGATCAGGAACTGGGCCCGGCCGCCGAGGTCCAGGCAGGGGACGTCGACCGGCTG
>Ga0153916_10000699_pt1 | contig 23114 bp, 18 predicted proteins | sample Opewatmetagenome_FD_109642 | JGI IMG/M metagenome (GOLD analysis project Ga0153916, IMG submission 109642) | Freshwater wetland microbial communities from Ohio, USA - Open water 3 Core 3 Depth 4 metaG | ecosystem: Environmental > Aquatic > Freshwater > Wetlands | place: USA: Ohio, Lake Erie...
CAGCGCAGGCCTTAGCTCAGGCAAACTCACTACCACCCAAGGCGTCATAACCGGTTTCGGCAGTGTCTTCGTGAACGGGGTTGAGTACTTTATAGGCAACAACACCGCGATCAATGTGAACGGCGTGGATAAACCGGAATCCGAACTGCAGGTCGGCATGCTGGTCACACTGGAAGGAACCGTAAGCGCTGGCGGCAAAATCGGCACCGCCACAACGATTCGCTACTGCGACCTCATGCAAGGCGTCGTGACCGCAAACGCGGTCGGCAGCGACGGTACAGGAACGCTGACCGTCATGGGTCAGACCGTCACGATCACAGCAGACACGGTGTTTAACAGCCAAGTGACCGGCGTTACCTCGCCGCAGCTGATCCAAGTCGGAAATGTTGTCGAGGTCAGCGGTTATGCCTCCAAGACCGGCGATGTCACGGCCACCCGTATCGAAGTGAAGGCGGCGTCACAAGCACCGGGAACCGTCATTGAGGTGAAGGGGATCATCTCCAACCTTGATTTAAACAAGCAAACCTTCACGCTCGGCGGGTTAACTGTAGACTACAGCCACCTCAGCTCGGCGGACCTTCCTAACGTCGCGCTGGCCGACGGCCTCTATGTAGAGGTCAAGAGTACGACCCTGTTCGACGGCACCGGCCCTTTGATTGCCAGCAAAATCGAACTGGAGGACGATGGCTTTAAGGGCCACGACGGCCATGAAGGCGAAGGCATCGAGGTAAAGGGTCTGGTCACGGCGGATTTCGCCAATGGCCAGTTCGAATTGAATGGCCGCACCGTCATGATCGATGACTCCACCCGGATTGAGAACGGCACCACCGCTCAATTGGTGAAGGGCACGCCCGTGAAAGTCCATGCTCACTACGATGCCAACGGCAATCTGGTGGCCGACAAGATCGACTTTAAGAATGCCTCGAAGATCGAACTTGAAGGCACTCTGGAAGCCGTCGATCTCGACGCGGGCACGATCACCGTCCTGGGTCAGGTCATCTACGTTGACAGCAACACCATCATGCTGGATAAAAGCAAGGATGCGGTGCGCTACTTCAGCCTGGCCGACCTGAATCCCCAGAACGGCGATCACCTTGAGGTCAAGGCCTATTTGGACAGCGCGACCGGCCACTTGGTCGCCACCAAACTGGAGAGGCACAACTTCTCGAGCCAGTGCAAAATAAAGGGATCGGTGGATACGACTCAAGGCGGCTTGAAGGTTGAAGGCATAATCGTGGACCCTTCCAGCGCGGGAAACGCCCCCGCTCTGAACAACGGCGACACCGTGGAATTGCAAGGCACCTATAGCGACGGGATGTTCCACGCGGATACGGTATCTCTGCACGATTAATCATGTTAATGAGCATATATGAGCAAGGAACGGCGGCCCGCATTGCGGGCCGCCGTACTTATAAAGGTTGAATGAAAGTCCAATTTCAGCGATGGCAACCCCGTTAAACAAGGCCCTCTCCGCCGCAATACTCCGGCTCCTCCGGCCATTGGTCCGGATATTGTTGCGCAATGGCATTTCCTACGGGGCCTTCGCCGACTTGGCTAAATGGGTATTCGTGGATATCGCCGCCAAAGAATTCGGCGTACCGGGACGCAAACAATCCGATTCCCGCGTTTCGGTAATCACCGGCCTGACGCGCAAGGAAGTGGCGCGGATAAAGGGCATCGATACGCCCGACGATACCTCGGCCGAACAGCAGTACAACCGGGCGGCGCGGGTCATCGGCGGCTGGTTGCGCGACCCGCGCTTTAGCAACGGCGACGGATCCCCTGCTCCACTGCCCTTCGAGGGCAACGCCGGTTTCAGCGAGCTGGTAAAGCGCTACAGCGGCGACATGACCGCCCGGTCCATTCTCGATGAACTGTTGCGGGTCGGCACTGTCGAACGTACTGAAGACGGCACGATTCGGCTCCTCGTTTCGGCCTATGTGCCCAAAGGCAGCGATGCCGGGAAGATCCATATATTGGGCACCGATGTCGCATTATTGATCGGGACTATCGACCATAACTTGCACGAATCCCTGGGACAACCCCGTTTTCAACGCAAGGTAGCATATGACAATCTCCCCGCCGAGGCCTTACCCAGGCTGCGGGAGCTAAGCAACGAACACGCCCAAATCCTATTGCAAGAGATTGACCGCTACTTAGCCCAGCAGGATCGTGACGCAAACCCAAATGCGCAAGGCACCGGACGCAAACATGCCGGCATCGGCATCTATTATTTTGAAGAAGATGTGTCCGAGGAGAAGTAACATGGCAAGTCATCGACTCAGAAATATCATCTTGTCGGCTGCCTTCCTTTGCGGCTTGGCCGCCTGCGGCGGCGGTACGCAGCTGGCCGGCGGCGGTATCGGCGGCACCGGTATCAGCCAAGGCCCCATCACCGGCTTCGGCAGCATTTGGGTCAACGGCGTCGAATTCGACACCGCCCACGTCGCCATCTCCAAAGACGGCACCGCCATCCATCCGGTCTCTCAGCCCGATCTGCAAAATTATCTGAAAATCGGCATGGTGGTCACCGTAGACGGCTCCATCAACAGCGACGGCGTCAGCGGCACCGCCAACACCGTAACGTATTCCAAGGAACTGCAAGGCCCCATCTCCGCCATTTCCCTCCCCGACAGCACCCTCTCCGTGCTGGGCCAAACGGTGATCGTGGACAGCCTGACCAAGATCGAGACGGGTACAACGTCCGCATCGATCTCCGATCTCAAGGTCAATGATGTCGTCGAGGTCAGCGGTTTCCCCACCGCCAACGGCGCGATCCGCGCCACCTACATCGAAACCAAACAACCCGGCGCGAATAGCGAATGCGCGTTAAAAGGCACGATAGATGCGATAAACAACACCCTCCTCACCATCGGTTCCCAGGCGGTGGATATCCATGGCACCGCGCCTAATTTCACTCCCAATAGAGGTGATTTCGTAGAGATCAAGGGTCAGTGTACCGGCGGCCAATTCAACGCCAATTCGATGGAGCTTGGGTCCCGTTCCTTGGGCACGGCGAATGCCGACAAGGCCGAGCTGAAAGGCTATGTCGCCAAGGTGAACTCCGCCGCCGAGTTCGTGATAAATGCGCAACGGGTACAAATTAACGACATAACAAAATTCAACGGCGGTCTTGCCACCGATATCAAGCCGGGGTTGATGTTGGAGGTAGAAGGCTCTTTGGTGAACGGCACGCTCATCGCCGCCAAGATTTCCTTCGAAGACGAGCTTGAGCTGGAAGGGACCGTCGCCTCCATCGATGCAGCCACCACCAAGACCATGACATTGGATTCCTACCCAACCATCAGCATCTCCTTCAACATCCTGACCGAGCTTGAGGGTGCATCCAGCTTCCTTAATATTGGACAAGGCGATCTTGTCAAGGTGCGGGGACACACGCTTGACCCATCTTCTTGCTCTACAAGCCCGCCGTGCGTACTCGCGACTCAACTGACCGTGGAAAACGTTTCCTCAGACAGCTCGAGCGGCTCTGGCAGCTCAAGCAGTTCGGGCGGATCGAGCAGCTCGGGCGGCAGTTCAGGCGGGTCAAACACCAGCTCCTACGTCGTATTGCAAGACCATATTGCAGGAATATCGGGCCACACCATCACCACCGCCCTCGGCGTCACGGTGGACATAGCATCGATAACAAACTTCAGCGGCGAAGATGTCAGTGACGTAGTCAGCTTCTTCGAATCCGCAGAAGTCGGTGATTTGGTGAATGTCACCGGCACTCAGACGAACGGCATAGTCACCTGGGATTCGATCGAACTGAATCCTTGATAAAATAATTTCGCGGGCTCAATTAACGACGTTGCGCGCCTTCCCTTGTATGAAGGCGCGAATGTTTTCCGCCACTTCATCGACCAGTCGCTGGCGCGACTCGCGGCTGGCCCAGGCGATATGGGGCGTGACGATCAGATTGGGAATATCGGCGGCGAGTAAAGGATTGGCGACCGGCGGTTCCTGCGTGAGCACATCCACCCCCGCGCCGCCCAAATGTCCGCCGCGCAAGGACTCGGCCAGGGCCGGTTCATCGACGATGCCGCCGCGCGCGGTATTGATCAGCACCGCGCCGCGCTTCATCGCGCGCAATTCCTGTTCTCCGATCAAACCGCGGGTCTCGGGAGTCAGCGGACAGTGCAAGGTCAAGACATCCGCTTGCGGCAACAATTCCGGCAAGGGCACGCGCCCCGCGCGCGGCGCCACTCCCGGACGTTCCGCAATCAACACGCGCATGCCGAACGCCGCGGCGACCTTGGACACCGCCTGCCCCAATTCGCCGTAACCCACAATGCCCAGCGTCTTGCCGCTCAACTCATGAATGGGGTAATCGATGAAGGAAAAGTGCGCGCTCTCTTGCCAGCGCCCGCCTTGCACGGCGCGCTGATAATCGGGCAAATGGCGCATCAAGGAGAGCAGCAATGTGAAGACATGCTCCACCACCGAGGACGTGGCATACGCGCGCACGTTGCACACGGTGACGCCATGCCGGCGCGCCGCATCCAGATCGACGTTGTTGGTCCCCGTGGCGGCGACGCAAACGAGCTTGAGTCTGCCGGCTGCCGCCAAGGCCGCCCTATCGAGCATTACCTTGTTGGTAATAACGACATCCGCCTCGGCAATGCGCTCGACGACGGCATCCTGCGGCGTAGCATCATAAAAGACCCATGCGATCGGCTCGCGCTCCAAGGGCGCCATGTCGATATTGGACCCGCCCAGCGACCCGGCATCGAGAAATACACCGCGCATTGTTAACTCACCCTGAAATTTCAAACAGTATATCCTGACGCGCCTTCCATAACTCCTCTAACGGGGAGTAAAATCCAAGACCGTATCCCATACTGTTCCATTCCATGACGCCTCACCCCCAGCCCCCCGCCCGCCCCCTTTTTTCCTACCGGAAATACTGGGCCCATCGTTTCGGCGCCGCGCCGTTTCTGCCGATGACGCGCGCCGAGATGGAAACCTTGGGCTGGGATGAGTGCGACATCATCATTGTCACCGGCGACGCCTATATTGACCACCCCAGTTTTGGCATGGCAGTGATCGGCCGGGTATTGGAGGCGCAGGGTTTCCGCGTCGGCATCATCGCCCAGCCCGATTGGACGCGCGTCGAGGATTTTACGGCGCTGGGACGGCCCAAGCTGTTCTTCGGCATTACCGGCGGCAACATGGACTCCATGGTCAACCGTTATACCGCCGACCGCAAGATCCGCTCCAATGACGCCTACACGCCCGCCGGCGCGGGCGGCAGGCGCCCCGACCGTGCGGTGACGGTGTACGCGCAGCGCGCGCGAGAGGCCTACAAGGACGTGCCCGTCATTATAGGCGGCATCGAGGCGAGCCTGCGCCGCATCGCCCATTACGATTACTGGTCCGACACCGTGCGCCGCTCGGTGCTGTTCGACGCCAAGGCGGATTTGCTGGTGTACGGCAACGCCGAGCGCCAAATCGTCGAGGTCGCGCACCGTTTGGCCAAAGGCGAAGATATCGCGATGATCACCGATATCCGCGGCACCGCCTTTGCGCGGCGCGATCTTCCGGAGGGCTGGGAGGAGATCGATTCCACCCATATCGACGAACCGGGCCGCATCGAGGCGCATCCCGACCCGTATGCAATGCGCGCGCAGACACCCTCCCCCACCATCCCTGGGAAAGGGCAGGGTGGGGGTGAAAAGGTCGTACATTTTCAACGCCGCGTCGTCAAACACGACCGCGCCCATACCGTGATCCGTCTGCCTTCTTATGAAGACGTGAAAAGCGATCCCGTGCTCTATGCCCATGCCTCGCGCGTATTTCATCTCGAAACCAATCCCGGCAATGCGCGCGCGCTGGCGCAGGCGCACGGCGAGCGCGACGTGTGGATCAATCCGCCGCCCATACCGCTCACCACGCCGGAATTGGACGGTGTGTTCGATCTCCCCTACGCGCGCCGCGTCCACCCCGCCTACGGCGATGCGCACATCCCGGCGTATGAAATGATCCGCTTTTCGGTGAACATTATGCGCGGCTGCTTCGGCGGCTGCACCTTTTGTTCGATCACCGAACACGAAGGACGCATCATTCAGAGCCGCTCCGAGGATTCGGTGATCCGCGAGATCGAAACTATCCGCGACACGGTGCCGGGCTTCACCGGCGTGATCTCCGACGTGGGCGGCCCCACCGCCAACATGTATCGTCTGGCCTGCAAGACCACGGAGATCGAGGCGGCGTGCCGCAGACTGTCCTGCGTCTATCCCGACGTCTGCACCAACCTCAACACCGATCACACGCCTTTGATAAAACTTTACCGCCGCGCGCGCGCCCTGCCCGGCATCAAAAAGATCCTGGTCGCCTCCGGGCTGCGTTACGACCTGGCGATCCGTTCCAAGGAATACGTCAAGGAACTGGTGACGCATCACGTGGGCGGTTATCTCAAAATCGCGCCGGAGCACACCGAGACCGGACCGCTCAGCAAGATGATGAAGCCCGGCATGGGCGCCTATGACCGCTTCAAGCAACTCTTCGATCAATATTCCAAAGAGGCCGGCAAGGAACAGTACCTCATCCCCTACTTTATCGCCGCCCATCCCGGCACCACGAATGAAGATATGCTGAACCTCGCGCTATGGCTGAAGCGCAACGGCTTTCGCGCCGACCAAGTGCAGACCTTCCTGCCCTCGCCTATGGCCGTCGCCACCGCGATGTATCACTCCGGAAAAAATCCGCTGCGCAAAGTCACGCGCGGCAGCGAACCGGTATTTATCCCCAAGGGGCTCAAGGTACGGCGTCTGCACAAGGCCTTTCTGCGCTATCACGATCCGGACAACTGGCCGCTGTTGCGCGATGCCTTGAAACACATGGGCCGCGCCGATCTGATCGGCAACGGCAGGCACCAACTCATCCCGGCGCGGCAACCTGCCGAGCGCGGCGATCGCGCTACGGATGAAGGTCCACGCGCCGCGCGCTCCGTCAAAACCCAGCGCTTCATGACTCGACACACCGGCTTACCGCGCACGGGCAAGCACACGCGCCGCGCCAAGTAGCGCGGTAATATCTTTAATTCCCATAAAAAAGAATGCCCACCGCGGCAAGCGGCCTCACCTGCTCCGTGCACGGTCGCGAGCAATTTGTGGAAACCTCCGGCGACTTCAAGTACGATCCCTCCGAGAGGCCCTATATCAGCCGAAGCATCATAACGTTCCTATCTGATTGCCCTTGGAGCTACGGTCATGGATCGTTCCCAATTTATTCAAATCTCCGATAGCGCCTGGCGCATCGAGCCCTTCGGCAAGATGCGCGTCCCGGCTATCCTCTACGCCAGCGGGGCGCTGATCGACGGTATGGATCAAAAAGTTTTCGAACAGATCACCAATGTCGCCGCCCTGCCCGGCATCGTCAAGGCTGCCTATGCCATGCCCGACGCGCACTGGGGTTACGGTTTTCCCATCGGCGGCGTGGCGGCCTTCGATCCCGACGAAGGCGGCGTCATCTCCGCCGGCGGCGTGGGTTTCGACATCTCCTGCGGCGTGCGCACCCTGCTCACCGGACTCAGGCGCGATGACATCCTCCCCGTGCAGCGACAATTGGCGGAGATGTTGTATTACACCATCCCCGCCGGACTGGGCAGCACCGGCCTGCTCCGTCTCAACGCCAAGGAGATGGACGCCATGCTCAGGAGCGGCGCGCGCTGGGCGGTGGAACAAGGCTATGGCCGTCCCGAAGATCTGGAGCGCGTTGAGGAACGGGGCTGCATGGCCGGCGCCCGCCCCGAGGAGGTCTCAGATCATTCTAAGCAGCGTCAGCGCGATGAGATGGGAACCTTAGGTTCCGGCAATCATTATCTCGAGGTACAACATGTCGCCGAAGTATTCACGCCGGATATCGCTGCGGTATTCGGGATTAAAGCGGGCGACATAGTGGTCAGCATCCACTGCGGTTCGCGGGGCTTGGGGCATCAGATCGGCACCGAATTCTTGAAGAAAATGGTGGTGACCGCACGGGATTACGGCATCACCCTCCCCGATCGCGAACTGGCCTGCGCGCCCATCAACTCGCCCCTTGGCGAGAGTTATCTCGGCGCCATGCGCGCCGGCATCAATTGCGCGCTCGCCAATCGCCAGATCATCACCCACCTCACCCGCCGGGCCTTCGCCGAGATTTTGCCCCGCGCCGATTTGCATCTGCTCTATGATGTCTCCCACAACACCTGCAAGGTGGAACAACACGACGTGGAAGGCCAACGACGCAAATTGTTCGTGCACCGCAAGGGCGCTACCCGCGCCTACGGTCCCGGCCACCCCGACCTCCCCGACGCGTTTCGCACCACCGGCCAACCGGTCTTGATCGGCGGCACCATGGGCACGGCCTCCTACATCCTGGCGGGCACGGCGGAAAGCGAACGGCTTGCTTTCTCCTCGTCATGCCACGGCGCCGGACGCGCCATGAGCCGTCATCAGGCGACCCGGCAGTGGCGCGGCCGCGAACTGGTCGATCAACTGGCCGAACGCGGTATCCTGATCCGCAGCCCCTCGCTGCGCGGCATAGCGGAAGAGGCACCCGGCGCGTACAAGGACGTATCGGCCGTGGTAGACGCCTCTGACCAGGCGGGACTGGCCCGCAAGGTGGCGCGCCTGGAGCCTTTGATCGTGGTCAAGGGATGAATTATCCCGTATCCGGAATAGATAACGCTCTTCAAACTGCACGATATCATGACTCCCGAGCAATATTGCGAACAAAAAACCGCATCGAGCGGCTCCAGCTTTTATTACAGCTTCCTGTTCCTGGAGCCGGAGCCCCGCCGGGCCATGACCGCGCTTTACGCCTTTTGCCGCGAGGTTGACGACGCGGTGGACGAATGCATCGATCCCGGCGTGGCGCGCGCCAAGCTGGCGTGGTGGCGCGATGAGATCGCCCGCACCTTTGCCGGCGAGCCGCAGCATCCCGTAGGCAAGGCCTTGCAAAGCGCCATCGCACGCTACAATCTTCCCCAAGAACATTTCCGGGAAATCATCGCCGGCATGGAGATGGATCTGGATTACAACGCCTATCGCACCTTCGAGGAATTATCGTTATATTGCTACCGTGCCGCCTCGGTGGTGGGATTGATGGCCGCAGAGATATTCGGCTATGAAGACCGCGGCACGCTCAAATACGCCCGCGATCTCGGCATGGCCTTCCAGCTCACCAATATCCTGCGCGATGCCGGCGAAGACGCGCGGCGCGGCCGCCTCTATATCCCCGAAGAAGACCTGGAGCGCTTCGGGGTAAGCCGCGACGACATTCTCCACGGCCGCCTCGACGACAAGCTGCGCGCCCTGCTGGCGTTCCAGGCCGAACGAGCCGCTCAATATTATCAACACGCCTTCGGCCATCTTCCCGACGGAGACCGCTATCGTCAGCGCAGCGGCCTCATCATGGCGGCGGTCTATCAGGCCGTGCTCAAGGCCATCACGGACAGCGGCTATCAAGTGTTCGGGCAACGGATAAGACTCAGCCCGCCGCGCAAGATGTGGATTGCCTGGCAAACTGCGCGGCGCGAGAAGCGCCGGCATCTGGAGCGTACGGCATGAAGGTGCGCAAGATGCCGGGCGACGCTATATAACCCAAAGCCATTCGATCGACTTTCATGCACGTCGTCATCATCGGGGCCGGCTGGGCGGGATTGGCCGCCGCAATAGAGCTCAGCGCACAGCGCATTGCCGTCACCGTTATCGAAGCGGGTAAACAAGCCGGCGGCCGCGCGCGTTGCGTTGCGGCGCACGGCAGGTCTTTCGACAACGGCCAGCATCTGACGCTGGGGGCCTATCGTGAGATGAGGCGTCTGCTGCGCGTTATCGGCGTCGATGAACAACAGGCATTTCAGCGCCGCCGCCTGCATTTGGATATGCGCTCGCCGCATCATGAACGGCTGCGCCTCGATTTTCCCGCCCTTCCCGCGCCGTGGCATATCGTATCGGGATTCATGATCGCCGAGGGCCTGGTTTGGTCAGAGCGCTATCGGGCGCTGGCGCTTTGCGCAGCGCTGCTATTCTCGGGCTGCAAACCCGATCTTGATATCAGCGTTGCCGAGTGGCTCCGCGGCCGTAAACAGCCCACCTTACTCATTAAGGCGCTGTGGGAACCCTTATGTCTTGCGGTGATGAATACGCCGTTGAACCGGGCCTCGGCGCGAGTTTTCATTCACGTGTTGCGAGAGGTCTTCGGCGGCGCGCGTGCGGACTCCGACCTGCTGTTTCCGCGCGCGGATTTAGGAGCCGTCTTTCCCGAGCCGGCTATCCGTTATATCCAAAGACAGGGCGGGACGGTGCGTCTCGGCGAACGGGTGGCGGGACTCGACATTCGGGATGGACGTATTCATGGCGTAACAACACGGCACAGCGCAATCGATGCCGATCATGTCATAGTCGCCGCCGCGCCCACCGAGTGCCTGCGGCTGATTCAAGCGCATCCCTTATTAAGCGAAATCGGCCGCCAATTGGCTGAGCTGCGTTATGAGCCCATCTGCACGGTCTATCTGCAATACCCTCCCGATCTGCGCCTCGGTAGCGAGATGATAGGGTTATTGGACGGAACGGGCCAATGGATTATTGATCTCAGCGATGCGGGACATCCCGGCAGGATGGCTGTAGTCATCAGCGGACCGGGGCCGCACATGGCGTGGGATAACGAAGACCTTACCGCTCGCATCCGCGACGAGCTGCGCCGCCAATTCCCGCAATGGTCGGCGCCGTCGCATACTCTCGTCATTCGCGAGAAACGCGCCACTTTTTCCTGCCGCGCGGGGATAAACGCGCACCGCCCCCCCGCGCAAACTCCGGTGGAGGCCTGCTGGCTCGCGGGCGATTACACGGCCACGGGCCTCCCCGCCACCTTGGAGGGCGCGCTGCGCAGCGGGGTCGGCTGCGCGCGGCACATCATCTCGGGGCTAGCCGCTCAAGGGGCTTAACCATGCTCCAATTGCACCGCGATTATTTCCTCGATAGAGGTCTTGTAAGCGCGCGCCAAGGCGATGGCGTTATCGCCCAAGCGGGTCATGCCCTGGGCGACGGCCACTTCCTGCAGCTTTTGCGTCGGCGCGCCGTCGTTGATGAGCTGGGCGATCTCCGGCGTCACCGCCAGCAACTCGCATACCGTCGCGCGTCCGCGGTAACCCATCTGGTTGCATGCCTCACAACCCTGGCCGCGATAGAATTTTTCATCAGGGGAAAGATTAAGATTTGCCCGAATATAATGATCCACCTCTTCTTCCGCCAGACAATGGGGGCAATTCAGCCGCACCAGACGCTGCGCCATCACCCCCAACAAGGTGGAAGTCAGTAAATAAGGCTCGATGCCCATGTCGATCAGGCGGGTCACGGTACTCACGGCATCGTTGGTATGCAAGGTGCTGAACACCAGATGGCCGGTGAGGGCCGCCTTGTTGGCGATGTGCGCGGTCTCGCTGTCCCGGATCTCGCCCACCATGATCACGTCCGGATCGTGACGCAAGAATTGCCGTAAGGCCTGGGCGAAGGTATAACCTTTGACCAGGGAGATCTGCACCTGCTCCACGCCGTCCATGTCATATTCGACGGGGTCCTCTACCGTGAGCAAGTGAATGTTGCGCTTCTTCACTTCATTGAGGATGGCGTAGAGGGTCGTGGTCTTCCCCGAACCGGTCGGCCCCGTCACCAGAAACAAACCGAAAGGGCGCGAGATCAGCCTCTGGATCATCTGATATTCTCTCTCTTGCAGGCCCAAGGAATTCAGGGGGCGCAAGCCGGCTTCTTTGTCCAAAATACGGATCACCACGCTCTCCCCCTTGACGGTAGGCACTACGGAGATGCGCAAATCGATGCTCCTGTTACCCCATGCCATGCGGGCGTGGCCATCTTGAGGCAAGCGCCGTTCGGAGATATCCATTTGTCCCGTTATCTTGATGCGGCTTACAATCGCCGGCAGCAAGGTGCGATTTATGGCACGCACATACTGCAGCTCGCCGTCGATGCGGTAGTAGACATTAACCCTATCCCTTTCCGGCCGGATATTGATATCGGAGGCGCCCTTGGTAACCGCCTGCACCAGGATCGCGTTGACCAAGCGCACGATCGGCTTGCGGTGGGCCTCCTGCTCAATCAGGTAAAGAGACTCGGCGCTTTCGAGCGGGGAGCTTGACACTGCATCCAGTTGCAGGTCTTCCATAGCTTCGCTCTCCTCGAGCTTGCTATAGAACTTTTGCAGCAAGAACCGGATATCATCGCCGTTGGCCATCACGGTTTCGATATGTGAGTTGGTATTGAAGCGCAAGGCGCTGATCACGACCATGTCAAACGGATTCTCCATGGCCACCACCAGCTTGCCGTTGATTTCACCCAAGGGCACGATGTTGTACTGGATGGCCACATCGGCCGGAATCCGGGAAAGCATGGACGCGGGCAATTCGAATCCACGAAGATGCACATAGGGTATATGCAGCTTCTTTGCCAAGGAGACATTGACCGCCTCCTGGCTCAGCAACTTCATATCCACCAATATCTGGCCGAGATGTTTGCTCTTACCTTTTTTCTGCCGCGCTAGGGCCTCATGCAGCTGCTCGAGGCTGACGAGATGATCCTCCACCAGGACTTCGCCCAGACGCAAATCGGATGAGCGTTGCTTACCGCCGAGCAGTTCCCGCAAATCACTTACGGATTTAACGATGTGGTGCTTGATCGAACTCACCATAAATACCCTTCTTAATCCTTCAATAGTCCGCTTCTTCGAAGCATTTTCTTAACACCAATAGGCCAATCCCCTTTATACAGAAAAATCCCCCAGCACTGGGGTAATCCGACCAACCAAAGGATACCTACGCCCGCAAGCTATGAAAAACGCTATTTCCAGCATGCGGAAAGGCGTGGCCATTTCGCCGTCACATCTCTCGCCGACGCTATTTTGACAAAAAATTGACTGTTGCATTGCGAGAGTCCATAGATAGCTAACTAATTGTTATAATTAACTATAGAATAAATCATCAATGTAATGCCACTCTGTTTCTTATATTGGCATACTTCTCGCATCATGTTTGCCGGGTGAACTAATGGGGAAATAAACAATGACCGCGACGCAACTGCTGAACACGGGAGGCCGCACACCGAGTATCACAGCGAATACCCTCAACCTGGTGTTAAGGCCTTTTACCGAACTGGCCAATACAAACAACGGTAGTTTGAGCGCCGCATTACGCCTCAATACCGTGCTACAAACCACCTTGGACATCAGCGGCCTGATGAAACTGTTTGCCGATGAACTCAGCATACAATTGCCCTTCGATGGCTTCATCTATCGCAACGGATTGTATGAGATCGACATTAGTTTCGGCAAACTGGCACGGAATACCTGCTCTTACAAGCTGATCGTCGGCGAGGAAAGCCTGGGTGAAGTAATACTCCACCGGCGCCGCAAGTTCCAAGAGCACGAAACCACCATGGTGGAACATCTGTTGTGCGGACTGGTTTGCCCGCTGCGCAATGCCCTCACCTATTTGGCCGCGATACGAGCGGCACACAAAGACCCCCTCACCGGCAGCAATAACCGCGGCGCCTTGGACAGTTCTTTGACGCGGGAAATCGAGATGGCCCGCCGCCACCGCACACCCTTGTCGCTCATCGTTATGGATCTCGACAAATTTAAGGCCATTAATGACACCTACGGCCATATGATCGGCGATGAAATCCTCAAATCCTTCAGCCAGGCGGTGAACCAAGTCATCCGCAAGACGGACATGTTATTCCGCTATGGCGGCGAAGAGTTCGTGGTGCTTACGAGCAACACCGGCCGCGACGGCGCCCAGCTGCTGGCGGAAAGAATCCGCCGCAAGATCGAACGCATGGAAGTACGGACAGCCCACCAGGGTTCAATACCCGTCACGGTAAGCCTAGGCGTAGCCAGTCTGAACGGCAAAGAGAGCGGACAATCCCTCTTTGAGCGGGCGGACGGCGCCCTTTACCAGGCCAAGGCCGCGGGACGCAACTGCGTGCGCCTCGCCGATACCGCCGACGCCATTCCCGCTTAACCGGCTTCTCTTCCCCTCACCCGCTTCTCCGCGGAATTGCGTGGCAAACGCGATTCGGCGGATAATTTCACCCCTTATTAATAGCCGTTCTCTGTCTTCGCAGAGTTAGGTATAAGGAGTGCCCCCTACCGTGCTTCCCCCCGAATGGTCGCCACAGAGCGGCGTAATGATCACCTGGCCCCATGCGCACGGCGACTGGCGCGCTGCGCTACCGGACGTGGAGCCGGTTTACATGCAGCTGGCCCGCCATATCACGCGCCGGGAAAATCTGCTCATCGGCTGCTGGGATGAGGCTCATGCCGCCCATGTGCGTAAGCGACTGGAGGAAGCCGGCGCCGACCCAAGGCATGTCATTCTTAGGAATGTGCACAGCAATGATACCTGGACCCGCGACTACGGCCCCATCACCATCCTGGAGCAAGGCAAACCGCGCTTGCTGGATTTCATCTTCAACGGCTGGGGCAATAAATTCAGCGCCTCGCTGGACAATCAGGTCACCCGCCGGCTTCACGAGGCCGGAGTCTTCGGACAGGCGCCGCTCAGCACCATCGATCTCATATTGGAGGGCGGCAGCATCGAAGTGGACGGCCAGGGCAGCCTGCTCACCACCGAGAATTGCCTGCTTGCCCCCAGCCGCAACCCGCACCTCGGCCGCACGCAGATCGAGGAACAACTGCGCATGTGGTTCGGTGTGGAACGTATCCTGTGGTTGAGCCATGGCCACCTGGTCGGCGACGACACCGATAGCCATATCGATACCCTTGCGCGCTTTTGCGATCCCCGCACCATTGCCTATGTAAGCTGCGATGACACTGAAGATGAACACTATGACGCCCTGCAACAGATGGAGGCGGAGCTTCGCTCATTTCGAGACTACCAGGGCAACCCTTACCGCCTGGTGCCCCTGCCCTGGCCCGCCGCCAAATATGACGAAGAGGACGGCCGGCGCCTGGCCGCCAGCTACGCCAATTTTCTCATCATCAACGGCGCGGTGCTGATACCCACTTATGAGGACCCGGCCGATGCGGAAACACTGCGCCGTCTCCAAGCCTGTTTTCCCGGCCGCGAGATCATCGGTGTTCCCTGCCTGCCGCTGATCCGGCAAAACGGCAGCCTGCATTGCATCACCATGCAATTGCCGGCGGGAGTGTTGTAATCTATCGGCTCACGGCTTTCGGGCGCGCCCTTATCTACTATAAGCTTCATCAGCGATGGCGCAGTTTGCCGGTAACATGAGAATGAAACTATGACTTCCACCTTGCGCGCCGCCCTTGTCCAGCACGCCTGCAGCGACGATCGCAATGCCAATCTGGATATCACGATTGCCGGCATCCGTGATGCGGCGCGGCGCGGCGCGCAACTGGTGCTGTTGCAGGAATTGCATGTAAGCCGTTACTTCTGCCAGCACGAAGACGCCCGCTATTTCGATCTGGCCGAGTCCATTCCCGGCCCCAGCAGCGAACGGCTCGCTGCCGTGGCGCGCGAATGCGGCGTGGTCATCGTCGCATCATTATTCGAACGCCGCGCCACCGGCTTGTACCACAACACCGCCGTAGTCCTGGAGAAGGACGGCAGCATCGCCGGACGCTACCGAAAGATGCACATACCCGATGACCCGGGTTACTACGAAAAATTTTATTTCACGCCCGGCGACCTGGGCTTCGAACCCATTGCCACCTCGGTGGGCCGCTTAGGGGTATTGGTTTGCTGGGACCAATGGTTTCCCGAGGCCGCGCGGCTCATGGCCCTGGCGGGCTCCGATCTGCTGCTGTACCCCACGGCCATCGGCTGGAACCCGGACGATGACGAGCAGGAGAAGGCCCGCCAGCGCGACGCCTGGATCACCATTCAACGCGCCCACGCCGTGGCCAACGGCCTGCCGGTGCTGGCCTGTAATCGCGTCGGCTTCGAGCCGGACCCCTCCGGCCAAATCCGCGGCATTCAATTCTGGGGATCCAGCTTTGCCGCCGGCCCCCAGGGCGAAATGCTGGCGACGGCGGGAGACGGCGCCGCCGTAGTGATCTTAGATATAGATATGGCCCGCAGCGAGACGATGCGGCGCATCTGGCCCTATCTGCGTGACCGGCGCATCGATGCCTATCAAGCCCTGTTGCTCCGCTACCGCGACCAGGATTGAGGCCCCTGCAGCGAAATGTCCGTGCACGAATGAACTTTTCAGTGCTGCCTTAACAACGGCAGATAGTCGAGGATCGCGTTATTGCGCGGTCCGGCAAGTAGAGATGGACTGTGGAAGGCAGCGTTTGCCGTCCGTCCAAATGGCGTTTGCCAATCTGGCATTGCGCAGGCTCGCACCGGTCAAATCCGCACCGGTCAAATCGGCATAGGAAAGATTGGCATCATCCAGAATTGCCGCGCGAAGGTTTGCCTGGCGCAAGTTGGTCCCTATCAGGGTTGCCTGTTGCAGATCTGCCCCTTCCAGATGGCTGATGCTGAGCCCGGCATAAGAAAGATTGCTGCCCTTGAGCGTGCTGCGCCGCAAGCTGGCCCCGGTCAAGCTGGCGCTGTAGAGCGTCGCTCCTGACAGATCGCGTTCTTCCAAACGCGCCCCATCCAATACACAATTGCTCCAGTTGACATGAGGGGCGGCGGGACTCTGGCAATCCGCACCCAACGACGGAGGCGGCGGCGTATAAAACAGGAAAAAAATACCCGCGGCAATCACCACCGCCCCGGCAATGATCAACATGGTCCACCGGTTGCGGGTCTCGCTCAAAACCTCTTGCCTGCGGCTCAGCCGATAGAAGCGGTGCCCCACCATTTCCACATTCTCCGGCCCGCGGCGGTCGTTACCCTGCCGGCTTTCCTGCGGCGGAGCCTGCTTCCCCTCCTCGCCGCGCCGATCGCGATCCCTCTCATCGGCCCAGCGCCGCGCCGCCTGCAAGCGCTCCTGTATCAGGGGATCACTGACGTCACCTTTCAAAATGCTGGGGATAAGATCGGGAACTTCCTTGAGCATCAACCAATCCTGGCCGTTGCTGCTTACCTCGTCCGACTCCTGAACGCGTCCCAAGAGGATGTAGCGACTGACCAAACCGGCGGGGTAAGGTCCTTTAACCACCCCGCGACGACGGATATACCACCTATTCGAACCGGCCATAGTGCTCAATCTAACCAACCCCCGAAGCAGCGTCAAATAGACAGCCGGCCAAATACTCATCCAGAAATTGGATTATACTGCACGATACCGTCATATTAACGAACCTGCTGGCATTTAATGGATATTGCAGGACCCACCACAAACTCCCCGACACTCACGATTGCCAGCTCCGCCGCACCTGCCGCGCCATGGCAAGTCGGTCAACGCTTAGAGGCCGTCGTAGCGGCAATCCTAGGCCAGGATAGAGTATCGTTGCAGATAGGCAACTCCTTGCTTGAGGCCCGCACCGCGTTGCCGACCACCCCCGGCCAGCAACTGTCTTTGGAGGTCGTAAGGGCGGACGAGCAAATCATACTGCGCATCATCCCTATCCCTCCCCCCGCAGAGCCCACGCTGGAGGCGTTGCGCAAGTCGCTGCCTCAACAACTTCCTCTCGCTGCGGCATTCAGCCGATTTACCGAGATACTCGCCGCATCGCCCAGCTTGACGCCTGCGGTTACCGCCTTACTTGAGCAACTGCTACAGCAATTGCCCGACGCCCATACCATCACTCAGGCGGATACGCTCAAAGAGGCCTTAATGGACTCGGGCCTGTTCCTTGAGCGTAAGCTTGATCCCGGACTTCAGCCGTCATCGTTGAGCAAGGATATAAAGGCAAACTTACTGCGCCTGCTTGCCGAACTAACTCAGGTCCGGAGCGATGCCGGCGCCGATCTTACCCGTCATGTAGAAGCCGCCTTGGCGCGCATTCAATTGCATCAGCTTGCGGCAGTGACGCAGGGACAAGCCCCCGCGGCCTGGGCCGGGGAACTGCCGGTGCGCCACGACAACCACATCAATGTCTTCCAATTCCGTATCGAGAAGGACACCCATCATTCCGAGGACGCCGCACAACAAAGCTGGCACACCTGGCTCAGCTTCAGCTTGAAGACTCTGGGGCCGTTGCATGTAAAAATCACGCTCGCCAATCGCAGTATCGCCGCGGCCATGTGGGCGGAATCGAGCGCAACGGCCGACCTCGTCAACGAACACCTGAATTACCTGCATCAATCCTTGGATAAGCTTGGGCTGGAAGTGAAAGGCGTTCATTGCCTGCACGGCCGACCACCTTTCATTCCCCTGGATCGTCTACCCAAGGGATTAGTGGACCTCAGCGCATGAAAAAAGACACCCCCCCTCCCCACCATGCGGGCGCCCTGCGCTACGACGGCAGACGCGCGCCGACCGTCATCGCCAAAGGCAAGGGCGAAGTAGCCCGGCAGATACTTGCCATTGCCGAGGAACATAATATCCCGCTGCATGAAGACCCGGAACTCATCGCGCTGCTTGCGCAATTGGATTTGGGCCAGGAAATCCCCGAGAATCTTTACCGCGCCGTCGCTCAAATCATCGCCTTTGCCTATTTTTTGAGCGGGAAGATGCCTCCGCCACTCCGCCGCTAGCCCACAGTGGCGGCCCAACATATCCCTACATCTAAAGTACCTCCCCCAGGCGGCCGATAGCTACCGTACCAGCAACTGGCGGGCGCATAACAATCGGCAGCCACCAACGGCCCGCGTCAGAGTTGTAAAAAATAGCAGGGAACACACGGATCTTTATAAAGGCAGTGGTCACGTATGGCCCTATATTCAAAAGATTTACCTCCTCGCAACTCTACACATAGCGCTACGCCGCCCAACTCGGTTAGCTGGCGCTTTGATGAATTGCGAAAAATGTCCATCCTTATCGTCGATGACATCAGCGACAACCTCGACATGATAAGAACCATGCTGACTCGCAGCGGCTTCACCAATCTTTACACCGCCGATTCGGGGAAGGCCGCCCTAGAGTGCCTGCGCCAACAGGTCAGCAACAATACCAGCAAGATCGATGCGATACTCTTAGACATCATGATGCCGAACATGGACGGTTTTGAGCTTTGCCACCTATTGCACAGCCATGAAGAATGGGCGGATATACCCATCATCATGCTTACCGCCAATGCCGCCTGGCAGGACAAGGTGGCTCGCGAAAGCTTCGATGCCGGCGCAGTGGATATATTGTTCAAACCCGTGCGCCGCATCGATCTCATGCCGAGGATCATATCCATGCTCGCGCTCAAAAGAGAGCGCGATCTGCGCAAGGCGCACGAACAAGAGCTGGAATCGGAACTCTCGGAGCGGCGCATCATCGAGGCTCGCTTGCAGCATCTCGTCAACCATGACGATCTCACCGGTTTGTGCAACCGCAGGAAGTTGGAGCAGCAGCTGGAAGTGGTCGTATTACGCGCCCGCAAGAATGGGCAGCTGAGTGCCCTGCTCTATATAGATCTCGACCACTTCAAGGTAATCAACGATGCCGAGGGACACGTGGCCGGAGACAGATTATTGGTGGAAGTCGCCAATATCCTCCGCCATGAGATCGGTTCATCGGGCTTATTGGTCAGGATCAGCTCCGATGAATATTCGGTGCTTTTAGATAATGTTACGGAGGCCAAAGCGCTGGCGATCGCCGAGCATGTGCGATCCGTCATGGATCAATTCCGGTTTACCACGAACAACTATTCCTATCATATCGGCGCGAGCATCGGCGTAACCATGGTAACTCCCGGAGACCTCGTCAGCGCCAGCGAGGTCCTGGCGCGCGCCGATCAGGCCTGCTATGTCGCCAAAACGCACGGGCGCAATCTCGTTCACCTTTTCAATAGAGAAGATACGGAGATGCTGACCCTGCGCAGCGCCATTCACTGGGTTCCCCTCATTCGCGATGCCTTGGCCAATGACAAGTTCAGGCTAGTGTTCCAGCCTGTTTTAGATATCGGAGAGAAACGCATCACCCACTATGAAACATTGATCCGCATGGCCGGCGATGGCGGCACCCTGATTCCGCCCAATGACTTTATCCCCGTCGCGGAAAAAATGGGGCTAATCCACGACATAGATCTCTGGGTGGTGAATCGCGCCATCGATGTCGTTCACGGGCTTCCGGAAAAATATAAAACCACGGCGTTCAGCATCAATCTTTCAAGTCATGCCTTTAAAGATAGCGCATTACTGCTGCTGCTGAAGGAAAAACTCGGCACAACAGGGATAAATCCCGACAGAATTATCTTCGAAATAACCGAAACCATCGCTATCGCCAGCTTCTCCCAGACACGGGAAATGATCATGGATATCCGGCGGCTGGGGTACCGCTTCGCCCTGGATGATTTTGGTTCCGGGTTCAGTTCTTTCAATTATATTAAGGAATTCCCCGTCGACTACCTGAAAATAGACGGTACGTTCATAACGAATCTGGTCAATGACCCGGTGGATCAAACCTTGGTTAAATCCATGATCGAAATCGCCAAGACCTTGGATAAAAAAATCATAGCGGAGTTCGTCGAAGACAGACAGGTTTTGGAATTGCTGGCGCAGTACGGCGTAGACTATGCGCAAGGGTATTTCATCGGGAAACCAATGCCGGACCTGGCAGAGATTCAATTCGACTGGTAAGGCTTCAAGCCGATGCGGTTTGACGCCGCTGCACGTGGTGCACCCTCAGGAGCAGCTCGGCTTCTCCCTGTGCCAGACCACAATGCTCCACCAGGTCATTCATATCCGCACCCCGCTGCGCCAGACGAATGGCATGGGCATACGCTTGTTCCGCAGGATCCCGCAATTCGAACTGGTCTTGACGCTCCGTCAGCCGGCGCACCTTCTGCTCAAGCGCATCCATATGCTTGCCCATATTTATAGCCCCGGCGCATAGGGCGTGCACGTCATTTTGCAGGCGGCGCATTACCATATCCCGTTGCTGCGCCTGCCGGTAATAGCGAAAACTGCGGACAAGCTCGAGGGCGACGAGCAACGCAATCATGCAAAAGATGGCCGCCAGTGACCAATTATCGATCATAATAATTCACCCTAGACATACTCATCGACCCCGCTCTCATTCTGACTGGGCTCTTTATGCGCGGGCGGATTCTGTTGCTGCCGGTTCCGGCGATCCGCTTGCTCTTCCTTGCGTTTCACCTTTTCGATAGGCGGTTGCTGCGGTATCGGCCCCGTTGGTTTTATATTGCCTATTTCAACCATAATCGTCGCTTCCCGCGGCCCCGTACGCCGCCGCGCCTACTCGATATTGATCAGCTTTTCCAGGTCGACCATGATGAGCAATTCGCCGTCCCTGTTGGACACCCCGGAAACAAATCGGTGTCCATCGTCGGCGCCCACGCTGGGAGCGGACTCGATTTGAGAATTGGGCACATAGGCCACTTCCGAGACATTATCCACCAGCAGGCCGATAACCTTTTCATAGGCATCGATCACAATGATTCGGGATGCATCGTCGCTCGCCTTGGGAGACAGGCCAAAGCGGTTTCTGGCATCGACCACTGTGACGACGTTGCCGCGCAGATTGATAATCCCCAGCACATAATCGGGCGCCCCGGGAACGGGTGATACCTCCGTTATCCGCAACACCTCTTGTACCTGCAAGACATCGATACCGTATATCTCGTCGCCAAGACGAAATGTGACCCATTGCGAGACCGTATCATTCTTCGCCTGGCCTGTCTGACTCATGGACATATTCCCTCCAACAGGATAATCAGCCTGATGACGTAAGCTTAAAATTACCGTCAATCATTTGTTGTCATGCAATCGATTTGCACGTTACGTGCCAAAACAATTCAGTGCGTTAGCAAATTACGCCGCGCGCACGCTTCAAGCAATTCCTTGACGTCGACCAAGGCGTAACCGCCTCCCTTCACCATGCCCGCCAGCCATGGCCTGGCCGTACGATGCATGCGCCACTCCACGTCCTGATGATTCACATTAACCATGTCCCCCACTTCATCACACAGCAATCCCCAGTCGCACCCGGCCAGCGCGAGCATGCGGCGGCCGCCGGCATCCTCGGGGAACGATCGCGCGGGATGCCCCTCGGGGAAAATGATTTCTCTGGTGTCCAGCGCATAAATATCGCGCCCTCGGTATCCGAACGCCCTGATCGTCATACCGCCTCGCGATGACATCCGCAGCAAGGCGGTCTGCTCGACGTCGATGACTCCCGCGATATCCTCTAAGGATACCGCAAGGGGGACGCCTGCCACTTTAAAGAGCAGCACGCGCAGGGGAGTCCCAGCAGTTGCCCCGACATTTTTCTCTACTTTCTCCGAGTCACTCCCGAAGGTCTGCGCTTCCTCCTTGGTTACGGCATCCCCGTCAAAAAGGAGGGTATCGATATAACTCAATAGGGCGCTTTTTGCATCCGGCAAATTATCCATAGACTTCCTCCTCGGCAATATTCACAACGCGCTGCCGTTCCGGCGCCGCGCGCATTTCAAGAATCGTCTCCATCAACGCCTCGCAGGCCAAAGCACCCTTGGCCTGGCTATTCATGACCGTCAGCGGCACCCCTCTCTTGCTCGCATCGCGGAATTGCGTGTCCACCGGAATCACCAAATCCCACAGATTCTCCGGGTTGTGCTCCCGCAACATCTCCAGCGCCTCACGGCTGGCGCGCGTACGCTTGTCGTATAAAGTAGGCACGATCAGGTAGGGCACAGCCGACTTCCTGGCCCGCGCGACCATGGACAGCGTGCGTTCCATGCGCTCCAGACCTTTAAGCGCCAGGAACTCCGTCTGCACGGGAACGATCAAAAAATCCGCCGCCGCCAAGGCATTGACCATCAATATACCCAGCGTCGGCGGACAATCTATCAGCACGTAATCGATTCTGTCTTTTAGCTGGGACAAGGCCCTTTTTAAAACGGTGCCGCCCCCCTGCTGCGCCCCGAGCTGGCGGTCCAGCGTTGCCAGGGCCGGCGAGGCCGGCATCAGCCAAAGATTGTCGATGCGCGATTCTTGGAACTTTCCGATCAGCGGCTGCCCCGACTGAAAGACCTCATAGATGGAGCCCTCAACGGTATCCGGATCGTAGCCAAGATACGCCGTCAGCGACCCATGGGGATCCAGATCGACAAGCAATACCCGATGGCCCCGGGATGCCAGCAGC
>Ga0153916_10000700_pt1 | contig 23112 bp, 8 predicted proteins | sample Opewatmetagenome_FD_109642 | JGI IMG/M metagenome (GOLD analysis project Ga0153916, IMG submission 109642) | Freshwater wetland microbial communities from Ohio, USA - Open water 3 Core 3 Depth 4 metaG | ecosystem: Environmental > Aquatic > Freshwater > Wetlands | place: USA: Ohio, Lake Erie, Old...
GCGAGGAGACCAGAGACGTCATTACCTGTCGCCCCCATCATTCCCACGACGAGCAGGAAGAATCCGACAATCATGAAGCTATTGGCGATTACGTGGAGGACCGCCCTTCTCCTCCCAAACGCCGCTTCGAGATACGCGATCGAGACCGCGCTGAACCCCGCGGCCATGAAAGCAGCAAATGCGCCCCTCGACAAGCTCCAATCGTACGCCATGTAGATCATCATCAAAGGGATTGAGACAGCTGCTCCCGACGCCAGGCCCAGGCACCCAGAACAGAACTCACCTTTGCCCAGAGTGATCCTATGACTTTGGAAGCCAACGCAATCTGGATGATGACCCCTGAACTCCACGGACCCAGCGTGGAGGTTTGCTTTGGCACGGCTGCGCGGCGATCGGGAGATCAGCCTCCCGGGCCAGTTTGGAGAGACGGTCAAGGAGAAGCACAGGAAACAACTTGCGATGAACGCCATTCCGGGAAGCATCTTGTCGGATGGGCTGATCGACTGTGCTTGGCCCGGGCTAAGGCCGAACACAATCAAGAGTAGCGCTCCGGCGACGGAAGACAGGAGAACGAAATAGAGGACTCTCCCCCGTTTCGTCAAATCAAGTCCCTCAATTTGCTTAAGACATGCTGAGAGGCCATGTGTCTGTAGAGCGTTCGCTTCAGTTTCTTCTTCGAGAAAATTCCGGCGATATCCTTCCTGTAGGAACCGTAGAACGCCTTGTAGCATTTGAACAATTCATGTTGGACCTCGCTCCTTGTCAGAGTCTCAGTCGGCATGATGGCATGGGCCATGTCATAGTTAGCGTAGTTGGTATCCTCGATCCATCCATTGGTCTTGGCCATCTTGAAGAACGATGTCCCAGGAAAAGGTGTCAGGACGGTATATATGGCGAGATCCGCGCCTAGATCTAGCGAGAACTGTCTCTGCGCCTCCATTGACTCGAGTGTGTCCTTCCGACTGCCAGTCACAAACATTGCTTGAGAGAAGACGTCGTTTTCATTGAGGACTCTAACTGCCTTGTAGGCATCTGATGGGGTAATGTCCTTCTGGAACTCCTTCAACCTGTCCACGGAGTTACTCTCGACACCAATCATCACCCAGTGATTGCCCACCTCCCGTAGTTTGCTCACCAGATCAGGATTCGCGGCCACATCATCCGTCCGCGCCTGAAGGAAGAGCATCAGACTCTCCCTGCACGGCCGGTGTCTCAGCTCTTCCCAAAGCTGTCTCGCCCTCTCGCCATACCCGAAATTGTCATCAGTGAACCAGAGCAAGACCCCTCCGTAGGTCTCGGTGAGGTACTCGATCTCATCAGCCAGCCTTTTCGGAGACTTCTGTCTGCAGACTCCCTGCCAATGCCTCCACTGAGTGCAGAACGAGCATCTGTGAGCGCATCCCCGCGATCCTTCGAGGAGCATGTATCTGGTATTGCGGCCCGCCATCTGCGCGAAATGATAGCGCTTTAGGTTGTCTTCGACGAGGTCATAGGCGGGATAGGGAAGAGAGTCCAAGTCCGCTATCAAGGGGCGATCCCGATTGTGCACGGTCCTCCGGGCGGCTCTGTACGATATTCCCTCCACTCCCTCTGCCGATTCGCCTCTTCGCAGTGCGCTAATCAGCTCGACCAGCGTGACTTCGCCTTCGCCTCTGACGATGTAGTCTATCTCGGGGAAACTTATCAACGATTCTTCCGCCGTGAAGCTGAAGTGCGAGCCTCCGACAACAGTCACTATCTTGCCGTCTACATTCTTGGCAATCTCCGCCGTGCGAGCGCAGGTATACGCATTCGCAGTGAACCCAGACGAAGCGACGATTGACGGTGCCGAGGCTTCGATGGCTTTGCGCAGACCCTGCCAATTCCTTCTTTCCGCCTGACAGTCCAGGACCTCGACCTCAATATCGGGGATCTGCCTTCTGACATACGCTGCAAGGACCAATAACCCGGTCGGAGGAGGAAGATACTGTCCCATGATGAACCAGGAATTCCTGGGCGGTTCAACAAAGAGTATCTTCGAAATCCGATTCGTTGTCATGCGCTTTGGCCGCAATGTGCTAGGCCCGAGTTATCACTTTCTACTGAGGGGGGCCCAGATGGTACAGGAGGGTTCGGATTCGGCTGCATGTTGCCTCAGAAAAGACAATAAGGGAGGAATGGCGAAAGGACGGCACTCAGCAACGCTCTTCAACGAGCGCTACGCGAGACCAATCCGGTCAATCTATCTGCCGGACCACTCATCTCTTCTTCTCGGGCCCCTTGAGCCATCCTGCAACACCGAGTTCTCTAACTGTCAATGTGATCTGTTTAGACTCCACGAACTTGGAATCTCCAGTCTCGTCAACATACAGTATCCTAGGAGCGAAGGAGAAGTTGCCCTTGGCGCCTGACTTTATCACGAGAGAGACGGCCTCGGCAGTCAGAGGATCCAGCTTCTTTCCCTTCAAGTCAATGTTGCTATCCTCGATTCGATACTTCTCGAGCTTCGAGACGACATCAAATCCACGAGGCACAACATTCTCAACCATCGTCAGCTGAGCAGGCCCTCCGCCGGCGTTGACCAGCTCTATATCTATAGTGACATCCTCGCCCACATTGATTTCCACAGGCCGAGCAATGACTTTTGCCTCCACATGAGCGCGCTCGAATCTTTGCAGGCCGACGGCCTTCTCGTGAGACGGTGTTGGAGTGACCAGCGCAGCCGTGCTCGATATCAGATCGGGTGCATGCAAGACCTCTGTCAGGGTCACGGCGAGCTCCCGTTCCGCCTTCACCTTGTCTAGGAGTCTCAGAACTTGGTCTCTCCTCTTCGGATACTCGGCCCTGGAATAGGACGCAGCGGAAGTCTCGAGAACCTTCTCAGTCATGGCGTACAGTTTCGCCTTCTTTGCCTGATCCTCCTCTCTGCTTGCCTTGTCCATGTACACATACGCGTCGAACAGCAGCTTGCTCGCCTTCGCATACTCAGAATCGTTCACAAGACCAGCTTTCAGGTAGTGCTTGGCGGCATTCTCCAGATTCTGAGTGGCGACCGTGTGAAGGGAAGAATCTCCTGTCTCTGAAAATCTGACTCCTGCCTCGAGCGCCTTACAGAAACGGCTATGACCCATAGCCAGCAACTTGGCTCTCTCTCCAACGCTCAGTTCTTTCGCGGTTTCAAACAACTTCGAGGCGTCTTCGTAGAGTTCAGGTGAAGCCTCTCCCTCAGCCCTGGCCATAGTCTGCCACGCCTTGGAGAGAGTCGTGATGAGCTGGATCTCGCGGCGGTCCTGATCGCTCTCAAGATTACACTGGATCTTTTGGAAAGTCTCCGCTGCCGAGCCGAACTTCTCACAAGAGCCGAATTCATCACCCTCCTTGTCTAGCACCTTCGCCTCTTCGAGTGACATCCTGCCCAAGCAGTACTCCCGTCTCAGGTCAGCGGCTTTGACAAGTCTGGTCACGTTTTCTTTTTCGTCAAGGGTATCTATCTTCGCGAGCTCGCTCGTGAGTGATTCTTTGGTTTCGACAAAGAGTTTGGCAGCTCTTTCGAATGCTGCGATCGATTCTTTGCTCTTTTCCTTTCGGCTCAAGTCCTCCCCTCTCTCGACCTCTGCCCACGCCATGTAGTTGGGAGCGAGGAATTTCCATCCCTCTGTCGACTTGTGAAGAGCCGAAGCTTTCTCATAGCACTCTCTCGCCGCGGACGCATCCTGTCTGGTGTGATAGTGACGAGCGCGTTCGATCTCTGCCCAGGCCTGCATGTAGATGGAGTGGTCATGAAGGAGGGCTGCCAACTGAGGAATTGTCTCTGCAGATTGCCTGTAATGAACCGCAGCCGACTCGAACCTGTCAACTGCCTTGGTGAAATCTCCAATTGAGTCGTACGCCCTCGCGGCCTTCCAGTAGGATTCTGCCGCGCGGCTCGGATGACCTGATTTCTTGTACATGTCGGCGGCCTTCTCGTATGTCTCCGCGGCTGCCTTCATAATGCTCTGGTCACCCTCGACTTCATAGAGCCGTTCGAGCGTTATGCCGTAGTCGGACACCCATCGACCGAGAAGTCGATAGCGCCAAGGCTCGAATGTCTCATATACCGACATCGCTTTCAAGCTCTCTTCGAGCCCTTCCTTTCTGAGGGCAACCGCTTCATGTAGCATCGCCCTCTTCGCCTCGACGTTGACAGTAATGGACGCCAACTCAAGTTTGGTCTCTGCCAAGAGGTTGAGTTCGGCGCCAAGACCCCAGCCTCCGCGCGGACTGAAGCGACTGATGGTTGCCTTCGATTTCTCTCGGTGTTCCAGAGCGTCCTTCAACAGCTTCTCTTTCTTCTCAGGATCCGACTCTGTTCGGGCGAGGGTCGTCAGGTAGTATCCGCACTCATGATGCGCTGCACGTTGCACCATAGGATACCCCGACTCCTCCGCTAGTCTCATCAAGTCTTGGGATGCTGCAACTGCCTTCTCAGCGAATTCACGTATCCTGAGAAAATCGAACCCAAAATAGGCACGAATGCCATAGAGGCCAGCATATGGGACCTCGGTCCATATCTCGCCGTCAACATAGGGTACCCGAAATGACAATATCGAGGACTCCTTCTGTGAAGCTTGTGAATATTGAAGAGCCTGATTGAAGTTGTATTCTAGCTCGTCGGAGTCCTGTGCTCTCAACTGTCTCCAATTCCATTCCGCAGCCAGACAGCTGAGAACACCACACCGTGCAAGGACGTCTCTGGTCTTCTTGGCATGCTCAAATCCTTTCAGAAGAAGTCCCATGTACTCTTCTGTGCCTGTCTCAATCCCTGGAGGATTGGGCGGAGCTGTACCCATCAAGAATGCCATAAGGTTCGCCGCGGCAATCTCTTGGGAGATATCACTTGCCCTCTTCCAGTATTCGAGGGCCCTCTTGTGGTACTTCGGGACATCCTTCCATTCGCAAAGCCAGGCGTACTCTTCGAGGGGGACAGATGCGTTTGCATATGTCGCCGCCAACTCGCCAGACTCGAGAGTGGTCGAGAGGGATTCAACCGCAAGTTGGCCACATTCCATTACCGATCTCACGATTTCTTCTCTTGCTTTGAAGTCCTCGCCGTATGAATAGGCTAGCCCCGCACTTGAAGATAGAAGATTGAAGGTTCTAACGTAATTGTGCTTGTCTCCGGCCTTGTCAAAGGCAGCTAGCGATTCCTTCGCCAACCTCCAGCTATCATTGGTCGTCTTCTTCCTCTCAGCGAGCTCCGAAGTCAACCAGTAGTTCAGGAACGCGATCATTGAGTCGCAGCGACGCTGATAGGGCAGAGATTCCCTGCCTTCGATTCCAATGTACCTGTCTCTTGCCTTTGAGTACTGAGAGATAGCGGTGTTCAATCGTTCTCTGAACTCCTCGTTTGTATCAGCCTGAAACGCGAATCTGAACGACGCATGAGCTCTCGCTTCCTCAATCTCACCTCGCTGCAAAGGACCAAGCGTTGGATGGCTTTCTAGAATCCTGGCGTAGGTTCCAGACGCAGTCGCCCAACTGTATTCCCTCTCCTGACTCTTCGCATGATTCAGAAGAGATGGCAGGTCGCTATTCTCTTCAGCCATATCCCCAGACTCGAAGGCGAATCGTCGTTCCTTCCCTATGAGCCTTTGCTGGTCGCAACTGAATTTGAGCTCAGACAGGTTTAATTCGACGCTAGAATTGCCGCCTCGAAACCCATGAAATCTCACGACCGCTGCCTTGAGAAAAGACCATATTCGGGCAGGATGATAGCGGGGAAGCTAGGAGGATGTGGTCATAGTATCGACAATCCGATCAGGTCTTCGAGAGGGAGATGACAATGACTCGTAAGCGCGATGTGCTTCGAGACCGAGTGAGAAGGGCCTGTTTCAGGGAAGGGGCCGTTGCCTTCGGAATTGCATCTGTCGCTGATGTGGACAATCTTCCGAGGATCAAGCTCAGGCCAACGGTGAAGAAGATCACAGGAGCGAAGTCGTCCTTCACCAAGAAGCCGACTGACGTTATGCCTGAGGCCAAGAGCATGATTGTCTTCGGAATCCTGTCGATTGACGATTCTTTTGAGCTCGGCGTGCGCATACGACGAGACGAGTTTGACTGGCCTGGTTATAGTCCTTTGTGGTCGATGCGGCACTATGCGGCACAACCTCTCAAGCACGAGGGTTATCGCGTTGCGTATCCATTCGAGTCAACTGCGTGCAACTCGTACAAGAGGGTACTCAGGCTCGCAGGGATAGGGGCCTTCGGGAAGAACTCGTTGATAATCTCGCCCAAGTATGGTCCATGGCTCAGATTCGGATATTTCTTGACTGATGCTGACCTCGAACCTGACAAACCTTTCGAGGAGGATCTTTGTGGCGACTGTAATCGGTGCGTCGAGGCGTGCCCAGCTGGAGCACTGAAGCCATACGTCGTCGACTCTGAGAGATGTCTTGTTGGCGTACACTGTCGTTCCAGGATTCCCGAAGCGGTGCGGCCCTTGCTAGTCAAGTACGAGCCTCAGTTGACGCCCTTGACGCATGTGATGTGCACAAGATGTCAGATAGCGTGTCCCTACACTCCCGCTGAGCGCCGCAAGAACGTGATTACGAATAGAAGCTGAATCGAGCTCTGCACAGTCGGACATGATGAACGAGTTCCATGCCGGAAAGAACTGATATGCGGCTCAGGTTGCCTGGGTCTGGCGGATTGCTCGCCGCGCTCGCTCCCTCATGTTCAAACTAGCCGGTCCGTCTCGGAAAAGACCATAGGAGATGAAGGGCTGAAAAAGAGAGGCAAAACGAGTTTAGCTCGGTGAAGTAATGCCCTGATTGAAGAAAGGCTAGTGCTCCCGTTTCAACCACGGCTCCTTTGGAACTCTTTCGCCAGATCTTGGAGACCGAGGGGGTAAGTATTCATCCTGAAATCGCATATCCAGTACTCATGGAGCCGACTGTTCACAGGACGAGCACCGCCAATGAGACTGTCTCCTTGAGGCGGAGATTCGACAAGAAGATTCTACTTGTGTTCGCTCTCCTCGCATCGATATCCATCCTCATTCCATGTGCTTCATATTTCCTGGACGAAGACTTCTCGGGTTTCGAAGTGGTTTCCGCAATCGTGGGCGGGCTGACCGTCTCCTTCCTGATCGTTGGGATCCCGATCTATGTTCACTACAGGAGCAGCGGTATCGTCTCGAGAAGAGGCATTCTGAGATGGATGGCGGTCTTTTCCGCTTGCGCCACGACAATCATCGTCATCTTCATTGGGATTGCGGCCGTCTACTACCCAGATCTCGTCCAGCTAGGTATCTTCACGGCAGGAGAGCTCGTGGTTGCTGGAGTCGCCATAGTAATCGCATTGTTCGTCGTGTTCCTCTTCTTCTGTCTAGCACTATACCTTGCGGCTATTGGAGCCGTCGGGGTCTTGTCTGCTATTGAGAGGCTTTTCACCCCACGGGTCATGAAAGAGGTTGCGCGCCTGAGCGGCAATATCAAGTTGTCCCTGATCGACCGCGCGATCAGATGGCTCTTCGATATCCCTGATGTTCTCGACACGAAGACGCTCAGCCTGAGCCCGACGGAATCCCGAAGAGGCATTACGCTGTCGGACCTAAGAGCTCCGGTCTTCTGGCAGCTCCTCTTCGGATTCGTAATGGGGATCTACGTCAGCTTCAATCCATTCGTCTCTGATAGGTCTCCCGCGGCCCTGCTCAATCTGTTCTCACTGCTCACAACTGCGTCGCTGCTCTTCCCATTCCTGATCCTACCGTGGTTCCTTCTGAGGAAGCTCGGGGCGAGCATCAGTGGCCAAGCGAAGCAGTTCACGCTGTACAACGGCCTCAGGTCGAGGATGTTCCAGAGCTACTTTGCTGTCGGGACCCTCTTCATACTTGTCAGGGTTTCCGTTCAGGAAATAGCTGTCGCATTCGAGGTCTATGTGGTTGCGTTCGCCACCTTCATGCTCGTGCTGCTCGGGTCAGCGCTCCTATCGACATTCGTGTATCTCAACTACTTTGAAAACGCGCTCGCGGAGGACATAGCCAAGGATTTGGAGGGAACCGAGGTTCGAGTAATCGCGAGAGAGCCCATTGGTTGACTTTCAGCCAAGTATCTCGGGTTGAATCCGGCTCAACCCGTACTCACAGTGTCAAGAAGCATGTTAGTAGATTGTCTGACGGACCACCGATGTAGAAAACGCTCGAACCGTCAAGGACGTCTCGATGGCCGTTCTGTTGACGACCACGACTCCGAACGGGAACTCCTGCGCGCCTTTGGTGCTCCAACTGTCCTCGACCACATAGAATGACGACTCGTTAAGGGCACTCCCTTCCCTCAGGTCGTAAGGCAGCCCTCTATGAAGAGGATACCGTCTATCAGGCGATGGGCTCCGACTTGTAAATGAACGGCGAGAGGAGGAAGCGCAAGAACCAATGGATTATCTATCAGACAACGCATTGGCAACTCGAGGGAACGGCGATGGGGGACGTAGCTCAGCGAAGTCTCGGCACGAATGGTGACGATCCGAAGGGCGATGAAGCATCATCCTCCGATGACTCGGACGAGTCGCCACGGATTACGAAAACAACCAAGAGGACCAGACCAAGGTGGTTGATGCCAGCTCTAGCTGTGGCAATCGCCGCAGTGTTGATCGTCTCCGTCCTTATCATCTACTACATACCATCGCAAACGGATCGGAGCCTCACCATCGAGAACCAAAGCGTGTCTCTCTCGGGAATCGAGATCTTCAAACCTGAGGACAAGGTCTCAAATCCGAACGCAGGGGATCCGAGTTATGTGTATCTCTTCATCGGAAAGGAAGCCGTCGACTTGAGCGGGCCGGAGATCCGGACATCGGAATGCTACTACTTGGAGAACGCTAGCATAACCCAGGTGGAAGAGGACGTTGAACAGCATCTCGAGGATGGGTTTCAGGTCGAGGTGAATTCCCACCTGTCGTACTCAGTTGGGATCGAGGATTTTGAGGACGAGGTTGACCTTGCCGTCGTGAGGCTCAGAGAGGTAGATGGCATGATCGCATCAAGCTTCATATTTGTCGCAACCGGGAGCGGCGTCGCGCACGATGTCACCATTTCTGCAATACGCGATGGGGTGCGCGAAGGCAACTCGACCCCCATACATATTGAGTGCGCAGAGGAGCCCATAACCGCAATAGAGGCAACGATGCACCTCGAGGATGTTTCAGGGGGTCACAAGGGCGTGATCGACCAGATCTCTCCGTCCATAAGCTGGAGCCAGGTCCGCATAGATCTCACCGAAAGACGAACGGGCGGTGATCTTGCGACGGCGGTTTGGTCACCGAGCCAATCGGACCTTGATGGCGGGACCATCATCAGTCAGTCATACCTGAGCGCCATACCTGATTCTGTGAACGTCAATCTGACGATCACAGACATCTTAGGAGACGGACACGTGAGTGCGGGAGACTACTTGACTGTGATCGCGGAAGGTCAAGGGTTCGACCCCAGCTGCACCTACACTCTGTCATTCTACTTCGGCTCGCTCCAGTTCCTTGAGGTCGAATTCTGAACGGGCTCCCGGAGGGCTTTGCCTCCTCTGATCGTGCCGGCTTCAGTGCCTCCCCTTCCTCATGAACGTGAACGCAGCGCCCAACGCCACAGCGACTACTACTACACCAGTCAATACCCAGGTGGTCGTCGCTATGCCTCCTTCATGTCCGGGCGAAGTCACCGTAATCACGACCACGTCCGTGTCGGTGAGCCCTCCCTGATCCCTGACGGTGAGCGTGACAGAGTATTCTCCGGCAACTCGAATTTCCAGATAAGCCGCATACGAAGAAGGACAAGGTGATCCCTGCTAGCAGTGTCCCAGCAAGTTGGTCAATCGGGCCGGCGTCAAGAGCGAAATACGAGGCTGCCACCAAGGCGCTGGAGATGATGACGAGACTCAAGAAGAGAATCAGGAGCCGTTGATCCACTCTCAGTCTGCTCATCTCAGCTTTGAATGGCGAGCCGTCCTTCGTTCTCTGAGACATGATGTAGGCCTCCCATACGCATCAACAGAGCATACTCTGAGACCGTTGCGCGAGAGCATAGTCACGGTTGCCTTAGGCTGCGCTGTCCGAGAGACGGTCACACGGGAATTGAATCTACCACTGTCACAGTCTTGGAGACTGTGGCCCCCACGTTCCCAGCCCCATCAATGGCATATGCATAGATGGTGTACTTCCCGACCGAGGGGAATTCATATATAACATGTGTACCGCCTGGATTGAATGATCCTGTATCCCCAACCCTATACCATATCGATGCAACACCACTGCCAGGAGACGGATCTGTTGCAGTAATGTCAGCGTAGACTCCGAGCAGCCACTTGCCGTGGTAGCTCTGCCCTACCAGCGCGATTGATGTGGTAGGACCTATTGTGTCTTCCTCAGTCTGGACTGTGGTCGAGGCTGTCGCTTGTGCGCCCAGACTGTCGGTGACTGTCAGCCAGATCGTGTGCGGACCACTGGAAGAGTAGGTATGCGACGATTTCACGCCATAAGTTACAGCAGCGTCACCCCACGCCCACTGGTAGGTGACAATGACCCCGTCCGGATCGTAGGATGCAGTTGCGTCGACGTCCACTCTCAAGCCCGCTGGCGTAGCAGTGAACAATGCGACTGGAGGCTGGTTGACCGGCGGACCTACTGAAGGATAGGGCTCTCCGACGACCAAATCATCCCAGTATGCCCAGCCGCTCTCGCCACTCAGCGGAGTACCCTTCGATCCGAGAGAGAACGAGTATCCTGCAGGGTCGCCTGATTTCATCGCATATGGTCCCTTGCCACCATCATCGCCCCACGCCTCGTCCAACATGACCAGGTAGTTGTTCGTCGAAGGATGCACCTTGATGACTATCCTGTGCCAGACACTGGTGCTGGCAAAGTCTGATATCAAGATGAGGCCGTTGGCTGTGTTGGCATATAGGGCACTCTTGCCGGTCGCCGTGTTGAGTTTGTTGACCAGTTCTACCTTGCCGTCATCAAAGATCACCATGTAGTAGTTGGTGCCGACTGCGCCGCAATAGTAGTTCATCGTGGCCATGTAGTCCTTTCCTCTGTTGATTCCAATTGATGGACTGGTTAGCCTCACCTTGTTTGTGGGATCCGGGTAGTAGACCAACAGGGAAGAATCAGGGCCTATCCAGATATCGTCTGCATGCATCTTCACGTTTCTGGCTTCTGCTCTGAAGCCGATGGTATCTATCCAGTTGTTTGTCCATGGCGCTGACCCGAGCATGCCTGCGCTCTGGATGAACACAGTTCCGCCTTGAATCGAATAGTTGCCGTTTGTAGGCCATATGCTAAGTGTCAGCGAGCACCACCCAGTTCCAACCGTGGAAATTGTGTGCCAACCGCTGTTGTCGCGGTAGCTCAACCACCCGTTGTTGATTGACAGATGGATTCTGTCAGTCGATCCCTGCCTCAGCAACAAGCTCGCATCCCCTGAGACGAGCGTGGGAGTCCTGAACACCAAACGAGCTACGAAATGACTCGACTGATGGGTGAACATGCGGAATGCAGAGGCTCCGCCCTGCGTACTGGTCTTTGTGACCTGGAGAGCGGGCGCCCCGCTGGGAGTTCCGCTTATTGCCTTGTCGACGTAGACGTCGCCACCCGACCGGTCTACTGTCCAGTCGCCAAGTGAATAGTCTCCGAAATTCTCCTTCATCGCTCCAGTGTCACTCATCGTGGTCGCCAGCGCGGCTTGACCGAGTGTACCAGAGTATGACATCCCCCAGCTCGAAAGGAACCCTCCGTTGAAGTCTTCCTTGAACAGCTGAACCTTGTTGTGATCGAACTTGAACGTCAATCCCTCGACCGCGATGGGGGTCTGCTCGTTGTTGTTCTCGTTCTCGAAGACAACCTCAGCTACAACGGTGAGGTAGTGAGCGTAGTTGAAGAGCGCGGTGAGATCTGTCGAGGTGAGTCTCCATTTCAGCAATGGGGCAGACCATACATCGGAGGCTTGGCCCATTACGTTCGTAACTCCGTCCTTGGCGACGTTCGACGCCATCCCACCATCCTCCCAGGTCTCGGCGTCATCTGCAACAGTCTGGGCACTTCGCTCCGCGGCCTTGTACTTCTGGCATAGCTGGTATGTATCATAGAGGAACCCGCCAGCTGCCATCACCGCCCCCGCCCCAGGGATTGCCCCAACACCAATCTTGACCACTGTGACTATGCCTGATGCGAGCACCTGATTCTTGTAGTCCGCGTACGGGTTCTCAGGTGGAGAGTTGCTGATAGAATTGATGTTCGATCCTCCCCAGATCTCGTTGTCCTGTCCTGTGACGTGGATGGACGCAAACCCGTCATGCATTGTGGTTGTTCCGTCGCTCATGGTCTTGATGAAATACACGTTGACTCGGTCGATGTCGTAGAGGTTCCCCACGGAGGCGAGAATGTTCATCTTCTTGTCATAGACGACCGTGTTCCGAGGCCCTATCGCGCCGGCATAGTCAATCAGCTTGAGGTATTTTGACCCGAATTGATTCTGAACACCCATCTCAAAAGTCGGATACCATATCCTGTCCTTCCTGCTGCTGTATGAGTACTCGAGAGTTATCTCCTTGTAGAAGAATTGGATGTGCGGAGTTTGCACGGAGAATTCCTCATCAGGGTACATGGTGACCCAAAGGTCTACTCCGAAAGTCTGTACCTTGCCACCGGTGGTTGTGGCTCTGTCCCACCATATTATCAGATGATTCGTAAGGTACATTCCGTACTTCACCGTCACCGTCCCTTTCATATCCGTCCAGTACGGAGCGACTACCCCGTTTGGCAGTCCAGGATCGGATATCCCACCTACCGGGTTCGTATACATCAGATCAGTCGTCTTTGAGCCGACAGGAATATCCGGTCCGCCGAAGACAATGAAGCCGTTTGCGCAGACGAAGACCTGGTTGTAGGCCTTGCCGTAGAAACGGAAGTAGGTATTCTCGCCCCCCCATTGCGGAAACTGGATCATGACCCCTTCTTCCTCGCCCAGTGTCACGCTGGTAGGATAGGGAGGAAGAAGTTCGGGACCAGTACCAACGCTGTAGTAGGAATAACCGGTCTTCCCGTATGTGTTGGCGAACAATGTGGTCCCTATGGAAACCTCGTGATAGGAGTTGCTCCCGTCGACGGTGTTGAAAGTATCCAATGTTGCACCGAACCCGAGCTCCACGTTGCCCGTTGGGTCAACAGCTGAAGAATACAGGGTTTCGTAGTAGGTGGTGACTGCATTGTCCGAAGGCATCACACCTTCCCAACTGGTGTTGGCCGACGCAAGCGACGATGAGCAGACCATGGCAGCCACAGCCACCATCGAACATACCGCAATCCTCAACGACACTCTTCTCACTCCCCCCTCTCTTGGCATGAAACGAACCTCCCCCGGACGACACCCTACGGAAGTTGGTGGCCCACAGAATGGCAAACCTGCGGTCCTCCCGCGATATCGGCGTCCCCGTAGAGGACCGATAGCGGATAAATCCTACGGTTCAGAGAGCCATGAGAACAGGGGGTTACGAAGGACTATATGCGCGTGCGCATCCTATGTTCGAGGCTGTGAAGTCTCTCCTGCTCGCGCGCCGCTGAACGTTGTTGTCTTGTCGAGAGGCCGATTATTCGTGTCCCAACCGATCCGCCAATGTAAACCACTTTCGAATCGCCGAGAACGCCATCTATCGTAGTACCGTTGACCACGACGACCCCAAACGGGAATTCCTGCGCACCCCCGGTGCTCCAACTATTCTCGAGCACATAGAACGACGACTCGTTCAAGGGAATCCCTTCTCGAAGATCATAGGGCAGTCCTCTCCCGTAGTTCAGATCGAACAGCCTCCACCCGGTCTACCCGAGCCGCTGGTCCGACGTATAGTTCTGGACGCCATGCTCCGAAATCCACTCGAAGGCGTCGCACTAGTACCAGTGGGTCTGGTTCTCGACGCAGAACGGCCCTTGGCTTTTGATGCCCTTGACGATCCTCTCGGGGTCCGGGCACACGAATGAAGACGCACGCCAGATGGCAGGACTTAATACCTCCAATGTGCATGACCGGCGGGGTGAAATCCTGAGGAATGTCAGCAAGATCGCCATAGCGTGCGCCGTGATTATCGCACTAGGAATGCCCCTGATGTCGTTCGGGGCAGCAGCCAAGCCACCGAAACCTACCCCGACCGCTTGGATGGTCCTGTACTACATGGACGACGAGGATCCCAATCTGGGTGAGTGGGGACTCTACGATCTTCAGCAGGAGCTGCCGAATGCGGTGCACACTAACGTGAAGACTCTGGTCATGATCGACCCTTGGAAGGCGTGGCCTGATACTGGGAATGCTAATGCCAGGTACTACGACGTTGGCTATCAGTCAATTACGCTCAAAGCGGACCTTGGCGAGGTGAGCATGGGTGCACCGGCGAGCCTGTCGAACTTCATCATCTGGGCCAAGACTACCTACGGATCCGCTTCCCACTATGCTCTGGTCCTTCAGGACCATGGAGGCGGCTGGCAGGGTGTGTGTTGGGACTCCGTCCCCAAATCTGACCACTTGAGTCTCAAGGATCTCCACGATGCCCTGGATACCGCGCGGAGTGCGACTGGCATAGTATTCGACGTCATAGGGTTTGATGCATGCGAGATGGCATACGTCGAAGTTGCCTACCAGTTGAAGGACTACGCACAAGTGATGGTGGCCTCTCAGGACGTAGGATGGGTCTACGGTCCGGGCGAGTCTCCAACAGGTGATCCTCCGGAAGGAACAGGCGGTTGGAAGAACGACTGGGTAATCTCACATCTGTCAGCCAGCTACACGACCGATGCCGTCGGTTTCGCGGCCATCATCGTCCACGACTACATGGATTTCTGGGAGCACTATCATCCGCTGGACACGTATCCGGGCTTCGAGGACCACTTCCTGACCATCTCAGCCGTGCGCCTAGGGTCGGCCTACGGAATGTCGGACCTGATGACTGGTATCGGTGATTTCTCGTTATGTCTGAAGGAACGCCTCCCCACCTACGAACCGCAGATCTGGGCTTGTCAACAGCTGGCCGCCGGATTTGGGAACATGCACGACATTGACCTGTACAATTTCGTCGACTTGATTGATGCAGGGGACATGGATGAGACGGTGCAGATGACCGCCGCATTCAGCCAGATACGCACTTCGATTGCGTCAATGGTATGCGCAGAGTGGCACGAGCCGGATCACCGGATCGCGCATGGACTGAACATCTACTTCCCCGATACACTCTCTGAGTACCAGGGCGCCATGGTCCCCTCACCGCCCAGCAGCACCACGCCATACTCATGGAACGATTTCAGCATGTCACCGGGAGGAGACAACTGGGACAACTTCCTGAGGGACATAGTCAACTATGTGGTCGTGATGTACACGCTGGAGGTCAGAGTGAACAACGCGGCATGGGGGTCCACCGATCCCTCAGGCGTGAATTCCTACGAGTACGGAACTTCCGTCACTGTGATGGCATATCCGAACCCTGGCTGCGCCTTCGATCACTGGCTGCTGGGTGCGACTCCGGTTACGGGCAACCCGTACACCGTCGGGATAAGTTCCAATCGTGTTCTCGAGGCGGTGTTCGTCCAGATCTACTACAGCCTGACGGTGAAGGCAGTATACTTCGCCACCGGGAGGGATCTCGGAGGGGTGTCATGGGTGAAGATCGATGGCGTCGAGAAGGGAGTGACGGGCGGAACCTTCAGCGTGTCGGCTGGGGAGCACACGATAGAGGTGCAGAACTCGGTCATCGTGAAGGGGAAGATCTACGACTTCCTGTTCTACATGGATAGCGGGCCGTCATCCAATCCAGGAACGATGGTCGTTGACTCGGACATGACCATAAGGGCCGCATACTACAACCACCCATAACTAGTTCCACCAAACCTCTTCCCCATTCATTTCTGGGCGTCTTGTTCGTCATAACAACTCCGAAGGGCAACTCCTAGCTCCCTTGGTGCTCCAACTGTCCTCAAGGACGTAGAACGATGACTCGTTCGGCGCGGTCCCCTCCCTGAGGTCGTACGGCAGCCCCCTGCCGTACTCGAGGTCGAACAGCCTCCACCCGGTCTCCCCGAGCCTCGGTCCGACGTGTAGTTCTGGACGCCATGCTCCGAGAACCACTGGGCACCGGAGTACTCGTGCCAGTGGGCGCTCTCTGCAAATGCGGCGGATAAGAAAGACTTGGAAAAGGTTTGAACCAACCCACTTGGTGACTAGCCGAAAGAGATCGTCCCATTCCCCGAGGTATAGATGAAATAGGCTCTTCCTGGGGTGACGAGGAAGTCAAAGTCGGCAGAATAGCCGCTCACGAACGAATGATAAGTGCCCGTGACGGGGTCCAAATACACCACGGCCCTCGCGGACGAGTTCTGGACTTCCATCAGCAGTTCGCTAGCCATCATTGGTCTCAGACCGGCATACCCAATGAGGTTCCAGCCCTTCACCAACTGCAGACTCGGCGAGGAGGGGACCACACCCTTGAGGGTGAAGTGTGTGGTGTCCTTTACCCAGATGAAGTACCCTTCGCCCATGATTATCGGAAAGTCGTACGAGTCCGAGTAGCCGGTCACATAGGATACGTACTTGCCCTGTGTCAAGTCCAACCTCGTGACTGCTCTCGCGTTCGGTCCAATCGCCGCGAGCAATGACTCTGCAGTGAGTCCGTCAACACCGACCGGTGTCGACCAGAGGTTCCAGCCTTTGTGGAGCAAGAATGGCACCTCTGGATCTGGCGACGGAACAAGGGCTCCGAAATCCTCATTGAAATCCGTTTCCACAGGATCTGTCGGCTCTATGACGACCTCGCGCGAAGTCCACGAAGTATAGTAGTACCCGGTCAAAGTGGTCAAGTTGACCCAGTAAGTCCCGGCACACAGTTCATGGAAGCCGAACTGACCCAGGTCGTTGAGATTGTCGGTATAGACCCAGAGATCGACCTGCTCGCCATTCACAGTGTACCCATTGAGTGACACATTCCAGTCTCCGAGTCCGAACTCGTCGGCGTCCATCGCGCCCCAGACTCCGGGGCAGTAGCGGTCGAGGAACACATGTCCGCTTATCGAGTACTTGTCCAGAATGACGGTCACGGACTTGATCAGCCCGAAATTGCCCGCCTTATCGACGGAGACATATTCGATGTAGCAGGTACCGGCAGGACCATCCAACCTGAAGGTCCCGTTGCACGGAGTCCACGGGCCCTCGTTCACGCGGTAGCACGAGTAAAGCACTCCCGCACCGAAATCGCTTGCCATCAGCCGCATCTCCGTACCGGCACTGAAGTGGTCACCATCCATGACCAGCGTTTGGTTGACTTTGAGGAACAATCGGGGTTTAGCGTTGTCTCTGAGTATTGCGAACCAGCCAAGACTTGGAGCCTGGAACTTCACCACATTCCTCTCCGTGTCGACGAACAGCGAAGGCAGCAACTGCCATGTATGACCGTCGGGCGACGACCACGCGATCAACTGACGGATATTGCTCTCGTTCACCTTCGCCTCATCATATTCTATCGTCACCTCCGAGAGGGGGGACAGCGGCGTCCCGACGGGACCCACCCTATAGACATCGCTGACTAGGGTGAGGCCCGGCTGGTCGACCAATGTCCACAAAGGTGTCCCCATCCATCCGGAGAAGGAGTCCATGGAGACCACCATGTCCCTGGGAAGAGCTCCAGCTCCGAAGTCAAGATGGATCTTGTCATCGGAGCTCTGCATGTCCTGGCCGATTAAGCGGAGCACGAACTCCTTTGTGCTGGTTGGCAGCAGTCCGCCAAACGGTAACTTCTTGCCGACCAGTCTGACAACGGCATCGGACTTGTCTCCGTCCCCATTGATATCCCGCGCTGAGATTGTCTCGTTGGCCACGTATGTGGTCATGTTGCCTTCCGAAAAGATGGCGAGACCGAATCCGGGACCACAGAGACTCTGGCGCGTGTTGGTGACATTGCAGGACGTCATGTTCCAGTACTGGAGGATCCAATCCTGCTTGTCACCATCAGCGTTGAAATCTCTGTTGGTCTCCGACTCAGAGGCTGCGAAGGCTATCCTGCCTTCCAGAATCGACGGGGCGTATCCGACTGCGCGTGTCTCCACAACGACATCTTCACCTGCATCATAGTACCCAATGACTCGGTCAAGCCTGTCGCCATCGTTGTTAAGATCGGCATTCGCGAGCGATTCATCCGTGGCGAACGCAATCGCATCACCATAGACGCTCCTTGACAACTCATGGGCATCAGAAACTGCGTCCCTCAGGGTCATTGAGGATGTGTCGAAGCACCTGAGCACGCAATCGCTAGTGTCATAATCTCCGTTGATGTCCGTGTCCGTGGCGGATTCGTCAGTCAGGAAGAGTATCAGTGTGCCTGATAGCACAGGGCATCTTCCATCGATTCCTGTATTCACTGTCTCGTTTGTCAAAAGGTCAAAGTAGCGTATGACCACGTCATCCAGATTACCGTCGCCGTTGAGGTCTTCCCCTAGCTGAGATTCGGAAGTCTGGAAAGCCACGAAATGGCCGCTTGCGGATGGTGATTCACCAATTCCTAGGGTCCGAATCATCATGCTGCGGTTGAGGTCCTCCGTATCGTTGGCACTAAGATTGAACCCCTCTGTGTCGTTGGCGCTCAGGATCGTGCGCCCGGGAGCACTCAGGTTCATGCACCGTATGATCGAGACTTCGTCCATCCCGCTGTCGGACCTTGCCTGGAACGCGATAATCTTACCGCTGACCGATGGGGAGGTTCCTTCAAGACTTGTGTTGGTGGTGACATTCCCGACCAAATCGCGATAATGTATGACGGTGTCATCGAGATCGCTGTCCCCGTTAAGGTCCATCTCAGCCTGAGACTCCTGCAACTCGAAAGCAACGATGCTGCCGTCCATCGATGGGTTCAACCCCAGTCCAATATCCACAGGAGGACTCACTCCTGTCCATTCCATGATCGAAATTGTTCCCACAATCCCGTACGTAGTTCCGTGCACGGTCCTGGTTGCCTTGTCGACATAGGCTGTAATATCATCCCAGCGAGAGGTTTGGAGATTGAACTGCATCAACCTAAGGTTGTTCTCGTTCAGGACGCTGGACAAGTCGTAAGAGACCTGGACTTCGACAGGCCCTTCGTACTCGACCGTGGTCGATAATTCGAGCGGAGTGCCCACAGTTGAGAAGCCTCTGTCAAGAAGCGGGCCGTTGAATCCCGGCGGTCTCGCTTCTGCCCTCGCGATCCCTTCGGAGTTGATCTGGTCGAACAGCACGCCCACGCTGCAATTCATGATCGATGAACTTACCGCGGTCGAAGCCTGGAAGTAGTCTACAACAAACCCCGCTGTCCTGACCATCTGGTTCACTGGTATTTTTGGGTTCAGTGCCCTAAGGGGCCCAAACCGGGAATCGTTTAAGGAGATCACATAGTCGTCGTAGTCGCCGTCGAAGTTCAGATCCATGTGTCTCAAATCCTTGAAGACAAAGGCCGGTTCGTATTGAGTGAACGCAACCAGGGAACAGTCAGCAATCACATGTGAGCTCCCATAAGTATAATGATATCCGCCCACAATCTGAGGTCCGAATCCAAGATCCTGGCAATCGGTTAGTACCTTTTCACCCACATCGTATTTCATGACATGCCCGCAGGACTCGAACACGACCATGCCGGCGTCTCCTGATTGAGGCGTTCCTGAGATCCCGCAAACCGGCGCATCGCCATCGGCATGGGCCGTCATATCCCACCCCTCAACGGGCACATCCGGCGGCCAGGGCGGGGGCGGGAGCGGCATATGGTCCAGGACAGCGACCCTCAACACGAAGACTTCTTCGGTTATGTTCTGACTCTGATACCTGTATGCTATGAATGGATGACCATCGAATGTCGTCCCCACGCTCGGTGAGTACCCCATTTCATAGATGAAGCCCTCTTGCATGGACGAGTAGTTGTAGAGCCGAATAATGTCCTCGAGGTCGTACCAACCGTTTCCATTCAGGTCACCGACCCAACTCTCGGGAGTCGAGTAGGCGATGATTTGGGAATCCGCACTCACACTAGGAGACCTCCCAATTCCGATAAGTCTAGGTGGTTGAATCGTCCCAGAATCCTCTAGATCACACATCATGACTAGGTGGTCTAGCTTATCCCCATCCTTGTTGAAATCGCAGCCAATGCCATGGAGTGGCCCGCTGCTAAGTGACTCATCTACCTCGAATACCAGCGTTGTGCCATCGAGATCCAGGGAAACGACGTAGAAATCCTGAAGAATCGATCTCCAGCGGTTACTTGAGAAATCATACACACCCAGTACTTCTTTGTCAAAAGGTGGTACAAGGTCTTTGGTCTGCAAGATTGCCACCATTCTGTTTCCAGAAACGCAGGGCAGACGCCCTTCCTGCTCGGTGTTCACGACCAGCTCCTGTCTGATATCGTAGTACTGAATGACCTCGTCCGAAAGATCTCCATCATCATTGAGATCACGCTTTTCGAGGAACTCACTCGTGGTGAAAGCAATTATGTTGCCGCTGACAGAGCACACTTCACCATCGGGCAGTCTACCGCTGATTCTGGGACCCTGGTATTCCTTGGAGATTGTTGTCAGAGCATCATTCGGTCGATCATTGTCGTTATCCGTCGCCTTCCATTGATAGAGGATCGAATGGTTCTCGAAAGGCAGCCACATTCTTCTGGGCATCGTGAACGAGTAGTCGAACTCGGATGTGTCCGGACGAGCGGCCGTCGGATATGCGGTCCTCCAATCGCTCCAGACGTCGCTGTCGTTGGCTCTGTATCTGAATTTCACTTCCGACAGGCCAACATTCTCCCTTATCGTAGTATGGAAGAATATGCTCCGCGCGTCGGTGGCGAAGAGGTGAGTTGATGGCCAGGTCTTGACTCTCAAGAACTGTGGCGCAATCGAGTCATCGTCTATGACCCCGTCTCCCCTAGCCCAGATACCTACCGCTGATCCTGTCCACCAATACTCGTTCATTCCCTCCATCAGCCAGTAGTCATGGTACCAGTCCTCCTCGACGGTACCAGTACTACTTGACCAGTATCCCATGAGGACTTCATCGTGATTCGGGTTGTAGATCGGCATCTTTCCGTCCTCGATAACGGGAGCCCCTGGGAGCGCAGGTACCCAGTCCCAGTCGGAATCCCAGTCCCTGCTCATTATGTCGAAGTGCTCCCGACCAGGGATGGCCATGCCGTAGAAAGTGAAACCCGGATAGCCATACGTAAACAGTGGCGCGTTCCACCAGATCCAACTTAGCTCAGTGCCTCCCCGCGGGTTAAAGCGAGGGTCAAGCGGAGGGTCCCAACTCTCGAAATCGTACTGTTGTCCATCCAGGAGCTTGTGTTGCTCCCCTCTGCCGTCGTACATCCTTATCGAGAGGTAGGCGTCGGAAAGACCACCGTCCGGGTCACTGGCCCAACCGATATCGTACCAGACGACTGTGAGCTCGATAGCGAACGGGTTCCATATGTATGTCCGGTCAAACCTTTCATAGTAGTGGAAATCCTTGAGAAACATGCCGGCGGGGTCGAAGAAGATGTCCCCGGCGATCTTGTCAGCATCATCATTGTCATCCTGTCCCCACGGTGCGTTGGCTGCATTGTTAGGGTATCCATTGTCTCCGCGAAACGCATTGAAACTGTGGAACGTGGGCCCTTGGCCCCTCCGTTGCCAGAACCCGTCTACTTCGTCGTCGACTGCAATCAGAGCATATTGGCATGTCTGGCTTTGTTGTTGCCGCTTTGGCACCTCCGCAGTGGTGCCAGGGACGTACTTACATGCGTAGTCACGCATCCAGTTTCCACTGTCAAACCAATCGTATGATGGCCTGTCCCTTGGGTCGCCGAAGACGCCGTGACCCCCTGGTTCCACGTAGACCACGGGTTGGTGGCCCTCCCAAGTAATCCAGCCATCGTCGCCGTCAAAATCCTCATCACCGCTGTGAACACTGCTCGATCCCTTATACTGATAGAAATCAAGGTGAGCGATGGTTTCCATGACCAAGACTGTGCCGTAGCCCCCAGTCTTGGCAACGACGAGCAAGACTCCTTCCATGTCGTTCTCATGCTGGCCTGCATCGGACCATATTCCCCCCAAGCCTCCAGTGTCAGCAGCATAGTGATCCATGGGATGGTAATCCCAGTAGCCGATGTAGTAGTGAGTATCGGTCTCAAGGAAGGAGTAGTACACGTACGCGGCTAGGTCGTAGTTGTAAGCGTTTTCACGGTTGTTCTGGCAGTCCCAATCACCATCGTAGTTGATTCTCGCGAAGAAGTCGAGTTGAATGCTCCACGTATTCTGATACCAGACGGGCGCCCAGTAGAGGGCGATATCGTACGGAGTCATGAATGTTGAGTACATGAAGCCTGGCTGGTCATACTGAATTCCGGCCCTAAGGGGGCTTCCCTGCAATTCGTAGCCGACCGGCAGGGAGCTGGGTTCGGACTCCTCGTTCTGCAATCCGAACAGAATTGGCGAAGATGAGAAGACCATTATCATGGCGACGACAATCGCCAGAGACCGCTTTCTCCGACCAACTAAGACCAAACGCGCACCGGTTACGCTACCTTCCTCCATCGTTAAGCACTCTCCCTCGACCGACTGGATAGTTGTCGGCTTTCGGTGAGTCAGAAGTGCATGACTTCGACATGCACCAGAGATGGAGGACCCGACACACTTCAATAAGAACGAGAGTTCACGATGGAGAAGCCACCTTCACATTTCTCCGTTTACTCAGTTCCCCCCGGCGCTGCTCACCCAATCGTCCAGATTGACGTCCCCGTATCGAACTAGGATGTATTTCTCCGCTTTGGGGCATAGATATTAAGGTGGGTATTTTCACCGCGTCAGGAAGCACACCAGCAGATTGTACGAGGAACCGCCAATGTACACAATGTTCGAGTCGTTCAGGATGCTGTCTATCGTTGTATCGTTGACGACGACCACTCCGAGCGGGAACTCCTGCGCGCCTTCGGTGCTCCAACTATTCTCGAGCACATAGAACGATGATTTGTTCAGCGCGATCCCCTCCCTGAGGTCGTACGGCAGTCCCCTGCTCCCATTCTGGTCGAACAGCCTCCCGCCCGTCTCGGACAGCCTCTGGTCCGACGTGTAGCTCGAGAC